>Ga0073928_10004169_pt1 | contig 21780 bp, 21 predicted proteins | sample PaiPotPPA55metaG_FD_76969 | JGI IMG/M metagenome (GOLD analysis project Ga0073928, IMG submission 76969) | Iron sulfur acid spring bacterial and archeal communities from Banff, Canada, to study Microbial Dark Matter (Phase II) - Paint Pots PPA... ...
AGCAAGTGCGCAAGCTCGATAGCTGGTGGTCGGTGACATCGTGGCCTGCGAGTCCGCAAGATGCGCTGGTGGGTACGCGTGCCGCCGCGGTGGTCAGCCCTCAAGGAGCGCCGTTCGACCTCAGGTTTCAAGGACGTACTATCCGCCTCAACCCTGTGGGTATTCTGCGAACCGGAGCGTCTGAAGACAGCCGCATTTATCTTTCGTCACGAGATTTCGAAACCTGGACCGGAGTGAAGCCTTCGACCATCGAGATCGCGGCCTCGGGTACGTCTGCAGACGTCGACGCTCTGATCCGGCAACTTTCGCAAGCCGTTCCTGGGGCTGGAGTCCATCCCATTCGTCAAATCATGGAAGGTGAAGCCCGCGTGCTGGGAAAGACTCGGGCCACGCTGGCGGCAGCAGCAGCCTTGATTATCGCGACTGCAGCCCTGTGTGTGCTTTCTACGTTGATCGGATGGGTGTTCGATCGCCGCCGTGACTTTGCCATCATGAAAGCTCTGGGCGCGTCGGAAAGCCTGATCAGCGGGTTTTTTGCTGCTGAAGCTGCCGCGTTGGGTGCGGTGGGGGCGATCGTCGGATTCGGCATCGGCGTAGGTGTCGCCGCATGGATTGGTCGAGTAAACTTTCATGCGCCGGTCGTACCGCGCTTCAACGTCTTGCCCGTGGTCTTCGCGGGCAGCATCGTTGTGGCGTTGGTTTCCGCGGTGCTTCCGATTTTTCTGCTGCGGCAGGTGCAACCCGCTATGATCTTGAGAGGGGAGTGAGATGATCAAGCTGAAAAACGTCAGCCGCCTGTATCCCGCCAAAGCCGAGGCCAATGGCGGCGTTATTCGTGCGCTCGATAATTTCTCCCTCAACGTCGACCCCGGCGAGTGGATCGCGATCATGGGCCCGTCTGGCTCCGGCAAATCTACTTTCGTAAATTTGATTGGCTGCCTGGATCGTCCGACTTCCGGCGAAATTTGGCTGGATGGCCAAGACGTGGCCAACATTTCTGCGAGTGAACTGAACCGTGTGCGCGCGGAGAAAATTGGTTTTGTCTTTCAGCAGTTTCATTTGATCCCTTATCTCACAGCGCTCGAAAATGTGATGCTGGCGCAGTATTTTCACAGCATGACGGACGAACAAGAAGCGCTCGACGCCTTGCAGCGGGTGGGATTGAAGGAACGGGCGCACCACGTTCCCTCGCAGCTTTCCGGCGGCGAGCAGCAGCGCGTCTGCATTGCACGGGCATTGATCAACGATCCCAAAATTGTGCTGGCCGATGAACCCACGGGGAATCTCGATGCTGTCAACGAAGAGATTGTCCTGCGGTTGTTGCGCGAACTGCACCAGCAGGGAAGAACTATCGTCATGGTTACGCACGACCCCGTTGTCGCCCGCCTCGCCGACCGCCGCATCGAATTGCATCATGGCAAGATTGCAGTTCAGGAAGTCTTCGCCATGGCCGATGAAGAACAGTTCGACGAAGTACTGGAAGAACTGTGGGCGCTGGCCGAACATGGCGAGATCGCCGAACTCGAGCGCATGGAAGTGCACGGCGCGCTCCCGGTGAGTATCGCTGTAGAAAAGATGATCGAGCTCGGCTTGGTGACCGCAGCTCCACATCCGCCCGAGCCGCACGATCACAAGCCATTCATTAATCCCTGCCATGACGCGCTGAAGCCAACCGGAGTCTCGACCGGCGACGGCAGCATGATTGTCGAACTCACGCCGCGCGGCCGCCAGCGCGCCGCTGACATCATTCGCAGGCACCGTCTCGCCGAGCGCCTGTTCACCGACAGCCTTGCCATGGATAGCGAAACTGAGATCGAACAACAGGCTTGCAAGTTCGAGCACATCCTTTCGCCTGAAGCTACCGACAAGATTTGCGCGTTCCTTGGCCATCCTCGCACCTGCCCTCACGGCGCACCGATTCCTCCGGGACCGTGCTGCGGCCGGACCAGAGACTTCGCCAGTGTCTCAGCAGCAAAATCAGAACGGCCCGCCTGACCTTTTCATGACCGCCCGCAGAACTTGTATCGGCGTTTTTGACTCCGGCTTTGGCGGCCTTACTGTGCTTAAGGCCTTGCTTCGACTCATTCCCGATGCCGACTACATTTATTTTGGCGACACTGCTCGCTTGCCTTACGGCTCGAAATCAGCCGAAACCGTAGCCCGATATGCCGTGGGCGCAGCGCACTATCTCGAGCAGCAAGGTGTGCAGGCGCTGGTGATTGCCTGCAATACGGCCACGGCGCTGGCCATGGACGAAATCACTCAGGCAGCTCATGTTCCAGTTGTCGGAGTGATTGAACCCGGAACCGATCGTGCTGCCGGAGAAAGTCAGAACAAAAAAATTGTCGTAATCGGAACAGAAGCCACGGTCAGCAGCCACGCCTATTTGAAGGCACTTGAAACTCGTGGGATTGAAGCTAGAGAAAAAGCTTGTCCGTTATTAGTGCCGCTGGTCGAGGAGGGATGGATCGACCACCACGTGACTGAAGAAGTGGCCGAGATTTATCTCAAAGAAGCTTTCACCGACGGCTTCAAGTTGGCTGATGTGCTATTGCTTGGCTGCACCCACTACCCGCTCATCCAGCCGGTACTGCGGCGGGTTGCCCCGAAGCACGCCAAAATTGTGGACTCCGCCGACGCTACCGCTGATGCCGTGGCAAGATTGCTGCGCCGCATGCCGCTGCCATCCACGCCAGAGCCGGAGCGCCGCCGGTTGCCGCGTCTGCGATGTTTCGCCACTGATTCTGCCGAAAAGTTTCGCCGCCTCGGAGCGCAGTTTTTGGGACAGGCGATCGATGACGTTCAACACGTCGATCTGCCTGAGTAGGCATCGGCAGGCAAAACAAAACGGCCGCGATTTCTCGCGACCGGTGTGCATAAACTGAAGCTCGAATCAATACAACCGGAATGTGACCTCAACATTGATCTGAACTGCTACAGGCTTGCCATCCTTCATCGCAGGTTCAAACTTCCAGGTCTTCACGGCTTCCATAGCTTTTTCATCAAGCCCCAGACCCAGAGTGCGTGCGACTTTAATATCGCGAGCACGGCCATCCGGACCTACGATTAGCCAAAGTACGCAGGTTCCCTGATACTTCGCCTTGCGGGCTTCCTCCGAGTATTCCGGATCAGGCGCGAAGATCGCCTTAGGCGCAGAGACACCGCCACCGACTTTGAATGCTCCGCCGCCAGTGCCGCCGCCGTGGCCCGGCCCATATCCAGGTCCTTCGCCCGAACCTACGCCGCCACCGTTACCTGAGCCAATCCCGCCGCCAGATCCCGTTCCATTCGAAGGAGGTCCCGATGGCAAGTGCGACATTGGATCGCCCAAGTTAGGCAGATTGTTCGACGCCAACTTGATTTGTGGCGGAACCACGATGGTCGGCTCGACCGCCAGTTTCGGATGGTCGTTGCGCACAACCATCATCGGCGGAGTAATCTGCTCCATCGCTAACTTCGGGAGCTTACCCTTCGGCGCCTGAAATTTGTCGCGATCGCCGCCACCACCACCGCCGCCGACCTGCGTTTTCGAAGGAGGCAACGGAGGTGTATCCTCCGGAGGCGCAACCAGGGTTATAACTTCGTGAGGCTTTGTAATCTGCTGCACCACGCGCCGTCCCAGCATCGTGCCACCGATAATTACGATCACCGCCAGAATGTGCACCACGGTTGAACCCAGCGCACCATTCTTCTTGTAATCGTAGAATCCCCAGATATCCTTGACCGGGATTGGCTTCGAGGTGAGGACCAGAGGCGGCTGCTTCTTCGGGAAGAACCGGTCGTTGAAATTTTGAACCAGCGATTTCCAGAGCGGCTGATCAAGGTCGCTCTTGGCCATCAGCAGATTAAGTTCAGGCTCGCTTCCCCGCATGGGTTCGATTTCGTTGGTTACCATATTTCACCCGACTTCCTGGTGTTAAGGCTCGATCCCAAAAAGCTGTTGTTCACCATAAACTGATGAAGCCATACCGCAGCAAGTTGCTTGCACGGTGCGATTAAGTATTTTGAGGCTGCCCCGTCTTCGTTCCGCGCCAATCAGAAACTGAAACTTTCCTCCAACGCGTAATTAGATGCAAAGGCGCGGGAAAGCGTCTGCTAATAAAATTGTACACTTTTTGATTCTCTTTTCCACAGTGCTTTTGGGGTTGCCCTATCTCGTGCGACTCCCGGCGTATGGACGTCGCAAGTTGGGGGCCATATAATGAAATAAATCAACCGTTTGGGAGTATATCGCATAGTGCCGTTTGACCCTGAACCCATACTCGCCCCGTCCGCGGTCAATGTGGGCGGAGACGCGTCCTTGGCTCTTTCGCCGAAGTTTCGCGGTTCCCGCGCCTTAGAAGCCGGCAAAATCCAATGACCCAACCCCATTTAATGCGCCGGTGCCACTTTCTTATAGCCCTCGCGGTTGTCCTGCTGGATCGCGTCACCAAATGGATGGTTGCCAAGAACATCTCCCTGCACGACGGCAAACAGGTAATTCCGGGCTTCTTTCGCATCACCCATGTGGAGAATCGGGGCGCCGCTTTTGGGCTGTTCGCCGACTCGCCGGCACAATGGAAAATCGCCATGCTCGTACTTTTTTCGATTGTCGCTCTGATTGTGGTCTCCGCGCTGCTTTGGCGGAACAGCCACGCCATGACCACCACCGGCATAGGCTTGGCGCTGATTCTCGGCGGAGCTTTGGGAAACCTCTGGGACCGCCTACTCAACGGGCGCGTCGTGGACTTCCTGCTTTTCTACATTGGCCAATATCAGTGGCCGGCGTTCAACGTAGCCGACAGCGCGATTGTGGTCGGGGCCGGTTTGCTGGTTGTTGAAATCCTCTTCGCCAAGTCTCCTGTTCACGAAACTACCGCGTAAGTGGCTTGAGTTCGCGCGGGCAGTGCGCGATACTCCAATGTCTTTTGTCTGTCCGTTCAACCACAACGATAACGAGGAGACCAATCATGTCACTGAGATCAGGTTTTAGGACTTTGGCCGCCGTGATGTTCGTTCCTTGCATTTTCGCTGGCGCCATGGCACAGATGCCGAATCCCTATGGACTCAGCATCAGCTTGGACAACGCAAAAAAAACTGTCCTGCCCGCGTTGGCCGAGGCTGCGAAGAACAACTGGTTGATCGCAGTTGCCGTGGTCGACCCCGCAGGAAATCTGGTGTATTACGAAAAGATGGATAACACGCAACTGGGAAGCGCGAACGTGTCGATTGACAAAGCGCGCTCCGCGGCTTTGTTCAAAAGGCCGACGAAGGCGTTGCAGGATGCATTAGCCGCGGGGGGCGAAGGCTGGCGTGTGCTTGGCTTGCAAGGCGCAGTTCCAGTTGACGGCGGTATTCCGCTGGTGAGCGACGGCAAGATCGTAGGAGCGATAGGAGTCTCCGGCGCTACCAGCGCTCAAGACGGGCAATGCGCCAAGGCCGCCGCCGATGCGTTCAAATAGGAGTTGCGTATTGGCCTTCCTTTATGAACCTATATGCACTTTGTGTTTGATGCTTGAGTTCCTATGGCGCTCCGTACAACTGCCGGTAGACATTTGCATTGCGCAGGATGGCCTGCACGTACTCGCGTGTTTCAGTGAAAGGGATCGACTCCACAAATTCCTGGGGATCGCGATACTTGCCTTGACCCAGCCAATCCTGCACCCGATCCGCGCCCGCGTTGTAAGCCGCTAATGCGTATTCGAACGCCCCGAACTTGTCGACCATGCCGCGGAAGTATCGCGTGCCCAGTTGAAGATTGATTCCTGGCGTAAAAAGCTGCGTGCTGGAAAAATGCTTCAACTTTTCTTGCTTGGCAACAGATTTGCCAACTTTAGGCAACAGCTGCATCAGGCCGACTGCGTTGGCCCTGGAGACGGCGCTGGGATTAAACTCCGATTCCTGCCGGATCAACGCAGCTACGAGATACGGATCGAGCGCGTTGCTCGAAGAAAATCGCTTCAAATCAATCCAGTAGGGCTTGGGGAAAAGCGCTTCCCAATACGAGCGAGGCAGGCTGGGCAAATCTACCGCGAAATAACTGGGCACGGCGCGCTTGAGGACTTCAATAGCCATATTGTAGCGACCGGCATCCGCATAAAGACGAGCTGTCTCGGGCGCCAGCCAGTTCCCTTTATCTTCGTCGCCGGCGGCTCGCAGTTCGCGTACGGCGAAATCCAGCAGCGCGCCATTTTCCAGGAGCTGTGCCTTCTGCACCCGCAGATTGTCGGTGGGAAGCGCGTCTGCGGTCACCTTCACGTTCGCATCAATTGGAGGCACGCGGTCGAGCACCGCATATTGCACTGGATCGCTATCGCTCTTCAGCTTCCTGATCTGCTCGCGCGCCAACTCGCCGTAATAGTAATTGCGAAAACGGTCTGAGACCTTCTGGTAAAAGACTCGCGCTTTAGCCGCGTCTCCATCTTCCTCTGCCAACCGGGCGCGCCAATACAGCGCCGCCGGAACCTCGCCCGACGAAGGATAAAGTTCGACCTGTTCCTCAAATCCTTTTTCCGCGTCCTCGCGCCTCCCTTGGCGCAGGCTCAGCCACGTCGCCTTCCAGTGAGCATAAGAAGCTCGTCCGCCATTGGGGAAGCGCATTTGCAGCTCGCGGTAGGAATCAATCGCATGATCATAATCGCGGCGCAGAAGGTAAATGTTTCCCGCGGAGAGCAGTGCCTGCTCAAGCCATGTACTGGTCGGCGCCATCTGCCGCAATTGATCAACGATTCGCAAAAAACTGTCATCATCATTAGCGCCGCGAGCAATTTCTCCCAGGTTGAACAGACGCTCCGCATTCATCTCCGGAGTCGATTCCGGTATTGCCTCTAATTCTTTTTTTGCTTCTTTATCCCGGCCCGCGTGACGCAACGCCTCGGCCATCGCCATCTGGATTGGCAGACGGTTCTCCGGCCCCGCTTCATTCAACAGATTGCGATATTCGTTGGCCGCTTCGTTGTACTGTTTGCCTTTCGCCAGCAAATCGGCGCGCGTCTTCTGTTCCGTAAAGCTTATTGCCTGAGTGTTCGGAGTTGCCGCCAACTTTCTTAATTCGCCTTCGGCCTGGCTGGCTTCCCAACTCAGCGGCATGGTGAAATACAAATTGCGAAATATCGCCAGAGCCTTGGCCGGCTGACCTGTAACTTCGTAAGCGCGGCCCAGCACCAATTCCAAATCCGTGCGAATCGGCTGGCGATCGTTCTCCAGTAACTCAATCGACTCCGGCGCCCGGCCATCCGCGATCAGGGCGTTGCCGTAGGCTACGTGCGCGTCCCGAATTAGCAGTGACTCGGGATAATTCTTATCGAATCCTTGCAGCGTAGCTACCGCTTCCGCCAGTCGGCCCGTCTGGTAGTAAGCAGTTCCCAGATAAAAATCAACGTAATCCCCCAGATCGCCCGCGCGCGGTTTGGCGCGATTCAAAGGATCTATCGCTTTCAGATAATCGTGATCGATAATGTGCGCGTAGCCCACGACTAACCAGGCCAGCGATCCCGCATCTTCCTTGCCGTGACGACGCGCAAACGCCTCCACCCCCGTGTACGCCGCGGGAGTACGATCCTGAAGCAACTGCCGAGCCATCGGCTTCAGAGTAGTGGATGCGGCGAATGCGTCATGCATTCGACGCATACGCGGCGAGCTGCGCTTGCGTTTCGCGCGAGCTGCGACAGATGAGCTAGTCGTTTTCCTGGTCGAAGTGTTTTTTGAAGACGCGTTCTTCGTCGTAGTGGTTTTTGGAGAGGTGCTTTTGTGGACAGGAGATGTCTTGGACGACGGTGGAGACTCCTGGCCTGCGGGTAGCGTTTGATTTGAAGATTGCGACGGAGTAGCAGGTTGCGTTAACGATTGCGCAACCGCAGCAGGAGCCTGATTGCCCGCTGCGACGCAAGACAAAACGACCAAGCCAAAGGCCAGAACCTTCAGAATGAAAATCGACTGACGATGTACGGACACTTTCCCCAATTATCTTCTTTTTATGTGCATCGTCAAAACCCAATAGCTCCTGTACCAGTTGATGCGCAAGGTACGCTGGAGGATCGCGCCTCCGTCGGTCGCAACCGAAAGCAACTCTACGGTTGTGTCTTTCCCTCAAGAATCGCTCGTGCGGCCTGCAACTCCTTGCGCATCGCCGCATCGACCTTTGGGTACTCCAGCTTCAAATCCTCGAGCGTCTTAACGATCACCGCCGCGACGGCTGCGCGAGTGAACCATTTATTGTCCGCCGGAATCACATACCATGGCGCAAGCTTACTGGCCGTATTGATGATCATGTCCTCGTAGGCCTTCATATAGTCTTTCCAATATGCGCGTTCGTGGACATCTGATGCCGAAAATTTCCAATTCTTTTCCGGATGATCCAGTCGCTCAAGAAAGCGCTTCTTCTGCTCTTTTTTGGAAAGATTGAGATAAAACTTGCGGACCACAATTCCATTGCGCGCCAGATAACGCTCGAACGAATGAATGTCCTGAAAGCGTTCTTGCCAAATATCCTTGGTCACGAGCGACGGAGGAAGTTTTTCATTCTTCAATAACTCCGGATGAACCCGCACCACCAATACTTCTTCGTAATAAGAACGATTAAAGATGCCGATCCGACCTCGTCCGGGAACACGCAGCGATGTACGCCAAAGATAATCGTGATCCAGTTCCTCGGACGATGGAGTCTTGAACGAGTACACCTGAACCCCTTGAGGATTTACCCCCGACATCACGTGCTTGATGGAGCCGTCTTTCCCGGCCGCGTCCATGGCTTGAAAAATGAGCAGCACACCCCAGTTTTGCTGAGCGTAGAGCTTGTCTTGCAACTCCGCCATCGCGGCAATGCCATTCGCCAATAGTTCTTCCGCGTCCTCTTTGGAATGGATGTTGCCCGTATCTTCGGGATCGAAATCCTTCAGCCGGAACTTCGTTCCATCTTCTACCCGATAGGGCTTGACCAATTTGCTCGCCCAACTCATTTCAAAGCCTCCGTTGTTGCAATGCGCGAAAGATGCAGTCTATATCACGCAAGCCAATGCCGTCGCTGAGGTTGGTGCCCTTGCGCCCCAGGTCAGATTAAAGCTAGACAACCCGAAAGCTCTATTGCGCAACCAAAATCGGGTTATAAATCTTTTCGAAGAGAAGTCACTGCATGATGAGGATTCGATAAGTCCGCGCTACAAATTCAAGAGCCCAGGGTTTATTACCTTGGGCTTTCGTTATGATGAGCCGAAGGATTTTGAGAACTGAGTTTTCTACTAACGAAGCAATCGCCTCGCGATCCACGCAACCCGCAGCAGCAAAGCATCACCGGGAAAACGAAGGACGTCAGGCGGAGGAAACGCAATGCGTGTTGCATCCTACAGTCGTTTTCTATTTTTCGCGCTGGTACTGGTCGCGCTGTCGGCCGCGTCGTATGCCCAGGTGAGCGTAGGGATATCGGTCAATTTTGCTCCACCGGCGCTCCCTGTGTACGAGCAGCCTCCGTGCCCCGCTGAGGGTTACATCTGGACTCCGGGCTACTGGGCCTGGGATGCCGACGATGCCGATTACTATTGGGTTCCGGGTACGTGGGTGTTGGCTCCAGAAGTCGGCTTCCTGTGGACGCCCGCGTGGTGGGGCTGGAGTGGTGGCGTATATCTTTTCCATGCAGGCTGGTGGGGTCCGCATGTCGGATTCTATGGCGGAATTGCTTACGGATACGGATACTTCGGTAACGGGTATGAAGGCGGACGTTGGGACGGCGGACACTTTTTCTACAATCGCTCCGTCAACAACATAAATGTCACCAACATTCACAACGTTTACAACACCACGGTGGTCAACAATACGACAGTAAACCGCGTCAGCTACAACGGGCCCGGAGGAGTCAATGCTCGGCCCACGCCTGAAGAACAGCGGGCCGAAGGCGAGAGACATCTTCCCCCCGCGCCTGTTCAAAGGCAGCACGAGCAAACTGCCCGCAGTAACCCGCAGCAACGCGCATCAGTTAATCAGGGCAGGCCTCCGGTAGCAGCCACAGCGAGACCTGCGGACTTCAAGCAAGCAGTACCCGCTAGAGAAGCCGGCGCCCCGTACCATCCGCCAGCCGAACGCGGCGCAGCGCAAGCGGGTCGTCCCGAAAATCGAGGTGAGCCTGCGGGCCGTCCGGAAAGCGTACCCCGTCCGGAAAACCAAGCTCGTTCGGAGAATGCCGGCCGACCGGGAAGCGCGCCGCGTTCGGAAAGTGAAGCACGGCCGGAGAACAATGTTCCGCGACCACCTGCTGGCCATGCCAAAGAACTGCAGCCGCACCAACCTGCAACTGTTGCAAGCACTGGGAACGCTTCGCGCGACCAGAAGTATCAACAACAACAGGCGAAGCTCGCGCAAAAGCAGAATCAGGAACATCAGAAACTGCAACAGCGGCAGGAGCAGGAACATCAACGTGTAGCACAAAATAACGCGAATGCAGCCCGCACCCAGCAACTGGAACAAAAGCACCAGCAGCAGACCCAGCAACTGGAGCAGAAACACACACAACAGCAACAGCACTTGCAGCAAAGGCAAGAGCCTGCCCACCCTAAGGGAAAATAATTAAAAGCCCTGCGCCCACCTTTCTCGTGTCGCGTCACGAGAAGGGTGGGACACGCTCAGCCCGGCAAACTGTTTTTAGCATGTGGAGGAAGGTTCTCCTCACAAGGTTGCAAAGCATTGCGACCTCCGTAGATACCGCCATTCGCAGTTACTTGGGCAGTTACCTCACTAAACTTTCGTGCTACGTCTATGGCCCGTTCGGGCGTTGCACTAGTGGTGTCAGCTTGCTACCTTGTGCTCATCGAGCCTCCCCTTAGGTGCTTGCGCATCTTCATGGGGGTGAGCTATGAAACTTGTTCATTTCTGCTACGCGGCTTTGGGGTTCGCGGTGGCTCGCTGGATTTTCAAGCGAGAACCCATGTCGCTGGTTGATCCGGTCACTCGTTTCCGCTCCTCGGGCTTGCTTTAAATTTCACGGACGTACGGTGCCCCGTTTGCGCAGGCTGCTTCGTCCCGCACGTCCGTGATCTAACTCCGCTAACATTCGTTCGCCGCTAAAGGTTCTACGACCAACGTTCCTCGTCGGCCCGCATTCCTGCGCCACTTTCTGACTACAATTTCTTTTAAGGCAATTTGCATCGGGACACCACGCGCGAAAACATCCATGAGGTATTTGGCTTATCTTCGTGTCTTTTTATTTGTTCTAGCATTGATACATCCACGTCCAGCGCTAGCGCAAACGGACGCCGCAGTATCGCTTGGCGATCTGGCGCGCTCGCTGCGGCAGAGCAAAACGCCAAAACAGCCGGCCGCCGAGGAGATCATCGATAATGACAATCTTTCCCAGGTAATCGACGACGTCGAACACTTCCGGCAGGACGGGAAGCCAATATTCTCCTTCGATCGCGCGGGGACAAACTTCCGCATGTCTTCGCCTGATGGCACCTGCAGCCTGTCTTTCAACGCAAATGCTACGGCATTGCTCTCCAGCCCATACGTATCGCAGGATCTGCCGCCGAGTGAACTTGCGAAGTTGGATGGTCCGGCAAACATCCACGGAGACACGCTCGAAGTCTCGGTCTATAACGCGAGCGCATGGAACGTGAAAGAGATCACGGTGGGCCTGACTATCGTGCGGCCGCGCGATACGGTCGTTGCGAATGCTGAGGCTGCCAAACTATTACCGGTCGTGGCGCAAGATGTCGCGCCGGATAAAGACACGCCTCCCTCCGAGAAGCGTTCCGACTTGACCGTGCTTCTACACATGAAAGGCAGTACAACTCCGTTGGCTTCCACCATCTATCGCGAAAAGCTGGATGCTGCTGTTGACGACAAGCAAGATTGGCACTGGGCAATCATCGGGGCTAAAGGAATCCCGCCGAGCACCATCGCAACTGATTTAAATAGCGATTCTCCGGTAAACGACTCCGCAAAGTAGAACCCCACCCGCAGCGGCCAGGAATCACTTATGCTAGACGTTATGACGTGTGGCTGTGAAGGTGATTCACTTTGAGCCGTAACGCATGCGTGATCGGCTCAGGCCCCAATGGACTGGCAGCGGCCATTGTGTTGGCGCAGGCCGGACTGCAGGTTGATGTGCTCGAAGCGCAGTCAACCCCAGGCGGGGCTGTACGCACCCTGCCGTTAACTCTGCCAGGCTTTCAGCACGATTTCGGATCAGCAGTCTACCCCCTCGGCGCGGGCTCGCCGTTTTTCTCATCGCTGCCTTTGGTGAACCATGGTTTGGAGTGGATTCACTCGCCGGCGGTGCTAGCGCATCCGCTCGACGACGGCACTGCGGTAATTCTGGAGCGCGACCTCGACGCAACCAAGGATTCTCTCGGAGTCGACGGAGCGGCATGGGACAAGCTGATGCGTCCCTTCGTAGAGCGCTGGAATGAATTCGCTCCGGCGGTGCTAGGCCCAGTTTCTTTCTTGCCGCAACATCCATTCTTGATGGCACGCTTTGGAATAGTGGCTGTGCAGTCGGCCCGCGCCGTGGCTCGCCGCTTTCGCAGCCCCCGAACTCGTGCCTTGTTCGCAGGCTTGGCTGCTCATTCCTTTCTCGGCTTGGACGAACCGTTAAGCGCCGCATTTGGAATTTTGATGGCCGTGCCAGCGCATGCCGTAGGCTGGCCAATTCCACGCGGGGGAGCGCAGTCGCTGACAAATGCGCTCTGCGGAGTTCTCGCGGGCGCAGGAAGCAAGGTAATTATTTCGTCGCCGGTCGGGGATTTGGCCGCGCTGTCGAACTACAACTTGATTTTGTGCGATCTGACTCCGCGGCAGTTGCTCAAGGTCGGTGGCCAGAAATTTTCTGAGAACTACAGGCGTCAACTGGAAAGGTTTCGCTACGGACCTGCCGCCTTCAAAGTGGATTACGCGCTGAACGCTCCCATACCATGGCGCGCTTCTGAATGTCTGCGAGCCGCGACCGTGCATTTGGGCGGACGTTTTGATGAGATCGCAGAATCAGAAAAGGCGGTGCGCATGGGGCAGCACGCCGAGCGTCCGTTTGTACTGCTGGCTCAACCGACTCTGTTCGACAACTCGCGGGCTCCGGCAGGCAAACACACGGCATGGGCTTATTGTCACGTGCCGAATGGGTCCCAGGTGAACATGCTTGAAAGATTGGAAAAGCAGATTGAGCGGTTTGCCCCCGGCTTCCACGAATGCATTTTGGCACGCCATGTTTTTTCTCCCGCAGACCTGGAAAGCATGGACGCCAACCTCGTGGGCGGCGATATTGCCGGCGGCCTGATGGACATTCGCCATTTTATTTTCCGACCAACCGCGGGACACTACGCCACGTCGGCTCGCAACATTTATATTTGCTCGGCGTCGACTCCTCCTGGCGGAGGAGTGCATGGTATGTGCGGCTACCATGCAGCGAAAATGGCGCTATCGCGTTGGCACCGCGGCTAAGGCCGTACGCCAACTGTAGGCAACTCGACGCCGCGAATCGTCCCGTCGGCCTCGCGTTCAACAGTCGGTGCATACAGTCCGAGCAGTTGGCGCCGCCACCACAGCCCCTGCGCACGCTTCTTAGCCAGAGGTGTGAACCAGTATTGCCACAGGACGGCACGCACCTCGCGCGGCGGCTTTTGCGGGAATGGATTTTTCGCGAAAAGGTAGAGAACATCTTTTTCGTTAGAAAGCAGCTGCACTTCGGTCCTGAGCACAATCGGATACTCCTGCCACGAGCCCAGCGAAGCGAACCAAAGATTCCAATCGAATCGCGGCTGATACGGCGCGTAGATTCCCGGTGGCTTATCGAGGTCCTGAGGTTTGTAGCGAAACGGATACGCGACCCAGTTTGTCCCATCGTCAGAACCTTGAAATTCGATCTCGTAACGTCCTCTCGTCATGATGCCAAAAAGCCCGTAGCGATTGGCGATGCGGAACGGCTCGAGTGCCTCAACCGGCGCCGTCGGGAGAGGGACTCTGGCGAACATCCAGATCATTTCCGCCGTGGTCGCATAAAAAATCAAACTGAGCATAGCGGCGCTCAAAGCCAGCTTGACGACTTGAGATTGGCGACGGAGATCACCATCGCTGTGCGTTTGGAGCGGTTTTATTGCCTGAGCTTCGGCGAAAGATTTCTTCCATCGCTCCGGGAAAAATTGCATCAAGAAGCGATCATCCAATAACAAAATCCCCAATGCCAGGACCAGATAGTTAAGAAAAGTGTAGTTGGCGGTTAGAATCACTCCCACTTCCCACGGGGTCACAATAAAAAAGCAAACAATGCGCCAGCGCCGTGGCAGAAACATCATCCAAACCAAACCTAACTCCAGCGCCAGAGTGGCAAAGACGCTGGCAGCATGGAACCAGTGCGGTAAATGCTGCGCGTACCAGCCGATCCACGTGGGCAGCGGACTATTCTGGTAGTACTCGTCCATCGCGGTGTAGTCGCGCCACTCCGGGTCGCCGCCCAGAATTTTTGCTACGCCGGACTCAAAATAAATACGAAACCATTCCCATTGCAGCAGGAAAAGGCTGGCGCGCGATGGCGGGGACGCCGCTCCAAAGCCAGGGCGAAATCCCGGCGGCGCGTAGAAAAATGCGATGAAGCCGGCTTCCAGCAACATACCGTCCGATTGGTAACTGGAAAAATCCTGCGCTGCACTCACGAAGGAAAGAAAACAGATAAAGCAAATCACCAGCATCCCGCGCGGCCAAAAATTCAACACCAACAAAAGGGAAGCGACCATTCCCACCCAGCAAACCGCCGTCAGCATGTGCGGGCCGCTCGAAACCCACAGCACAGTGGGCGCGAACCACAGGCTGCGGCTGCGCCCAAGCGCATGTGCGAGGTTTTGCAGGTATTGATTTGCGGGCAGAATGCCGTCGGGCCCAATGAGCCCATGAATCTGAAAGACCAGCGAGAAGAATGCAGAAAAGTAAATGCAGCCGAGAGCACGCAAGAACAGCCAGCGTGGAATCAGGCGGTCAGCCGCGCCCTGCTCCGAGGAGAAAAACCATCGGGCGGCAGCGGCGAGCCTGTCCATGACTCAGTAATTATACGGATGAGGATTGTGCGTAACGTCGGTAGAACTGCGAGCAGGAAAGACCTATGCATTGCGTAAAAGTGCGATGGCGCTTCTAGACCTGAACGCCAAACCGCGTCATCATCTCGCGGCGCCCAAAACTTGTAACGCGTAAGGCTCGGCTGTCGAGATCCTGCAGCATCCATTTCGTCTTCATCGCGACTTGCAAAAGGGCCGCTGCCAGCGCCCCGCCGAGATGAGGCCGCCGCTCACTCCAGTCGACGCATGGGTATGCGAAGCGGCGCCGTAGCGTCCGCGCAGCTTCGACGTCAATTCCGAGTGCTTCAAACGCTCTTTTTCCGCTGGGCGTCAAATCGCAAGCATTGTCGGCTGACACGCCCGCCATGATCCACCCCAATTCCTGGAAGCGGTCATGCAGCAAGACCCCCACTGTGCCAGCAATGTGATCGTAACAAGTTCGCGCAGCGCGCAGCCGGTTGGGCGTGTTCGGCGCAAACGCTTCGCGGGGTCCGCCAGCGAGCACATTCAAGGCTTCGAGCGCCGTGGATACGTTGGTTCCTCCCAGACTGTAATAGCGATGCTTTCCCTGCGCCAACACTTTTACCAATCGCTGGGTCGTCAAACGCTGCAAGTGCACGCTAGCGGTCGAGGGGCTCACGCCGGCAACCACGGCAAGTTCGGTGCTGGTGCGGGCGCGGCCATCCATCAGGCAGTACAGCATGCGTGCGCGAGCCGGCTCGCCAATGCAAGCTGCAATGTTGGAGACCGCGGCATCATTGTCCCGTCTTGCATCCATCATTTGATGATAGACGAAGTGTGGATGTCCGACAACTGTCATATTAAAACCGTTGGCAGACAGAGGGCAAAATGACAATTACCTGCATCATCCGCTACCAGATTGATCCGTTCCAACGAGACGCGTTTCAACAATACGCGGAAAACTGGGGCCGCATCATTCCTCGATGCGGAGGCCATCTCATCGGGTATTTCCTTCCGCACGAGGGCACGAATGACGTCGCCTGGGGTCTCATCGCCTTCGACAGTCTTGCTGCTTACGAAGCCTACCGGGCGCGCTTGCGGTCGGACCCCGAAGGACGCGAGAATTTCGCCATGGCGCAGAGCAAGCAGCTTATCCTTCGTGAAGAAAGAAATTTCGTAAAGGCAGTAGAAGGAACGCTGGGACTTCCTTCAACGCTCTCTGAGCAAAGGTGAATTCATATGACGCAGGCTGAAAAGGGACGCCGCTTTCGCGCGCTCCATCAACGCGATGAAGCGTTCATCATTCCCAATCCATGGGACGCCGGCACTGCGTGCTTGCTAGCCCATCTGGGTTTTGAGGCCCTGGCCACGACCAGCGCCGGCTATGCCTTCTCCGTGGGAAAACGCGACGGCACGATTGGTCGCGATGAAACTTTGGAACACGTGGCCGCTATTGCCTCCGCGACCGACCTGGCGGTCAGTGCTGATCTCGAAAATGGTTTTGGCGACACGCCAGAAAGTGTGGCAGAAACTATCAAGTTAGTTGCGCAGGCCGGAGCGGTTGGCGGTTCGATCGAAGATTCGTTCAGGAATGGCCAAGAGAGTGAATTGTACGCGCTTGAGCGCGCTGTCGACCGGGTCCGCGCCGCCGCAGAAGCGGCGCGCCGCCTGCCATTTCAATTCACGCTGACCGCACGTGCCGAAAATTATCTGGTCGGCAAGCGCGACTTGAAGGACGCTGTTAAGCGTTTGCAGGCTTATCAGAATGCTGGCGCCGATGTTCTGTATGCGCCCGGCCTCACCAGCAACAATGATATTGCCACGGTGATCGGCTCCGTTGATCGTCCGGTAAATGTGCTGATGGGATTGCAGGGCGTGCAATTGCCATTGGCGGCATTGTCTGCGATCGGCGTCAAGCGAGTCAGCGTCGGCAGCGCACTTTCTCGAGCGGCGCTCGGCGCTTTTCTACGCGCTGCCCAGGAGATGCGGCAGCATGGCACTTTCACTTTCGCCGAACAAGCAATTAGCTATCGCGACATCAGCGCCATGTTTCCAGCCTAAGCAGGCCGCCAAGAAGTATCAATGAAGAAAATTGGTCATTGTCGACGTCGCCGCAGGCTAAACCTAGGTGCCTCGCGGTGCTCGGGACGACAACTGGCATTTGCGGAAATTTCCCCCGCGACTGTACGCTAGAAAAGACTGCAAGAGCGCATAGCCCGCAGGTACAGGAGCCAGTTGTCACCGTTTACCCGAAGAAATTTCATTAAAGCCAGCGCCGCAGTGATTGCTAGCAGCGCTCTGGCCATGGAAGGCAAGACAATCGTCGGGGATACTGGAGACCCTCGGCTGGTATCGGTCGAAATTCCGCTCGCTCGCCTGCCGGCCGCATGGGACGGATTAACCATCGTGCAGCTTAGCGATTTCCACTACGATCCGCAACTCACAGTGCCTCCGATTCGCAAGGCCATTGAGATCACGAACCGCCTGCGGCCAGACCTGATTGTTCTCACCGGAGATTTTGTTACCGTCCCTCCATTCGCGAAGGTTTTTCACACTAGGAAGCATTCCGCCCGTGTTGCCGAGCCGCCGCGCTGCTTGCAGGATTGAGCGCTCCTTTGGGCGTCTTCGCTGTTCTTGGAAATCATGACGCCGACACAGATCCTGAATTTATCGTTGAATGTTTGCAGGCGAATCACATCCAGGTGATGCGCAACAGTTCGCTGCCACTGGAACGTCAAGGGCAACGTCTGTGGCTTGCCGGTGTGGACGATGTTCTGGAAGGGGATCCAGACCTCGACCTAACCATGAAGAGAATTCCAAGTAATGAAGCGGTCGTCGCGCTGGTCCACGAACCTGATTACGCTCGCCGGGTCGCCGAACACACCGTCGATCTCCAGTTATCCGGCCACACGCACGGCGGTCAGATTGTTCTGCCCCTGGTCGGCCCGCCGTATCTGCCGCCGCTCGGTCGCCTGTATGTGAAAGGACTCTATAAGCTTGGTTCGCTCACCCTGTACACCAATGTTGGGCTGGGCACAATTCGAATTCCTATCCGACTGAATTGCCAGCCGGAAGTTACACTGTTCAAGTTAAGAGCCGCTTCGGACGGCAAAACATCGCCGCCGCCGGAAACGCGAACCTGATTTTGCGGCCATCACCCGTCCCGAACTAACTGGTTTACTTGCCGCTGTTAGACTCTCTCCCTAGCTATTCCGGTCCTGGCAAGGCCTTTCGGGGCGCAACTAAGCGGCGGATCCCGCGTTATTCTTTCTTGATTCCCGGCCAGAAATAGGGCAGAATTACAAGCGTTGTCGAACTCTCCTCTGTAGTCCGGTGTTTGGGCTTCAGCATTCAGGCTTGATCCCCCAAAGGCATGATCGTACATTAAACACGCAAGGAACTCCCGGACGACGCGCCATTATTAACTGTCAATTGCCTTTTGGGAGAAGCCGCAAAACCGCATGTTGTACCTATAGATCACAATGGAACTTAAAATAGAATCCAAGCCATTAAACGGGGTTTGTGTCCTCGCTCCTCAAGTGTTTCAGGATGAGCGCGGCTTCTTCATGGAGGTCTTCAAGGCCGACCAGTTCAAATCCCTCGGACTGCCGACTGAGTTCGTGCAGGACAACCATTCCGGCTCCGTGCGTGGCGTATTGCGCGGATTGCACTTCCAGTGGGAACCTCCCATGGGAAAGCTGATGCGGGTGACGCGAGGTACGGCGTTTTTAATCGCCGTCGATATTCGTAAGGGCTCGCCCACGCTGGGCAAATGGTTCGGCGCGGAAATTTCCGCCGAAAGCCATAAACAGATTTGGGCGCCCGCGGGTTTTGCCCGCGGATTCTGCGTGCTCTCCGATTACGCCGAAATTCAATACAAATGCACCGGCATTTACAACAACAAAGGCGAGTCCGGAATTCGCTGGGATGATCCCGAGGTCGGCATCCAGTGGCCCATTCGCGACGTTCAGCTTTCTGACAAAGATCGCAAAGCGCAAACTTTGAAAGAGTGGCTGGCGCGCCCAGAGTCCGATAATTTCAAGTATTCCGAAGTCCAAACTGAAGCAGAAACCACGGTGGGGAGATAACAACCAATGAAGATTCTAATTGCGGGCGGAGCAGGGTACGTTGGATCAGTGTTAGTTCCAAAGCTGCTTGATCGCGGCTATGAGATTGATGTGCTGGACCTTTTCTGGTTCGGCAATCATCTGCCGTCCGAAACCGGAATCATTCGCAAAGATATTTTCGACATCGCCGTGCCCGATCTCGAGCAATATCACCAGGTCGTATTTTTGGCCGGCTTGTCCAATGACCCCATGGCCGAATACTCGCCCAGCGAGAATTTCATTTTCAACGCCGCCGCTCCTGCATACCTGGCCTACGTCGCGAAAAAAGCCAAAGTAAAACGCTACGTCTACGCCAGTTCCTGCTCAGTCTACGGATACACAGTCAACGAGCTTTTCGACGAGACCCGTCCCGTTTCGTCGTTCTATCCCTACGGAATTTCCAAGCTGCAGGGTGAACAAGCGGCCATGAACCTGGCGGACGACGAGTTCTCTGTGATCTCGTTGCGGAAGGGAACTATCTCTGGCTACAGCCCGCGCATGCGCTTGGACTTGATCGTCAACACCATGTTCAAGAACGGCGTGCGCAATCGCGAGATCACGGTAAACAACCCATCCATCTGGCGCCCGATTATGAGCATTGAAGATGCCACCAATGCCTACGTTCGAGCCATTGAAGCCAGCCAAAAAATCTCCGGCATTTTTAACATCGCTTCCGGAAACTACACGGTTGGGGAAGTCGGCGACCTGGTAAAAATGGCAATCGAAGAACAGCTTGGCATTCGCGTTCATCTGACCATCAATCACAAAACCGATTTCCGCAATTACAAAGTTAGTATCGAGAAAGCAGAGAACGTTCTCAGCTTCCACCCTAATCACAACGTGAAAGCCATCGTGAAAAATCTCATCGAGCACATGGACGAATTCAAAGACTGGGATAATCCGCAGTACTACAACATCGAAACTTTGAAGCTGCTCTCTGCCAGCAACAGCCTGCGCTCGCTAGCCGAGGTGGCGCGATGAAGGTTTTATTAATCGGTGCCAACGGCCAACTGGGCACGGACATGAACCGTGTCTTCCGGAACGCGGGCGATACCGTGTTCCCGTATGTGCACGCTCAACTGGACGTCTGCTCGGAAGCCCGAGTAGCTGAGGTTCTGGAACAAACCCAGCCCGATCTCGTACTGAACACCGCCGCCTATCATCGCGTGGAAGAGTGCGAGAAAAAGTCGGACCTCGCGTTTCAAGTCAACGGAACCGCGCCGATGCAGTTGGCAATTGCGTGCCAGAAGGCCGGCGCAACTCTGGTGCACTTCAGTACCGACTACGTTTTCGGCGGCTATGCTAAGAACACACCGTACGACGAAACTGATCGCCCAGCTCCGCTGAACGTCTATGGCGCTTCCAAGGCTCTCGGAGAATACCTCATCCCCGACTTCACCGATCGTTATTTCGTCCTGCGCGTCTGCGGACTCTACGGCATCGCAGGCAGCAGCGGCAAAGGCGGAAACTTTGTCGAAACCATGCTGAAAAAAGGCATGGCCGGTGACTCTATTCGCGTAGTCGATGACCAGGTACTAACGCCCACCTACACGGTCGACCTCGCGGAAGCCGTTCGCAAGCTGGTTCTGACACAAAAGTACGGACTCTATCACCTGACGTCAGAAGGCGAGTGCTCGTGGTTCGATTTCACCCGCCACATTTTCGAAAGCGCCGGCATCCAGGCGAAACTTACGCCGGTAAAGAGCACCGAGTTCGCTAGCCCAGTGAAAAGACCATCCTATTCGGTGCTGAGCAAAGCGAAAGCGCGAGCCGTAGGCGTGACGCTGCCATCGTGGGAGGACGCGCTGCCGCGATACCTTAAACAGCGGCAACATAAGATGTCGGCCACGCCCGTGCACGTCACAGTATAGTATTCAATGACTTTGCAAAGGCGCGGCAGCCGCGCCAACAACTTGTTGATGCCCGTTCGGGTCCCTCTCCTCGCTTTCTCGCAACCCTTTGGACCCTAGCCCCGTCGCTCATGTTGACACAGGATATATGCGCACATATACTGTGTTAATGAATGTAACTCTATCCATTGATCAGCAGCTGGTCGCCCGTGCCCGGAAAAAAGCGGATGCCTTGGGTAAGAGTCTGAATCAGCTCATCCGCGACTACCTGCAAAAGCTGACGGGCGACGATGATCCGGAGCGAAGTATCGAGGAGTTCAGAAAACTCTCCGGCCGTGGACACTCGCGCGGCTGGCGCTTCAATCGTAACGAAATCCATGAGCGCCCGTAGCTTCTTCGATACCAATGTTCTCATCTACGCCGACGACAAAGCTGCACCCGCGAAGCAGCGTCGCGCGCTCGATCTGATTGCCCAACACCGACGTGCCGGAACTGGCGTCGTATCGTTGCAGGTACTGCAGGAGTATTTCGTCGTCATCACTCGAAAATTGCTCGTTGACTCGCGGGTTGCTCGCCGCAAAGTCGAATTGCTGGCCGAGTTGGATGTCGCCGCTCCCGACGTGGCGGATGTTCTGGCCGCTATCGATCTCCATCGGCTCCACGGGCTTTCTTTCTGGGATGCTCTAATCCTGCGCTCCGCCAAACAGTCCGGCTGTCGCGTAGTATTCTCAGAAGATATGCAGGAAGCGCGAGAGATCGACGGTCTCCGCATCGAAAACCCGTTTCTCTAATGATGCTATCCCTAGCTAAAAAGCAAAACCCGGACCGTTTCCGGTCCGGGGATCAGCCTGTCCAGCTATC
>Ga0073928_10004170_pt1 | contig 21771 bp, 18 predicted proteins | sample PaiPotPPA55metaG_FD_76969 | JGI IMG/M metagenome (GOLD analysis project Ga0073928, IMG submission 76969) | Iron sulfur acid spring bacterial and archeal communities from Banff, Canada, to study Microbial Dark Matter (Phase II) - Paint Pots PPA... ...
AGTCTTCAAGAGCTCAAGGCAGAGCAGGGAGCCTTTCCCGTGAATGCCCTTCGAACTCTCGGGTACGAAGCAGTCTGGCAAGGGGAGCGCTCCTGGAATGGCGTGGCCATTCTCGCGCGACACCACGCTCCCGTGCTGACGCGCACAAGTTTGCCGGGAGATTCCGAGGTTCATAAAAAAGATCATCAAGCTCGCTACATCGAAGCGGCCGTTCAGGGAGTCCTGATCACTTCCATTTACCTCCCCAATGGGAATCCGCAGCCTGGACCGAAATTCAATTACAAGTTGGCCTGGTTTGAGCGCCTCATTGCCCACGCTGCCGAACTCATGGCGAGTGGAGCGCCCGTGGTGTTGGCCGGTGACTACAATGTTGTGCCAACAGCGCAGGACATCTATCCGACTCGATCGTTGGATAACAACGCATTAATCCAACCCGAGAGCCGGCAGGCTTTTGCGCGTTTGCTGGCTCAAGGCTGGACCGACGCGATGCGGAAGCTGCATCCGAACGGCCCGCTCTGGACATTCTGGGATTACAAACTTGAACGCTGGCAGAAGGACAAAGGCATGCGACTCGATCACTTTCTGCTCTCACCGAATTTGTCTGACCGACTTGTGGACGGCGGTGTTGACCGATGGGCGCGAGGGCAGGAAAAGGCGAGCGACCACGCGCCAGCATGGATCATGCTCGATCTCTAGACCAGAGTCGAGGGTCCCAGCCAGCGTTTGTTGGTCTGACTCTCCCAGCAGCGTACAGAGCTGCGTTTTCCCGTCCGCCTATGCATTCGTGTCAATTCGCATCCACAACAATATGACGAAGTGCACCCGTCAGCGGATCTGACTTTTGTGGGCCATCGGATTCGGGTCCGGAGCAGAAGCCGAAAAGAGAAAATCCAGCAATGCTCAAGTGATTCGGAAACTAGTGTGTTAACATGAACTTACCGCGATTTCGTGGGCGCTTAACTCAGCGGTAGAGTGCCATCTTCACACGGTGGAAGTCATAGGTTCGAATCCTATAGCGCCCACCATCTAACTCACTTAGTAACGAGGGTTCGGTGACTTCGGTTTTTGGCTTGGACCGAGACACGTCACCATTCGTCATCAATCGGGAAAGTTTCACTACCCCTGCCCTCTGGTGGGCGGGGACCGGGATGGTGTAAATCCCGAGAGTGGTGGTGATCTGCGCGTGTCCAAGTTGAGCTTGGGCATCCTTGGCCGGTCCTCCGGCCAATTGCAACAGCGTGGCGTGGGTGCGCCGGAACCTATCCAACTGATCCACGGGACGCCAATTTTCTTTCCGGCGAGCTTCCAGTGCCGCAAGAGCAAATTGGCGTCGCTGAGAGGGGTGCCTTTCGCGAGGAAAACATCGGTCTTTCGGGATTCCCATTCGGGAGCGGGTTGAGAAGCATAGCCATAAAACGAGGCGATTGCTTTTGCGCCCGTTCCAAGAATCGTTGTCTACAAAGTCGCGGGCTCTCGGCCTGCTAGATCTGCACGGAGCAGGTCTTAAGGGGTGGTGGTTAACACAATACGGAACCGTCAACCGCGCTCGTAAGGTACGTATACCGGTTCCCAGATATTTGCTTCGAGTTCTCGACTCAACTGAGCTTCGTCGGCAATTTGCGCTTGCCCATCTTGAATCGCCTGTTTCCCCACCGCTCGCGCAATCAGGCGGCCGAGTTCGCGCGCTTCAACTATCGGAGGCAATAGACTCGCCTCTTTGTCTTTCTGTGTGGGAAGGTGCCGCACTAATTCCTGGGCTGCTGCCTTGACCATCGCGTCGGTCACGCGTCGGGCCTTGGAGGCTATGATTCCCAAAGCAAGTCCGGGGAATATGTAAGAGTTATTCGTTTGGGCAATGTCGACCTTTTTCCCGCCTATGATCGGAGGCGGGAAGGCAGTGCCGGTTCCGACCAAAGCTCGTCCTTCTGTCCAGTCCATCAGGTCCTGAGGAGTGGCTTCGCTGCGTTCCGTGGGATTCGAAAGCGGGAAAATAACCGGACGAGGACTATGCTCCCCCATCTCGCGTACTGCCTGCTCGGTAAAGGCTCCGCCTTGACCAGACACTCCGATCAGCACCGAAGGCTTCACCTGACTAACTACCTCGAGCAGTCCGATCTCTCCATTCAAGCGCTTCCAATCTTGGACTTCCTGATCTTTGCGCGCATAGGTTCGTTGTTCGGGCCTCAAGTCTTTGGTACTTTCCGTAATTAGACCGTAGCGATCAATGGCGTAGAAGCGATTACGAGCGTCCTGTTGCGACAGGCCCCGATCCTGCATGAATTGTGCGAGAAGATCAGTGATGCCAATGCCGGCGCTGCCAAAGCCCACCACCACGATCTTCTGTTGTTCGAGCGGAATGCCTGTCACGTTGATTGCCGACATCACCGTGGCTGTTGCTATGGCTGCGGTGCCCTGAATATCGTCGTTGAACGTACATAGCTGGTCGCTGTAGCGAGCCAGAAGCCGGGCGGCATTCGAACCGGCGAAGTCTTCCCATTGCAACAAAACGTGCGGCCACCGCTTCTTCACACTCTGAACGAACACATCCACGAACTCGTCGTATTCTTGGCCGCGAACTCGATGATGCCTCCACCCAACGTAAATCGGACTGTTCAACCTGTCTTCGTTGTCCGTTCCTACATCGAGCAAAATCGGAAGACAATGCTCGGGATGAATTCCTCCTAGCGCCGTGTAGAGCGCCATCTTTCCAATTGGGATCCCCATACCACCTGCACCCTGATCGCCGAGCCCAAGGATTCGTTCGCCATCGCTGACCACGATGCACTTCACATTGTCGTATCGGGCATAGCTCAGGATCTCGGGAATGCGGTCCTTGTTTGGATAGCTCAGAAACAACCCACGCGGCTTTCTCCATATTTCACTGAAGCGCTGACAACCCTCGCCAACGGTAGGGGTGTACACCAGCGGGAGCATCTTCTCGATATTGCGAGTCAGAAGCGCATAGAACAGCGTTTCGTTCGTGTCCTGCAGATCGCGGAGAAAGGCGTACTTCGTAAAGGAAGTGGGCTGTTGTGCAAGTGCCTGCTTGCGACGCTCGATCTGCTCGTCCAAACTTCCGACATGGGGCGGAAGTAAGCCATGAAGAAGAAACATATCCCGTTCCTGATCGGGGAAAGCTGTCCCTTTATTGAGGCGCGGAGAGTTAATTAAGTCATATCCAGAAAGGGGCACGGTAAAGGATTTGACTTTTGGCACAACTTGCAATTGCGCATTCATCCTAGTTACCTCCGAAAACAGTTGGTCGGAGCTCTTGACATGAAGAATTTCGCTAACGGAAGAGACTTATTCTTGTTAGGTCGATGATTTCGTCTCCATGCCGGCTCAACACTGCCTCTAATGTGAACTCTTGATTTGAGACTCTTCGGCTAGTGTAGCTGCTAGCGCTTCGCTGTGGGCGAAACAGTAGCTGTGTTGGCGGCTCGCGCAGTAAATGTCCTTTAGCATTCTGGGTCAAGATTAAGGCTGCCGAAAGCCGTGACCAGGTATCGTGCATTATTCATTCTCGTCGTTCTAACTCTCGCGGTCTTTAGACTGGCGAAGGCGCAGGACAATTATGAGATCCAGGTCTACGGTTCAGACACAGTCGCCCCGCAGACCACAATGCTAGAGCTGCATAAAAACTTTACCGTGGAGGGCAGTTATCCGGCGCCCGGCTCGGTTTACCGCAGAAGGAGTGTATCCAACGAACCATGCAGAGCACGAGACTGTGGAGATTACTCAGGGGCTGAGTAACTGGTCGGAGGTTGGCTTTTACATTTTCACCAGTGCGCGCAGTGGCGATGGTTGGCAGTGGGTGGGCGACCATATTCGTCCGCGGGTACGAGGTGCGCGAAGGGCAAAAGGGTACTCTTCCGCGTTTAAAATGCTAGTGCAACAGCGACGCATTGGTTGGCGTTGGCAGGGCACGATCTCACAGTAGTTGCCATGGACGGGAATGAGGTGCCGCAGCCGGCGAAGGTACAGGCGGTACGACTGGCTCCGGCAGAACGCATTGATATTTTGGTGGAAATGAATCGGCAAGGAGTGTGGGTGTTGGCCGAAACCCGGTCGGAAATTCGCAAAGCAGGAATGGGGATTGTGGTGGAGTACGCGAACCAGCAGGGCGAGCCCAAATAGATCGATCCGCCAGAGACGTTGTGGGACTATACGCTGTTCGCGAAACCGGAACCATCGACGGCAAAGCCGGACCAGCGCATTCCTTTTAGTCTTTGAGTCGAAGTTTCACGGCCACGGCGACTTTGACTATTGGATGATCAATGGCAAATCGTTTCCGAGGACGGAGACAATTTCTCTGAAAGAAGGAAAGCGATATCGATTGGCGATGCAGAATAGGAGCAGCGACGATCATCCGATTCACTTACATCGCCACACGTTCGAGGTTACTGGCCTGGACGGCAAGCCGCTCTCAGGACTGCGTAAGGATGTGGTTGTAGTAAAGGCGAAGAGTAATGCGGAGATCGAGTTTGTCGCGGCAAACCCGGGTGCGACGCTGTTTCACTGCCACCAGCAGACTCACATGGATTTTGGTTTCATGATGCTATTGCGATATGTATGAATTGCGAAAATCCTGGCCCACCGCCGAGCTTGAGCCCTTTTAGGAACTGATCTATCGAAGTCTGGCTAGATACCCTTTTCGGCTACCGATTCCAACGATCCGTACTCTGCGATCATCTCTCTCGAAAGGGCATTGCTGTGGGCGATTTCAGCGTACAACCGCCCACTGTTACGCATCGTTCTTGCTTGCGCGAGAGGATCCAGAGCTACCAGGCCAAATTTCAGATGCCAGCCTTCGGTCCATTCAAAATTGTCGGTGAGCGTCCAGTGAAAGTAGCCGCGGATGTCGTGACCTTCTGCGATCAACTGATGGAGCTCCTTTACTGCATTCACGATGAGCCAGGGACGAATGCGATCCTGTGCATCCGGCACTCCGTTTTCAAGAATGTAAACCGGCTTGCCGAGCGCCGCCGTCCGCTCGACTGCATGCCGCAACGCCAGCGGATAAGCCTCACCGTAGGGCCGGTCCCAAGCGCTGTCTCCTTGGGGCACATGCGGCGGGACGAACATCCGGGCAAAAGCCTGCGCGGTATTTCTGAAATCGAAAGCCACGTGGAAGCGGCTGTAGACGTTCAAGCCCACGAAATCATATGCGCCTTTCACGGCGCCGGCAGTTCCGTCGAGCATGCTCAAAGGAAAAGGAAGCTTGCCGTGCTGCATCAGCTGCAGAAAGCTCTCGTTAAAGAGCTCGTTCATCAGCAAGGCAATCCAGCGATCCGGCCCTCGGTGCACGGGCTCCAGCACAATATAGTGGTGAGCCCATCCGACTTCTGCTTGCGGCTGCAGCTCATGGATCGCACGATAGGCGTGCAGATGTGAACGAGCCATCGCGCTTACAACTCGCACGGCGGCGGCGATATCGCCGCGACGGCCCGGGGGAAATTCGCCAAGTGCATATCCCATCGCGGCGTACACGTTAGGCTCGTTGAAGGTCAACCACCGGTTGCAATGCGCCCCGAGTGCGCCAACCACTTGGCGAGTAAAACGCTCGAAGAGTTCCGCAGCATCCGAGCTTAAGAATGCACCCTTCTCTTCGAACCACCGCGGATGGGTGAAATGATGCAGGCAGATTATGGGACAAATGCCACGCTGCAGGAGGCCATCGAGCATTTCGCGGTAGCGCCGTAAAGCGGCAATGTCCCATTTGCCTTCTTGCGGTTCGATCCGGCTCCAATCGACGGAAAAACGCAGGGCATTCAAGCCCATGCCGTGCATCAGGTCGAAGTCGCGTTCAGCGTTGTTCCACCAGTCGCACGCGATTCCACAGACGTCGCCCGAGCGAATGTGCCCGGCTGCTTCCCAGTCCGACCATTGATTTTGACTATTGCCTTCGACCTGATGGGCAGCGGTCGATACGCCCCAAAGAAAACCTTTGGCGAACTCCAAAGGAGCAACAATCTTTTCGGATGCGTTATTAGCGGAGTCGTCTTTAGGTGTGGAGGGCACGGCCATCATTTCCGCTATTCTAAGCGATTGGGGGCGCGATGGGACTGAATCATCGGTTGGTCCGGATCGTCTTGCAGCAACATCGATTAAGCACCTGCTCTCCCTGTCCATCTAGCGTTTTGGGATTGCGTGTTGTTCCTCGAAGCAAGAACTCAAATTCCGCAGATCCGCGGGGACGCGGGAATTCGCACCTTGTGGGGCTGCCCTGAGATATTGAACCGGCCACGAGATCGCCTGACCTAGCTCACCGGCTGCTCGCAGCGGCCAATACGGATCGCGCAAGAACTCCCGGGCCATTATGACTGCGTCCGCCTGTCCGTTGACGATGACGTGCTCGGCCTGAACCGGCGAGGTAATCATTCCGACCGCGCCGGTCATGATTTTTGCTTGCTGACGAATCTGCTCGGCAAATGGCGTCTGATAGCCGGCGCCAACTGGAATGTTGGCCTGCGCAACATTACCGCCGGAGGAGCAATCAATCAGATCGACTCCTAACTCCTTGAGTTGCGCGGCGAGTTGAATCGATTGCTCAATGTCCCAGCCGCCATCCACCCAGTCGGTGGCGGAAATCCTGACGAATAGCGGCGCTCGTTCCGGCCACACCCGGCGAACCGCAGCCACAATCTCGCGCAGAATTCGAGTGCGATTTTCAAATGATCCACCGTAGGCGTCCGTGCGTTTATTGCTGAGCGGGGAAAGAAACTCGTGAATGAGATATCCGTGCGCCGCGTGAATTTCAACTACACGGAAGCCGGCCTGGCACGCACGGACTGCGGCCTGCGCGAAGGCTGCGACTGTTTCCTGAATACCGCCAATGGAGAGCTCGCGAGGCATGGGATAGTCAGGGGCAAAAGGTATGTCACTCGGAGCTAAAACATTCGTCCAACCACCGTCAGATTCGGGAACTGCACCGTGCTGGCTCTCCCATGGGCGGTAGGTGCTGGCTTTGCGGCCCGCGTGGGCGAGTTGCATTCCGGCGACGCTGCCTTGCTCATGGATGAAGCGGACAATCCGCGCCAGCGGCTCGATGTGATCGTCGCTCCAGATACCGAGATCCTGCGGACTGATCCGGGCCTCGGGCAGAACCGCCGTTGCCTCTGTCAATACCAGGCCAGCTCCGCCCACTGCGCGGCTGCCTAGATGCACGAAATGCCAATCGTTGGCGAATCCGTTGTCGCACGAATACTGGCACATGGGTGAGACGAATACACGGTTCGCAAAATGAATGTCTCGAATCGCCAGGGAATCAAATAGGTGAGCCATGGGTCTTACGCCGCCTCTGTCATTTTGTCCTGAAAGTGACTCGGATAGATGCCGTCGCCGGACCGATCGTTGTTCCAAGATACTTCATTTCGTCCCGTTTTCATTGAGGGCCGCCGCATGACCGGAAGAAAGGCCCAGCAGTGATATAAATATTGAGGACTGGTTGATGGTTAGAGGCGGGCCCGTAGCTCAACGGTTAGAGCAGCAGACTCATAATCTGTTGGTTGTAGGTTCGAATCCTACCGGGCCCACCACGCAATCCTTCATCTTCCCCAGTATGAAAATCGTGGATGGGTATGGCGTCCTTTTTATCTGCCGCCACCATGCTGCGTGACTGAAAGCTGCGAAAGGCCAGTATTTAGTGCCTTTCCGAAGGTTATCCCGGGCATGGTTACTTTGGGTTTTCGTATAGCCTGAAAGTGCCATTCACGTTATCCCTTACGACTGCTACATTAGTCCTCGAGCAGACTTCGGGGGAGGGCTGCTTCGACGAACGTCCCAGAAACTCTAACGAGGCTGGGGCGTTTTGTTTTGTGCGCAACTGCCTATCAGTCGTTCTCTCCAAATATTCCCATAGCAAAGCACTGCCGCGTTCCCTGCCACAGCCTACATTTTCTACATTGTGAAATGAACAAATGGACGTACAATTGGGGCCGCTTTTGACGGCATAGCGAGGCGGTTCGCGCCTAGTAGCGCCGCCGTCTCGGCGGTTGCCGTGGGCGCATCCTCGCCCGCACTTTCCGAGGGCGAGACGCGCTCGGGACAGCTGGCAAGATGCTGGCGCTACGCTATCGCTCAGTCACCGACAATCCAGGGAAATTGGGAGGAAACACACGTGAAAAAAACAATTGCAGGTTCATTACTTTGTTTCATGATCTTAGCGGCGGCCGCGACCACTCTGGCCGCTGACAACAGCAATCTCGTATTCACCGACGCAGGGGTTACTGTCAAACACCCTTCGAAATCCATTACTCCGGCTGCACCGCACGATCCCAGCCTGAAAACCATCGCGGGCACCCTCAGCGATTATCCCTACGGCGTTTTCTTTTGCTGCTATGGCTTTTACATTACAGGGCTGACGAACCTGCTCAACGTCGTTCCTGAATACTGGCAAGCCGTCCCTTTTACGCCGTCCGCGGACATGACGGTAAAAGAGGTTGAAGCGTCCGTGGTATGGGATGAAGGTACGAACCAGGTGGTGTTGAGTCTCAATGAAGATTCCAGCGCTTTGCCAGGAAAGGCAATCCACTCCTGGACTGTGAAAAATCTTGCAACCATCGGCAGCTGCTGCCAACTCGCAACCGGAAAAAGCCAAGCCGGAATAGCGGTGAAGGCAGGCACGCAGTACTGGCTGGTAGTGAGCACGAATTCAAAGGACAGCAATATTTTCGCCGCCTGGGAGGTTAACAGTACCGACATGAGGACCCATCCGTTTGCTTCCTACTGCGATGACTCGAAGCAAGGAAATTGCAACGGAAACAGCGGAAAATGGGTCGCGGTCGAAGGCTTGCTGCCGGGCTTTGCCGTGTTGGGACAGTAAACTCCTCGGCACTGCCGGAACTTTCGGACGTGAGACAAATCACACCCGGCTGCGATCACATCACAGCAGAACCTAGTTGCTACCGTTACACCTTGAGCAGCCATAAAACACTGGGGTACCTGCACGACAGATACTGGGAGGTGCAGGGCTTTCGGTGGATGTAACTCTGTGGGGCTGCGTGACTGACTGGCAACAGGAAACTCGCAGCCCTTCTTCTTTCCTGATTTCGCAGCAACTTCATATCCAATCCGCGCAATCATTTCGATATCGCCAGCCATTCGAAGATCATGCACATCGATTAAACAGCTTTCCGAAAAAAATGTTCTCGACAACAGCGCCCAAAGGCGTCGCTGAAAAGACTTCGTTCACGGCAAGCCTGAAGGCGGGCCCTAATACGAATCCCTGGTTTTTCAGCAAACTGCCAAAACGGAAACTTCGGGACGATGGGGCGAACATTTGCCTCCGCGACGTAATTGACACGCCTCTGCTCGGTTTACAATACTGTCACACAAAATAAAACAGGCGGTAGAAAAGAATGCCCGAAGGTTGGAAACAGTGGGAAGGCAGAGTCGTTAATGATGAGTTCCCCTTGCTCCGGTATCTGGGCGGCTCGGAGCGCAGCGCGGTATTTTTGAGCAAGCGCGCTGACGGCGAACCGCAGGACGTCGCCATCAAACTTATTTTGGCTAATGCTGAGAATCCGGAGCTGCAGCTTTCCTGGTGGGAACTGGCGGCGAGATTATCGCATCCGCACCTGCTTCGGCTGTTTCGATTGGGGCGTTGCCAGTTGGATGGCACAGATTTGCTTTACGTCGTGACCGAGTACGCCGAAGAGAGCCTGGCACAGATTCTTCCCTACCGCGCCCTCACGCCTGCGGAAGCTCAAGACATGCTTCGCAGCGTTGTGGATGCATTGACGTACATTCATGGCAAGGGCTTCGTGCATGGACACATCAATCCCTCGAACATCATGGCGGTGGGCGACCAGATCAAGATTTCGAGCGACGGACTCTGCGGAACCGGCGAGTCGATGCGGGTACTGTGTAAGCCCGGTGTTTACGCGGCGCCAGAAATTGGGGCGGGCGGAAACATGTCGCCGGAATCAGACCTGTGGTCGCTGGGCATGACTCTGGTGGAAGCCCTGACTCAGCATCCGCCTGCAGGGGAGCAAATAGGGCGGGAAGATGTGAAGTTGCCTGAAACTTTGCCGGAGCCATTCTTTGACATCGCGAGTCACAGCCTGCGTCGTGATCCGCAACAACGCTGGACGGTCGCAGCGATTGCAGACAGGTTGCAAAACCCCTCCCAGTCAATCGAACCAAAAGCGGCGATTGTTCCGCAAACTGGATTCACGAAGTGGGGATACGCGGTCGCAGCCGTTGCACTGCTGCTGGTGCTCGCACTTGTAGGACAAAGGCTAATGCACCGCCACGCAGGTGAGGCCGCACCTTCCGGCGCTGCTGAATCCTCCTCGGGAGCGCCCGCGGATGGCAAACCGAGCCCAGAGAATGCCTCGACCGCTTCGAATTCGGAATCACCCACAGGTCCTACGAAAAATACTCGAACCCACCATTCCAATTCGACCGGGCCTCAGGGCGCAGTGGCCCAGCAGATTATGCCGGACGTATCCCGGAACGCTTTGCACACGGTTCATGGCAAGCTGAATGTGCGGGTGAAAGTGTCAGTGGATTCATCCGGCAAGGTCTTGACGGCGAATTTCGAATCGCGAGGACCAAGCCAATATTTTGCCGAACGGTCGCTGCGGGCCGCGCGACAGTGGACCTTTCAGCCTCCGCAGGTCGACGGGAAAAGTGTTCCCAGCGAATGGGTGCTGAAATTCCAATTTGAGAAAGGTTCAGTCAACGTTTCCCCCGCGCAAATGTTTCCATAGCATCTGCTGATTCAAACTTGTTCGCCAAGCTACGCAGCCGCCGCGACAGTCAACTTTCGTGCGATTGCACAATAGAGATCGACCGCTTCGTTCAATTGTTTTTTTTCGATGTATTCGCCTTCCGTGTGGGCCACGTGGATTGATCCTGGGCCGATCAGCAGCGGTTGTCCCCAGTTGGTGAGCGCGGGAATATCAGTGGTGAAGGCGGCGACCATGGTGGGCAGTCCATCCAGAGTGCGCAGGCGGAGGAATGGAATCTCCAGCAGAAACTCGACTTTAGCCAGGCCTGCAACGGCGCGCTCAATTTGCGGGCGTATTTCATCAGTCGGACCGATCAAGCGATAAAGCAACTGCGCGCGAGCTTTGTCGGGAATCACATTGGGTGCGCGGCCGCCTTCGATTACTCCGATGTTGAGGGTGCACGGACCGATGCCATCGGCGGTAGGAAGTTTCATGGCACGGAGGCGATTCAAGGCTTCCAAAAGTTTGTCGATTGCGGATTCGCCTAGCTCCGGATAAGCGGAGTGCGCCATGCGCCCTTCGGCGATTACGTTTACGCGTAGCGTGCCTTTGGACGCCGTCGCCATTTGGTTTTCCGTCGGCTCGCCGTTAATCAAAAATTTGCAGCCCGGAGACTGTCGATTCGCAAACTGCGCCCCGAGGCTGTTTCGTTCCTCGCCTACGAGAAAAAGAAGTCCTACGTGTATATTCTCTTCGCGCAGCCTTTCGGATGCCGCGATTTGTGCGGCGATTATTCCTTTTGCATCGCATGAACCCCGACCGTAGATACGCGTGTCATCTTCCGAGGAGGGGATGAAAGGCGGGACTGTGTCCATGTGGGTGGACAAGACAATGGACGGCTTAGGTTGTTGCGGTGAGGTTGCGTATACGTTACAGCGGTTGCCTTCGACGGGGAGCTTGCTGGCGTGGTATCCGAGGCTGGTGAGTTGGTTGTGAATAGCATCCCCTACCAGCGCTTCGTTGCCGGTGATGGATTCAATATCTACGAGTTGACGGGTGAGGCCGACGACATCCATGGAAAAGAGGATAACGCAGGTCCACCTACCGGCAAAGACGTGGCGTCTGTAGAGATGTTGCTGGCAACGTCTCGCGGCGAAACCTCGTGCTGCATGCTGCTATGCTTAAATGACTGACTCGATGAATACGCAATCCAGTTCAATTCGATCTTTGTTTCTGGAAGGCCCGGCAGGAAAGTTGGAGGCTTTGGTAAATGCAGCCGGTGCGAACGCCACTCATGCCGCTTTGGTTTGCCACCCGCATCCTCTTTATGGTGGAACGCTGCACAACAAAGTGGTGTTTCACGCCATGAAAGCATTGAATCATTTTGGTTATCCGGTGCTGAGATTTAACTTTCGCGGCGCGGGATTGAGCCAGGGGGAGCATGACCACGGCAACGGTGAAACCGATGATGTCAGGATGGCGTTGGACTGGCTGGATCGAGAATTTCATCTGCCTATGATCTTTGCCGGCTTCTCGTTTGGGGCTGCGGTGGGATTACGCGTGGGCTGTCCTGATGCGCGCGTTAAGGCGGTGATCGGGCTGGGCTTGCCGGTCGATGCGATTGGCGATCGAGTTTATGAATTCGAATTTCTGCATGATTGCACGAAACCCAAGCTCTTCGTCAGCGGGGACCGCGATCAGTTCGGGCCGCGGACGAAGCTGGAAAAAGTGGTTGCGGAGCTTCCTGAGCCGAAGAAATTGGTAATTGTCGCAGGCGCGGACCACTTCTTTGAAGGTCGCTTGCGGGAGATGCGCGAAGCAATTGAAACCTGGATACAAGCGACACTTCCCTGAACTCTCTGTTATCAGAAAAAGCCCTGGCGAGCTTTGCTCGCCCAAACAGCCGAGGGCGGCTGTCCCCACGTGATTATTTGGTCGAAAACGAATCGCACCTATAATCCTTCCATGTCTTCGACAGCGAGTAACCGCGAGCGGATCGCCATTGAGATGCGAGTTCAGGCGCGGAATATTTTCGCAAACGCGCTGGCTGAATCCGGCATCGATCGCGCCTTCGAGCGCCATGTTTCCTGCGAACGCGGTGTGCTGCGGGTCTGCGAAGATCTTTACGATCTCCACACGTATCACCGGGTTCTGGTGGTCTCGATTGGCAAAGCGGCGCACACCATGGTGAGCGCGATGGCAATTCAGGCTGGAGACAATTTCGAGGGTATCGTTGCCTGTTCGGTGCAGCCAAGTTCGCAAGCGCGTGGGTTCCGCTATTTTCACGGCGGGCATCCCATACCAAATGAGGACTCGATTCGCGCCGCTGAGGCTATATTGAAGTCGGCTGGTGCGCAGAATACTTTGTCACTTGTAATTTTCATGCTTAGCGGTGGCGGGTCCTCGATTGCGGAGAAGCCGATCGACGATAACGTTTCTTTAGAACAGCTGATCGCAACTTACCGTTTGCTGGTGCATTCCGGCGCACCGATTGCCGAGATTAATGCCATTCGCAAACATTTGTCAGCGATAAAGGGAGGGCGGCTCGCGCAAGCTGCTCTCGGGGCACAGCAGGTTTCCATTCTAGTTTCAGATGTGCCTGACAACACACCAGACGCTCTGGCATCGGGCCCAACCATGCCGGATTCCACTAGCGTAGCGGATTGCTATGCGATTGCCACTAAGCATGGACTGGTGGAGCAGTTTCCTGCGCCGGTTCGTGAATTGTTCCAGCATCATGCGCTTGAGGAAACCCCGAAATCCGACGATCCGGCGTTTCATCGCAGCCGCTGGTGGACCGTACTTTCAAATTCAAGCTTGCTCGATGCCGCCAAGAGCGAAGCCAAGCGCCACGGCTTTACTGTCGAAGTGGACAACAGCTGCGATGACTGGGATTACGCGAAAGCCGCTGACTATCTGTTAAATCGCTTGCGCGAATTGCGGAAGAAATCGGAACATGTGTGTCTTCTTTCCGGAGGCGAGATTACCGTAAAGGTCACGAACGGAGGAGTGGGCGGGCGCAACCAGCAGTTCGCTCTAACGTGCGCTCAGAAAATTGCTGGAGAAAACATCACCGTGCTTAGCGCAGGCACAGACGGTATTGACGGCAACAGCATCGCAGCCGGCGCGGTCGCGGACGGGACGACGATCGACCGCGCACGCTCTCGCGGTTTGGATCCCGCTGCCAGCCTTGTTAGCTTCAACGCTTATCCTTTCTTTGATGCGCTTGGAGATACGGTTATGACTGGACCGACTGGCAACAACCTGCGCGATCTGCGAATCCTGCTGAGCTACTGAAACAAGTGTGGGGCACAGACTCCGGTTTCCCCATGGTCTACTTCAGCAAGCCATAGACGACCAAAGCATTCTTGGTGCCTATGTAAACTTTGCCATTGACGACGGTGGGTGGGGCGAATTTCGTATTTGATTCCAATGAATCCCGCTCGCCGGACGCTTGCGTGCTGTTGTAGAGCTCGTTAGCCAGGTTGGTGGCGTCGTAGGCGTGCAGGATGGATATGATCGGCTGCACCACCCACAAAATCCCATCGGCCGTGCCGTTCGAAGAAACTGAGGGCGTCGCTCCGGGGAAGCCGTAGGTTGTCGGAGACTTCGAGGTCGGCCCTGACAATTGGCCGTCGGCGATGGCGAAGGCTTTCACGTTGTCATTGATACCAGAGAAATAGACGTTTCCGTTCCAGTACGCAGCGGTGCCGTAGTCGCAGTCAATGTTGGTGTTGTTGCAAGTCGCCGCGGTAGATACATGGATGCCCACCGCTCCCGGAATTTCCTGCAGTATCTGATCTTTGGAGCTGTTGTACTTACCCATGTTGTCGCGGTTCACAACGTACACGGTTCCGTTCTTGTCTCCGCCCACCAACACGTGGGGATAAGTACCGGGTTGATCCGGCAACAAAATTCCGGCGTTACTGCCGAGATCGCTGTCGTGAGTATTAAAAGCCATGGCTGCGGGGGTAAAGAAATCAGACACAGTCAACGTGCTCGTATCCGGTTCTAGCTTCAGATAGCTATTGCCGTAATCATTCACAGTATTGTCCCAGCTGCCGTTTCCGGTGGTGGTGAAGAGGACGTTATTCGCATCCGCTTCTATGGTTCCGTTCCAGATTCCTGCTTGCTCACCATCACCTCCATGATTTGAGGTGTTGTTGGGACTTGTGTTGAATACGTAAAGCCGCTTCATGGTCGTGGCGTTATATCCAAAGATCCAGCCGTGAAAAATAGGAGCATCATTGATGGAGGCAAAGGGTACATAAACGATTCCGTTGGCCAGCAGGAGTGCCCCTCGGTCGTTCTCTGAACGTTGGTTGAAGGTCACGATGCCATTGACGTTATCCCGGCCTGTACCGTGAACACTGCCCTTGATCACCACTGGGCTTCCGGTCATATCTTTTCCCGTGGACAGGTCGAACTTATGAAGAACGTGGAAGTATTTTCCGGCGTTGTTGGGGTCGGTTCGTCCCTCCACATAGATGGCGCCGTTCGTTCCTTGACTGAGGTCAATCACGGGTGTTGCCGTGATCCCGATTACAGAGGTAAGGTACACCGAGTTGCAGTTGGAATCGGGCACCGGTTGGCTGGCGCTGCAAGGAACCGGAGTACCTATCTGAGTGTGCCAAAGAGGCGTGGAAACTTTATAGTCGGCGTCGAATGCGTACACGCTGTTTTTCTCAGTTATGACAAACACCACGTTGTGTACGCCGCCAGCAATTTGTAAGTTCGGAACAAATAGTGGTTGCCCGTAAACCAGCGAGTCGACAGGAAACGAGTGGAGCTTTCCGAAGGTGCTTACATTGACGTTGGACGGGTTCAACGTTGTCTCGTTGGTATTGGCTCCGCTTCGCAGGTTGTCATTGTGATAAGTCAGGACCTCCGGTGTCTGACCGGTTGAAGTAGCACCCGCAGGTGCACTTAGCTGGTGGAAAGCCAGAGCAAACAGCAGTGCTAAGAAGGCGAAGGCAGCGGAAGTTCTCATGGCAACGTCCTGAACTCTTGCTACGTTTCGGGATTGAAAATTGAGGTAAAGATGAGACTACTTACGACAAGTGCAAGAAAGTTTCGTGGATTTTCCCTCATACTTACACGACGCACGTTCTATGTATCTCTCCACCCCATTCTGCGGAGCTTAAATCATTTCGGCACCGACTTTGATTGGCGATGCGTCGTTGGGGTTGTCTCGACACGGGACATGAATGGCGGACTAACTCTTGTACTGAGTCGAAAGTCTCTGGATCGGATAAGGTAGACGACCCTTTCGCGCCGTTAAATCAGGCGAAGCGTCAGCGACGGCAGCGCCAGACCCTCGACGTCTGCTGTCCAGATATCACCTTTATCGGTAGGATGCCCGGCGGTCAGGGTTCCAGAACTGATGATTTCGCCGGGACTTAATAGTTCGTTTGGAAAGCGGCGAACGATCGCTGCACCGAGTTCGGCCAGACACAATGCCGGACTCCGCAAGCTGTTTCGGCCCGAACCTTCCTCGACGAATTCTCCGTTCTTTGACATGCGGACTTTGAATCGAGCTAGCTGATCCACGAGAGTGGAAATCATGTCGGGCTGCACGGGCTTTCGCTCGCCGATCACGAGTGCCGCGTGCAGTCCGAACGACGCGACAAAATCACTGGGCTGAAACTTCCACCCGGGAAAAGGACAGTCGATAATTTCGAATCCCAACGCAAGCCATTCCGTGGATTCGAGTGCAGCGGTAGCATCAAGGCTTTCGGAGTCGATCGCGTGCTTTAATCCAAAGACAATCTCGGGCTCAATCTTCAGCGAGCGGCGAAGCGGCAGCGCGAGAATGGCTGAATTGCCCTCGCTGTAATGAACGGTATCTTCGTACATGTGCGCCCAGACCAGGGTTTCAAGCTTGAGCACGCGCCACATCGCCTTATTGGCATAGCCGACCTTGCGCCCTACGGCACGATGTCCGTTGGCTTCGCGAGAACGCTTAAGCACTGCTTCCACTTCGTAGGCCATCTTTAGATCGAATTCGGGGCGGGCCGAGGGAAGAATGGGCACCATCTGACCTGTTTCGTAGGCTGACAGCAGTTCCCTGGCTATTGCTTCAGCTTCCGGATGCGACACTGGTGGATTTGTCATAAGTGATATAACAGGACTCGACCTCTGTATCTGCTAAGCACGCCAGTGCCGGATTCGACCGGCAACGATCAGGATATTAACATCTGAGAACCGCCGCTCTCAGCGAGAGGACTGAACCGTCCCCGGCTCCCAATTCCAGAGTCTCGTTTTTGGACATAGTTTTCGGCTAGCGCCAGCGCAGCCAATGTCGATCCATAACAAAACGATAGTAACGTTTTAACGTCAATGAAATTGCACTAATCTGTGGGCAAGAAATGAGTGCGGTTCTATCTACGGTTACAAATGGGGAAAATATGACAATGTCACCTGCAGCGTCTTCAGCGGACCGCGTGCAGCAACGCCTCAGTCACAGCTGGCTTTCGCATATCTCGCTGCTATGCCTGCTTGTCGTTGGATCGAGCAGCGCTCCGGCGCAGGCGCAAAACGCGGTTGTGCTCGTGGGGTCAGGATCGAGCGTCCCGGCACCTCTTTATACCCGGTGGACGCAGGAATATGGCAAGCACAACCCGCACATTCAAATGCGATATCTTCCGGTGGGCACCAGCGAAGGGATCAAGCAGATCTCGCACGGCGTCGGCGACTTTGGCGCCGGAGAAGCTCAGCTTACGGAAAGTGAACGAAAAGATGGCTTGATCGAAATGCCGGTCGTGCTCATCGGTATTGTTCCCATCTACAATCTTCCGGACGCGCATCAGGAACTTCGGCTTTCAGGAGAAGTACTGGCGGATATCTTCCTGGGAGACATCAAGAACTGGAACTCGGCCGCAATTGCCAAGCTCAATCCGGAAATTACGTTGCCCAATCTTCCCATTCAAGTGATTAACCGACCTGCGGGCAAGGGCTCAAATTATGTGTTCAGCGATTTTCTTTCCAAAACCAGCTCTAAGTTTCGCAACCAGGTGGGAGTAAGCCCGTCTCCGAAGTGGCCGGTTGGCGTAGCCGCTGAGCGCAGCGCGGATATGGCGGAAAAGGTAAAAAATACCGTCGGCTCCATTGGATATGTTGAATATCAATACGCGGTAAAAGGCAGCATTCCCCAGGTTGCGGTGCTGAATCCCGCTGGTAAGTACGTTCATGCTTCGGCTGAGACTATTGCCGAAGCGTGCAAGGCGGTAGAAGCGCCGCGCTGGAATAACTTCTCGGCGTCGTTAACCAACGCTACCGGAGCGGAATCTTTTCCGATCACGAGCTTTACCTGGATTTATCTGCGCAGCAAATCGACCGACTCCTCTCGCGCAGCGGCACTGGGCGATCTGTTGGATTGGGTGTACGCGGATGGCCAGCAGTTTGCCGTTCAGGAAGGCTATTCCGAATTACCCTCACCATTACTTGCCGCAGTGAGAAAGAAAATTAAAGATATGCAGTAGTACGGTAATAGTGATTGACGCTCTGCAGTGATTAGGCTGGATTGCGCATGACCATGACCATCCGTGGAACCTGATAAGATTTCGCTGAGTTCACTTCAAAAGAAACTATGCGAAATTTTTTTGTTCTTTTTATCGCAGGATTTACTGCTCTGGCTTCAGCTCAGATTCCCTCCGCCCCGACGCCATTCCCTGAATCAAAACAATCCAACACCTCTTCCGACGACCGCTTAAAGCAGATGTTCGAAGCAAAAGTTAAGGCGGAGTGGGAAGCAATCAAAAATAAAGACAAGAAGGCGTACGCGGATTTGTTGGCAGATGATTACCAGGGCGTCGAAATTGATGGCAAGGGCGAGCGCACTAAAATCCAAGCCCTTAACGAACTGGCGGAAGGAAATGTTTCAAACTACACTTTGTGGGGTTTCAAACTGATTCCGCTGGGCGCGGACGCCATGTTTGTTATTTACGAAGTGACTGAGCAGTTCCCGCCCAAGTCAGTCGTACGTTATTCCAGGGTTTATATCGGGGAAGTGTGGGTCAAGCTTGGGGGGCAATGGAAGGAACTGCACTATCAGGAAACGCACGTCAAGTGAGTTCAGCTCTCAAGCCAACCTTTGCAATAATCCTGCATCCCATCTGGCGAGGATAATTTATGAGACAACTGTGTTTTGTACTTACACTTTTGCTTTCCGCAAGTTTCTTGCTCGCGAAGGATTCCAAACAGGTAACCGTGCGGGGCTGCGTAAGCAAAGCCAGCGGCGATTACATATTGGAGAAGCAAAATCCGGCGATGACTTACGAACTTCAGGCCACGGGGAAAATCAAGTTAGCGCACTACCTCGGACAACGAGTGGAAGTAACGGGCACGACGTCGCCTTCCATGGCCACAAGTTCGGACGCGATTGAAAGAGGTGCTCCAGCTCCGGTAACTTTGACGATTTCCTCGATGAGAACCGTCTCGAAAGAATGCACTGCGAGCCCTGCCCAGTAGGTGCCTAGTCACAGTCTGGAGGCATAGCCGCGATCTCTGCTTCGGAGTCGCATGGACGCTTCTTCTTGGCTGGCTCCAGCAAGGCCGGCCGGCTGTAGCGCAAAACCCATAAGCCTTCGTTGTTGGTGAGATAGATCAAACCATGCCCGCCGTCCGGAAGCAGGCTGGTGACGCCGTTGAACTCCTGCAGGGTTTTTGGATTGCGCGGATCGCTCAAATCGAGGACCCGTACGGTTTCCGTAGGATGGTTGTTGCTGGTCAGTGTGGTTGGTTTTTTCTCTGGCGCCTCAGCAATAGCTACATCGGGACTAACCATTTCAAGATTGCCAGCGGTCGCCTGACTCGCCTCTGCAGTTCGCTTCAATAGATTCGGCTTATCGGGCTTGCTCACATCCACGATCATGAAGCCTTGCTTGGAAGCCTGTTGCACGTAAAGATAAGTCTTCCCTTCCTCTTTTTGCAGCAACATTTGATTTCCTGTTGCCTGAGGGAGCGGCAGGTGCGCGATGACGGTAGCGGGCACTTCTGTGGGTTTATTAGGAGCGGCGCTGGCTGACGCCATTCCTGTACAGGAAACGAAAAACGCCAGAATAGCCATTCCGCCAAGGACAAGTTTTCGATTACTTTGCATAATTCTCACCAACTTCAGTCTAAGCCCGGTCCATCGAATATGCCACGGTTGTATGAATTGGGGGAGGGCCTTCATACAATCCCGGGGTAATCTATTGTCATTCCGAGCGAAGCGAGGAATCTGGGTTTCTCTCGACGCCAGCAACAACCTAGATCCCCGATCTGCTCGGGATGACAACTCTTAAACTACTTATTGCTGCGCGAACACGCCGATGCAGCCGTTGCTGCTTTGCGTCGTGCACGGACCGCCTGCCTGCATGGGCACGAACGCATGGTTATTGCTGGAATCCACCGCGATGCTATGCGAGTTTGCATTGGTGGGAACGTTTTCCAGCCAAAGGTTTGTCTTAGCGTCGATCACTCCCATCACCGGACCATTCGGCATGTCTCTGGCTGCCAGGTAATACCTGTTGTCGCCCGGGTTGTACCAAGTCTCGTCAACGCCGCCGACATTCGTGATGGTGGTGAGGATTGTGCCCGCGGTCCCATCAATCACGTATTCGTTGGGAGGAAATGCCTCGCCGTCGTGGTCTGCACAGCCCACCAGGAAGTTGTTTCCCGGACCTTGCGTCACACTCGTGGGCATACAATTCGGCATAACGAAGCTATTGACCACGACTGGGCCATTTGGAGTTCCCAGTTGAGGATCGATCTCATCGATAGTCCCAATGTTAGTGATGCCGATGGAGTTTTCATTCGCCAGCAGTAAGTGGCCGGTATTCGGATTCCACACCATTCCCCCCAGGCCGGCGGGCGCAATAGCCCCGGCGCAAGTCGTGCCGGGAGTAGTTTGGCTACAGAATGTGCCTAAGGCTTGATCAAGGATGGGGCCGTGGTGGCAAGGGATAGTGTAGTTTCCGCCCGCTGGCAAGACTCCTACTCCAACGAGGCCCACCGCAGCATCGGCCGTCGATCCCGAGACGCCACTAAAAACGTGAGGATTGGACGGATCCGGACACGCGAATGTGTTTCCCACGGTATCGACCGGAGTGGTTGCAGTAAGTCCAAGTCCGCCTGACGCGCCTCCGCCTGCGCCGTCGTAATAGATCTGGCCAATAATGCAACTGGGCGGGTTGAACGAAGTCCCAGCGTTACCCGGATCAAGTAATGGCGACGGTTGTGGTAGCCCTGTGCCTGAGCCCTGAAAGGGGTATGTTGCAGGAGTCCAGCCTACTGCGTAGGGTCCATAGGCCAGTGTGGGATCGATGGGTAGACAATGTTGCTGTTGCAGCGTACCGCTTTTCCCGACGACGTGCGACATGTCGATAAAAGTGATGAACGGTAGCCCTGGGTCGCCATTAATGACGGCGAGGACCTGATGCGTATTATCGTAAGACATTTCGTCCGCTCGGTCGTCGCCGCAATCGGCCGCCGAACCGGCTTCACCATTCCATGAGGCGACGCACGGAGCGATCCCGAGTGGGCCGTCGTAATCAGCCGAGACGCCTGTCGGGATAGTAGCTAACACTGTGGGTGGAGTCGGGGGATTCGTGCTCAAGTTCATCGTGGTCAGATCGAATACGACCACTGAAGCACTGCCGTTTGCTACGAACAAGGTGTTGCCGTCGGCACTGACCTCCAGGCCATCCGGCCCAGACATTGGATTAACGCCATTGGCACGTGACGCGCAGCATTGCGCTCCCGGAAATCCACCGAAGTGATGATTGGCGCCGAAGCCGGTGATGAGATGGAACGTGGGCGAACCCGCTCCGCCAACGCCGGTTATATCTGTTCTGCATCCGAACCTGGTGAAATTGCCAAACACGTCAACGATGGGCGGAATGACATCCAAACCCGCGGCGTTGGTCGCGCAGGGGCTCGCTTGGTTTCCCGCTCCAGTCACGGAGTTGGTTCCTTGAATGGCATTGACGGAGATATTGTTAACGGTGTCGACGACAACCACCGCCAACCCAATGCGATCCGAAACATAATCCAGGTGGTGAACCGAATCCACCCAACTGATGTCGAAGGAGTTGAACGGACCGCCAGGCTCGCC
>Ga0073928_10004171_pt1 | contig 21770 bp, 12 predicted proteins | sample PaiPotPPA55metaG_FD_76969 | JGI IMG/M metagenome (GOLD analysis project Ga0073928, IMG submission 76969) | Iron sulfur acid spring bacterial and archeal communities from Banff, Canada, to study Microbial Dark Matter (Phase II) - Paint Pots PPA... ...
CGAACTCGAACAGGCGAGGGCCATGGCCGCTGTTCTCCGCGGTACGATCGAGTATTACGGCGGCGATCACGCCGCCGGCCTCGCGCGAGTGCGTGAGGCCATCGCCATGACCGCCCACATGGATTTCGAGTATGGTCCGCCATGGTCGGTCAAGCCGCTCGATGAGTTGCTCGGCGAACTGCTCCTCACGGACGGGCGACGGGAGGAAGCCGCCGCCGCCTTCAGAAAGGCGCTCGCGGCATACCCGAACCGGCGCCTCGCCCTTGAGGGCCTGGCGGCCTCAGGGACGACGAGATGAACAAAGAGGTGTCAAGCATGCGCAATCACGCAAAATGGCCGTTCCTGCTCATTGTCTGTCTCAGCGCGGTGCTCTGTCAGGCGTCTGCTCCCGAACACAGCGCCGCGCCGCACGCAACCAGACAAGCACTCATCGGCGCCTGGCGGCTGCAGCGCATCGAAATTCTCGGACCGAAGGGCTCGAGACCCGATCCTTTTTACAATACGGACTCGAGCGGCCTCATCATTTACGATCCTTCCGGATGGATGAGCGTCCAAATCGTCGGGCAATCCCGGCCCGCGATGGACGCTCCGGCGTCACGCCCCACCCCCGCTGCCACGGCGCGGGTCGCGCCCCGGGACGCGCAGCTAAAAGCGGCCGTACTTGACACGTACTACGCCTACTTCGGCACATGGGAATTTGACGAGGCTACTTCGACGGTCACCCATTCTGTCAAGGCGTCGCTGATTCCCGGCGAGACCGGCCTGAGTTACTCCCAGACGGCGACGCTGGACGGCGGACAACTGATCTTCACCGTGCGCCAAGAAACGCCCGAAGGCGCGGTCGTTCGGAAGAAGATTTGGAAGCGAATTTCGAGTTCGGAGGGATAGCCTCCGTGCTCAGGCCGGTTCCCCCCACATCCGTTTCGCCGCCGTGATGGTATTGGCGAGCAGCATGGTGACGGTCATCGGGCCTACGCCGCCCGGAACCGGCGTTATGTAAGAGGCCTTCCGAGAGACCCCCTCGAAATCCACATCGCCGACGATTTTACCGTCCGGCAGTCGATTGATGCCGACGTCGATGACAACGGCACCGGTTTTGACCATTTGCGGAACGATGAGATTGGGTTTGCCCGCCGCGACGACCAAGATGTCCGCAAGAATCGTAAATTGCGCCAGATCGCGCGTCTTGGCGTGACAGATGCAGACAGTCGCGTCCCGTTGCATCAACATCATTGCGGTGGGTTTGCCCACGATATTGCTCGCCCCGACGACTACCACGTTTTGACCGGCAATCGGAATGCCTTCGGCCTCCAGAAGCTTCTGCACTCCGTACGGCGTGCACGGCGGAAACACCGCGGTACCGACGGCAAGGCTGCCGACGTTGTAGAGATGAAATCCGTCTACATCCTTCTCGACCGCAATGCGCTCCAATACCGAGTGCACCGGCAGGTGGCGGGGAAGGGGAAGCTGCACCAAGATACCGTGCACCGACGCGTCCCGATTTTGCTCTTCGATCACCGCGAGCAGCGTCTCCACGGGAGTCGAAGCCGGAAGCGTAATGACGACCGACTCGATTCCCACGTCGCGGCAAGCCTTGGACTTGTTCGCCACATACAGGCGCGACGGTGCATCGTCGCCGACCAATATTACGGTGAGCTTCGGCGGCGCGCCGAATTTCGCCAGCAGGTCGGCGGCCTCGACGCGCAAGGCCTCGCGCAAATGCCGGGCGTGCCGGCGCCCGTCGATGATCTTGGCGCCCGGCGTGGTGCTCATGAAATTTGCTTGGGTCATTATTTTACTGGCACGAATATTATTTGCATGATAGTAACGCTGCGGCCCGCAAAACGCGAGGGATAGCCAAAAGTTTTACCGCTTGGACCGAGTATTGCCTAGCCGCCGTCAGGCCCGAAACGGAGGAAATCTCGCCATGGCTTCCAAATCACCCAGATCCTGGTCGTTGCGCACATACAGGCGGCTTGCATCGCGCAAGGGTTGGAAGTCCCACGGCGTATACCGCCCGCTGCGCAGCGCGTCGTACACGAGATGACGGCGCTGCTGGCTCGCAATGACCTCGGCATGCAGGCTGGGCATGTCCCAGCGCCGCGCCACCTCCGCGAGGAAGTCTTGAATGCGTGCCGCATGCTGCGGGGCCGGCGCAAGATTGCGCAGCTCGTCGGGGTCCTCGAGCAAGTCGTAGAGTTGATCGGGATCAGCCGGCGAATGCACGAATTTGTAGCGGCCCCGTTTGATCATCACCAAGGGAGCGATCGCTCCCTCCGCGAGGTACTCCCCGATGACCTCGTCCTTGCCCGCGGCTCCCGCGAGCTGCGGTGTCAGGCTATTGCCGTCCAACGGCGTGGCGTAATCCATCGGCGTGTCGCCGGCGAGTTCGCACAGGGTCGGTAGAATGTCGACGAGCGAGGCGGAGTTCGCCACGCGCCGCGCGGCGAAGCGCGCCGGCGCATGGACGATCAAGGGAATCCGGCACGCTGGCTCGAAGAAATTCATTTTATACCAAAGCCCGCGCTCGCCCAGCATGTCGCCGTGATCGGCGAGCAACAAAACGATGGTGTTGTCGGCGAAGCGGGCATCGGCGAGCGCGGACATCAGCACACCGATTTGATCGTCGACATAGGAGACCGCGCCATAGTAAGCGCGCCGCGCGGCGCGCATCTGCGCGTCGTTCACCGGTTGCAGATCGAGACCACAGACATGGCGCAGGCGGCGGGAGTGCGGGTCCAGCTCATCGGCGGCCATTCGTACCCGCGGCATGTCGATTTCAACCCCTGCATATCGGTCCCAATAGCGCTGCGGAATCACGTACGGATCGTGCGGATGAGTCATCGATGCGACCATGCAGAAGGGACGCCGATCCTTGCCCCTGGCCATGTCGAACAGCTTCTGGCGCGCGTTGAAGACGACGGCGTCATCGAAGTCGATCTGGTTGGTGCGCGTGCAAGGGCCCGCCTGGGTGACGGAATCCATGGTGTGATACCAGCTCGGGCGGTGTTCGAACCGAGACCAGTCAGGCGTCCAACCGAAGTCGGCCGGATAGATGTCAGTGGTCAGCCGCTCTTCGAATCCGTGCAATTGATCCGCGCCGCAAAAATGCATCTTGCCGCTCAATACCGTCTGGTAACCGGCGCCCCGCAAATAATGCGCGAAAGTGGGCACTTGCGCCGGAAATTCCGCGGCGTTGTCGTAGGCGCCGATGGCGGACACCTGGCGGCCCGACAGAAATGAAAACCGTGACGGCGCGCAGAGCGGGCTATTGCAATAGAACGAATCGAAGACCACGCCGGCGGCGGCCAGCGAGTCGATGTGAGGCGTCTTTGCGACTTGGTTGCCATAGGCGGGAAGCGCACGCGCGGTGAGCTGATCCGCCATCAAAATCAGAAAGTTAGGACGGTCCGACAAGAGATTCTCCCCAAAGGCCGCGCGATCGGCCACGCTGAGCTTAGCCTTTGATGTGCTTTGCATGGTGCCGGATCGCGGTGCGCCCGTGCCATTTCGCGACATTTATTGCCGCTGACGGCCTGATGGCCGTGCGCCCACGCGCGACGAGGGATATGCCGACGAGCCATCGCATCCGTGACCCAGTCCAGTTTCTCGATTTGCGCCGGGGTTATCTCGATTGCGCCGTGGTTATCACGGCAAAAGCGTCCGGAAGCGCCAGATCGGTGTTGCGAAAGCTCTAAAAGAGAGATAAGAATGACCAGAGGGATGGAGAATTTCGACGTGATGCATGATGTTGATGATGCAGCCGGCATTCGTCCGTAGCGAGTGGTTCGGCCAAAGGGAAGATATTTACAGGGGTGCGCCGACACAATCGGCAGTTGCAGCGGGTTTTCGCGGCGAGTCGTCTGTTCGACTGCAACACGAGAGAAGATTGGGAGAGAACAGTGCTACCGAACGCAAAGCTGTCTTGCGCGATTTGTTCCATCCTCGGCATACACGGCGCGGGGGCCGCCCTCGCGGCGAGCACGTCCGGGGACTCCGAGGCGCTTTCCGAAATCGTCGTCACGGCGCAGCGCCGCGAGGAGAACATCCAGAACGTGCCGATCACGATCCAGGCGCTGACCGGCGAGACCCTCGGCCAGTTGAACGTCCTGAACTTGGACGAGTTCATCAAGTATCTGCCCAACGTGACCCAGGCCACCGCCGGTCCGGCGCAGGGCGAAGTTTTCATGCGCGGCCTCAGCGTCGGATACGCGGGCGGTCAGGGCGGCGGCAGCACCGGCGCCTTTCCAGCGGTCGCCATCTATCTCGACGAGCAGTCGGGGCAGCTGCCCGGCCGTAACCTCGACGTCTATGCGGCGGACCTGGAGCGCATCGAGGTTCTGGAGGGCCCGCAGGGCACGTTATTCGGCGGCGGTGCGCTCAGCGGTGTGCTCCGCTACATCACGAACAAGCCAAAGCTCAACGTCACCGAGGGCAACTTCGATGCCGGCTATGGAGTCACCGCCCACGGTGACCCCAATACCCATCTTACCGGCGTGATCAACCTTCCGCTCATCGAGGACACGCTGGCGGTGCGCGCAGTGGTCTACAATGACCGCCAGGGCGGCTATATCAACAACCTCGAAAGCACGTTCACGCGGTCGTCCACCGACCTTGGGTTCGCGCGAAACAACGGCGGTGTCGTTCCGACCAACAGCGTGTCGATCAACAACAACAGCCTCGTCCGCAACGCGATCAACCCGCTGACCTACACGGGCTTTCGTCTGTCAGCCCTGTACAAGATCAACAGCGACTGGGATGCCTTGCTGACTCAGTCTTACCAGAATATGGACTCCCAGGGCGTTTTCTACGAGATGCCCAACGGAACGCAGGGCGCCCAGCTCACCGCTAACGCCGTCCCGTTCGGCGGTCAGCCGCTGCCCCCCTTGTCGGTGAACTTGTTCAACCCGTCGTACAACAAGGACAAGTTCGAGAACACCGCCTTGGTGGTCAATGGAAAAATCGGCGACTTGAAGCTGGTCTACAGCGGCGCCTACCTGGTGCGCACCGTCGATCAGCTGCAGGACTACACGAACTATGCGCGCGGGGTGAACGGCTACTACTATCAATGCGCGGGCTACTCGACGAACCCCGCCACCGGCCAATGCTTCACGCCGAGCACCACCTGGAAGGAACACGAGAAAAACACGCACCAGAGCCATGAGCTTCGCCTGAGCTCGCCGAACGACAAGCGCATCCGCGGCAGCGTCGGAGTGTACTGGGAAGACTACAAGATACTCGACCAGACCCAGTGGACGTACGTGACGGTTCCGACCTGCTCGCCGACCGGGCCCAACGTCGACTGTTTCCTGCCCCTTCAACCGTGGCCGGGCTCGCACGCATTCACCCCGAACCCTCCCACCGGATTTTTCGACGACGTCGAGCGCAGCTACAAGCAGTTGGCGGAGTTCGCGTCGCTGGATATCGACCTGATTCCGAACACGCTGACGCTCACGGGCGGCATTCGCCACTTCAAATACGATGACAAGGAGTCAGGCGGCGACGTGGGCAGCTTCTACTGCAAGCAGTTCACGCCGACGACCTATTTCGGACCCTGCCTGAGCCCGTACGGCACCAACGTCAGTATCCAAGCACCGAACCGCTCGACCCCGTCGGGCAACAGGGCCCGCGGGAACTTGAGCTGGCACGTCACGGATCACGACCTTCTGTATTACACCTGGTCGCAGGGTTTTCGGGCGGGCCAGTTCAATCGCGGAACGGCGTGCCACCTGCCCGGCCCAGACCTCATCAACCAGTTCTGCGTTCCGGCCTTCACGGTGCCGGACAACGTGACCAACAACGAGGTCGGCTGGAAGACCGAGTGGTTCGAGCGACGCGTCCAATTCAACGGCGCGATCTATCAAGAAGTCTGGAGCAACGCGCAGACCCAGTTCTTCGACCCGCAGGCCGGCCTCGGCAACTTGGTTTTTGCCACGAACGGGCCGAGCTACCGGGTCAGGGGGGTCGAGACCTCCATCATCGCGCGCGTGACGCATGGACTGACGGTGCAGACTGCGGCGGCGTGGAACAGTGCTTCTCAGACGAATTCGCCCTACCTGGTCGACAACAATCCACAGAGCGTAAATTTCGGCAAAAACATCACGTCGATTCCGAATCCGTACGGAGCGCTCGGCAGCCCGACGTCCTACTCGCCGCCATTCAACGTGAACGCGCGCGCGCGCTACGAATGGGACTTCAACGACTACAGCGCGTTCGTACAGGCCGGGGGTCAGCACCAGGCTCATATGATCACGGCGACCGGCTACGTCCCGGCGTTCGATATGCCGGGATTTACGACCTACGACGCCTCGGCCGGCGTGTCGAAGGGATCGTGGGCCGTGCAGATATTCGGCCAGAACCTGACGAACGTGAACTCCAGCGTGTCGACGAGCGCCACCCAGTTCATTCTGACGGAGGTGCCGCTGCGGCCGCGTGTGCTCGGGGTCAAGGTCAGCTATAAGTTCGCGGAGAAGTAGCTGAACTGCGGCCGGCGCCGGCCGGCCGCGGTACGATCAGAGACGGGCGGTGTCCCCTTCGACGGAGGTACCCAAGGCTGCCTTGAAACGCCCGAGCCAGGGTTCGAAGTGCCGCCACTGATCGAGTCCCTCCTTGAAAATCGGCCGGCGGACCTGTTCCGAACTCGCCGTGTGCACGCTGCGCCTGGTTTTGTGAAATTCCAGGCAGTCCGGTTCGAAGGCGAGGCCGCAAAACTCGAGGATGCGCCTCACGTTCGTGTCGAGATCCTGGACGACGCTCTCGTGCTCGACACGCAGGATCGTGCCGGGCAGGGCGGCGTCCCAGTGCGCCATCAGGTCGACATACATCCGATAATAGCGGGTGAGGTCCTCGACGCTGTAGGTAAACTGCTGGCCCGACGCGAAAAGCTGCTTGAAGTTGCTGAAACAGCAGGCGAGCGGTTGGCGGCGTGCGTCGATGATCTTGGCGTTCGGCAGCATCAAGTGGATCAGGCCCACATGCCGAAAGTTGTTCGGCATCTTGTCGATGAAGAACGGCTTGCCCGTGCGATAAACGAGCGTGTCGCTGAGATAGCATTCCCCCATGCGCTTGAAGTCTTCCGGACCGAACTTCTCGAGTATGCCCGGGTATCGCGGAATCGAACCCATCGCTTCTCGTCCTTGAAGATCCTGCACCAGCCGCGGGATATCCGCGAGTTCCATCGTGCCCTCGACCTTCGAATGCGACGCGAGAATCTGTTCGATCAGGGTGGAGCCGGACCTCGGGAGCCCGATGATGAAGATCGGCGCCGTGCTGTCGCATCCGAACCCCCGGCGCGCGGCGAAGAACTCGCGCGTGCACATGGACTTCTGTAGATTCGCAGTTCGCTCGAGTGACTCCGGCCGATAGAGGCATTCGTCCTTCTTCAACGCGTTGCCGCGCTCGTAATAGCGAAAGGACTCGGCATACTGCGCGCGATCCTCGAGCGCCTTGCCGATGGCGAAACAGAGATGATACCGGTCGACCACCGCGATTTCCCGGCGCGTCTCCTCCGAGCGCATGCGATCCAATTCGGCATCGGTGAACCGATAGGTCTTCAAATTCGCGAGACTCCAATACGCCTCGCCGAAGCTCGTCCTGGCGGCGACGGCCGCACGGTACGAGTCGATCGCCTCCTCGGTGTGGCCGAGCGTCTTCAGCGCATGCGCGATCGACAAGTGCAATTCGGGGTCGTGAGGCGTCTTGCGCAGCACCTCCCTGTAGAGCGGCAACGCTTGCTGCTGGTTGCCAAGTCCCGTGCATACAGTCGCGTACGTAGTCCGATACGACGGATTATCGGGGTCAAGCTTCAGGAGCTTCTCGAGCTCCTCGCGGGCCCGCACGTGCTTGTGCCGCTTGAGAAGAACGAGCGCGTATTCATAGCGAGCCACATGATGATGGGGGGCAAGCTGGAGCAAATTGTCGAGCAGCAATTCGGCGTCGTCCAGGACATCCATTTTCACGCCGATTTGGGCGAGGAGCCTCATCCCCTCGACGTGATTGCCGTGCGTCAGCAGGTATTGACGCACGACGCGCTCGGCGTCCTGGATTTGACCGTCCGCGCACATGCTGAACGCCGCCACGATCTCTTGCGGAAGCGCCGCGAGGTTGCCGGCTTGAACCGCCGCATGATCGGCATCGGCGAGCCGGCCCGTCATGCGGTAGAGCACCTGCAATGCATTCCAACTCGCCGGCAGCGATCCGTTCAGAGTGACCGCGCGCGTGAAGGCCTCGATCGCAGGCTCCGGGGCGCGCAGTCCTACATAGCAATGGCCTCGCTCTTGATATAGCCTCGCGTAGTTCGAGTGATGCCGCTCCAGAATAGCGAGGGTAGCCAGGGCATCGGGGATGCGGCCGAGAAAGCGCTGACAAACCGCCGTCATGTAGAGGACATTACGATTCTCAGGCGTCTCCGACAGCAGCGGCTGAGCCGCCGCCAGCGCCGACGCGAACTGTCCGCGTTCGAGCATCTCACGGACGCGCCGAACTTCGGGTTCGATCCGCGACTCGGCAGGGCTGAGGGTGGCTGCTTCCATGGTGAGGCGTGCGGGCGACGGTAACGGTCAATCGCGGCCCAGGACCTCCTTCAACGGAGCAAGCCACGGCTCGAAGTTCCGCCACTGATCGATCCCTTCCTTGAAAATCGGCTGGCGCACCTGCTCCGAGCTCGCGGTTCTGATGCTGCGCTCGGTCTTGTAGAATTCCACACACTGCGGTTCGAACTCGAGGCCGCAGAAATCTAAAACTCTGCGCACATTGGCTTCGAGATTCTCGACCACGTCTTCATGCTCGACGCGCAATATCTTTCCCGGCAGGACCGAGTCCCAGTGCGCCATCAGCTCGAGGTAGGTTCGGTAGTACCGGCCGATGTCCTCGAGGCTGTAGGTGAACTCTTGACCCGCGGCAAACAGCTGCTTGAAGTTGCTGAAACAGCAGGACATGACATTGCGGCGCGCATCGATGATCTTGGCATTCGGCAAGATCAGGTGAATGAGGCCGAGATGCCGGAAATTGTTCGGCATCTTGTCGATGAAGAAGGGTTTGCCCGTCCGATAGATGCGCGTGTCGCTGAGGTATTTCCGGGCCAGCACGCGAAAATCCTCGGGTGTAAGCTCCGCGAGCACCCGCGGATAGCGCGGGTTTTCGTTGTCCGGCTCGCGCCCCTGCAGATCCAGCACCATGCGCGGAATATCGGCGAGCTCCATCGTGCCCTCGACTTTCGAATGCGAGGCGAGGATCTGCTCCAGCAGCGTGGATCCGGAGCGCGGCAGTCCGACCACGAAAATGGGGACCGCGTCTGGTATCCCGTCGGGCGAGGGGCCGGGAGATCCGACGCCCTCCCGGGCGGCAAAGAATTCTTGGGTGCAAATCGCCTTTTGCAGACGCGTGTTGCGCTCGACGGGCTCGGGACGGTACCGGCTTTCAGCCTTCTTGAGCGCGTTGCCGCGTTCATAGTAGCGGTACGACTCCGCAAATTCACCGTGGTCCTCGAGCGCCTTGCCGAGCGCGAAGCACAGGTGATACCGATCGGCCGGGGCAGTCGCAGCCTCCGCCTCTTCGGCACGCATGCGCGCGATCTCATCGTCCGAGAACCGATAGGTTTTAAGGTTGGCGAGACTCCAATAGGCATCGCCATAGTTCGGACGCGCAGCCGCCGCGGCGTGGTAGGCATCGATTGATTCCTGCTGCCGCCCCAGCGCCTTGAGTGAGTGCGCGATGGATAGGTGCAGCTCGCTGGCCGGAAGCGCCTGCTCCGCGTCTGCGACGAGTTCTCGATAGAGCCCCAGTGCTCGTTCATGATCGCCGAGGCCCACCTGTGCGGTCGCGTAGGACGTTCGGTAGACTCGATTGCCCGGATCGAGCTGCAGGAGCTTGTCGAGTTCCGCGACTGCTTGCACGTGCTTGTGGCGCCGCAGTAGCGCCATCGCATAGTCGTAGCGGGCGGCACGATAGTCCGGTGCCAGCGTCAGAACGGCCTCGAGCAGGGTTTCCGCATCGTCGAGCACCTCCTGTTGGAGCCCGATCCGAGCCAGCAGCCGCATGGCCTCGACGTGGTTGCCGTGCTTAAGGAGGTACGCCCTCACGATGGCTTCGGCGGGTACCAGTTCGCCGTCGGAGAACATCGCGGTGGCCGTTACGATTTCCGGGGGCAGTTTCGCCAGCGTGGCCACATGTCCGGCCGCCATCTCGGCGTCCTCGCTCTGTCCGGTCATCCGATAGAGCGTCTGCAGCGTGCGCCAGCTGGCCGGCAGGGCAGGATTGATATTCACCGCCCGCAGAAACGCCTCGATCGCCTGTGCAGCGTCGCGCAGCGCGACAAAGCAATGCCCTCGCTCCTGGTACAGACGGCTGAACCCGGGATGAAGCCTCTCCAGTCGTTCCAGCGTGGCGAGCGCCTCGGGAACTCGCTGCAGATAACGCTGGCTGACGGCAATCATGTAGAGGACGTCGCGGTTCTCCGGAACCTTGACGGCCAGGGCCTCGGCTGCGCTCAGCGCGGCGCCGAATTGATTGCGCTCGAGGAGTCCTCGAATACGCTGGACTTCGGTTTCGACGGGGGATGTGGCTGGTGTTGTCGCGGCTGCTTGCATTGCTTTCCCGAAAAAAAGGCGGGCCCAAGCCCGCCTTTGATTCTATCGCGTCCGGCTCGCCCTGGGAGCCGCGAATCGGTGAGCCGCCACCCTCAGAACTTGTACCCGAATTTCACGCCGATCACCCTGGGGCGAAGCCCCGTCTGCGCCACCACGAACTGGGCGGTGTTGGTAAACAGGCTGGTCTCCTTGTTGGTGAGATTCTGCGCGAACACGTGCGCCGTCCAGGCATCCTTCGCCACACCGAAGGAGGCGTCGAAAGTCGAGTATGCCGGATTCTCGAAGCGCAGCAGCGTGGTGCTGATTCCACCCGCCGAGATGGCAGGATCGTTGCCCGACTGGGTGTACGAGTGGCCTGTATGCTGGCCGCCAACCTGTACGAAGGCGTTGTAGCTGTTGACGGTAAAGTCGTAGCGGGCGCGCAGATTGAACTGGATGGGCGGCGAGTTGGCGCTCGGGCTGCCGGGCGGCCCGAACAGGTTGCTGATCGCCGTGCAATTGGCGCCCGTCTTGGCAGTGCACTTCTCGGTAATAGTCTTGCCGAAATTCACGCTGGCCGGGTTGGTGTCGAGCAGCGACGGCGAGTTGGTCTGTTCGCTCGAATTCCATGACGCCGCGCCTTGCAACGTCAGACCCGGCATGACCAAGGCCACGACCGACGTCTCGACCCCACGAATGCGGAAATTCTGTCCGTTGGTGCCGAAGGCGAGGTTGCCTGTTTCGCCTGGGTCAAAGAAGCCGATCTGCACGTTGTTCCAGTTCTCCTGGTACAGCGCACCGTTCCATTGGAGGCGGTGGTCGAAAAATTCCGTCTTCCAACCGATCTCTTTGTTCGTGAGGTCGTCGGAATGGTATTCGCTCGGAATGGCGAACTGCGGCTTCCCGTCCGGACCGGGGATGTAGGCGGGGGCGCCACCCTGGCGGTTGAAGCCACCCGGGCGAAATCCTTGCGAGTACGTGGCGTAGATCAGCACGTCCGGGGTGACATGCCAGGTAATATTCCCGCGGCTCTTGGTCCCGGATTCCGTGAAGTTCAGGTTTTTCTTGTCGAGATTGGTCGAGCCGGTGGTGCACCCGCCGGCCGGAACGCCCGCCTCGAAGCAGCTGAAACTGCTGGTCACGCTGCCGGTGAAGGAGTTCTCGAATTTATAGTGGCGCGCGCCCGCCGTCACTGTGAGTACCTTCGGAATGATATCGAAGTCGACCGAGCCGAAGAACGCCGTCTGCTTGACCTCCCGTTGGGTGTCCTCGAAGAACGCGACGTTGTCGCCTTGCACACCGGGGTTTTCGGTGGTGGCGCCGGGGGCCGTGCCCACATTGGACATGCAGCCCGTATTGCCCGGCGCTCCGGTCGCCGGCGTAGCGTTCGACGTGCAATTCGGGATGCTCTTGTACAGCCAGTCGGTCTGGTCGAACAGCTTGTTCTGCTCGTAGAACGCGCCGACGATGCCGCGGATGCGCCAGTCGTCCGGCGTGCTCACGCGAATTTCGTTGCTCAAGTGTTCATTGCGCTCGGTTTCGCGCCAGGTCGAACTCGGTGAGTAGCAGCGTGAAGTGAGGGTCTGGTCGCCGGTGGCGGGGGGCGGATTCGGATTCTTGATGTAGAAACCGGTTCCAGGGCCGTAGCATTGGTAGTAGTCGGCAAACACACCGCGCGCGTAATTCGTGTAGTCGGCCACCTGGTTGACGTGCCGCACCAGATATCCGCCGGTGTACACTCCCTTCAAATCTCCCAACTTGCCATTGAGAGTCCACGCCGTATTCTCGAACTTGTCCTTGTCGTAGGAATTGTTGAACAGGGTCACCTCCAACGGCTGTAGCGGCACTCCGTCGGAGGAGTTGGGCATCTGGTAGAAAACACCCTCGGAATCCATATTCTGGTACGACTGGGAGAGCAAAAAGTTCCAGTCATCGTTGATTTGGTACAGCGCTTCCACGCGCGTGCCCGTGTAGGTGACAGGGTTGATGGCTCTGCCGGCGATCGAACTATTGTTGATCACCGGTGCGTCTGCGGGGACGCCGCCGCCGGGGTTGCGCGCATAGTAGATGCCGAGATCGGTGCTCTTCCGAGTGAACGTTCCCGGCACGTTGTCGATGTAGCCGCCGCGCCGGTCGTTGTAGATCACCGCGCGCACCGCGAGATGGTCTGCGATCAGCGGCACGTTGAGCACCGCGGTCAAGTCGCTATTCGGATCGCCGTGCGCCGTGACGCCGTAGCCGGCCTCGACATTCCCTTCGGTCACGTTGAGCTTCGGCTTGTTGGTAATGTAGCGGACGACGCCCGCCTGTGCACCGGCACCGAACAGCGTACCCTGCGGACCCTCGAGGATCTCGATGCGCTCCAGGTCGGCGGCGTAGATGTCGAGGTTGCGCGCCGGCAGTTGGCCGGACTGATCGTCCAAGTAGATGGCGACATTCGGGAACCCCCCGATCGTACCGCTCGACTGACTGCCCGCGGCACCGACACTCAGGCCGCGCATGAAGATGTTGCCCTGACCCGGGCCATTGGTCGCCACAGAAACGTTTGGCAGATACCGGACATAGTCGTCAAAGGTAGAGACGCTGAGCTGACTTAGGGTTTCCGCCGTCAACGCCTGGATAGAAATGGGCACATTTTGAATGTTTTCCGAGCGGCGCTGGGCCGTCACGGTGATTTCTTGGATCGTATCGGATGCTTCGGTGTCAGTGGCCGTGGCCGCATGCGCGAAGCCCGCGGCGGACCCGCTTAGAATGGCGGCAATCGCATAAGACAATCTCGGATTTGAATTCATGCTTCCATCCCTTCAGTATTTATCAGATTTTGAATCGCGTGTTAGAAGTGCTCACCAGCCGCTGCGCGCCTGCAACACTCGTCACCGCCTAATCTGTAGCGGCAATCAACCCTTTTTTACATCCGCAGACTTGAAAGTAATATTTTGTTGCTCGGACGCAGCTATCAAAAACCTGCATCGCCTTGCACCCGAGCTTAGCCGATGGCTTTTTTATTGCCATGCTATTTAGCGATGCCCCCATGCCAATTTGCACATCTGTGACAATTGGCCGCTGTCGCTGTTTTGTTGTTACTAGACTACGCGAGCGGAATGCCCAGCCACCGCTCGGCTGAACTTGCGCGACTTTGGCCGGCAGTAAACTTCAGGTTCGCCGCGGGATTTCACGCGTCGTTGGAATCTAAGCGAGCCGGGAATCCGGGCGCACGGAGCGGCGTGCCGACCGCGTCCTCCAACAGTTTCACGATCATCGACGACCAGGCGCTGCCGCCGTACTTTGCGCGTCCCTCGATAAAGGTCTGCTCCATGACGCCCGCGAGCCGCAGCGGCACTCCGAAGCGGCGCCCGAACTCGACTGCGAATCCGGCGTCCTTGCACGCCAGATCCATGGTGAAACCAATGTCGTAGCTCCCGTTGAGAATGACCTGGCTCTCGGTCTCGTGGACGAAGCTGTTGCCCGAGCTCGCGGCGATGGCCTCGAAGGCTGCGCGCAGATCGACGCCGCCCTTGGCACAGAGCATGAGCGCTTCCCCGACCGCGATCAGATGAATGAACGCCAGCATGTTGGTCACCACCTTGGTCACTGCGGCTTGGTCGATACCTCCCAGATGAATGACTCGCCCGCCCATGGCCTTCAGTGCCGGCTCGTGCAGGGCAAACACCGGTTGAGCGCCGCCAACCAGTACCGTGATCTCGCCGGTCTCAGCCCTGTGCACCCCTCCGGTAACCGGACAGGCGAGGGTGGCGATCCCGTGTTCCTGGGCTCGCGCGGCAAGCGCTTCGATCTCGGCGAAGTCGTTGGTGCTCATCTCGATCCAGGTGGCGCCGCGCTGCAGGGATGGCAGTGCCGAATCAAAAACCGCCTTGGTCGCCGCCGGCGAGGGCAGACAGGTGATCAAGGCATCGCAGGACTTCGCGAGCTCCGGTATGGAATCCGCCCAGCGCGCGCCGGCCGCCAATACCGCATCGGCGGCGCTTCGCTGCAAGTCGTGCACCCCTACGTCGAAGCCGCCGCGGGCTAGATTGACGGCCAGGTGTTTGCCGAGATTCCCAAGTCCGACGAAGCCGTAGCGCAAATTCATTTCCTCATCAGCCCAAGGGGCGGTCGATCATCTCCAAATGCAAGGGGCTGTCCTCGACGTAGGCATGGGCCAGGGCCACGGACTCGTTGAGCTCGACCCCGAGGCCGGGCGCGGTAGGCGGAATCACATAACCCTGTTCCCAGCGAATCGGTTTATTCAAGAGCTCGGCGTGAATTCCACCCCATTGCTGGATGCTTTCGAGAATCAGAAAATTGGGCGAGCACGCGGCGATCTGAATGTTCGCCGCACCCACCACCGGTCCGCAGTAAAGGTGCGGCGCGATCTGCGCGTAGTGCACCTCCGCCAGAGCGGCCACTTTTTTGGCCTCCAAGAGACCGCCGACCCGGCCCAGGTTCATTTGGATGATATTCGCCGCGCCGGCCGCCAATACCCGCGCGAATTCGTACTTGGTGGTCAATCGCTCGCCGGTGGCGATGGGAATGCTGGTGCCGCGGGCCACGATCGCCATCTGCTCCGGCATTTCGGGCGGGACCGGCTCTTCGAACCATAAGGGATCGAAGGGCTCGAGCTGTCTGCCCAAACGAATGGCGCCCGAGGTCGTGAACTGACCGTGCGTCCCCACGAGCAGGTCTGCGCGCCGTCCCACCGCTTCGCGAATCAGGCGCACCAACCGAACGGTGCGTTCGAGGGCTTCCTGAGTGGGCTGCCGCGGATCGTACGCGGAGAATCCACCGGTGGGATCGAATTTGAGGCCGGTGAAACCTTGGGCGACGTACTCGGCGGCGCGGGCGGCCGATCGATCCGCATCATGGTAGAACTCGTCGCCTTCGCCGGCGGCAGGATCGGGGTACAGATAGGTGTAACTGCGCAGGCGCTCGTGAACCTTGCCGCCGAGAAGGTTGTAGATCGGCTGCTCGACCGCCTTGCCGATGATGTCCCAGCAAGCCATCTCCAATCCGCTGATGACGCTCATCAGCGATAGATCTGGGCGCAGGGTAAATCCCGAGCCATAGCTTTCGCGCCACAGCGATTCGATCTGGAAAGGACTGCGCCCGACGAAGCGGCGCGCAAACAAGTCCTCGATCATCTTGCCGATGACCTTGGGACCGAAGGTGGCGGCGTACACTTCGCCGACCCCTTCGATGCCGCAGGCGGTCTTCACCTTTAGAAACACGAAATAGCGGCCGCCGAAACTCGGCGGTGGATTGCTCACGATGAATACTTTGACACTGTCGAGTTTCATGATCTTCCCTTCCTAGGATTCATCCCTTCAAAATTAGATCAGCGGCTTTTTGCGCCACCATGACGGTCGGCGCATTGGTGTTCGCCGACGTGACGGTCGGAAATACGGACGCGTCGACGACGCGCAAGCCACCGATGCCGTGCACCCTCAAAGCTGCATCGACGACGGACTCGCCTGCGGACTTGCCCATGCGGCAAGTTCCGACGGGGTGATACACCGTGCTTGCGCGCGCGCGAAAATCGGCAACCAGGTCGGCCGGTCCCATCGCATCGAGATCGGGCGCCAGGGGTGCGAGTATCAAGGATTTCATCGCCCGCGTGCGCGCGATCGCCTGCAGCAGCCGTCCACCGTGCACCACGTCGGCTGCGTCTTTCTCCGTGGACAGGTAATTGGGTGCGATGGCGGGGGGACGACGAAAATCCGCGCTCGCGATGTCGATGCGGCCGACGCTGGTCGGACGGGTCGGCTGGAAACACAGGTAAAATCCGGGAAATGCGTCCACCTCGATCCGCGTCCGCGCGGCATCGCCCGCACCGTAAGTCACCGGGTTGAAGTACAGCTGAACATCGGGACGCGAGCCTTGCGGGTCGGCACGCGCAAATCCGCCGAATTGATTCACGCTCAAGGCGAGGGGGCCGCGCCGCGCGAGGATGTAGCGCAAACCGGCGCGCAATTGTCCCAGCGTCGAGTGCAGTTCATTGTTCAAGGTCGGCTGCGTGGCCTTGAACGAATACACCACGGCGAGGTGGTCCTGGAGATTTCCGCCGACGGCGGGGTTGTCGAGCAGCAGCGGAATACCGGCTGAGCCCAAGATCGATGCCGGTCCAATCCCAGAGAGCTGCAGCAACTGCGGCGAGTTGACCGCCCCTCCGCAGAGAATCACTTCACGATTGGCGGCGGCGAATTGCGGGCTGCCGCCGCGGACATATTCCACTCCCATGGCGCGCCGCTGATCGAAGCGAATCTTGCTCACCCAGGCGTCCGTCTCGAGCCGGATGTTGGCGCGGCGCAGCGCGGGGCGCAGGAAGGCGTCGGCGGCCGAGCGGCGCAGGCCGTTGCGAATTGTCACCTGGTAGCACCCCAATCCTTCCGGATGCGGACCGTTGAAATCATCCGTGAGCGGCAGTCCCAATTCCGCAGCCGCGTCCGACCAGTTCTGCCGCATCGGATGCAGAAAGGGCGTCACGTCCTTGACGTCCAGGGGCCCGTCGCCGCCGGCATGGCCCGCGGCATCGACGCGGCGCTCCGAGCGTTCGAAGTACGGACGCACGTCGTCCCAGCCCCACCCGACATTGCCCATTTGCCGCCAATCATCGAAATCCGCGGGCATTCCGCGGCAATAGACCAACGCGTTGATGGAACTCGATCCGCCGACCACGCGGCCGCGCGGCCAATAGATGCTCCGTCCGTTGAGGCCGGGATTCGGGAGGGTCTGGTACTTCCAATTGACCTTGGGATCAGCGAACGTGCGACCGTAGCCGATGGGGGTCCGGATCCAGAATCGCCTGTCCGTGCCGCCGGCCTCGAGCACCAACACCCGGTCGCGCCCGCCCGCCGACAAGCGATCCGCAAGGACGCAGCCCGCGCTGCCGGCGCCGACGATTATGTAGTCAAAGTTCTCCACCGCTCGGAGCTTAGCCCTTCATGCCGATCGCGCTATGCCATTTCGCGATTCGCCCATGTCATTTTTCGAACCCTTAACCCCCGTCGCGTAACGTTGTCGAACCCTGTATGGTAAGGGCCAAGTCAAAGACAAGGTTGCATAGCTTGAGCACCGCCGCAATTGACCTACCGCGAACCCGGGCGCCGTCTTCGATCGAGCGCTGGTACGTGCTCATCTTGATGTGCTTGATCTATGCCATCAATATCGCAGATCGCTACGTCGTCTCCACCGTGCTCGAGCCGATTCGGCTTGATCTGCACCTGGACGACGACAGCGTGGGGATGCTGACTAGCTGGCCGCTAGCCCTGTTTTATGTTACCTGCGGCATTCCGATCTCATGGTTTGCCGACCGCTCGAATCGACGCAATATTCTCTCGATCTCGTTGATCGTCTGGTCGGGTTTCACGGCGCTTTGCGGTCTTTCGCGCGGATGGGTGCAGTTCGCTCTCGCGCGGATCGGGGCAGGCATCGGGGAAGCGGGCGGCACGCCGCCGTCGACGGCCATAGTCTCCGATTGTTTTCCACCCGACCGGCGGCCGATGGCGATGACGGTGCTCGCGCTGGGTGCACCGATCGGCGCGTGGATCGCACTCGACGTGGCGGGGGAAGTCGCGCGCATATACGACTGGCGGCACGCGTTTCTCGCGCTCGGGGTTCCGGGTTTGGTCGTGGGCCTCATCGTGTATTTGACCATTCGCGAACCGCCCCGAGGGCGCTTGGACGAAATCGTGGATGTAATCAAACCGTCGGTCAAAGAGACGTGGCGGTTCTTTTGGCAGCAGAAGGCAGCGTTCCACGTTGTGATGGGAGGCGGCGTCTGCGCGCTTTGGGGGTGGGGCTTGATGTACTGGACGCCGGCATTTCTGATGCGCACGTACCAGATAGACGTGGCTCAAGCCAGCGAGGTGACCGGCAATATTCATTTGATCGGGGGCTCCTTGGCCACGGTCGGAACGGCCTGGTTGCTGTCGAGGCCCTTCATGGCGGACCCGCGCCGCGTCGTGTGGTTGCTCGGGGCAGTGGTTGCGCTCACGACGATTCCGTCGATCATCGCGTATTGGACTCACTCGCTCCTCGTCGCGAGAGTCATGTTTTGGATTTTTATTCCGGCGATCTACTTCTATATCGGACCTTGTTTCGGACTGCTCAACAATCTTTCGCCCTGTCACATGCGCTCAATGTTCATTGCGGTATCCCTGCTGGTCGCCAACGTGTTCAATCTGATCGTCGCGCCCAAGCTGGTAGGCGCATTGAGCGTCTGGTTTGCGGGCGGACATGGGGTCGACGCCGCCTCTTTGCGGATGGCAATGCTGATCCTGGCCCCCACCGGCTTTTGGGCGGCGTATCATCTGTATCTGGCGTCCAAGACCATCATCGCCGATCAGAAACGCGCCATCAGCTACACGAAGAGCTGGGCTCCTTGAGGCCATGGGCAAAACCACCATCGATCGCCGCTGGCTGCCGCTGAACGCATTGCGCGCCTTCGAGGGCGTGGCCAAGCACTCGAGCTTCACCGCCGCGGCCAACGCGCTGTTGATTTCACAAAGCGCCTTGTCGCGGCATGTGATCGCGCTCGAGAAATTGATCGGCACCCAACTGTTCGAGCGCAAGCCGCACGCACTCGTGCTCACGAAGGCGGGGCAGCATCTCCTGCCGGCGGTCATGAAATCTTTCGACCGCCTGGAATACGCCCTCGACGACATCCGCAACGACGGGTCGACCACCTTGAGAACCCTTCGTGTGCAGATGCCGCCGAGCTTCGCGGTGCACCTCGCCGTGCCGATATTGCGCGACTTCCGGCGCGCGGCCGCCGAAGTGGAGATCGATCTGGTCAGTCCCTACGGTGTGGGGCCGCCGCCGAGCGATGTCGATGTGGCCGTGGTGTATTCGAAGCCCACCGTGACCGATTTGGTGACCGATCTTCTCTGGCCGGTGCGCTTGAATCTCCTGTGCCATCCGAACATCGCCGCGCGCCACGCAGGCAAGAGTCTCACCGAGTTCATCGAGTCCAATGAACTGGTGCACGTGCGCATTTCGGATCAGCCGCGACATCATCTTTGGACCCAATTCGTGCGTCAATCGAACTTGAGCTCATTGAACGTCGAGCGCGGACTGGTGTTCGATACCGCCGTTCTCGCCGTGCAATATGCGCTGAGCGGCGAGGGCATCGCGCTGGTCGATAACTATCTATTCGCCGATTACATTCGGACGGGCCAGCTGGTCAAGCCGTTCGACAACAGCCTCGACGACGGCTACGGCTATTACCTGATTACACACCCGGAAGCCCTGAGCGACACCGCCATCGCGCTGTTCCGGTCCTGGCTGATCGAGCGCTTCGGGACCAGCGGCGGCGCGGCGCAGTCAAATTTGCATTTAGCGGTTTCGAATGAGTAAGCGCGATTGCGCGCGCGGCGGCGCGCCGGCGATTGCATCCACTTTAAAACCAGTACGATGAATTTGGAGATGTTATGAAGAGCCACGCGAAAGTAGTGGTCATCGGCGGCGGCGTGGTCGGCGCCAGCGTGCTGTATCACCTGACCAAGGCGGGATGGAAGGACGTATTGCTGATCGAGCGCGCGGAGCTCACGTCGGGTTCCACGTGGCATGCAGCGGGGGGCATGCACACCGTCAACGGCGATCCCAATGTAGCCAAGTTGCAGCAGTACACCATCGAGCTCTACAAGGAGATCGAGCGGATCTCAGGGCAATCCTGCGGTGTCCACATCACCGGCGGCATCATGCTGGCCGGAACCCGCGAGCGGCTCGACTGGCTGAAGATGGCCAAGGCACGCGGCCGATATCTCGGCATGGACCTGGAGATCATTTCCGTCGACGAAGCGGCGAAGCTGTTTCCGCTCATGGACAAGAGCCATTTCACGGGGGCGATGTACGACCCCATCGAGGGACACGTCGATCCATACGGCGTCACCCACGCCTATGCGAAGTCCGCGCAGATCGGCGGCGCCGACATCGTGCGCCATACCCGGGTCACGGATCTCAAGGCCCGCACCGACGGCTCCTGGGATGTGATCACCGATCACGGCAATGTGCATGCCGAGCATGTGGTGAACGCGGCGGGCCTGTGGGCGCGCGAAGTGGGCCGCATGGTCGGCATCGAGCTGCCCATCCTGGCAATGGAGCATCAATATCTCATCACCGGGGACATGCCGGAGCTGGCAGGCAAGAAGGAGCAGTTGCACGCCATCGATTTCGAAGGCGAAATCTACATTCGCCAGGAGCGCGGCGGCATGCTCATGGGCACGTACGAACGCGCCGGAGTCCCGTGGTCGGAAGTGACGACACCGTGGGACTTTGGACAGGACTTGCTGCCGAACGATCTGGAACGCATCGCACCGAGCCTCGAAGTCGGCTTCGCGCATTTCCCGGCGCTGGGCGGCGCCGGCATCAGGAAGGTGGTGAACGGGCCGTTCACGTTTGCACCCGACGGCAATCCTCTGGTGGGGCCGATACGGGGGTTGAAGAACTTCTGGGTGGCCTGCGGCGTGATGGCAGGCTTCAGCCAGGGCGGCGGCGTCGGCTTGGCGCTGTCGCGATGGATGGTCGACGGCGATCCCGGCGCCGACATCTGGGGCATGGACGTGGCGCGCTATGGCGACTGGACCACGATGGCCTATACCAACGCCAAGGTTCGCGAGAACTACTCGCGCCGCTTCAGTATTCGTTTCCCGAACGAAGAACTGCCGGCCGCGCGGCCGCTGCGCACCACGCCGATCTACGAGAAGCTGAAGGCTGAACACGCAGTGTTCGGCGACTATTGCGGCCTGGAGCACCCATTGTGGTTCGCACCGTCGGCGCGCGAAGCCGAAGACTTGATCAGCTTCCGCCGCTCCAATGCCCACCCGCACGTCGCGGCGGAATGCAAGGCCGTGCAGAATTCCGTCGGGCTCCTGGAGATATCGAATTACGGCAAATTCGACATACGCGGGCCCGCCACGGCGGACTGGCTGTCGCACATGATGGCGAACCGCGTTCCCGCAGTCGGGCGCATCGCCCTTACGCCGATGCTGAACGAGCGCGGCAAGCTGATCGGCGACTTCACCATGTGCCGGGTTGCCGCCGATCACGTCTTTCTCGTGGGCACCTATGCCGCCGAAACCTACTACATGCGCTGGTTCGAGCGGCACCTGCCGGCGTCGGGCGTCACGGTGCGTCCGTGCGCGATGGAGTACGTCGGACTGTCGGTGGCGGGTCCGCATTCGCGGGCGCTGTTGCAGAGCCTAGTGCGCG
>Ga0073928_10004173_pt1 | contig 21762 bp, 20 predicted proteins | sample PaiPotPPA55metaG_FD_76969 | JGI IMG/M metagenome (GOLD analysis project Ga0073928, IMG submission 76969) | Iron sulfur acid spring bacterial and archeal communities from Banff, Canada, to study Microbial Dark Matter (Phase II) - Paint Pots PPA... ...
AGCCGGCGCTGACCGCGCGCGTGCGCCGCGACATGCCGGTGCTGGAGCATCGCAGGCTCGCGTGAGCGCGCCGATGCCGGAACGGCTCGCCCCGCGGGTGATGCGCCAGGTGGTGATGCCGGTCGAACCCCTGCCGGTGCCGCGCCAGGGCGCGGCCCCTGAGCGCATCGCGTTCGCCGCCGCGCAAACCGGGTTGGCCGAGGAGGCCCGCGCCCGGCTGGTTTCCCGCTACGGCGATGCCCCGTTCGGCGCCGCCGAGGTGGTGGTGGCGCTCGGCGGCGACGGCTTCATGCTGGAGACGCTGCACCAGATCCTCGGCCGCCCGACCCCGGTGTTCGGCATGAACTGCGGCTCGGTCGGCTTCCTGATGAACGAATTCGGCGAGGACGACCTGCCCGGCCGCATCGCGCGCGCCCAGGAGGCCGTGCTGAATCCGCTCCGCATGCAGGCAGCGACCATGAGCGGGGCGGAGCAGGAGGCGCTTGCGCTGAACGAGGTCAGCCTGCTGCGCCAGCTGCGTCAGGCGGCCAAGATCCGCGTGAGCGTCGATGGGCGGGTGCGCCTCGCCGAGCTGATTTGCGATGGCATCCTGATCTCCACGCCGGCAGGGTCGACCGCCTACAACCTCTCGGCGCATGGGCCGATCGTGCCGCTTTCCGCCAATCTCTTGCCACTGACGCCGCTTAGCCCCTTCCGCCCGCGGCGCTGGCGCGGCGCGCTCTTGCCCGCGACGGCGAAGGTGCTGTTCGAGATGCTGGAGCCGGACAAGCGCCCGGTCGCCGCTGTGGCGGATTTCACCGAGGTGCGCGACGTGGTCTCGGTGGCCGTCGAGGAGGATCGCTCGATCGCGGCGACGGTGCTGTTCGATCCCGACCAGGCGCTCTCCGAGCGCATCATCGCCGAGCAGTTCACGGTGTAGCGAGCGGATCTGCCTGAGCCGTATGCCCGCCACCGCACCGCCAGCAGCCCAAATCGCCAATGAGTCGAGGGATCAGAATGCCAACTCAAAACGAGTGCCACCGGCCGGATCGGGTTCGCAGCGGAGCCTTCCCTTGATGGCCTGACCGAGGAGGCCGATCAGCTTGAAGCCGGTGCGGTCGACGTGGTTTGCCGCGATCCCGATCCCGTCATCAGCGATGGTGAGAAAGTTCACGGCTTCGGAGCGGTGCAGGCGGACCACGATTTTTCCCCGGCGTCCGTCAGGAAAAGCATGTTTGAGCGCATTCGTCATGATTTCATTGACCACCAACGCCAGCCTGACCGCGGTGGTCGCGTCGACGGGGCAATCCCCGACGCCAACCTCAACCTCTATTTCCGCCATATTGCCGTACGCCCTCTTGAGAAATCGGCACAGCATCAGCAGGGAAATACAAAAGTCAACCGTCCCAGGAGTGCTGGAGACGTTCAGCTCGTCGTGAATCAGACAGCTCGTCGTGAATCAGACCGATCGCAACGATTTGATTGATGGTCTCCTTCAGCGCGGTCTGCGCAGCCGCATCATCGATCTTGGCCATCTGCATCGCGAGCAGGCTCATTACGAGCTGTAAGTTGTTCCTTATGCGGTGCTTGATCTCGATCAGCTGGGTGTCTCTGTCGGCGAGCTGGTTCGCGAGCGACTCAGCGATCAGCTTGAGCTGGAGGGCATCCTGCTCAGTTACTACGTCGAGCTGAGCGGGAAGCCTGGGCCGCGAGGTGAGCGCTCGCCTCACCTTGGTAAGCGCCCGTTGGGGCGATGGCGGACCGCGATTAGACCTATTCATGGCAAAATGCCTTCGGTTACAAAAGTGCTCTGCGTCGCCGGCAGGCGCGCCAACAAAGCCTGCTGCCGCAGTACGCCGAAATCCGTCCATGCATTCGACTGGATTGGCCGGCCGCTCGCCCGGCTCATCCGCATGCCGCAAGGGGCATCCGGTCACGCCGACGTTTCAGACAGCCGTATGCTAAAAATCACTTTACGCGCTATTAGCCGCTCGCGTCCACCATTACGTTTGACGATGGCGAGCAGGCCGAAGTCGAGCGGGCCAGCCGGTTGCTCCGCGTCACCATCACCACGTCGCTGGGAGGGAGCACCTTGAGCGCTATACACCGCATCTCTCAGAGAGGCGGCCAGCTGCGGTATCGAGCGCCTTCACCACCGGCTCGACCAGTGCCACCAGCAAAGCCACGGTGCCACTATCCACGCCAACTCACCGGCAATTGCGCTTCGACTCACGCTGCTAGAACGCTACGCCTAAGGCGCCGCGCCTCCAAGAACCGCCGACCCACCCCAATCATCGGATTCTCTATCGTCCGGAACGTAATCATCGACAGCCCATAGGTCGTCGGGACTGCGACCACCCACAGCGCGAAACACGCGAAGACGGCCCGCCAGCCGGTGGCGCCGACGTCAAACACACCCGGCAGCAGCCGCGGCAGCTTGTGCACCACCGCGAAGTGCAGCAGATAGGCGCTAAAGCTGACCTGCCCGAGCGAGCAGATCACCCGGTTAATGAATGGGCTCCGCGGGTCGTTCCCCAGCACGGCTACTACCACCATGAAGATTAGCGTCGCCATCAGAAGCGTCGGCACGAGGAGCAGCCCCTGGGGATACGGCAGGAGCGGCGCAATGAACGTCGCCGCGAGGCACTCCAGCACAATCGGCGTGCCGTACCGGCGCAGCAGCACCGGCATTGCGCCCTCGGGCTTCGCCCACAGCCGCAGCAGGACGAAATACAACACCGTGCCGAGTGCAAAAACGGACAACTGGTTGGGAAACCAGAAATACAGGAAATCCCGGATCGCCTTCGTGCTGTAGTTGTCCCGCAGCGCATCGTACATAATCGGGTTCGCGATGCACCCGACTGCCAGCGCGAACCCACAGAACGCGATCGCGCCGCGCATCGAGCGGATCAGCACCGCTATCAGGGGAAACACGAAATAGAACGTGAACTCAACGCCGATGCTCCAGCCGCCCCGCACTACCACCCAGCGGTCCGGAACGGTCGGGATCAACGCCGGATGCCACGCATTCACGAATGTAAGCGTCGCCAGCAGCTGGCCGAGATCGAAGCCGCTCGGCGGCGTCTCGACAACGAAATAGAACAGCGCCGCCAAATAGTACATCGGCGCGATGCGGAACAGCCGTCGCGTCCAGAAATCCGTCGCGCTAGCCCGGCCCTTGGCCTCGTCGGACCGCCACGACAGCAGCAGCGTCACGCAGCTTATCAGAAAGAACAGCTGCACACCTTGCATGCCGAAAGTCGTCAGAACCTTTAGCAGATGCGGAAGCTTCGGGAACATCTGGCCAGTGTGAAAAGTGATCACCAGCAGCACCGCATAGCCGCGCAATGCATCAATGAACGCGAACTTCGTGGTCTGATGCGCGGGTGGCCTAGCCGGCCGAATCAGTGGGCTTGTCAGCAGCGCCAACCCGGCCGCACCCGCCGACTCCGTCCAGCCATCCGGATCACCCGCCGTTCGGCTCTGTTGCAGTCGATCCGCACCGTCGGCAGGTGTTGATGGCCGGCCAGCCATATCCGCGCCAATCATTGGCCTCTCCCATCCTCCGGCGGGCATGCCGGAGGCTCGGCTTTGGCGGAGGACGGGCAGGTCATTCCACGTGCCGCGCGGTCGATGAGCCGGACGCCGGCGCAAATCGGTTTGTGGTCATGGGCTTGTAATGATCCTCGCCCCTAACGATGTGCATACATGGCGGTTGTGGCGGACACAAGCATACAAGCTCGCCTTTCGTAAGCCGCAACGCTGCGGCGATAAGAGGATCGGCGGCGCCATCCGATGGCCCGGCACGCCAGTCGGGCAATGTAACACCAACCCAAGAAAGACACATCTATGGGCCTCATTCTCCTGATCCTGGTGCTTCTGTTCCTGTTTGGCGGCGGCGGCTACTACGGCTATCGCTCGGGCTACTATGGTGGACGCGGTCTCGGTGGTGGCGTCGGCTTGATTGTGCTTATCCTGATTATCTTCCTGTTGTTCGGCGGCGGATTCCACCAGTTCAACTACTAGTGGGGCAAGCCAGACAGTGGCTCCGGCCAGATCGGCGGGACCGCATCGTCGGTACGACCGGCGGAGGCGCGCTGCTCCACCGCGGCATGAGCGTGCTGGAAATGGCGTCTCGCTCGCCGCGTCAAGCCATGCGCGCCAGGGCGCTGGCGATGTTTTTGCTGTCCGTGGCTCTACCGGCGGTCGCGGGTTCGGCCGCGGTTCCCGACGGGGTCTGGCTCATGGCCTCGCACGTAGCCATGCAAATCTACGAATGCGCTGGGCTGCTTTGTGGCCGCATCGTATGGCTGCAACATCCCCGTGACTCAGCCGGTCAGTTGGCGCGCGATAAGGAAAACCCGGATCCCGTATTGCGTCAGCGCCCGCTGTGCGGCCAGGCCGTTCTTTGGGGCCTCCAGCCCGCGGGCGCGGATCACTGGACGGGCGGGTGGCTCTACAATCCCGACGATGGCAAGACATACCGCCTCAGGGCCGAGCTCCGCTCGGCGGATACGTTCGTCGCCCGCATCTACCTGGGAATCCCGCTTTTCGGCGAGAACCGGACATTGCTCCGCGTTCCGCGCCTGAATTCAGAGGGTTGGTGCTGAGCACCAGTTCCCGTTCATCACATCGTGCCGCAGGCCGGAGAAGCCAGCATCCCGTAAAATCGGTTCAGAAGGTTTTGACCGGAAGTTGGCGCGGATCGTCCATCGCCTCTCCCAGCCGGCGGCTAAGGAAGGCTGTTACAGCCACCTCTTCAGCGGTCAAACCCTCGTCGAATGCATTTTTGCGTTCGAGAGCGGCATCGGCGCGCTCCTTCAGTCCCCCGACAAGGCTGCCGTCCAGATAGCCCTCGAAGATCGCCGGGTGGATGTAACATTTGCGGCAGATGGCGGGCGTATTGCCGAGCAGTTTGGCAACGGCTTCAACCGCCCGGACGACGTTCTTCTTCCTCTTGGCTTCGCTGTCGAACTCTTCCAGTTCGCGCAGCGCCAACGCAGCCAGATTGGTCGCCGCCCAGGTACGGAAGTCCTTGGCGGTGATGTCCTCGCCCGTGACTTCCCGGAGGTATTCGTTGACATCCTCCGAACCGATGGAACGTGGCTCGCCGGTGGCGTCCAAATACTGGAATAGCTCCTGTCCGGGGATGTCCTGAAGACGTCTGACGATCGAGGCGAGGCGCCGATCGCGCAATTCCATCTCTCGCAGAATACCGTGCTTCCCTCGAAACCTGAACGCGACCTGGCTGCCTTGTACCCGGGCGTGCCGGTTGCGCAACGTGGTCAGGCCGAAACTCTTGTTGGTTTTCGCATACTCATCGTTGCCGATGCGTGCCAGGGTTTTCTCCAACAGCCGGACGATCGTGGCCAGCACTTTGGCGCGCGGCATCCCAGGAAGTGCCATATCCTTCTCGACCTGCCGGCGAATGATTGGCAGCTGCCGCCCGAAGAGCAGCATCTTGCTATATTTCGCTTCATCGCGAACCTGCCGCCAGCGCGGGTGGTAGCGGTATTGCTTGCGGCCGCGCGCATCCCGGCCGACGGCCTGGAGATGCCCGTTGGGACTTCGGCAGATCCAGACATTCTCGTACGCGGGCGGAATGGCCAGCTTGCGGATGCGGGCGAGCGTCTTCTCGTCCTCGACCGTGCTTCCGTCCGGGTTCTTATATGTGAAGCCCTGCTCCGAGCGGAGCCTGGTGATACCCGCTTGCCGGTCGCTGACGTAGCGCAGTCCGGCGCTCCGGGCGGCCGCCTCGGGATCGAGCGCCACCTCCAGGTCCGGTTGGGTAAATTCGTGTGCCGCCGCCTCGCCGCGCATCGTCGCTGTTGCATCCGGTTCTCAGCAGACGAACAGAACTTCCGGAATGCGTGCCGGTTCCCGCCGTGCTTCTCACGATCCCATGAAACCCATGCCCGGAGAGGCCGCCGGCAAAGGGGGGGCGATCCGCCCGTGCCCGTCGGCCCCGGAAAACGCGTGATCGCGCTTGGCGCCTACTTTTGATCCGGCATGCACCCGGGGACATTTCGCGGCGTTGCTAGGCTTGTCGCTCCAGGCGGGCCGCTACGGCCAAGACAACGAGGGGTCATGTCCCTTTCCCTGACCAAGCTCCTGATCGGCCGGCCGGTTTCGAACAGAGAGGCCGAGGGCCGAAAACTGGGCGTGTTCTCAGGCCTGCCCGCGATGGGCTTGGACGGGCTCGGCTCCGCCTCCTACGGGCCCGAGGCGGCATTGACTGTCCTCGCCGGCACGGGCGTCGCGGGACTGGCCTATATCGGACCCATCATGTGGGTCATCCTGGCCCTCCTGGCCATTCTCTGGTTCTCCTACTGGCAGACAATCGCTGCCTACCCCAATAACGGCGGATCCTACGTCGTGGCCAAGGAGAACCTTGGCACTAACGCCGGCCTGCTAGCCGCCGCCGCGCTCATGGTCGACTACATGTTGAACGTCGCGGTCGGTATCTCCGCCGGGATTGGTGCCCTGACGTCAGCCATCCCCGAACTGCACCACTACACGCTTTGGCTCTGCCTGGCCGTTCTGCTCGTCATCACGGTCGTGAACCTGCGCGGCACGCGGGAAGCCGGGCTTGCCTGGTCCGTTCCGACCTACACGTTCGTCCTCGGCTTGGGATTCACCATCCTTTGGGGAGTCTATCAAGCGTTCGTCAGCGGTGGTCACCCTCATCCGGTCGTTCCTCCTCCAGCGGTGCCGCAAGCCGCGGAGGCGGTGACGCTATGGCTTCTGCTGCGCGCCTTTGCGTCCGGGTGCACGGCCATGACCGGGGTCGAGGCGGTCAGCAACGGGGTGAGCGCCTTCCGCGATCCGCCAGTGAGGCACGCCCACGCCACACTTTCGGCGATCGTGGTGATCCTTGGTTTCCTGTTGCTGGGCATCGCGCATCTAGCCAAAGTCTATGGCATTACCGCGATGGATCAATCAAAGGACGGGTACCAGAGTGTCCTGTCGCAGTTGGTCGGCGCGACCTATGGGCGGGGATGGTTCTACTATGTCGTGATTGGCAGCGTGCTTGCGGTCCTCTGCTTATCCGCGAACACCTCGTTCGTCGATTTTCCCCGCATGTGCCGTCTGGTGGCACGCGACGGATTCCTGCCTCGTGCCTTCGCGGTTCCAGGGCGGCGGCTCGTCTACTCGGTCGGCATACTGTTCCTGATGGCTGGCTCCGGCGGATTGCTCATCGCTTTCAGGGGCATCACCGACCGTCTTATACCGCTCTTTGCGATCGGTGCGTTCTTATCCTTCACGATGTCCCAGGCCGGCATGGCCGCCCACTGGTGGCATGCGATGCGCGGTAGCCGTCCGGATCGCCTGGCAGAGCCGGCCGCCCGCCGGCTGCGTACTTACGCGAGCCCGGCCAAGCTGGCGGTCAACGGGGGCGGGGCGCTCGCGACCGCAGTGGCGCTCGGCATTATCCTTGTGGCCAAATTCACGGAAGGCGCGTGGCTGACAATCATTGTTATCCCATGCACGCTGCTGCTGCTGCGGGCCATCCACCACCACTACGATCAAATCGACGCGCAACTGCTGCAAGGATGCCAGAGACAACTCGACCTGCAAGACCACTCGCCTCCCGTCGCTTTGGTTCCGATCAAGCGCTGGGATCGGCTCTCCCGCAAAGCCATCGAGTGTGCGCTTCGCCTTACGCCGGACATCGCCGCGGTGCACGTGACAACATTGGAAGGCCAGGAGGCGGATCTCGAGGCGACGAGGTTGAAACAGGAGTGGCGAGAGTTCGTCGAAGCGCCGGCGATCAAAGCCGGAATGCCCCCTCCCCGACTTGTTCTCATGCCGTCACAGTTTCGCAGCGTGGTCGCGCCGGTGCTGAAGGGCATCGAGTATATCGAGGATCATCTTTCCGGCCGACCGGTGATAGTCGTGCTTCCAGAACTCGTGGAGGGACGCTGGTGGGGATATCTGCTGCACACGCATCGCGAGCGGCGGCTCCGCGCTCAGATATTGCGCTATGGCGGCGCGGCGATTGCGGTGGTTTCCGTTCCATGGCAATTGCAGCCTGCGGACCCAGCGCAGGGAATCGCGGAGGAGGAGCCGTCGGGAGCCCTCTGAGGTCCTGCGCGGGAGGGCGGGCGGTTGCAATCACCGACGAGTCATTCCACCGCCCGCGGGAAAATGCCGCCGCCAGGAACCAGGAACAAAGGGATGCGTTGCCAGCCACAGCGGAGATGCGGCTGACGGCCGGCGCGAGTGGACTTAGACCTTCTCCCTTTGGGCAGCACAGGGATCGCATGGCTGAAACGGTGCTCGTGACCGGTGGGGCTGGCTTTATCGGCCGGCATATCACCTCGGCGCTTCTCGCCCGCGGCTACCGCGTCCGCGTCATCGACAGCCTCATCGATCAGGTCCACGGCGGCTGTGCCGCTAACGATGTCGTCCAGGATGGCGTCGAGTTGCTTCACGCGGATATCCGCGATCGGGACGTGGTCGCGCGCGCCGTCAAGGGTGTCGACAAGCTGATCCACCTGGCCGCCGAGGTTGGCGTCGGCCAGAGCATGTATGCGATCGAACGGTATGTTTCAGCGAATGACCTGGGTACCGCCGTCCTGCTTGAGGTGCTGACCGAGAGGCCCGTGCAGCGCGTCGTCGTCGCCTCATCGATGAGCATCTATGGTGAAGGCCTCTATCGCACCGCAAGCGGCCAGCCGGTGCAAGATGTCGTGCGCGCCGCCGGCAACGGATGGGACCCGCGAGGGGAAGATGGCCAGAAGCTGATCCCCGCACCCACGCCCGAATGGAAGCGACCGTCGCTCGCCTCCGTCTACGCACTGACCAAGTACGCGCAAGAGCGCCTCACGATGACGGTCGCGGCGGCCTACGGCTTGGAAGCGGTCGCGTTGCGGCTGTTCAACGTGTACGGGCCGGGTCAGGCACTGTCCAATCCCTATACGGGAGTGCTGGCCATCTTCGCGTCCCGGCTCCTGAACGGCCAATGCCCCGTGGTATTCGAAGACGGCCAGCAGCGGCGCGACTTCGTCAACGTGCGCGACGTCGCCCGAGCCTTCGTCCTCGCGCTGGAACTGCCGCAGGCCGCGGGCGGCGTTTTCAACATCGGCAGCGGGTATGACGTCACCGTCATGGAGGTGGCCGCGGCGCTCGCCCGGGCCATGGGCCGGGAGGATCTGGAAGCGGAGGTAACCGGGCAAGCCCGCACGGGCGACATTCGGCATTGCTTCGCCGATATCACGCTTGCCCGCGACGAGCTCGGCTTCGAACCCGAATACGGCCTCGGCGACAGCTTGCCCGATCTTGTCGAGTGGGTCGGGCGGCAATGCGCCGTCGATCGCGTGGCCCTGGCTCGGCGAGAGCTCGAGGCGCGGGGTTTGGTTGCATGAGCGGCGAAAGCGCCACTCCGGCAGTCCAAATGGCCGGCCGACCGCGCCCCGCCATCGTGGGGATCCGCCCCATTCTGATTACTGGCGGCGCCGGCTTCATCGGCAGCAACCTGGCGGATCGGCTGGCGTCGGAAGGTCACGACGTCCTGATCTACGATTCCCTGGTCCGGCCGGATGTCGAGGAGAACGTCATATCGCTGCGGCGCGCGCATCCGCGACGGATCTCCGCCATGATCGCCGATGTTCGCGACAGGCTGGCTCTGGACGAGGCCGCGGCGCGTGCGTCGGCGGTTTTTCACATGGCGGCGCAGGTCGCGGTAACGACCAGCATGGCCGAGCCGCAAGACGATTTCGACGTGAATGTGGGCGGAACGCTGGCTTTGCTCGAAGCGCTGCGCCGACGGCGCGATCCCCCCCCGATCATCTTCGCCAGCACCAACAAGGTCTACGGCGATCTGGCGGACATTGCTCTGCAAGCCAGCGCCGACTCCTACCAGCCGGCTGACGAAGCGCTGCGCCGCTGGGGCATCAGCGAGGCATGTCCGTTGAGCTTCCACACTCCCTACGGCTGCTCGAAGGGTGCTGCGGACCAGTACGTTCTGGACTACGGCCGCAGCTTCGGTATCCCGAGCGCGGTGCTGCGCATGAGCTGCATATACGGGCGACGGCAGCGCGGCACCGAGGACCAGGGCTGGGTTGCCCATTTTTTGCTGCGCGCGCTTCGCAATGAACCGATCACTATTTACGGCGATGGCCGCCAGGTGCGTGACGTGCTGTGGATAGACGACGCGATCGATGCCTATGTGGCAGCGTGGCGGAATATCGGCTCCATCCGCGGTCACGCTTTCAATCTGGGTGGCGGCCCCGCCAATGCCGTAAGCCTCCTGCAGGTCGTAGCCGAGATCGCGGCGATTCTCGGGGTCTCCTTGGCGGTAAGTTTCGCCGATTGGCGTCCGGGCGATCAGCGGTACTTCGTCGCTGACAGGCGGCGCGTGACCGCAATGCTCGGCTTGAGCCCGCCGCTCGACTGGCGCGGCGGGCTTGCCCAATTGGCCATGTGGTTCATCGAGCAGCAAAGGCCGCTGGCGCGCCCTCCCACGGAACCGGAGCCTGCGATGGCGAAGGCACGGACGTGAAGGTCGCCCTCATCAATCCGCCCTGGGATTTTTCGCGCAGCATCTATTTTGGTTGCCGCGAGCCCCATCTTCCGCTCGAGCTCGGCTATGCCAAGGCGTTGCTGGAGCTGGGCGGTCACGACGTAAGGCTGCTGGACGGCCATCTTTGCGGATTGACGGTCGCGAATCTGGCCGCCGAGGTCGCCGCATTCGCGCCCGACATCACCGTGGTTACCACCGCTCCAACGTACCTGTTCTGGCGGTGCGCACCGCCGGAGTTGCGAGTGCCGCGCGATTTGCTGTCGGCGCTTGGCCGCGACGGTGGCCTGACGGTTGCCGTCGGCCCGCATGGATCGGCCACGCCGGGTGCCGCCCTTCGCAAGCTTGGCGCCGATGTCGTCGTGCGTGGGGAGTGCGAGGAGGTGATTTCTCTTCTTGCGACGGGACAGCGTGCGGCCGAGGTGCCGGGCACCGCGGTTCTCGTCGGTGACGAGGTAAGGCTGAACGGTCCCGGGCAGGCCGCCTCCTTCGTCGATTTTCCTGCGCTGCGCTGGCCCGCCTCCTGGGTCGGCCGCCATCGCCATCATCATCATCGCTTCGATGCCACTCCGGACGCAGCGGGTGCCGAGGTCGAGGCGTCCCGCGGTTGCCCCTATAGCTGCTCGTTCTGCGCCAAGATGGACTTCCGCGACCGCTATCGGCGGCGGAATCTGCGGCTGCTGCTGGAGGAAATAGACGGGTTGCTGGCCCAGGGCGCGCGCTACCTCTACTTCATCGACGAGATCTTTCTGCCGCAGCGGCCATTGCTGGAGGCGTTGGCGGAACGGAACGTGGTGTTCGGTATTCAGACGCGGATCGATCTCTGGAAGCCGGATCTGATTGCCCTGCTCGGTCGCGCGGGATGCGTGTCGATCGAGGCAGGCGTCGAGAGCCTGACAGAGCAAGGGCGCGCCAATCTGGCGAAGAATTGCAGGATGAGCACCGATCAGCTCTCCGATCTATTGATCCTGGCGCGCCGGCATGTTCCTTTCGTGCAGGCGAACCTCATTGCAACCGCTGGCGACGACGCGGATATGGTGGCCCGGTGGCGGGACCGCTTGCAACGGAGCGGCGTCTGGGCCAACGATCCGGTACCGCTTTATCCCTATCCGAGCTCTCCGGACTACCGCCGGCTTTGGGGGGAACCGGATGATTGGGCCTGGGAGCGGGCGCATCGCCACTACCTGGCGCAGTTCGAACGCTTCAGCGACATCCAGGAACAGGCTCCGCTTCCCCTGGACGAACTGGAGGCCGCGTGTCTGCCGGTCTGACCGCGACGCATCCGGCGAGCGTGTTCATGACCACCGATGCCGTCGGCGGCGTATGGAACTACACGCTCGAGCTCGCGAAGGGGCTTTCCGAGGCAGGCGTCAACGTCGCCCTGGCCATTCTCGGCCCGGCGCCGACGGCGATGCAATTGCGCAGCATCGAAGCGGTGACCGGTTCACGCGCGTGCATAACCGGCCTGCCACTGGACTGGACCGCCGCGAACGAAACGGAGCTCATCGCTGCTTGCCGCAGCCTGGCGCAACTGGCCGCACGGAGCCGTGCCGACATGGCACATCTTCATGCCCCTGCGCTCGCTGCTGACGGACCCTGGAAATTGCCCGTGGTCGCTGTGGCGCATTCCTGTGTTGGCACATGGTGGCGCGCTGTTCGGGCCACCCCGCTTCCGCACGACCTGGCATGGCGGAACGAGGCGACACGGCGGGGACTGCATCGCGCCGGCGCGATCATCGCGCCAAGTCACAGCTTCGCCGCAGCGCTACGCGCGATCCATGGCGACGGTTTCCCTATCACCGTCGTCCACAATGGCCGCTCCACGACCGCATCGCAGAACCGCATGCCCCGCGAGCAATTCGTGCTTGCGGTGGGTCGTCTGTGGGACGAGGGAAAGAACATCGCTCTTCTGGATGAATGCGCGGCTCGGCTGAACGTTCCGGTTTACGCCGCCGGCCCCGTCACGGGTCCGAACGGCGCTACCGCGTCGGTCTCGCACATCCATATTCTCGGGCCAATCGACCACGCCCAGCTAGCGCGGCTCTACGCGTCCGCTTCGCTCTTTGTCTCGCCCGCGCGATACGAGCCATTCGGCCTTGCCGTGCTTGAGGCCGCTATGGCTGAAACGCCGCTGATCCTTTCCGATATACCGACGTTTCGTGAATTGTGGGAGGGCGCCGCGGTATTTAGTCCGGCCGACGACGCAGCGGCGCTTGCCCCCGCGATCCAGGATTTGTTCGGAAGCCCCGAGCGACGCGACGAACTTGGGCAAGCAGCCCGCATCCGCGCGCAGCGATACACAGCCGACAAGATGGTCAATAGCATCCTCGGCGTCTATCGCACGCTGCTTGCCGGTGCCGCTGGCCAGGCTGCATAAGAGAAAGCGGTGATGCGCCTCCTCTATTTCACGCACTCGTTGCGATCGTGCTGGAATCACGGCAACGCGCACTTCACCCGTGGCCTGTTGCGCGAGCTTCAGGCCAACAGCCATGATGCCCAGGCATTGGAGCCTGAGGACAGCTGGAGTTACCGTAATTTGGTCGCGGACCAGGGGGTTTCCGCGTCAGCGGCGTTCGACAGGCAGTTCCCGTCGCTTTCTTCAAAAACCTACACTCGAAGTGCGGACCTATCCTCGTTCATCGACGGCGCGGACATCGTGATAGTCCACGAATGGAACGAGTCCTGGCTGATCGCCGCGCTGGGGCGGATGCGGCGCCATTCCAGCCGTTTCGTTTTGCTGTTCCATGATACGCATCACCGTGCGATCAGCGATCCAGCGGCCCTGCGATCGTTCGACCTTAGCGAATATGACGGCGTGCTCGCATTTGGCGAAGCATTGGCTAAGGTGTATCGCCGTCGCGGCTGGGGACGCCAGGTCCACGTCTGGCACGAAGCAGCGGACACCAGACTCTTCCGGCCTCCGTCGATCGAAGGCGCGCGGGCCGGTCTGGTATGGATCGGCAACTGGGGAGACAACGAGCGCAGCGAGGAGCTTAGGTCGTACCTTCTTGAGCCCGCGCGCGATCTTGGGATGCCACTGGATGTACATGGCGTGCGGTATCCGCCGGAAGCATTAGCTTCCCTAAAGGCCCATGGCGCCAGATATCTGGGGTGGATAGCCAACGCCGAGGTTCCCGGGTGCTTTGCCAAGTACCTTGCCACGGTTCATGTGCCGCGGCGATTTTATGCGGAAGAACTGCCCGGCATTCCGACGATCCGGGTGTTTGAAGCGTTGGCATGCGGAATTCCTCTGGTCTCTGCGCCTTGGCAGGATTCGGAGGGCCTGTTCAAGCCGGGCGAGGACTATCTGGTCGCGCGATCAAGCGAAGAGATGCGCAAGCACCTCGCGGCGCTGATCCGCGAACCCGCGCTTCGGCAAGCGCTGGTCGGCCACGGCCTGGACACCATCCGCGCCAAGCATAGCTGCGCCCATCGCATGAACCAACTCTTGACCATCGTCGACGAAATCCGGACGCCGGTACTCGCGCCATGAATATCGCGTTCTACGGATCGAGCCTGCTATCGTCTTACTGGAACGGGGCCGCGACGTACTACCGCGGACTTCTCTCAGCGCTTGCCGATTACGGTCATCGCATCACCTTCTATGAACCGGATGCGTTCGATCGTCAGAAGCACCGGGACATCGATCCACCCCCTTGGGCGACGGTGTGCGTCTATCCGGCGACGGAACAAGGCGTTCGCGCGGCGATTTCCGACGCAGCGTTGGCCGATGTGGTCATCAAGGCGAGCGGCGTCGGGGTGTTCGACGACGCGTTGTTGGACGGCCTGTTGGCCGCATCCCGGCCACACGCCTTGCACGTCTTCTGGGATGTGGACGCGCCGGCCACGATCGCGGCGTTGCGTTCGGGAGCGGCGGCGCGGCTGCACTCCGCGCTTGCCGATCTGGACCTGGTCCTCACCTACGGCGGAGGTCCGCCGGTTGTCGCCGCATATCGCGGGCTGGGGGCGCGGATATGCATGCCGATTTACAATGCGCTGGATCCGCAAACCCATCATCCTGTTTCCCCGAACCCCGATTTCCGGGCGGACCTCTCCCTGCTCGCCAACCGCTTACCGGATCGCGAGGCGCGGGTTGATGAATTCTTCTTCCGCCCGGCGCGCGCCTGGCCCGACCGGGCATTCGTGCTGGGCGGAGCCGGCTGGTCCGACAAACCCTTGCCGAACAATGTCCGTGCGCTCGGTCACGTGCCGACGCGCGAGCACAACACTTTCAACTGCTCCGCCCTTGCGGTGCTGAACGTCGCTCGCGACAGCATGGCGGAAGTCGGCTTCTCCCCGGCAACGCGGGTGTTCGAGGCGGCCGGCGCCGGATGCTGCATCATTACAGATTCGTGGGAAGGGATCGAGCAGTTTCTCGAACCCGATACGCAGGTTCTGATCGCGCGCGATGGCAAGGATGTGGGTGAGCATCTTGCCCGGCTGACACCATCCCTCGCCAGGACGATCGGCCAGCGAGCGCGAAGTCGCATTCTAGCCGAGCACACCTATGACCGGCGGGCTGCCGCCGTCGATCGTCTGCTTCGAGAGACGCGCGCGCGAAAGCTCGAAAGCGTGGCCGCCTGATCCAAAGCAGTTGATAATTCCAGACGGCGCCCAGCGACGCCATACGCGGAGTTCGGGCCGCTGGGCGCACTTGTCGTCGGAACCGGACCGAGCGTGTCAGCCCTCCGCCTCATCACGGCGGACGAATTTGAAGAACCGGCTCAGCTTTCCGTCCGCTGTGCGGTCCTGGTAAAGAAACGCGAGTTCCCGATCGTCGAAGGTTTCGAAGAACTCGTCCCAGGACACTTCTTCGAGCGATTCTTCCGGCTCATTGAAGTCGATGTGCAGGATGCCACCGCCCTCGGCCGTATCGTGGCTGCGCTTCACCACGCTCGGGCGGCCGTTGCGTTCCTCCATCCAGGCCCGGATCGTGTCGTGATCGGTGGTGCGTTCGGCCGCATGACCGCCGCCGTGCTGCAGCTTCGAACGGCTGCCCGAAGCAGCGGCGGACCTGGACTTCTGGGACCGGCCGGGCGTTTTGGCATCATCGCCGGATTTCCGGTGCTGCTGCTTCAACACGCCGTCGGCGGCCGCCGGATCGAGTTCCCGCGCCTCCCCCGCGAGGAAATTGCCCTCGTCCTTGTTACCGTGCCTGAGCTCTTCCAGCGCCTCCTTGGCCAGGTTCTCGGCTTCGTGGCGCTTATCCGGATCGCTGCTCGCCCGCTGTGTCTCGGTCATGCTCGTCTCCATGCGCTGAGCGTGGTAGCTCTTTAACCGGCGATCGGGTGGCGCGGTTCCATCGCGAGCCGCGTCGGCAGAAGCAACCCAATGTTCCCGAAGGCGTTACGGCCCCGTCGCGGCGGCGGGCGCCGCAATTGGGAGGGGTAGGAGGGCGGACGCGCTTGGGCAAGGTTCGCGTGGCGATTGCCGGTGTCGGCAACTGCTCGTCGTCGCTGGTGCAGGGCGTGGCGTTCTATCGCGACGCCGATCCGGCCGAGCGCGTGCCCGGATTGATGCACGTCGATCTCGGCGGCTATCGGATCGGCGACATCGCGTTCTCCGCCGCCTTCGACGTGGCCCGCGGCAAGGTCGGCCGCGACCTCGCCGAAGCGGTGCTGGCCGAGCCGAACAACACTCACGTATTCGCCGTGGTGCCGCCGATCGGCGTGACCGTCCGCCGGGGCCCGACGCTCGACGGTATCGGCCGGTATCTGCGCGACGTGGTGGAGGAAGCCGACGACCCGCCGGAGGATGTCGCCGCAATCCTACGCCGTACCGAGACCGATGTGCTGGTCTGCTATCTGCCGGTCGGAGCGGAAGCGGCCGTGCGCTGGTACGCCGAGCAGGCGCTGGCGGCGCGCTGTGCGCTCGTCAACTGCATCCCGGTGTTCATCGCATCGGATCGGGTGTGGCGCGCGCGCTTCGAGGAGCGCTGCCTGCCGCTGATCGGCGACGATGTGAAATCGCAGGTCGGCGCCACGATCGTGCATCGCGCCCTGGCCGAGCTGTTCGGCGAGCGCGGCGTGCGCGTCGACCGCACCTATCAGCTTAATTTCGGCGGCAACACCGACTTCCTGAACATGCTGGAGCGGGACCGGCTGGAGTCGAAGAAGACTTCCAAGACCCGTGCGGTCACCAGCCAGTTGGCCGAGGCCTTGCCAAATGGCGCCGTCCATGTCGGTCCAAGCGATTACGTGCCCTGGCTGACCGATCGCAAGATCTGCTATATCCGCATCGAGGGCACCACATTCGGCGACGTGCCGATCGCCTGCGAGCTGAAGCTGGAGGTTTGGGATTCGCCCAACTCGGCGGGCGTCGTGGTTGACGCGGTGCGGCTCGCCAAGCTGGCACTTGACCGCGGCATCGGCGGCGCGCTGGCCGGCCCGTGCAGCTACCTGATGAAGAGCCCGCCCGAGCAGGTCAGCGACCACGCGGCGCGCACGCTCACCGAGGCGTTCATCCGCGGCGACGCGCCCGGCTGATGGCGCGCATGGAGGGGGCGACCACATTCCACCTGGTCCGGCACGCCAGTTACGATTTGCTGGGCCGCGTAATCGCCGGCCGCGCGCCAGGGCATTCGCTCAACCCAAAAGGTCGGGCGGAGGCGGATGCATTGGCGGTGTCGCTCGCCGGGCGACCGATCGCCGCGGTGGTGTCGAGCCCGCTGCAACGGGCGCGCGAGACCGCAGCACCTATTGCCGAGCGGCATGGCCTGCCGGTCGCCATCGAGGGCGACCTCGACGAAATCGATTTCGGTGAGTGGACCGGGTTGCCAATCCGCGACCTGCACGCGAGCCCCGAGTGGCGGAGCTTCAATACGTTTCGCAGCACCGCGCCAATTCCCGGCGGCGAGACCATGGTGATGGCGCAGGCGCGGGCCCTGGCGGCGATCCTGCGCCTGCGCTCGCGCTATCCCGAGGCGGAGGTCGTCGTGGTCAGCCACGGCGACGTCGTCAAGGCGCTGCTGGCGCATTTCCTGGCGGTGCCGCTGGACCTGATGCGGCGCATCGAAATCGGCCCGGCCTCGCGCAGCGGGCTCGTCGTCGAGGATTCCGACGCGCGCATCATCGGGGTGAATCTGCCGCTACCGGGCTGAGCCCCGCGGCCTGTTGCGGCCAGGCGGCCGACAAATCCGCGGCGATGTGCGCCAGCGGCTCGCGCCAGTCGCCGGAGCATCGTTGCCGATACAGCCGGAGGCTCGGATACCACGGCGAATCCGCCCGCGCCTCCATCCAGCGCCAGTCGGCCGCCGCCTTCAGCAGCAGCCAGGTTGGGCGGCCGAGCGCGCCAGCGAGGTGCGCCACCATCGTATCCACCGTAATCACCAGATCGAGCGCCGCGATCAGCGCCGCGGTGTCCAGGATGTCGAGCGAGCGGTTAAGTGGATCGACGAACGCCGGCGCGTACAGCGCCGCCGCCTCGGCCGCGGCGGGGCCGCGCTGCAGGCTGACCAGCCGCAGGCCGGGCCGCGCCAGGATTGGCGCCAGCAGCGCCAGCGGCACCGAGCGCACGCGCTCCCAATCCCCCGCCTGCCAGCAGACGCCGACGGCGATTGCGGCAGCGCCGAGCCGCGCCCGGGCCGCGGCGACCCGCGCCGGCGGCGGCGCCAGATACGGCACGTCGCACGCCAGCGTCTCCGGCTCGATGCGGAGCGCGTGCGGCACCTCCATGATTTCCAAGTCGCACTCGGCGGGCGGACGCGGCGCGTCGAGCCGGAACGGGATCAGCCGATCCGGGCCGGGTAGCCCGGCGAGCAAGGGCATGAGCTCCGGCTGCACTTCCAGGTCCAGCGATGCGGCGCGGGCGCGCAACAGCGGCAGAAAGCGGGCGAACTGGATGGTGTCGCCGAGCCCGTGATAGCAGCGCACCAGCGCCCGCGCTCCCGCGAACGGCCGGCCGTCCCAAACCCAGCGGCGATGATACGGCAGCCGTGGATCGTCGCGCCCGGCCGGATCGCGCGCGGCGAGCACCGCATCGCTGATCGTCCATGCGGCGGCGAAGTCGCCACGACGCATGGCGGCCATCCACTCCGCCTCCTGACTGGATCGAGCTCTGGATCGCAGCAAAGATTGCCTGCACGAAAAGTCGTGTTCCGCACGAAGGTGCGTTCCCGCGCTCGTGCCGGGGCGCAAACGTGGCGGAAGAGGCCGCGTTGCTGCAACGCGCCCGCGCCGAGGTGAGGACAGGCATGCCACGTCAGGATTTCCGGCCGGCGGTCGCCGAGCGTTTCGCGCCGCTGCTCGCGTTCTTCCGCTCGGAAAGCGCCGGCGGCGCGGTGCTCGTGGTCGCCGCCGCGGCGGCGATCGTCTGGTCCAACTCGCCGGCCGCCGACAGCTACTTTCGGATGGTTCGGTTGCCGCTCGGGCTCAACGTCGGCGGCGTGGCGCTCGTCTGGCCGCTGCAGACCTGGATCAACGACGGCCTGATGGCCTTCTTCTTCCTGCTGGTCTCGCTCGAGATCCGGCGAGAAATGACCGATGGCGAACTGGCCTCCCCCCGTCGCTTCGCCGCGCCGGCGCTGGCGGCGCTCGGTGGCGTGGTGGTGCCCGCGGTGATCTACAGCCTGTTCAACTGGTCCGACCCGGCGGCGATGCGCGGCTGGGCGATTCCGGTCGCGACCGATATCGCCTTCTCGCTCGGCGTGCTCGGCGTGCTCGGGCGACGGGTTCCGGTGGCGCTGAAAATATTCCTCGGCGCGCTCGCCATCATCGACGACCTCGTCGCGATCGTGGTGATCGCGTTGTTCTACACGCACCGGCTCGCCCTGTTGCCGCTGCTGATCGCGGCGCTGACATGGCTCGGCCTGTTCGGCCTGGGCCGCGCGGGGCTGCGCTGGAGTGCCGCCTATCTTCTCGGGGGTGCAGTGATCTGGGGCGCGCTGCTGCGCTCCGGCATCCACCCGACGCTGGCGGGCGTGGCGCTTGCCTTCGCCGTGCCGTGCCAACGGCACGCAGCCGAAGGAACCAGCGTGGCCGGGCGATTGGAGGCGATGCTCGACCGGCTGGTGCCGTTCGCGATCGTGCCATTGTTCGCGCTGACCAATGCCGGGGTCCGCCTCGACGCGCTGGTGCCGGCGAGCCTCGCCGACCCGGTGGTGCTCGGCATCGCGGTCGGCCTGTTCGCCGGTAAGCAGCTCGGCGTGTTCGGCGTGCTGATGGCGGCTTGGCGGGCCGGGATCGCCCGGCCGCCGGGCCAGCTCACGCCGGTGCAGCTCTATGGCGCGGCGCTGCTCTGCGGCATCGGCTTCACCATGAGCCTGTTCATCGGCGATCTTGCCTTCCGCGGCCAAGGGCAGGCCGCCGAGGTGAAGCTCGCGGTATTCCTGGGGTCGCTGGCTTCCGCGGTCGCGGGTCTCATGGTGCTGTCGCTTGCGGCGCGACGGGCAGCGCGCACCGGGCGGCGCTCGGTCAGCGAAGCGACGGAGCCGCCCGACCGTCGCTGATCCGATGTCCCCGGCTGTGGAACCGCCGACCGGCTCCGATCGTTGCGGCATGGCAGGAGATGGAGCGCGCGCGACCGCAATGGACCTCAGCGAGCCGCCGCCAGCGGAGTTGACAGATCGTTCGCCTGCGTCGGGGGCGGAGCAGCGGGCGCTCCAAATCGTCATTCTCGGGCTGACCATCACCTCCTCGTGGGGCAACGGCCACGCGACGACCTATCGCAGCCTGGTGCGCGGCTTGGCCCGGCGCGGCCACTCGGTGCTGTTCCTGGAGCACGACAAGCCGTGGTACCGCGCCCACCGCGACCTCGCGCACCCGCCGTACGGCGAAACGCGGCTTTACCGTAGCATCGAGGAACTCATGGATCGCTGGCGGCCGGCGATCCGCGATGCCGACTTGGTGCTGGTCGGCTCCTATGTGCCGGAAGGCATCGCGGTCGGCCGGCTGGTGCAGCGGACCGCCCGCGGTGCAACCGCCTTCTACGACATCGACACGCCCGTGACCCTCGCGTCGCTGGCGGCCGGACGGTGCGAATACCTGGAACCGGAACTCATCCGCGGCTTCGACCTCTATTTGTCGTTCACCGGCGGCCCGGTTTTGCGCGAGCTGGAACAGCGGTTCGGCGCGCATGCGGCGGCGCCGTTGTACTGCTCGGCCGATCCCGAGGACTGCCGTGCGGACTCGAGCGCGGCATTGCAGTGGGATCTCGGGTATATCGGCACCTACAGCGAGGACCGGCAACCGGCGGTGGCGCGGTTGCTCTGCGCGCCGGCGCGGGCCTGGCCGGAAGGCCGGTTCGTGTTGGCCGGCTCACTTTATCCGCCCGATCTAGCTTGGCCGGAGAACTGTGCGCGCATCGAGCACCTGCCGCCGGACCGCCACCCGCAATTCTACGCCGCGCAGCGTTTCACCCTTAACGTGACGCGCGCGGAAATGGTGCGGCGGGGGTTCAGCCCGAGCGTGCGACTGTTCGAGGCGGCGCTCTGCGGCACTCCGGCGATCAGCGATCACTGGCCGGGGATCGAGACGTTCTTCCGTCCGGACGAGGAGATCCTCGTCGCGCGCACCGCCGACGAGTTGCTTGGCTATTTGCGCAACATGCCGGACGCGCAGCGGCGCGTGATCGGGGCGCGGGCTCGCGCGCGCGTGCTGGCCGGCCATACCGGCGCGCACCGCGCCGCGGAACTCGAACGTTACGCACGTCGGGTGCTGCGCGCGCCGGCGCGCGCACGACAGGCCGCGGTGGCATGAGGCTGGTGATCTTCGGGCTGGCGGTCAGCTCCTCCTGGGGCAACGGCCATGCGGCGCTCTGGCGCGGCCTGATCTCGGCGCTGCTGCGCGATCGCCACCGGGTGACGTTCTTCGAGCGCGATGTTCCGTACTACGCCGCGCACCGCGACCTCACAGCATTGGGGGAAGGCGGCGAGCTGGTGCTGTACCCCGATTGGCCCGCGGCCCTGCCGCGCGCCCGGCGCGCGCTGGCCGAGGCCGACGCCGGCATGGTGACGTCGTATTGTCCGGATGGGATCGCCGCCTCGCGCCTGGTGCTCGACAGCGCGGTGCCGATCCGCTGCTTCTACGACCTCGACACGCCGGTCACCCTGGCGCGCCTCGCGTCGGGCGAGCCGGTCGGCTACATCGCGCCGGAGGGGCTCGGCGGCTTCGACCTGGTGCTGAGCTATACCGGCGGCGGCGCGCTGGACGCGCTGCGCCAGCGTCTTTCCGCGCGGCTTGTGATGCCGCTCTACGGCTGGGTCGATCCGGACGTGCATCGTCCGGTGCCGCCCGAGCCGCGCTATGCCGCGGCGCTTTCCTATC
>Ga0073928_10004174_pt1 | contig 21759 bp, 20 predicted proteins | sample PaiPotPPA55metaG_FD_76969 | JGI IMG/M metagenome (GOLD analysis project Ga0073928, IMG submission 76969) | Iron sulfur acid spring bacterial and archeal communities from Banff, Canada, to study Microbial Dark Matter (Phase II) - Paint Pots PPA... ...
GACCCACTGTGCCGTGTGACGGGCCGAGAATGAACCCGTCGGTAGACGTTGGGAACCCGCCGAGACCCTTTAGGCATCTCCGCATGACGGAGCGTCGCACACCGGATCCTAGTTCGAGTCGAGCCCCCGTTCATTCAGCATTGGTTCAAAAATCGGTTACCGCCATCACCAACCCCGCAGGCCGGCTTTCAATTCGCATGCTAGGAGAAGCTCCCCTGAATTAGCAATAGGGGGAGTGCAAATAGTTGGCAGACCAGTTGCAACTAAAGTAATCGGGTCGCGCGATTCCTATCTTGCCAAGGGAACTCGGCGGGCGGTGCAAAAAAGGCTGGAAGAATCTACAATCGGGAGGTCTTGTCTCCCATATTCAATCGGCCGCCCAGTAGTTTTCTTCGACTTCTGCCCAAGGCCGAACTCCACCTCCACGTCGAGGGCGCGATTGAGCAGGCAACGCTGCTTGAACTCCGCGCGCGGCGTGGCGAACGGGCTACGTTTGCGGAGATCGATCAACTTTATCGTTATGAGGGTTTCCCTGGATTTCTTTTGGCATTCAAGAACATCACCGAGCACCTGCGCACACCAGAGGACTACGAGCTCATCACATATCGGTTGATGCAGCGGCTTAAGGAAGAAAATGTGTTGCATGCCGAGGTCTATGTCTCGGTCGGTGTTTGTTTGTGGCGTGAGCAGGATTTCGCCGCCATCTTCGAAGGATTGGATCGCGGGCGCGCTCGCGGCGAGCGCGATTTCAAAATTTCCTTGCTTTGGATTTTCGATGCTGTCCGGCAGTTCGGGCCTGAGGCTGCGCAAAGAGTCTTTGAGTTCGCGGTCCGGTATCACGATCGGGCCGTGGTTGGCGTCGGCATTGGAGGCGACGAGCAGAAAGCTCCGCCTGAACTTTTTCGCGACTGCTACGCGTGGGCGGCGGATCATGGCATGCGGCTTACGGCCCACGCCGGCGAGACCGGACCGCCCGAATCGATTTGGGGCGCACTCAACCTGCGTGCGGAGCGAATTGGCCATGGGCTGACCGCCTTTCACGATCCTGATCTTGTGGAAGAACTGGCGCAGCGGCAGGTTCCCGTGGAAATCTGCCTTACCAGCAACTTGCGCACCGGTCTCTGCCCGAACCTCAACGACCATCCCGCGAAAAGCTATTTCGATCATGGGGTGATGATTACGCTCAACAGCGATGATCCGGCGATGTTCGGCACCACACTTACCCGCGAATACCAACTCGCGCAGCAGACCTTTGGATTCACTGATGAGCATCTGCGCGAACTCGCCCGCAACTCATTCGAAGCATCCTTCCTGCTAGCAGAAAAAAAGCTGGAGTTTTTGAATCTGTTCGACGCCGCGGCGGCTCGGTAACTTCCGATTCCAACTCTCACATGCCCGTTAGAGCGCTCTTGCAGGCAGATCAACCCCCAGCGTAGCCTTCTTCTGAGAACTGAGAACGGCATGTCCCTCCACATCGGCATCGTCGCTTGCAGCACGGAAGGAGCCGCGCTGTGTTATCGCAGCGTCTCGCTCGAAGGCGCGCAAGTCATGGGCAAGCACGATCATCCTGAAGTGTCGCTGCATTCCCACTCGCTGGCGAAGTATATGCGGTGCGTTTACGCGGGTGATTGGGCGGGCGTGGCTGAACTCATGCTCTCTTCCGCGGAAAGGCTGTCACGAGCCGGTGCGGACTTTCTGATCTGTCCCGACAACACCATTCACCAGGCCTTCGACTTAGTCGAGCACCGTTCCCCGCGCCCCTGGCTGCACATCGCGAGAGAAGTTGCGAAAGAAGCGCAGGGCCGCCAGTTCAGGCGCCTGGCCGTGCTCGGCACGCGTTACCTTATGGAGGGCCCGGTTTACCGCGAAGCGTTGAAAGCCGCTGGCATCGAACATCGCGTGCCTCCGGCCGAACAGCGTGAGCGCCTCGACCAAATCATCATGGATGAACTGGTCAACGCTCAGTTTCTGCCGCGCTCGCTCTCGTATTACGTAGAAGTGATCCGCTCACTTCAGGATGAGGGTTGCGATGCGGTCGTGCTAGGCTGCACTGAAATCCCGCTGCTGGTGACGCCGGAATCTTCGCCGCTGCCCACGTTGGATTCCACGCGGCTACTATCGAGGGCAGCAGTGCGCAAGGCGGTCGAAGATTAAGGCTTTAATATGGAGAGCCGCTCTCAGCTTCCCACCGAGCGCAGCAGAGGTTGTCGGAATTGGTTCCTTGCCGTGAAAATCGTCGCCATCCAGCATCGCCTGGTCCCTCAAAATGGTCCCTCAAAACCACAGGCCCCAAATCCAATCCACGCTGGCATGTGTAATCGTCGACGCCGGCACGCGGCGCCGCTCCCGCCACGCGCGACCGTAAAAAATCCCTGCGATGGCGGCCAGCAGCACATAGCGCCAATCGAAATGCGCGGAACGTTTATTGAAGTGTGAAAGCCCAAACAATATCGACGCGATTACCAGCGCAGCACGTTGTCCCACGCGGCGCTCTAGGAGATTCTGCACCCAGGCGCGAAAGAAGAGTTCTTCCGGCACGGCGGTGAAGAAGAATATCCCGATCCAACGCAAGAGCGCGCGGCCGATTCCAGGAAGATTGCGGTGCGGATGGATGAAGCCGAGTGCCAAACCCAGAACGAGAACGATGGGCGCAAAAAAAAAGAGTTCCCGCAGGCCTGTTCTCCAGTCGCTCCATTGCAAATGAAAATCGAACCCGGTCCCGTTGAGCTGCCGGATTGCAAGAAATCCGTACAGGCCCGCATCCACCAGAAACAACTCGTTCAAAGCCCGCAGTCCGCTCGGCCATGCGCTATCAAACCAACGCAAATCGACGGCCAGGCCCACGACCAGCAGAATGAACCAGTCCCGCCAATCGCCTCGCCGCCCGGGATCGGCCGCGGCGGCACGCATCAGCAGCCATGCAATCGCCACAGGCAGCACAGCATACAGCGCAAACCAGTCCCAGCCGAACATGTGCTGCGAAACCGATACCATTACGTAGGGCGCGACGAATAGCGCCGGTACGCTCACGCGCACCGCGGCAGGCCAGTGTGCCACGGTGCGCGCAACCCGTTCCGCTGCGCAGCCGAATAAAACCGCCGGCGCTAATTCCAGCCCGAACGCGGCGATCGCGAGGGGCGTCACATTCTGCATCGCGACATTTTAACTTCCGCGCGTAGTTCATGGGGGAACCGCAGTCCCCGCGCGGCGCTCCGGGACGCGGCGATTACTCCCTTGCCTCTGCGACTCTTGCCATCTAGAATGCCTTCGCGTGTTCGTTTCGAGGAGGCCAAACATGGCTGCCGCTCCGCTTCCACCCACCGCCGCTTCGCTATCCGCGCCCGAAACCGGTACGCTTTCCCAAGGCGCACGCATCGTCAACACTTTCATTGCTCCTTCGAGAACTTTCGCGGATCTGCGCCGCAGCGCGGCGTGGTGGGCACCTTTTCTGCTGATGGTGTTAATCTCGACGGTTTTCGTATACACGGCTGGCCAGAAAATCGGTTTTCGCAGAGTCGTGGAGAACCAGATGCAGGCTCAGCCCAAGGCGCAGGCGCGTCTGGAAAAATTACCTGCCGATCAGCGCGAAGAGCAGATGGCGCGAGGGGCAAAGTTCACGCAATATATCTCTTATGTCTTTCCGGTGATTACGCTGGTTATCTGGCTGATTATTACGACCGCGCTGTTTGCGACTTTTAGGTTCGCGGCAAGCGCGAACGTCTCCTTTAAGGTCTCGCTGGCGATTGTGGTCTATTCCGCGCTCCCGCTTATGTTAAAGACGTTGCTTGCCTTGTTATCCGTTGCGGCGGGTATGAGCGCGGATTCGTTTTCCTTTCAAAATCCTGTAGCCACTAACCCCGGTTATTTCATGACGCCCGCGGACAATGTTTTCCTTTACAGCGTGGCTTCCGGGTTGGATATTTTCGTAATATGGACTCTGATCCTGACCGCGATCGGATTCACTTGCGTGAGCAAGGTGAAGCGCGGAACGTCATATGCCATCGTCTTCGGATGGTGGGCGTTTTTCACCCTGGTTGGGGCCGCGATTAGCGTTGCGTTCTCGTAAAGCCCCAATCGAATGACCGCCGAATCGTTGGCGGTATATCCTTAAATAGGCTTCAGGAGGCTCTCCCGTGAAACACACTCTGCTCGTCGTCGCTCTTTTCGTCTGCGCAGCTTTTGCTCAGGCACAGAATTCAGCCGCAACCCCCGCTCCCGCCGCGGGACCGACTAAGGACCCGGTCGCTACTGCTGTTCGCCTTATTTTGCAGCGCTTCCAAAACAATACAATCGGCGCCGTCGAAGCGATGCCCGCTGACAAGTTTTCTTATAAACCCACGGCTGATCAAATCACCTTCGGCCATCTGGCCGCGCACATCGCGAGTTCAAACAACCTCTTTTGCTCGAAGGCGGCGGATGTCCCCGCGCCCAAGGTGGACGAGCCCAAAGAAACCGATTCGAAGGATCAGCTAGTGGCCGCTGTGAAAGCGTCTTTCACCTTCTGCAGCGATGCGTTAGGCAAAATGGACGACTCCAAGCTGGGTGAGATGATCGAACTCTTTCCCGGACGCCAGCTGCCTCGCTCCGTCGCGGTTCTGGCCATAGCCAGCAGCATGTCGGACCACTATGCGGCAGCAGCCATGTATCTGCGCTTGAACAACATTCTGCCGCCCTCGGCGCAGCCGAAGAAGTAGAGAAGCAACGGTTGGCAATGCGAACTGCTATTTGATTTGAACGAGTTCGTTCTCGGTTGATGGCGCGGGTGTCGATGAGGGATGCTGCGGCGCGCGCCAGCCGTCGAAGATGGAAACCTGGTGCACGCATGAAACCGTGCAATGCGGTGCACAGCTTTTTTCGGTGAGATATTCGCGGTGCATGTCATCGCGAGTGTAGGTCGCCAGCGGCACCCCAGGATAGCCGCGCTGCTGCGAACAATAGTGCACGAGTCCGTCTTCGCAGATGTAGAGATAGCGCGCCCCCGCGCGGCAGCGCCATTCATTCGGCAGCCCCTGCGCGATGTTGTCCTGAAAGGCATTGATGCGGGTGAAGCTGCGCTTTTCCATCGATTTCATCTCGTGGTAAATGCGGCGCTCTTCGCCGCCCAGCGGCTGCAATTGGCCGCTGCCATCGTGAATAATGCCGACCGTCGAACTGAAGCCGAGTTCGATAGCGCGCTTGCCGATGGTCAGGGCGTCCTGGGGATTCGAAATCCCACCGCCGACAACGGAGTTGATGTTCACGTGAAACTCGGCGTGCTCGGCCAGGTTTTCCAGCTTCTTGTCGAGAACTTTCAGGCTTTTCTTTGAGACTGCGTCGGGATTCACATTGTCGATGGAAATCTGCAGCCACTCGAGTCCGGCTCGGTTGAGCCGTTTAATGCGTTCGGGCACGAGAAAATATCCGTTGGTGATCAGGCCGGCGATCATGCCGTTCGAGCGGATGCGGCCGACTATGTCGTCGAGGTCGGGATGCAGCAGCGGTTCGCCTCCCGAAATCGTAATCACGGCCGTTCCCAGGGTGCCGAGTTTGTCGATGCGACGAAACATCTCTTCCGTGGGCACGGGCTTCGAGAAATCATCGAACTCGTTACAGTAAGTGCAACTTAGATTGCAGCGTCGCACGGGAATAATATGCGCCAGCAGCGGATGCTCGGTCGAGGCAAGCGCACGCGCGGCCATAGCTGCTCCGCGCAGGTTGCGGTGCAAGGCTTTGGCGCGGCGGCGCACGACTGTAAGGGCGGACGGCATAATTACGAAAGTGATTATTTATTACACCATAAGCGACGGCGAAGCGCAGGCTTTGCCGCAGCGGATGGCTCGAATTTGGCAGCGAGCGGCGATGCAGGGTCAGGGGATTGGTTCATGAGCAGCTCGTTGAAGCGCGCTGATCGCACCTTCCGCGAATTCTTCCGGCACCAACACGTAATCCGTGTCGTAGGTGGAGATCGCGAAGATTGGGATTCCAATACCTGAGAGCGGTTCGATGAATGAAAGCAGAATGCCGGTCTGCGAAAAAGGAAACGGGCCTTCGAGTTTGAGGCAGAGCCAGCGCGGACCGGGATCGACATTCTTCGGCACGATGTCTGCTCGGCAGACGATGGAGAGTTCCTCGGCGGTGCGAGTGACCGAGGTGAAGTCGCCCTTCGCGGCCCAGTCGGGGATGGGGGCGCTTGCAGAGAATCGGAAGATTGCGTAGGGACCAGGCAATTGGCGGAATTTCAGCTTTTGCGACATGGATTGAAAGTGTAAACTCCGACTTCGTTTGGCGACTAGAGTTTCGCTCTCTTACGGACGTTTTCTTATTCTTTTTCGAGCCTGCTTCGCAGAATTGTTTCTTCAGCTGAGCGGAGAATTCGCGCCCGAATCAGGGCGCCGGCGCAAGAATTCTGGATCTGACGGCGTACAGCCGATAATCCGAATAGAGATGGCGCTGTTGGAAGAGATTCCCATTGAATTCCCATTCGACGTCTACCTCTTGAGGGAGCCACACGGAAATTGCCGCCTTAGATATCTGCACTTCATCGAAACGAATCTTTACTGTGAGCCTCTGCAGATAAATGTCCGGCCGGGGTGCAAGCAGGTCTTCTCTCATGCGAATGATTCTGAAATCCCGTGAATCGATCCACACCACTCCCTGAAGCAGGAGCGAGTACCAGGTTCCCGAGAACAGGCATTGGGCTGGGACCTTGACGAGGTCTGGGATCTGGGTGAACGCGACTACCAAGGTATTGTGCTTATCCACCTGCTGCTGACCCAAATAGCGGAATCTGGACTCCGCTCTGTTGCTGGGATAGAGGCGAACCCAGTCGGATGCGAACCCTTGGGAGAACTGACCGTCGGCGCCAACATCCCGGCCGTGTTTGTCTCTTCGGTATTCCTCCAGAATTACGCCGTTCGGCGTCTGGTGAGAGAGCAGCAGATACTCGAACTTTTGCCGCTGAGGCTGGGCGCGTGCCGTCTGGAGCCTCATCTCCCCGTGGGAAATTACGTTGGGGATCCGCTGCATCAGGTCAAGACATTTTTCGCCCATGCGATCGAGCAGAGAATCCAGATTTTCCTGGCTGTTGGCAGGAGTCAGGCCCGCGAGTTCCGGCACTGCCGCTTCCAATTCAGGCAAGGGATAATCCAGATAAGGTTTGGCATTAGCCCAAATCTTGTTTTCAATATCCTCGCCGTTCAAGGAGAGATCAATGTTGCCTTCCAGATGGGGCTTATCCGGAGCAGGCGCCGTTTGGGCAATCGCCGCTACAGTAAGTACAACGGTCGCCGGAAGGACGAAGATTCTCCGCCAGCCTACACTAACGGCGTTCAGCGCATGCTTCACAACCGTCCGTATCAAAACATCTGCTGCAACATCTTTCACGGCCTCAGTTTACCGTTTAGAACGCCATATGCTCGCGAGAAGACTGTCGGCGTAGTAATTCTCGGCCAGCCATGTGCGTCACCAGCCTACGCAGTCTCTGCTCACGGCATTGGTTGCGACCCGTGATAACGCAAATACCCTAATCCGACCCGCAGGTGGTGGTGCAGCGCATCCGGCACGCAGACCGCGAAGCAGAGGCCGAGCAATCCTTGCGCCAGGCCGAGCGCCCAGAGATTACGATAGCGGCGGAAGAGGGCGCACGAAACTATCCCCCACACCAGGGTGGCTGCGGTGAGCACGAGATTCGGCAAGTGTGCCGCGGCGAAGAGAATCCCAGCTATTGCAACGGCCAGAGCCTCACTCGAGATGAAGTGCAGCAAGCGATCCATAAAATAGTCCTGCAAAAGAAATTGCTGGTAAAGGGTCCACAGTACGTAGCCGGAGACGTGAGCGAAATCGTCTTTGTAGAGCGGATGTAGGGTGCCGATTCTCGCTGCAACAAAGATGCTCAATGCGCAGAGCGCGATCGCGACGGGCAAAATCCACAGCGACTCGATCAGGCCGCGTCTGCCCACCCCAAGGTCATTCCGGCTGCGGCGACGAATTAACACCATCAGCAGAGTGAGCCCGAGGGCAAAAGGCGAGAGGATGCGTTGCAGGTGTTCCGGAGTCCAGATGACGGCGACGATCACACCGTAGCCGAGAATCAGTTCGAGCAGATCGCGCGTGCGGATGGGATGGGGGCGTGACATCCGAAAAGTATGGCATGAACCGAAACCGCTGAACTAAACGCCAGCGACCTCACTCGCCAGACGTCAGGGCGGCCTGCCCTGAGGGGAGTCGAATGGGGGAGGCTACGCTTTATGATCTTGAGCTTCCCTAGACAGCGACTTCGGGCGTGGCATCGAGAAGGCTACGCGTGTAGGCGTGGGCGGGGCGTTCGGTGATCTGCCTAGTCTCGCCGACTTCCACAATTTTGCCGCGATACATCACGGCGATGCGCGTCGACAGATATCTCACAATCGGCATCGAGTGCGAGATAAATAGATAAGTCAGGCCGAAGTCGCGCTGCAGTTGGCCCAGCAGGTTAACGATTTGCGCGCCCACGCTGACGTCGAGGGCGGAGACCGGTTCGTCGGCCACGATAAATTTTGGACGCAACGCTAGAGCGCGGGCGATGCCGATGCGCTGGCGCTGCCCCCCGCTGAATTCGTGGGGAAAGCGCGAGAGAATGGATTCGTCCAGGCCGACGGCGCGGAGGAGTTCGACGACGCGGGTACGACGGGCAGATGCTACACCCTCTGTATTTGTACTTCGATGAATGATGAGAGGTTCGGCGATGATGTCTTCGACGCGATAGCGGGGATCGAGAGAAGCAAAAGGATCCTGAAAAATAATCTGCATGTCGCGGCGGAGGCGCCGCATCTCGCTGCGGCTGGCGGCGAGAAGATCACGGCCTTCGAATTGGACGTTGCCGGACGTTGGCTCGATGAGGCGGAGAATTAATCGTCCGAGCGTGCTTTTGCCCGAGCCGGATTCGCCGACCAGGCCAAGAGTTTCGCCCGTGTGAATGTCGAGCGAGACATCGTCGACGGCGCGCACTTCAGTTCTAGTCCTCGATTTTCCTCCGAGTACAGATTCGCCTTGCGAATAAATCTTGGTCAAGTCGCGGATCTCAATCAGTGCCATTGCTTTTATTCCGAATTCTAGAATATGGAACGAATCGCATCTATTGCGCTGCAATCATCGGCACCGCGGCCAGCGCGGCCAGCAGTCCGACAAACCTCCAACGTGTGAAATGTTCTTTCAAAACAACACGTGCCAGCAGCACCGTGACTGCCGGATAAAGTGACGAGATCACGACCGCTTCGTCCAGGCGTCCGGCTTGGCTAGCGAGCACAAAAAGCATGGTGCCGAACGAGTCGATGCAGCCGGTGAGTACACCCCAGCGCACGCCGGATGCGGTGATGTCGCGAAAGCTGCCTTGCAGTAAGACGATCAAGCCAGTCACGATCAGGCCGCCGGCTCGAGTGAGCGCGGCAAACCACACGGGTGAGCCGTCACCGGCCTGGCGGATGCAAAGATAAAAACCCGCAAAGCCGATTCCCGCCAGCACGGCTAGCCCAATCCCTTCTGGCTTGCTGCCCTGTTCCGCACGCGTGATCAGCCAGAGCCCAGCAGCCGCAAAGACGAAGCCGAGGATCGGGATCTTACCGGGAAAGCCTTCGGTGAAGATGGAGAAAATCATCGGGATCGCTGCGCTTAGAACCGCGGCCACAGGCGCGGTCAGTCCCATCCTTCCAGAAGAAAGAGCGCGATAAAAGAGTGCGAGAGACGCTCCGCCGGAGACACCGCCAGCCAGAGCCCACGCGGCACTGCGTCCGGAGGGCAAGGTCGGATGGCTGGCCAAGGCCAGCGCGCTTACCAGAAGCAGGCCGCCGAGGTTTACGACGCAGGTAAAGACGAAGGCGTTGGCGCGCCGGGTGGCGTAGCCGCCGAGAAAATCGCTGGTGCCCCAAGCTATCACGGCGGCCATGCCGTAACCGGCGGTTGCGAGTTGTGGAGCCGCAGACATGTCGGTCGAGCGTACCATGCGCCAGCGCCCGGAAATGAGGCAGGTCGCGAATGCCGGTCCTGACATCCCGGTGTTGAAGGAAGCCAGGGCAGAGTTCGCGAAGCTGCAGTGAGCCTAGGGCGATAAAAGAATGCGCGGAGTGCGCTGGGCTTTGGACTTGGCGTTCCGGGACGCGGTAGCGGCGTTCAAGGACGGCTACCAAGACCCAGAATCAGTGTCTACCGGGCCGTTTTGAGTGGTAGACTTCTAAGAGGTTTCTAACCACGAAAGCCCAGGTTTCTGAGAGCCCGGTTTGATTGAACTGGCACCTTCGATTCTTTCTGCGGACTTTGCCCGTCTCGGTGAGCAGGTGCGTGCCGCGGGCGATGGCGGTGCAAGTGTAATCCATGTGGACATTATGGATGGACACTTCGTCCCCAATCTCACGATTGGACCTCCAGTCGTGAAGTCGCTGCGCCGGGTGACCGAACTGCCGCTCGATTGCCACTTGATGATTGAGAATCCGGATGACTTCATTCCGCCTTTTGCGGAAGCGGGTGCGGATTGGATTTCAGTGCACCAGGAAGCTTGCCGGCACTTGAACCGCACCCTGCATCTGATCAAGAGTCATGATTGTTTGGCGGGTGTGGTAATTAATCCTGCGACGCCGGTGGGTTCGCTTGAGGAAGTGCTCGATATCGTCGACTATATTCTGGTGATGTCGGTGAATCCGGGCTTCGGGGGACAGAAGTTCATTCCGGGATCTCTGCACAAAATACGGCGTTTAGCGGAGATTCGCAGCCAGCGCCGGCTCACCTACCGCATCGAAGTGGATGGTGGGGTAGCGCTTGACACCGTAGGCGATGTGGTGCGGGCGGGCGCGGAAATTCTGGTGGCAGGCAACGCCGTGTTCGGGAATGGCGATCCAAGGAAGAATGCAGAGGGGCTGCTGAAGGCAGCCACGGAAGCAACGCTGTTGAAGGTCTAAAGGCAAACGGCAAGAAAGCCGAGCTTCGCTCGGGCGGACACCCGAGGGCGGCTGCCCCTACATAAAAAGGTATCGAGGTCCTATGTTACGTCGAAGTTCATGCGCTGCGACTCTGGGCATGCTGCTGCTAATGATGATTACGGCCGCATGCACTAACAAGAAGTCGGTGAATCCGTTGGCCAACGTGGGCTCGAAGCAGCCCGACAAGGTCCTGTTCGACAAAGCCATGGACGCAATGAAGCACAACCGCTTCGACGTGGCGCGCATAACGCTGCAGACCTTGATCAACACCTATCCGGATTCGGAGTACATCGCTCGCGCGAAGCTGGCGGTCGGCGACTCCTGGTACGCGGAAGGTGGCACGGCGTCGCTGGCGCAGGCCGAGCAGGAATACCGCGACTTCGAGACCTTCTTTCCCAACATGCCGGAAGCGGCCGAGGCGCAGTTGAAGATTGCCAACATTCAATACCAGCAGATGGAGAAAGCAGATCGCGACTACACCCATGCCAAGCGGGCAGAGGATGAATACCGAAACCTGATCATGCAGTATCCCGACAATCCCAAGCTGGTGAAGGAAGGGAAGCAGCGTCTGCTCGAAGTGCAGGAAGTGTTGGCCGACCGCGAGTTCGAGATTGGAAAGTTCTACTACTTGCGGACATCATATCCCGCGTCGATTGCGCGGTTGAGATCCCTGGTGGAGAAGTATCCACTGTACAGCCGGGCCGATGAAGCGCTGTATTTTCTGGGCCAGAACTATGAAGGGCAGATTGCCCAGGTGCGTTCGAGGCCGACCTGCACGGGCGTGAGTCCGCAAGGCATGCTTCAGCCCCCGGGGTGCGCGGGGGAAACGGCAAAGGCCGGCATGATTACGGTGTTGACCAAGGATGCGGCGTCTGCATATTCGCAGATCATTACGCGGTATCCGCTCATGGACCGCGAAACGGACGCGAAAAAACGCCTGGCGGTGCTGCATCAGCCCGTACCGAGGCCGACCAAGGCAGCGGTAGCGCAGAACCGGGCGGAAGAGGATAGCCGGAAGGAAGCCGGGACGATGGACCGGCTGATGAGTCTGGCTAAGAAGGGGCCGGATGTATCGGAGGCGGCGAAAGTGGGAGAGCCCACGCTGGTAGATCCCACGCCGGTGGCGGCCAATCAGTTGGCAGCGGAAAGCATGCGAAAGATGAGCATCGCTTCTGGAGGCGAACGCGGTTTGAGCGTGGAGACGGTAAAGGGTGGAACACCTGGTGTAAGTGATCCGGCACCAAGATCGGATGCGCCTGCAACAACGGCGAACGGCGATCCGTTTGCGCGACCGAACACCGCGGCGGCCGATCCGAACGAACTGAAGCCGACTGCGGCTCCGGATGCGAATGAGATGAAAGCAACGGCGCCGCCGGACCCCAACGAGTTAAAGCCCAGTACGGATGCTCAAGGCGCGCCAGCGGAAGCGGCCGTGCCTCCCCCGGTGCAGGTCAATGAGATTCAGCAGGGACAAGCGTTGTCGGGCCAGACAGCGAGTGGCCAAACAACGTCTGGTCAGGCTGCGACTGACAATGATGCTGCCACGAGTTCTACTTCGACCGCCAACTTGGCCAGCGACCAGGATATTTCCAGCAGCAAGAAAAAGAAAAAGACAGGATTGAAGAAGATCATATCGTTCTAGGATGGCGATACGAGTTCGTCGCTTCTCAGCGACCGGCTGAGATGCCGGCTGAATTGTAGGCTAGATCTAAATCCTTTTCCATTTGATCCGCCTGAGCTGGATCGCGGCCTGCATTCGTTTGAGAATCGACTCTAGAAATCGGCTGTATTTTTCGAACCCCTCGATGTCACGGGCGGCAAGTATGGTCCGCTGGTGCGTTCACGATTGGATTACATTCCCTAACGCGGTAGGTGCTGACCGCTGGTAACCTGTTACCTGCCCTTGGATCATTGACTTACGCCTACGGGCAGGTTACCTTCGCGATATCTCCCCTCATCAGAGGAATTTTCTTGGCCCGGAAGATACTGCTTGCCGACGACAGCGTGACCGCTCAGAACATGGGGCGCAAGATTCTTGCGGACGCGGGCTATGAAGTGATTGCCGTCAATAACGGCTCCGCTGCCCTGAAGAAGATCGCCGAACTGAAACCCGACCTCGCCATCCTGGACGTTTATATGCCCGGTTACAGCGGCCTGGAGGTATGCCAGCGCCTCAAGGAATCCCCGGAAACCGCGCGGATTCCAGTATTGCTGACGGTGGGCAAGCTTGAGCCTTTCAAGCCGGAAGAAGCGCAACGGGTGCGAGCGGAAGGCTATATCGTCAAGCCCTTTGAAGCCAGCGAATTGCTGAGCGCCCTGTCAAAACTGGAAGATAAAGTAGTGCCTCGGGCCGAGCCTTCCAAACCTGGGCGGTTTGCGCGAGCCATCGCTGCGGCGGAAGAGACCGCCCGCGGCAGTCGCGGGGAAGGCGCAATTAAAGAAAATGGATGGAAGAGCCGCATCGGTTTTCCCCACAAGAAGACGGAGCCGGAAGAGAAGGTTGCGGACGAGTCTTCCATTTATAACCAGGTAAATCGGGACCTGCGTACAGTCGTCGAAACCGCCGCGGAGGAGACCGCGGACAGAGAGCGGCAACTGCTTCAAGAACGAGCCGAAACACGCGTGGATGTGCCCGCGTCAGTACCTTCAGACCTTCCAGGCGATGTAACACCGGAAGAGGTTGCCGCGATCGCCGCGGCGGTCGCTAAGATGCAAATGTCGGCCATGGCGATCCAGGATGACCGGGTGGCTGATACCTCAAGTCAGCAGAGCATTGATCCCGTGCCGGATAGAGATCTTCCGGCGGACGCGGCGGCTCCGCTCAACAAAGAAATGGAGGCGGCGGCTTCCGACGAAAGCAAAGTGTCTCAGTTGGTTGCGGCTGAGATCGACCATCACCGAAATGGCGACGAGAAGCCGGATGGAAAGGAAAACGAAAAGGAAAAAGAGGAAATCCACGACGTCCCCATTACCATGGCGGCCACGGCTGAGTCCGTAGCGTCTGCTAGCGTGGGAGAATCGCGTTGGACGGCGATTGCGGTTGCCCTTGAAGGCGAAGAGGCAGGGGTATCGCTCGAGCAGGAGATGCAGAAGGCATATGCGGCCGCCGAGCCCTATCTGGCAGCAGTCGCGACCGTGCCCGAGGAGCAAACTGCGTCCGCTGGGAATTCACTTGATTCTGCAGAATCCACGGTGGCTGCACAAGCCGCCCCCCCCGCCCTAACTTCCACTCTCCCTGCTTCGGAATCCCATGAGCAACCTGCGAGCGCCTCGTCGCGGCAATCCGAGACTGGGCTTGTTGTCCCATCGGATGCAGCGCCCTCAGAAGCCCGTCCCGAGAAAGCCCTGACCACCGAGGTCGCCGGGGCGAGTCAAGCGCAAATTGATTCCCAGAGCTCCGTGCTTTCGAAGCCCGCGCCTGCGAAGCCAGAATCTGAAGAGACCGTATTCGCAAATCCAGCAATCGCGAACCCAGCAACAGCGAACGCAGCGCAAGCGGAAGTTGCCGGTGCTTATGCCGGCGGAGCGCGGGAATTGCCGCCTGGTCCTACCGCTGAAGTCGCGCAAGTAACGGTTTCGAGCCCCGCCACCACTCCGATCGTTATGGGTGAGAACCCGACTGAACAAGCTCCGGACCCCAAGCCGGAGACCGAAACAGTAAAGAGCAGCGCCGCGGCCTGGGCGAGCTGGCGTCAGATTCGCGATATCAGCAAGAGCGCCGAAGTTGTGCAGGACCACTCGAGGGAATCCGATGTGCCGCAGCCGGTTCCAGCAGAGACTGCTGCGATGGCCGCGGCGGCTGGCGCTGAACAAATCTTGCAAGCGGCAGAATCCTCCGAGACCAACCGCAATCCCTCAGATGTTGCCAGCATCGTAGACAGCGTTCTAGCTGATCTCCGTCCCAGGCTCATGGAAGAAATCTCCCGGAAAATGTCGCAGAAAAAGTAAGACTGAGTGCTCCCGAATCCTTCTGCACGAGAGACTAGCCCGAACTAACCATTCGTGGTATTGCAAGCTTCCTCACATACTGAGTACCATTCCTGCTATCAGCCTTGGCTCAGAGCGCTGACAGTTCATGAACGATCTGACTGTCTCTCACTACCGCGTCCTGGAAAAATTAGGCGCGGGCGGCATGGGAGTCGTTTACAAGGCCGAGGACATCCGCCTGGGCCGCATGGTGGCTCTGAAGTTCCTGCCCGAAAACTCCGCCGTCGAGGGGCACGCGCTGGAGCGCTTCAAACGCGAGGCTCGCACTGCGTCGGCGCTCGATCATCCCAATATTTGCACCATCTACGAGATCGACGAAGATAAGGGTCGCCCCTTCATCGCCATGCAACTGCTCGAAGGGCAGACTCTGCGCGAGCGCATCGGCGACCAGCCCGTTCCGCTGGCCATGTTGCTGGATTGGGGATTGCAGATTGCCGATGCCTTGCAGGCGGCACATACCAAAGGCATCATGCACCGCGACATCAAGCCCGCCAATATTTTCATTACCACGCGAGAGCAGGCAAAGATTCTCGACTTCGGCCTGGCCAAACTCACGCTGCCAGATGTGGCGAGTTCGACTGACCCCACCATGTCGATGAGCGTTCACCTCACGCATACCGGCGCGGCCATTGGCACGGTGGCATACATGTCGCCGGAGCAGGCTCGAGGCGAGCCGCTCGACGTGCGCACCGATCTGTTCTCATTCGGAGTGCTGCTCTACGAGATGGCCACGGGCAAGCAGGCATTTGCCGGGCCCACGTGGGCCGTAACTGTACATGCCATTCTCGGCCAGGCGCCGCTCTCGTTGAACGAGTCCATGCCCGGACTGCCACACCGTCTGCAGGAGATTATCGACAAGGCGCTGGTCAAGAATCGAGACCTGCGCTACCAGACCGCAGCCGAGATTCACGCCGACCTGCTGAGATTGAAGAAGGATTTCGAGGCGGGAAAAAATCTGAAGTCGGCACGCGTGGCGGCCTTATGGACTCCGCGCAGAAAGTTCCGGTTAGGCGCGGCCGCCGCACTCTTGCTGGTGATCGTTGCCGCCGTCGTATATGGACCGCGCTTTCTACGCCGCCTCGGCGCATCCGGCAAATTGACCGCGTTGCAGCCGGCATCTTTGGTGCCCGAAAAAAAGAGTATTGCAATCATGCCCTTGGCCGCCATCGCCGACGATCCAAAGATGACCGCCTTCGGCAAAGGCTTGCTGGAGGACGTTGCCGCCAAGCTTTCGCAGTTGAGCGCGAACCACGATCTGGAAATCATTTCTCCTCGCGCACTGGAGGATAAGAAAATCACCACGCTCGCCGATGCGAAGAAAGAGTTCGGCGCAAACCTTGGCCTGGCCGTCTCGCTGAAGCAAGATGGAGACTTGATGCGCGCCGCCTACAACCTGATTGACACCAGTACCGACAAGAACCTTGCCGGGGACTCAATTACGGCGCCGGTTTCAGATCTTTTCACCATCGAAGACAAGCTCACCAGCGGCGTTGCTGACGCCCTGCACATCACCCTGCGCACCGAAGAGCGGCAAGCCCTCGGCGCCCACGCCACCACTATGCCTGAGGCGTATCAATACTTTGTGCAAGGGTTGGGCTATCTTAGCCATAGCGCAGAGCGCGAATCGCTGACCAGCGCCGAGATCGTTTTCAAACAGGCCCTCAAGCTCGATCCCAATTACGGACCGGCGGAGGCCGGCCTGGGAGAAACCTATTGGTGGCTTTATGACGCGACCAAGCAGAAGCGTTGGATCGATTCGGCGCAACAGGCCTGCGCCAAAGCCATCGAATTGGGCGATGCCGGAGCCGAGGGCCACGTATGCCTGGGAACGATTGAAAACGGGACTGGGCAATTTGAAAAAGCCGCCCAACAATTTCAACAGGCTGTGCAACTAGATCCCACCAACGATGCAGCGTATTGGCACCTTGCAGAGGCGTATCAAAGCTTGAACCAACTCGACAAGGCCGAAGAGACTTATAAGCGAAGGATCGGCATGCGTCCTGAGTACTGGCGCGGATACAGTGCCCTCGGAGTGTTCTACTTCGGTCAGGCCGAATACGAGAAAGCCCAGGCCATGTTTGAGAAGGCAGCCTCGCTCAGGCCGAACAACTACAGAGACACCAGCAACCTAGGCGCGGCTTTGCTCTACGAAGGGAAAGACGAAGAAGCGACGCGTGCCTTCGAGAAATCCATCAGCATCCGGCCATCGTACGATGCCTACCAAAACCTAGGCGTCGCATATTCGCGGCTGCGCAAATTTGATCAGGCTGCGCGGACCACTCTGGAAGCTCTCAAGCTGGACGACAGCGATTACCAGACATGGGGAAATCTTGGCGACTTCTATTACTACGGAAATAACAAATCGGCCGCAATGGAAGCATACAAGAAGGCGATCTCGATGGCCGAGCAGAGGCTGAAAGTCAATCCTCGCGACACCGACGTTCTCAACGACTTAGCAGGCTATTGGGCAATGCTCGACGATCGTAGCCGAGCTCTCGATTATCTGGATCGCTCTCTGGTAGGCCACGAGAGGAACAAAGACTTGCTTTTCCGGGCCGCATTGGTGTACAACCAGTTGCGCGAAAGCGGGACTGCTTTGGAATGGCTCAGCAAAGCGTTGGCTGCGGGATATTCGAAGTCGGTAGTGAGCGAGACTCCAGACCTGGATAACCTCCACGACAACCCGCGCTACCAAGCTTTGATGCAGCAAAAGTGAAAATTCGAAGGGTCAGTCACACCTTACAGGAGGCTTACCATGCCATCAGTGGATGTAGAAACTGGAGTTATCACGCCTCAAGCATCATCAATCGAGGATGACACGTCTTTTACGTGGACGTGCAGCGAAGCACCGGCCAATACCAGTATCACGGTGACTGCCAAGAAAATAAATGGCAGCCCATGGTTTGTGACGAGTTCCGGCTCGGGCTCAGTTTCATTCACCACTCCCAATGCGAGTGAAGCCGTAACCGCAACAGAGACGGGAGACGACTGCACCTGGCTCGCCACCGGAGTGGAGGTCGGCCAAGGGGCGCACGTTAAGGTTAGCTCGTCGCTGCCGCGAACAAAGGCCAGCTAGGCTTAGGACCTGATGGCCGGGACTAGTCGTCACTGACATAGAGAATCCCCGTCCAAGTTCCGATTGGGCGGGGTTTTCATTCGCCACCGGATCACAGCGCCGCTCCACTCTTCGTTAGACAAAGCGCTCACGAGAGTTTCATAGCCCACTCCCTAACGCTCCGAAATTCCTTGACAAGATTTCCGGGGAATAACTTGGACGGGCTCAATACGCACGCGCGTGCCGTTCTCGAGCATATTCAAAGGGAGTTTGGACGACTGCATGCCCAGCGCTGCTCCCCACCTCCGCCTGTGGTTTTTCTTTTTCATTCGCAAGTTTGACGGGGTATTACGCATTGAGGGGAAAATGCTACACCCCTACCCCCGGCGGGTATGCGAGGCGCTGGGATCGCGACAGTCGTGTGAGTAGAGTGCCAAGTGCAAGTTCTTGCATCTTGATATTTTGTCCGTCGCAAGAGAAACTCTGGTTGCCGCCGAGGCTATCGCCACGACAGCTGTGACCTCCGCGCCATCTCTCGCCGTAAAAAGGAGACACGCCCATGAAAGACAGAAAGCTCTTCGCCCGAAGACTCCAGCAAAACCTGGGAGCGGTCGTTGCATTTGGAATAATGAGTGCCGGCACGCCACTCCATGCCATGAACAAAGTGATTCATGAGTTCAACGGCACCAAGGGAGGGAACCCTATTGCCCAGCTGATTCTCGACTCCTCCGGCAATATTTACGGAACCGCTCAGACCGGCGGGCAGGTCAAGTGCACCAACGACTGTGGCGTAGTGTTCAAGTTGAGCAAGACGCAGGGCGGGGGATTGGCGGAAACTGTCCTGCATTCTTTCCGCGGCGGGAAGACCGATGGTGGTGGTCCTCAGGCTGGCGTGGTCATTGATGGCACTGGAAATATCTATGGCACAACCTATGGCGGCGGAGGCACGGGTTGCGGCACCGGCTGCGGAACCGTCTATGAACTGTCGCCGACTTTAGCCGGAGGCTGGACATACTCGGTCATATACTCCTTTACCGGCGGCGCGGACGGCGCCCAACCTCTGAGCCAGTTGGTTTTGGATTCCTCCAACAATCTCTACGGCACAACCCTGTACGGCGGCAGTCATGGCTTCGGAGGAGTGTTCGAACTCTCGCACTCATCTGGGACGTGGGTCGAAACTGGGCTGTATAGTTTCACCGGCGGTACCGACGGTGCGAACCCATATGCTGGGGTTATCTTCGACAATTCCAGCAATCTTTACGGCACGACCTGGAAGGGAGGCTACACGGGCGGAATTTGCGAAAACCAGGGCTGCGGCGTCGTGTTCGAACTCTCGAACTCTTCTGGTGTGTGGACCGAAACCGTGCTCTACACTTTTCTCGGAGGCACCGACGGAGCCTACTCCCAGGCGGGTTTAACGCGTGACGCACTTGGCAATCTTTACGGTACAACAGGAACGGGCGGAGTTTCCGGCGGCTGCGGTGGCGAAGGCTGCGGCGTCGTGTTCGAACTCTCGAACTCGTCGGGTGTGTGGACCGAAACCGTGATTCACACCTCCAGCCCGGCAGCAGCGGCTTTGGCGCCTTTGGAGGAGCAAACCCTTACGCCCCCGTCACGCTTGACACGCTCGGCAATCTCTATGGCGCCACTCATAACGGCGGTAGGTTTGGAGTCGGAGTCGTTTTCGAACTTTCTCCTTCTCCTGGAGGCTGGACCGAGAAGGTGCTCGATTCTTTCTCTAGTGCGAATGGCCAACTGCCTCTATCCGGCGTGGCGCTGGACGGGTCCGGCGATGTGTTCGGCGCAACCCCATACGGAGGCCCGGGTGCGTCTTGTGTCGGAAACTGCGGCGTCATTTACGAAATCACGCCGTAGCATTTTTTCGGGTTGCCACGCACTCTCAGGGGATCGGTTGCGTCGGGTGATAGCGCAAATATCCGAATCCAACCCGCAGGTGGGGATGAAGCGTATCGGGGACGCAGAGGGCGAGGAGCCCTTGCGCGAGGCCGAGCACCCAGAGAGTGCGATAGCGGTGGAATAGCGCACACGAACTGCCCCAAACCAGCGTCGCTGCGCCGTTCTTGCCTGTTGGATTATGAACAAGGCGCCGGGGGAGATTGGCGGCGTGCGCAAGATTCGGGCGCGCCCCCCTGCGGAAACACGCCCGTAAACGACTGTTACGATGCGCGAGACAGGTGCGAAACTCCAAGACTCTTAATTGTTCATCAATCCCGGAAACGTCTGAACCGAGAGATGGGGAAAATGCTACACCCCTACCCCCCGGTGGGTATGCGGGGCGCTGAACTGGGACGCGCGTCACACGCGCGAAGTGCGGCAAGCGTGGGAGTGAGGCGGGGCGCGGGTCGTTGTCCCCCTGGCGGAAAAGTAGATGTCGCACTCTGAGCTCCTCCTGTCGTATTCTCAGTCCAATGCACCCCGACTGGTTAGGTAGTGAGGTGAAAATGCGCGAACTCCAAAGCGATTATGTTGGCGGGCTTGAGATCAGTTCTGAGGAAGTTGCTGCTCATAAGAAAGTGTTGGGAGATGTCCGTATTGGCGCAGGAGGCATCCTAAGAATGCATGGCATGGTCGTCGGAGATATAACGGTTTCATCTGGCGGAAAATTGTTCCTTCACGGTATGGCTATTGGCAACGTCGATGTCGAGGCTGAGGCATACGCCACAATTCTGGGGAAGGTGGATGGTGTTGTCAGGAACAATGGCGGAAAGCTAGAAGTGCACGGTATGGTTAACGGCGACCTGCACGCGTTTTCAAGCGACACTTACGTTGATCCTGAAGCGGTCATCAATTCATAGTTTTGAAAGCCACGTCTATTCTCGATTCCATTCGAGGCAACCATCGCTTGTTCTGAGCGAAACCACCGTTAGGCGCGTGTGTAACTGGATGGCCGTGCACCTTCTTTGCCTAATATCTTTGGTGAAGAAGGACTAGAATGGGGCGCAAACCACGCACACCACAGGTGACCAAATGAGCCAGGAATATGGAACAACCCGCTGGTGGGAGAACTACCTTGTTCGTTATCTGATGCCCTCAATTGCGGGAGTAGCGATAGTGAACTGGCTTTGCTCATACGCAGGAAACGGCCTTAGGTCGCTTTTGCTATTGCCCACTGCTGGAGAAAGGCTTGATGCTACCTCGCTAACCTTGCTGTTCCTTTACGGAAATCTCTTTTGCTATGTTGCATCGTATCCTGTGCTGGTGTTCCATGTGACACGGGTAATCGATTTTTCTGAAGAAAAGTGGCGAGCCCGACTACTCGATGGATACATCTCGAAAGCCAGAAGATGCGGCGTCCGGCGCGGTCTTCGGCTGAGCCGCAATCTGCCCCTAAGCTGCCAACGCCGCCGATGTCGCCATTTCGGGCTGGGCTGCAACCGATGGCTGCTCAACCCAAATAAGGGTTGCGAGCTGATGACAACCTGCGCTGAAACCGAGGCGGCCAAGGCTTCGAACCACTGCCCCTTCAGCGCGGCCAGGAACGAAATTGTGCGGCAGAAGCCGCAGCAAAGCGGGAAACAGAGAACCGGGCTTTGCAGCTCGTCTCGGCTTTTTTGTTAGGATTCGGTCTCAACGGGAACCAGGTTCGAATTTGCAAAGTGAAACTCCAGAGAGGAGAAATACAATGAAACGCGTAAGCATGCTTCTTTTACTAGCAGGCTGCGGAAAAAAGGACGGCGCGAGTTAGATGCAGTCCAGGTTTCGTGATTTTGTGAGTCAAGGAAGGTTTTGGTTGCATCCGCTGGTGTCCCGCGGATTCATATTCGGCCCTGC
>Ga0073928_10004175_pt1 | contig 21751 bp, 21 predicted proteins | sample PaiPotPPA55metaG_FD_76969 | JGI IMG/M metagenome (GOLD analysis project Ga0073928, IMG submission 76969) | Iron sulfur acid spring bacterial and archeal communities from Banff, Canada, to study Microbial Dark Matter (Phase II) - Paint Pots PPA... ...
TATTCGGGGGCGGCGGGTGTGTCAGTGTGATTGAGCTTCGTCATCTCGATCCTCGAGGTTAGGGTTGCGAATGGTGGAAAACCTACCTCCTGACCACCCGCCACCCAAACCCATAGGATCTACTTGCCCCATAAGCAGATAACCGCATTAAGGCACAAGCACCAAGCAGCTCTACGACCGCGGTGGGCGCAAGCGGTGCTTAGATTTTCGCCGTCGGACTTCCGCTTCGCGTCATTGGCTACCGAATGGAGATATCAATTTTGAAGTCCACTTAGCCTCAAAAACGGACGTGGGACGGTACGGTCAAGTCTCAGTTTGCCGTCACGCCGCAAACGGGTTCGATTCCGATTTCTTGGGTGAGACTTTTTCAGAAAGAAACAGAGCAGAATCAAGAACGTATTTTTGTGCTGGTGCCCAGGAGAGGACTCGAACCTCCACGCCTCGCAGCGCTAGTACCTGAAACTAGTGCGTCTACCAATTCCGCCACCTGGGCGCCGTGGCAGCGGGCTGTCGGCCGTTGCGACAACCGTGAAAGTCGTAGGTACGGAGCGCTATCCCGCTTGTCAAATGGCCGCCCGGTCGTTCTATAAGCGTCCGCCGGCTTCATATTCGGCGCGTCGGAGGACGCGAGGGAGCGCGCCATGACCGCCATCGCCCTTGAAACGCTCGTCACCGTATTCGGCGGCTCGGGCTTCCTTGGCCGCCATGTGGCGCGGGCGCTGGCCGAGAGCGGCTATCGCGTCCGCGTCGCCGTGCGGCGACCCGAGCTGGCTGGGCATCTCCAGCCCTTGGGTCAGGTCGGTCAGATCCATGCGGTGCAGGCCAATCTGCGCTATCCGGCCTCGGTCGCGGAGGCCGCTCGCGATTCCGACGTCCTCATCAACCTGGTGGGAATCCTGTTCGAGCGCGGCGCACAGCGATTCGACGCGGTGCATGCTGCCGGGGCGGAAACGGTGGCGCGTGTCGCCGCGGGAATTGGCGCGCGGCTGATCCACGTGTCCGCCATCGCGGCCGACGAAGGCTCAGCCTCCCACTATGCGCGCTCCAAGGCCGCCGGCGAGCGGCTGGCGCTCGCAGCCGTACCTGCCGCGGTGGTGCTTCGCCCTTCCATCCTGTTCGGCCCCGAAGACGAATTCTTCAACCGCTTCGCCGCCATGGCGTGCCTCTCGCCGGCACTGCCCCTGATCGGCGGCGGACATACCCGGTTCCAGCCGGTGTTTGCCGGCGACGTGGCGCAAGCTGCCGTTGCGGCCATCGAGGGGCGGGCGCAGGGCGGCCAGATCTACGAGCTCGGCGGCCCGAACGTGTGCAGCTTCAAGGAGCTGATGCAGTTCATGCTTGCCACCATCGAGCGCCGGCGCCTGCTCGTCCCGATCCCGTTCGTCCTGGCCAAGATGCAGGCCGCTTTTCTGCAATGGATGCCAAAGCCGCCGTTGACCCCGGACCAGGTCGGGCTCCTGCGCGTCGACAACGTGGTTTCCGAGAGCGCCAAGCGCGAAGGGCACACGCTGGAAAAGCTCGGCATCGGCCCGGTCGCCATGGCGAGCGTGGTGCCAACCTACTTGTGGCGATTCCGTAAAGCCGGGCAGTTCGTGGATCAGGTGACGGAGGAGAGAGGGCAGAGGACGGAAGGGAGCGTGTAACCCGTTTTCTGGCATCCATCGTCCGACCTCCGACCTCTGACATCTGTTCTCCGCCCTCAATGCCCCAGCGCGAGAGCAATGAGGCCGAGCGATCCTACGAGCACCCGCCACCACGCGAACAGCGCGAATCCATGCCGCTGGACGTAGCCGAGAAACGACTTCACCACGATCCAGGCGCAAATGAACGAGACGACGAAGCCGAAGGCGATGATGATCGCATTGTCCATACTCAGCTGTCCGCGGCTCTTGTAGAGATCGTAGGCGAACGCACCCGCCATGGTCGGCATCGCCAGCCAGAACGAGAACTCTGCCGCCGAGCGGCGGTCGGCTCCCAGCAGCATGGCCGCGACGATTGTCGCTCCCGCGCGCGAAACCCCTGGGACCATCGACAGGCACTGCGCCACCCCTATGGTGAAATACATCGGCAGGGAAAAGCGCGTGGCATCGTGATACCGCGTGCTCAGCTTCATCTGATCGACCCACAGCAGAATGGCGCCCCCGACGATCAGGGTGAAGCAGACGATCCATGCGTTGAACAGCACGGATTTGATGAAGTCATGCGCCAGCGCCCCGACGAATGCCGCCGGCAGAAACGCGATCAGCACGCCGATGACAAACCGCCGAGCGGCGAGGTCTTTGAACATGCCCAGCGCGATCTGCCAGATTCGGCCAAAATAAATCGATAAGAGTGCAAGAATCGCCCCGAACTGGATCAGAACCGCAAAAGTCTTGCCGAAATCCTCGTCGTCAAAGCCGAAGAAACGCTGCACCAGGAGCAGGTGGCCGGTCGAGGACACCGGAAGGAACTCGGTCAATCCCTCGACCACACCGAGGATGAATGCCTTGAGCAGGACGACGAGGGACATGGGCGGCTCCATGTGGCAGGGGAACGGGGCGCCGCCGCATCGGACGCGGAAGCTCCGAAAGGCTGCTTTTCCCGCATCGTCCCTTCCGGGGCAATGGCCGGCCGCCGGCATCGCACAGCTTGCTCCGGCGGCCTCTATGCAGGAGTACGGACGCCATCTACCGTCATTCTCCCGCCCTGCGTCACCAAGAAAGCCTTAAGGATACGCCGCCAATGCTTGCCGCCGAATGCTGACGCTGTTCCACCACCCCTTTTGCCCACATTCCCGCTTCATCCGGCTCGCGCTCGGCGAGCACGGGATCTCGCCACGACTGGTGGAAGAGCGGGTGTGGGAGCGACGCGAGGAGTTTCTCAAGCTCAATCCCGCATGCGCCACGCCGGTCCTGGTCGAGGAGGGTCAGCCGCCCGTTCCGGGCGCCGGAATCATCGCGGAGTATCTCGACGAGACCCATGGACCGCAACTCGGCCGGCTGCGGCTGTTGCCGAGCGAGACCCGCGCGCGGGTTGAGGTTCGCCGCCTGCTCAGCTGGTTCAACGACAAGTTCTTCGCCGAAGTCACCGGCCCGCTCACCACGGAGCGCCTCTACAAACGTTATCTCCCGGTCAGCGCGGGCGGCGGGTCGCCGGACACCGGGGCGATCCGTGTTGCGCGCCACAACATCCGCTACCACCTCGCCTATATCGGCTGGCTGGCAGGTACCCGCGATTGGCTTGCGGGAGAGCAGATGAGCTATGCCGATCTGGCAGCGGCGAGCCACTTGTCCGCAGCCGACTATCTGGGCGATGTCCCGTGGAACGAAGACGAGATGGCGAAAACCTGGTACGCGCGCGTGAAGTCGCGCCCGGCGTTCCGGCCGCTGCTGGCCGAAACGCTGCCGGGGGTGCCGCCGTCGGAAACATACGCCAACCTCGACTTTTGACCGAGCCGTCAAGCCTCAAGCAGGCGCTGCAGGATGCAGCGCGGGAGCTTGGCTTCGACATCGTCGGCATAGCCACGCCGGATTCCATTCCGCTCGCCGCGCAGCGCCTGCGGCAGTTCCTGGCCGAGGGCGCCCACGGCGACATGGGATGGATGCAGACATCTGCGTCGCGCCGCGGCGACCCGCGCGCTTTGTGGCCGCAGGTGCGCTCGATCATCATGCTCGGCCTGGGCTACGCCCGGGAAGGCGATCCTCTCGCCATCCTGCAACAGCGCGACTGCGGCGCAATCTCGGTCTATGCCCAGAGCGCGGACTATCACGATGTCATAAAGCCGCGATTGAAGCTCCTTGCCCGCTGGCTCACCTCGCAAGCCGGCGGGGAGGCAAAGGTGTTCGTCGATACTGCGGCAGTGATGGAGAAGCCGCTTGCCGCAGCCGCCGGCCTGGGCTGGCAGGGCAAGCACACCAATCTCGTCTCCCGCCAATTCGGATCCTGGCTGTTTCTTGGCGCAATATTCACCACTCTCGATCTTCCTCACGATGCACCGAGCCCGGACCATTGTGGAACCTGCAAGGCGTGCCTCGATATTTGTCCTACCGCCGCGTTCCCCGCGCCCTATCGGCTCGATGCGCGCCGGTGCATCTCGTATCTCACCATCGAGCACAAAGGGCCGATCCCACGCGACCTGCGTGCCGCCATCGGCAATCGCATCTACGGGTGTGACGATTGTCTGGCCATTTGCCCGTGGAACAAGTTCGCGCAGGCAACCCGGGACGCGAAGCTCGCGCTGCGTGACGAGCTCAACGCCCCTGGGCTCCTCGATCTGGTGCGACTGGATGATGCGGCATTTCGAACGATGTTCGCAAAGACGCCGGTGAAACGCACCGGACGCGATCGCTTCGTGCGCAACGTGCTGATCGCGATCGGCAATTCCGGCGATCAAAGCTTTGTCCCGGAGGCGCAGCGATTGCTTGACGATCCCTCGCCCTTGGTACGGGGTGCAGCGGTGTGGGCGCTGGGACGGCTCGATCGCGCTCGCCTCGCTCGCATCGCACCGGCGCACCGCAACAGGGAGACCGATGCGCTGGTGCAGGAAGAATGGGCAGCGACGCTCTCTCAGAATTCCGCGACGGCCGCGATCAGACGCTCGATGTCCTCGGGACGCGAAAGACGATGATCCCCGTCCTTGACCAGGGTGAGCACGACATCGTCCTGGGCAAAGCGCGCGGTCAGCTCAACGGCGTGCTGCCACGGGACGTCGGGATCCTGCACTCCCTGCAGGATCCGCACCGGGCAGCCGGTCTCGATCATGCCATCGAGCAACAGGTGCCGGCGCCCGTCCTCGATCAAGCCGCGCGTGATGAGGTAGGGCTCATCGGAATAGGCCGATGGCCGCTCCCAGGCGCCGGTCTGCTCGATCTGATGTTGCACTTCGAGCGGGAAACGCTTCCACATCAGCTCCTCGGTGAAGTCGACCGCGGGCGCGATCAGAACCAGCCCGATGAGGCGTGCTTCCGGCTCCGGCCGCTTTGCCACCTCGCGCGCAAGCAGGAGCGCCAGCCACGCTCCCATCGATGAGCCGATCACCACTTGGGGACCGCGGCAGAATGCGTCGAGCACGGCAACGCTCTCTTCCAGCCATCGCCCGATGGTCCCATCGGCAAAATTTCCGCCGGATTCACCGTGACCGGAATAGTCGAAGCGGACCATCGCGCGACCGTGGTCGCGTGCCCAGGTATCCAGTGCCTCGGCCTTGGTCCCACGCATGTCGGATTTGAACCCGCCGAGCCACAGCAGCATGGGCGAGCCGCCGGCGCGCCGGCGTACCGCAATCCGCCGGATTGCTTTCTCGGTTCCAACATCAAGAAAATTCAGGCAAGGATCGCTCATTTGAACCAAACCGCAGATGCGCGCTGCTTCCGCGAGGGGCTACCGTGTTTCAGCTTGAATGCAAATGCCGCGCGCGGAGCACCCGACCGAACCGCCGGAGCAAGCGGTGAGCACCGCTCAGGACGAGGCCCACAGTGCCCCGCGGACATTGGCCGGCGCAACGATCCTCCAGATCGTGGCGGCTTTGCGCGACGAGCCAGTCGCCCGGACAGTAGTGAGTGTCACCGAGGCGCTGCTGCGATCGGGTGCCCGCACCCTCGTGGCCGCGGAGGACGGCCCGCTCGCTGAAGAGCTCAGAACCTTTGGCGCGGAGTGGATACCGCTTGTCAACGACACCATCAGCCCGCTCAAGCTCTACAAGGCTGCGCGCAGGCTGGAGCGACTGATCGCATCCGAGCGGGTCGATATTGTCCACGCGCAAAGCATCGGCGGCGCCTGGGCAGCAAACATGGCCGCGACGCAGATTGCGGTCTGGCTGGTCACGACGCTGCCGGACGTGCCGGTGACCTCCGGATTTCGCGCCTACTGGGCCGGCGCTCTCGCACGGGGCGATCGCATCATTACGCCATCCCGTTATGCGGCAGCGCCCGTCATGCAACGGTTCAGGGTGCCGCGCGAGCGGATTACCGTCATCCCGCGCAGCATCCAGACTGGCACTTACGACCCAAGGGCAGTGGATGCCGCACGCAGGGAAGCGCTGCGCCAGGCCTGGCGTGCTCGACCGGGCGACCAGCTCGTTCTGGTCCCTGGCCGAATCGCCCCGTGGAACGGACAGATTCTTGTCCCGGAGATCGCTCGCGTTATTGTGGACAGCGGGGTGCGTGGGTTCATCATTGTGATGGCGGGGGAGCATGAGAGCTTTCGCAAATATGCCCGGTTCATCGCCGAGCAGGCGAGACGGAAGGGAATTGCGGCGTTCATCCGCTTCAGCGGACATTGCCGCGACATGCCCGCCGCGTACGCCGCTGCCGACATCGTCCTCGTGCCAGCGATCGAGCCGCCCGTGCTTGGCCGCGTGGTCGCGGAGGCGCAAGCCATGGGCCGGCCGGTGGTCGCCGCCAATCTCGGCATCCTGCCGGAGCATATCGTAACGCCGCCTGAGATGCCGGAAGCAATCCGCACCGGCTGGCTGGCAGAGCCGGGGGACGCTGTCGATTTTGCCAGTGCCCTGAGCACGGCGCTGTCCCTCGACCATGCGGCTTACCGCGCAATGAGCGCTCGCGCGCGTCAATTCGCCGAGTACATGTTCTCGCCCCGCAGCGTCGCGATCGCCACCCGGGCGGTCTATACGTCGCTATTGGCGCGGGACGATTGATCGATCTGCGGTTTTGCCCGTCGGTCTCTGGGTTGTCATGCCGCTTCAAGCGGGGCATCCAGTAATCCCGGCGCGACGGTTTGAGCCGAAGCCGTCCCAACCCGGATGTTCGGTGATTATGGGGCTGAGTGTGACCTGCCCGACACTGCCGGGCTCCATTTCAGCGCCGCCCCGCAATTGACTTAAATCGGTCGCTTGGGCGTTGACTTATGCGTGGTTTGTACTGATCTTTCGCTGGCCTGCCCGGCAGGTCCGTCGCAACAACAGAGGAGAGCAGAGCCATTCGCCGTCCAATCAAACCTGCGCAGCCTGCACCGAAGGATGGGCCGCGCATCAACGAGGAGATCCGCACCCACAGCGTTCAATTGATCGACCAGAGTGGCCAGAACCTTGGCCCCGTCGAGGTCCAGCTTGCCTTGCAGAAGGCGCAGGAGGCGGGGCTCGATCTGGTCGAGATCGCTCCCAATTCAACTCCGCCCGTTTGCAAGATTCTCGATTACGGCAAATACAAATACCAGGCGCAGAAGAAGGCGGCTGAGGCGCGCAAGAAGCAAAAGGTGGTCGAGGTCAAGGAGATCAAGCTGCGGCCGATGATCGACGATCACGATTACGACGTGAAGATGCGGTCCATGCAGCGGTTTTTCGAGGAAGGCGACAAAGTCAAGGTCACGCTGCGCTTTCGCGGCCGCGAGATGGCGCACCAGGAGCTTGGGTATCAACTGCTCAACCGGGTCAAGGACGACACCTTGAAGATCGCCAAGGTGGAGCAGGAGCCCCGGTTCGAAGGACGCCAGGTCGTCATGGTGCTCGCGCCCCGCTGACGCTACGCATAGCTGGGGCAACGGGCAAAGGCGCGCGCACAGGTTTACGCAGTCTGCGCAGCTTGACTGCGCCGCGCCAAGCCCATGCGGACGGGATCCTCAGCGCCGACGCGTGGGCAAAAGCCCGTTGGTTGCAATCCGCAGAGACCTCTGCCATAAACCCGCGATTTTCCCGTTGCCCGGCCATCAGGGCTGCCGCGGCGACGGCGTAACAATCAGCAGCAGCTCGAACGAGCAATACGGTCCGACCCGCCGTTCAGTGGCATGGTCGAGCCGCAGAGGAGACCCAAATGCCCAAAATCAAGACCAAGTCCGGGGCCAAGAAGCGATTCAAGGTGACTGCCGGCGGCAAGGTGCTCTACCAGCACCGCAGCAAGCGCCACGGAATGATCAAACGTACCAACAAGCAGATCCGGCAGCTGCGCGGTACGAGCGTGCTGTTCAAGACCGACGGAGAAACCGTCAAAAAGTACTTCCTGCCGAACGGCTGATCGAGCCGCTTCACTTTTCAGTCAAGCGCAATGTGTTGAAGGAGCATCGCCATGGCACGCGTGAAACGTGGGGTCACGAGCCACGCAAAACATAAGAAGGTCCTCAAGGCGGCGAAGGGGTTTCACGGGCGGCGCAAGAATACGATACGTATCGCCAAGCAGGCTGTGGAGAAGGCCAACCAATACGCCTATCGCGACAGAAAGCGAAGGAAACGCACATTCCGTGCTCTGTGGATTCAACGCCTCAATGCGGCGGTGCGCCCATTTGGCCTGACCTACAGCCGCTTCATCGACGGCATCGGCAAGGCCGGAATCCTGGTCGACCGGAAAATCCTGTCCGATCTTGCAATCCGGGAGCCCGCCGCCTTCCAAGCCATCGTCGAGAAGGCAAAAGCCGCGATCGCGGCTTGACCGCTCCAGCCTGGCAGCACAGCAAACTCGGTCTGTTCCCTCTCCCCGTTCTTGCGGGGAGGGTTAGGGTGAGGGGCCGAGTTCAACACCATCCGGTGCCTGTTGCACGGTTACGGCGCACGCTTCGCGGGGCGGGTTTGAAACCCGCCCCTTGGCGCTGGTAATAAGCCCTTTGCCGCATGATCGGCATCTTGGCTGCCGACACCAGCCGATCACATTCCCAGTTGGCATCGCGGACCGAACGATGCAGGATCTCAAAGCCGAACTGCTGCGCGGCCTGTGGTATGTCGCTCTGCCCGCGGCCGAGCTGCGGGCCGTCCAACTGGTGCCCAAGGTCCTGCTGGGCGAGCCGCTGCTCATCGGGCGCAGGCGAGATGGGCGCGTGTTCGCATTGCGTGACAGCTGCCCGCATCGCGGCATACCGCTGCATTACGGCCGCTTCGACGGCGAGACCATCGCGTGCTGCTACCACGGCTGGCGCTTCGATACCGGCGGCACCTGCGTTGAGATTCCGTCGCTCCGCGAAGGGCAGGAGGTCGACCTCGGCAAGATCCGCTGCGGAGACTATCCCTGCACGGAGCGACAGGGCCTGGTATGGATCTATTTCCGCCATCCCAGCCAATCATGCGATGCGGTCGAGCCGCCCGATCCGCCGCGCATGCCGGTCTTTTCCGACGACGCGCGACCCGCGGCCGCGATCATGTTGCCGTTCCCCTGCTCTACCGATCACGCCGCGTTCGGCCTGATGGATCCGACCCACGCCGCTTATGTGCACACGTCGGCATGGTTCAAGCACAAGGCGACGAAGCTGCGGCCCAAGGAAAAGGAGTTCAAGCCCATCGAGCTCGGGTGGCAGATGGTCCGCCATCGGCTTCCACCGCAAAATCTGGCCTACAAATTACTGGGACGCAATGTGGAGACGGAGATCTCCTACAAATTGCCGGGGCTGCGGATCGAGGAGGTGCACGGAGATCGGCAAGCAGTCGTTGGGCTCACCGCCATCACCCCGATAACCGATGAGTCGACGGAAGTGCATCAGATTTTCTGGGCCTCGCCGCGCTGGGTAGCTCCGCTTGCGCCGCTGCTCAAAGTCTTCATGCGCATCTTTCTCGATCAGGATCGGCAAGTCGTGATCCGTCAGCGTGAGGGTCTGGTCTATCGTCCAAAGCTCATGCTGATCAACGATGCCGATACCCAGGCGCGCTGGTGGATGCGGGTAAAAGATGAATGGATCTCCGCGCAGGCGCAGGGTCGCGCTTTCAGCAATCCGCTCGAGCCCAAGACGCTGCGCTGGCGCAGCTGAACCGGAATGCGAATGCAAGATCCGAGCGTTCTGGAAAAGGAGCTTCTGGGCGAGATTGCCGCGGCCAGTGATGAAGCGGCGATCGAGACGATCCGCATCGCGGCCCTTGGCAGGAACGGATCGGTTTCCGCGCTGCTTAAAACCCTGGGCGAGATGAGCCCCGAGCAGCGCCGCGAGCAGGGTCCGCTGATCAATCGCCTCAAGGAGCGGGTGGGCGCGGCTATTGCGGAACGCAAGGCAGAGCTGAAAAGTGTCGCGCTCGAAGCCCGACTCAATACCGAAACGCTGGATATCACGCTGCCGGTGCGTGAGCCGCCGGTCGAGGTCGGGCGCGTCCACCCCTTAAGCCAGGTCAATGACGAGCTGATTGCGATCTTTGCGGATATGGGATTTTCCGTTGCGGAAGGACCCGATATCGAATCCGAGGACTACAATTTCACCAAGCTCAATTTCCCCGAAGGACATCCCGCGCGGGATATGCACGACACGTTCTATTTGAATCCGAAGCCTGACGGCTCTCGGCTCCTGCTGCGCACGCATACATCGCCGGTGCAGATCAGAACCATGCTGGCGAAGCAGCCGCCCATTCGGGTCATCATCCCGGGCCGCACCTATCGCAGCGACAGCGACCAGACTCATACGCCGATGTTCCATCAGCTGGAGGGTCTCGTCATCGACCAAAGCTCGCACCTTGGGCACCTCAAGTGGATCCTGCAGGAATTCTGCGCGGCGTTCTTCGAGGTCGATCACGTCAAGATGCGCTTTCGCCCCTCGTATTTTCCGTTCACCGAGCCGTCGCTCGAGGTCGACATCCAATGCAAGCGCGACAAGGGCGAGATCCGCTTTGGCGAGGGCGAGGATTGGCTGGAAATCCTCGGCTGCGGCATGGTTCATCCCAACGTGCTGCGCAATTGCGGGCTCGATCCGGATGAATATCAAGGCTTCGCCTGGGGCCTCGGCATCGATCGTATCGCCATGCTGAAATACGGCATGCCGGATCTGCGCGCCTTCTTCGAAGCCGACGTGCGCTGGCTGTCCCATTACGGGTTTCGGCCGCTCGATTTTCCGAGCCTCGCCGGAGGGCTCAGCGCGTGATGAAATTCACCCTGGCCTGGCTCAAGGAGCATCTCGATACGGATGCCCCGCTGACGACGATCGTCGACAAGCTCACCATGATCGGGCTGGAGGTGGAGAAGGTCGTCGATCGCGGCAAGCTGCTCGCGCCGTTTTCCATCGCACGGGTCATTTCCGCCGAGCAGCACCCCAATGCCGATCGACTGCGGGTCTGCATGGTGGATACCGGCAGCGGCGACCCGGTGCAGGTCGTTTGCGGGGCGCCTAATGCGCGCGCGGGAATGAAAGGCGTTTTCGTGCCGCCCGGCGCATTCATACCCGGCAAGAACATGACGCTCGCCGTCGGCAAGATCCGCGGCGTCGAGAGCCGAGGCATGCTGGTATCGGAGTTCGAGCTGGAGATCTCGGACGATCACGAGGGCATCATCGCGCTGCCCGACGATGCCCCTGTGGGCACGAGCTACGCGCGCTGGGCCGGGGTCGATGATCCCGTCCTCGAGATAAATCTTACTCCGAACCGCGCGGACTGCGCCGGAGTGAGCGGCATTGCACGCGACCTCGCCGCCGCCGGAATGGGATCCATGATCCCCCGTCCGATCGAACCCGTGCGGGGCGGTTTTCCTTGTCCCAAGGTCACGCTCGAGTTCGGATCCACGCCCTCGCTCTGTCCCGCTTTCGGGCTGCGGCTCATTCGCGGAGTCAAGAACGGCCCCTCGCCGCAGTGGCTGCAACGCCGGCTCATTGCAATCGGGCTTCGTCCCATAAACCTTCTCGTCGACATCACCAATTTCATCACTTACGACCGGGCGCGTCCGCTGCATGTTTTCGATGCGGCGAAGGTCCATGGGGACCTGACCGTTCGACGCGCCCGTCCGGGGGAAAAGCTGGTCGCGCTGGACGGCAAGAGTTACGAGCTTGATGAAAGCATCTGCGTTATCGCTGATGCGAGCGGGGTTGAATCGCTTGCGGGTATCATGGGGGGCGAAGCAACGGGATGCTCGGCGGAAACCACCGACGTGCTGATCGAATCGGCGCTTTGGGACCCTGCCAACATTGCTCACACCGGCCGCAAGCTCGGCATCAACTCCGACGCTCGCTATCGCTTCGAGCGCGGGGTGGATCCGGCTTTCATGCTGCCTGGCCTCGCGCTCGCCAGCAGGATGGTGCTCGATCTCTGCGGGGGCGAGCCGTCGGTCGTCACTGTTGCAGGCAAGGTGGAGGTACCAGAGCACAAGATCGATTTTCCCAAGGGCGAGGTGGCGAGATTGGCCGGCATCCATATCGATTCAACCGAAATGGAAACTGTGCTGAGCCGACTCGGATTTTCAGCCGTCTCCCGCGATGGAAGCCTGAGGGTGGAGGTGCCGTCATGGCGGGGCGACGTGCGCGAGAAGGCTGATGTGGTCGAGGAGATCGTGCGCATCATCGGGGTGGATCGCATTCCCGCAACGCCGTTCGACCGCGTTGAAGCGCCGCGCCGACCCGTGCTCACGCCTTTGCAGACCCGCAGGCGCAAAGCCGCGCGCGCGCTGGCGGCGCGCGGCATGGTCGAGGCTGTCACCTGGTCGTTCATCGCCCATGACGAGGCCGCCTTGTTCGGCGGCGGAGATCGCGAGCTGACGCTTGCCAACCCCATCGCTGCGGATCTTTCCGACATGCGGCCGAGCCTGATCCCGGGACTGATCGCAGCCGCGCAGAGAAATACCAATCGCGGCTTTCCCGATGTCGCCTTGTTCGAAGTAGGTCCGATCTTTCGCGGCGACCGCCCTGAAGACGAATTCACCGCTGCTGCCGGAATGCGCACCCGCCTCGCCAAGCCGGAAGGCGTGGGACGCCACTGGTCCGCAGCTGCGATTTCGGTGGATGCGCTCGATGCAAAAGCCGACGCGCTTGCGGTCCTCTCAGCGGCCGGAGCGCCAAGCCAGGCGCTGCAGGTCGTTCCAGGCGGCCCTACCTGGTACCATCCTGGCCGCTGCGGCACGATTCAAATCGGTCCGCAGAGCGTGCTTGGACATTTCGGCGAATTGCATCCGCGCGCGCTCGAGGCGCTCGAGGCCGATGGTCCCGTCGTCGCGTTCGAGGTCGTCCTGGAGAAAATTCCCGAGCCGAAGATAAAATCCACGCGCGCCAAGCCGCCGCTCGAGCTTTCGCCGTTTCAACCTATCGAACGCGACTTTGCCTTTGTGGTCGATCAGTCCATCCGCGCCGGCGACCTGGTACGGGCCGCCCAGAGCGCGGATCGCAAGCTGATCAGCAAAATCGCGGTCTTCGACGTTTATCAGGGCGCCGGAATCGAGCCGGGCAAGAAATCAATCGCCATCGCGGTGACGTTGCAGCCGCGTGAGAAGACCATGACCGACGATGAGATCGAGGCGATAGCGGGCAAGGTCATCGCCGAGGTCAAGAAGCGCACAGGCGCCGTTCTGCGAGCCTAGGAGTTATTTGCTAGCTTAGCTTAGCTAGGAGCCGGGCCTAGGACACGGCCTAGCAGCGAGACGCTACAGCTCGAATTTCACGCTCACCCCCGCCGTCCGCCGAAAAGCCTCAGGACTGCGTCGGCGGCGCGTTCACCCGACTCCCACGCGCCCGCGACCGTGCCCCAGAGCGTCTCGTGCACGGCCTCGCCCGCAAGGAAGATTCGGCTCGCTATCGGGTCCATGAGCACCTTGCGTGCCGATTGAGCTCCCGGTGCAGCCGCGGAGGCGGCACCCAGAACCCATGGCTCGTAGTTCCACCGCGTCGCCTGATGGCGTTTGATGCTGCGGATGATGTCGGCACCGTACAGTCCGCTGAGCCAGCTGTTTGCGAATTCCATCATGGCGGGCTCGCCATTGGCAGAGAGATCGCGCCCGAAATTGCCTCCGACGTCAATGATGCAAAGCGTTGACCCGGAGACGTTCGCAAAAACTGCGGCCGTTTCTTTGCTCTCGCTCTTTTCAAGCACCAGCTCATCCGCTCGCAGCCCGAGCGGATTTCCCATGAGCTCGATGGCAATGTGATCGAGACTCCCAAGCTTGAGCTTGTTGGCCGCATCGAGATGGCGCTTGGGCACATCAAATTTGATCTTGCCGGAGACCAGCACATTCGTGGAGACCGTGACAATCGCCGTCGGCGCTCGAAACGGACCTTTGGGTGTCTCGACCTCCACGCTCGCGCGTCCCCAGTCGATGCGGGTGACCGGCGTAGAAACCTGAACCGCCCCTGCGGGCGCGAGCTTTGCCAGGAGCGTGCCTAGCCCCTGGCGGCAAAATGCGCCGTTGTCGCGCTCGGCAGCCCGCGAAAGGTCCACGGTCGAGAGTTCCGCAAGGTCCTTGCCGCAGCTGTATGGACCCAACAGGAATTCTATGGTCGGGCGCCATTCGCCCAGGTCTTTCGGCAAAACCTGCGCACAAGCAATATCGCTCTTGCGCGCGGCGTCATGGATCGCGGTATTGGCCTTGACCAGGCTTGCAAGGAAATCTTCCATCTCGCCTTCGCGCGCGTAGCGCCGGCCGATGCGCATGCGCTGCCCGGGGGGCGCGAGGTAGAGGTCGAGACCGGTCTGGGGGGCGAGCTTGGCGATCGGACTATTGTCGGCGAGGTAGATGCGGTGCGCGCCCCGGTCGTATGGAACGCTGAAGCTTCTGGTATCGGTGATGCAGCGTCCGCCAATCTCGTTGGCGGCTTCGAGCAGAACAAACTGCCTGCCTGATGCGGCAAGACGGCGGGCGGCGGCAATCCCGGCGGCCCCGGCACCGATAATGATCACGTCGACGTTGCCGGAACGGGGCGCCTCGGGTGCCCGTCTGCGCTGCGCCCATGCCGGGCTGGCTCCAAGGGAAGCGCAGGCAGCAAGGAACAACCGGCGCGTCCAGCCGGCCAAGGGATCAGCGCCGCCGTCGCGCGTCGGCGCCGAGCTGCAGTGAGACTCGATCACTTTCGTTGATTTATTTTTCATCCAGCTTCATGACTGCTGCGCGCACTGTTCCATCGGCTTCGCCGATGACCCGCAGCGTGTTGGCATCAAATTCGAGCCCCACCAGGCGCAGATCAAGCGCCTGCGCATCGACGCGGATGCTGTCGCTGCGCTTGCCAAAATCGGCCACCGCCTTGGCGATGTTCTTGCGCGCCTCCTGGGCAAGCGGCATCAAGTCGATCACTGCCTTGTCCGAGAGCGTCTGTTCCAGATACGGAAGCGCAGCCCGTGCTGCCGCACCCAGCATTCCGAACGCCGCCTGCGATTCGACGTCGAGGGACATGTCACCCAGACGCAGCAACTGTCGGGCGGGGTCGAGGATCGGCCGACCCCAGACGTGGATCGTTGCGTCGGCTCCAAGGCCAAACCAGCTCTTTGTTTCGTTGGCTGTCACCCCGACCGAGATCAACAACCTGTTCCCGGAAGCTGCAACACTGACGCTGTTGATGGTAGCGGTAAAGGCACTGGTTTTGTCCTCGGGAAATGTTTTTCCCTTGAGCTGTGCCTCCATCAGCCGGTTGATCTCAGTGAAAGGAAGGTCGATCGGCAGGGCAATGCTGACGCGGCCTTGCTGCATCTGTTGCACGATGTCCAACTGCGCAGGGAATGGACACTCGGGCTTGGTTTCATTCGGCACGATACGCGTATCTGCCTGTACTCCGATCGTCAGGAACACGAAATGCTCGTCGATGCGCGGATTGGCGGCAAAGGCACGTGTGGGCCGCAGCTCAAGCCATAGATTGGGCATCTGCGGGTCGAGGGTGCCGAGGGAAACCGAGCGGCACATTTTGGCCCATTGCTCGCGGGCGGCCGCTTCAATCAACGGACTGTTCCTGACGGCGGCCTGCAGGAGCGACACCTGCTCGTTGATGGCGCGGTCGAGCAGCGGCCTGATTGAATCGGGGACGCTGAGCTTCATGCCCATCACCGAGAGGGAGGCGTCGGCTATCGTCACCTGCGACGTCAAATTAGGTTCCATGCGCCAGTCCGGAAGAAGCGAAGGGCGCGCAATGAGCGTTGCTGCTCCGCGAACGTCCGCGCGTTGCTCCTGCGGCTTTCCTCCTTGCTCCTCTCTGGGCGGCGAAGCCGGATTGCCGCCGAGGAGGCTTCCAATCAGACCTTGCAGATCCCCTGATTGTCCCAACAATCCGGATGGGCCCGCCAAGCGGCCGCTCGCGTGCATGCTGCCGGTCAGGGCAGTCGATATGGAGAGCCCTTCGGGTCTCCCGGAAACGGTGAATGGTCCCCGCAAAACCGACCAGCCGATATCGGCATCACCGACAAATGGCAGGGAGGGGAGCTCCGGCTTTCCGGAAAGCTCGCGCGGTGCTGCCCTTTCCAACGCGTCGCTGATGGCAGTTTGCGCGATGGCCACGGGGACGATGATGGTGGAGCTGCGCGTCACCGGCGCAAGCGGCGGTACCGCGGTCAGCGCCGGCTTCCGGTCGCGGCGACCGATCAAGCTCGCGGCCGTCGCGAGGGCAATGACTGCAACAACGACGAGCGCAGCGCCGAGCGCGATCTTGCGCCAATGCGAACCCATGAAACCTCCTCGGATTACGCGGCAGTTATTGCCGTGAACGTGGCGCCAGCGGGGCACCGGCATGGGCCGGGGCATGTACGGGCAGGGTCTTTCCCGGCCACTTGCAAAGATCAGAGATCAGGCACTGCTCGCAAAGCGGGCGCCGCGCCACGCATACATAGCGTCCATGCAAGACCAGCCAGTGGTGAGCATGGCGTTTGTAACGGGCCGGCACGATCGCATCGAGCTTGGTTTCGACTTCGAACGGCGTCGCCCCCGTCGCAAGGCCGGTGCGATTGCCCACGCGAAAGATGTGAGTGTCAACCGCAATGGTCGGCTCGCCGAACGCAACATTGAGAACCACATTGGCGGTTTTACGACCCACCCCCGGCAGCGCTTCCAGCGCCTCACGACTGGGCGGCACCTGACCTGCATGCTCCTCGACCAGCTTCCGTGACAGGGCAACAAGGTTCTTGGCCTTGGTCCGAAACAGCCCGATGGTCTTGATCAGCTCCTGCACGCGCGCTTCTCCAAGAGCAACGATTTTCTCAGGCGTATCGGCAGCGGCAAACAGCGCGGGGGTAGCCTTGTTCACACCCGCGTCAGTTGCCTGAGCAGAGAGCACTACCGCAACCAGCAGAGTGAAAGGGTTGATGTGCTCAAGCTCGCCCTTGGGCTCGGGATTGGCGGCCTGGAACCGGCGGAACGCTTCCTCGATCTCGCCCGTTGTCCACTGCGGCAAGCGACCCGCGGCAGCTTTCTTGTCAGCGGCTACACGTTTGCCCGCGGTTTTGAGCCTGGCACGTGGAACGACGCGACTTGACGGATGTAAGCGCACCGATCTACCCGGCGGCTTACCTGCAGATTTGCCGCCTTTAGCGCGATCTATCTTGCGGGCCATTGCATCCGTATAATGTGCACCATGGCATCGGACAACGACCAAGCCGGTGAGGCCCCGATCTTTTCGGCAATACTCACGCCGCATCGCTCGCTCGGCCGGGCCGGGTTCCTCTGCTTGATGGCGGTGCTGGGCGGAGTGAGCCTGGTGACCGGAGTGGTGTTTCTGCTGGTCGGCGCCTGGCCCGTATTCGGCTTTTGTGGCCTTGACGTTGCGCTGATGTACTGGGCGCTTCAGGTGAATTATCGACGCGCTGAGTCCTACGAGCAGGTGACGGTGAGACCCTCGGAGTTGACCGTCCGCCAGGTCAGCTATCGCGGGGCGGTCCGAGAATGGAGCGCCAATCCGGTATGGGTGCGGCTTGATCGCGTAGTCCATGCCGAGTTTGGCATCGAGCGACTGTTTCTGGTCTCAAGGGGCAAGCGTCTCGCCGTCGCTGCCTTTCTCGGCCCGCAGGAGAAGGAAAGTTTCGCCCTTGCGCTTTCGGCGGCATTGGGCGAAGCGAAGAGGGGTCCGACGCGCACCATCTTTGAATAGAGTCTGGCGCGGAACCATCACGCGGCGAGATCGAGCTTCTCGGCCACGGTGGAATCAGCATCGAGCCGGTAGACCAGAGGCACCCCGGTGCCGATCTCGCGCTTGAGGATATCGGTGATCGAAAGCCGCTCAAGCACCATGACGAGGGCGCGCAGCGAATTGCCGTGCGCTGAGACGAGAACCCGGTTGCCGCGCAGTACCGCTGGCAGAATTTCCTGAATGTAATACGGAAGCACCCGCGCAGCCGTGTCTTTGAGGCTCTCGCCACCAGGCGGCGCCACGTCATACGAGCGTCGCCAGAGATGCACCTGCTCGGCCCCCCACTTTGCTCTCGCATCATCTTTGTTGAGCCCCGACAGATCTCCGTAGTCGCGTTCGTTGAGCGCCTGATCCCGGAACACCGGAATGCCGGTCTGGCCCAACTCTTCCAACATCAGATCGAGCGATCGCTGTGCCCGAATGAGCGCCGACGTGAATGCAATGCTGAAGGAGAAGCCCTGTGCCTTGAGCTTCCGGCCGGCGGCACGTGCCTCGGCGATTCCGTTGGGGGTGAGATCGACGTCCCTCCAGCCGGTGAAGAGATTCTTCAGGTTCCACTCGCTTTCCCCATGACGCACAAGCACGAGCACCCGTTCGGTCATTGGTTCGCATCTCCGCCAGAATTAGATATCGCGCAGGCCGAGGACATCGGCCATGGAATAAACGCCCGGTTTTTGCGTGCGCGCCCACAGCGCCGCGCGGAGCGCGCCGCGGGCGAATATCATTCGATCTTCCGCTCGGTGGGTGAGCTCGACGCGTTCCGCCGCCCCGGCAAAGATGACCGTGTGGTCGCCGACGACGGTGCCTCCACGCATCGCGGCAAAGCCGATGTCGCCTGGACAGCGAGCGCCGGTGTGGCCGTCGCGTGCCCGCACCGAATGTTGCGCGAGATCGATCTTTCGGCCCTCCGCCGCAGCACGGCCCAGCATGAGCGCGGTGCCGGAGGGCGCGTCAACTTTTTTGTTGTGGTGCATCTCAAGGATCTCGATGTCGAACTCCTCATCGAGCGTCTGTGCGACGCGCTTAATCAGAGCAGCGAGCAGATTCACTCCCATGCTCATGTTCCCGGACTTGACGATCACTGCGCGTTTCCCCGCTTCCTCGATCAGAATTTCGTTCTCACCGGAAAGCCCGGTGGTTCCGATAACATGGGCGATTCCACGCCGCGCCGCGAGCTCGGCAAATACCACGGTGGCAGCGGGAACCGTGAAGTCGAGCAATCCGTCGGCTTTGCTGAGAAGCGGCTCGGGGTCGCTCGCTATGACAACGCCATTTGCACCCAGGCCCGCGAGCTCGCCGGCATCGCGCCCGATCACGGCCGAGCCAGCAGCCTCCACCGCGCCAGCCAAAGTGGCGCCCTTGGTGGCCGCAATCGCATGGACGAGGGTGCGTCCCATGCGTCCGCCTGCGCCCGCCACCACCAGCCGCATCTCAGACATTTTCTTCTCCAGCAGCGCGGTGCGGGTATAACGATGCAGTTTAGGGAAGGAAAGCCGGCGCCGACCCATTGCCGAGGAAGGAAGGCTCCATGCGCTCGCCAATGCTACGATTGTACGAAGATGTCATGGCGAACGGCCGTGTCTTTGCATTACCGGCCTCGCCGCGCATGATCTTCGTGGTGCACGGCGAGATCAGCATAGGCGGTCGAAGTCTCAAGGACGAAGATGCATGGCACGGGGAGGGGGCCGTCACGATCGATGCGGGAGCATCCGGTGCGAGCCTTTGGCGCTGGGAGCTGTCCGGCATGGTCAGTGCCCATACAACCCCGACGGAGGTAGTCTCGCGCGAGAAGATTTCAGCGGAGCTGCACACCCTGCCAAAAGGCGAGCTTCTGTTGCGAGGCGACAGCGTCGGATTTCCACCCGGCGGCTGCGCGTATCCGCATAAGCATCAGGGGCCGGGAATTCGCTGTTTAATCGAAGGAGGAATTCGCATTGATACTCGGGGGACATCCTTCTCCTACGGACCGGGAGGCGCATGGTATGAGAGCGGTCCCGATCCGGTCTTTGCGCAAGCTGCGAGCGACCGGCCCAGCCGTTTCATTCGAGTGATGATTCTGCCGCGAGAATTGGTGGGCAAAAGCTCCATCCAATACGTGAATGAGACGGACAAGAACAAACCGCGCGTGCAGCAGTACAAGATCCTGGCTGACGTGCCGATCGCGAGGCCCGTCGTGCAGCAATCAGCGTCCTCCAGCGATCCGACATGACTCTTCCTCTCCCCAATTTATTGGTGATCTCACTGGAGCAGGGGAGCAGGCCGTCGCGGCCCCGATGTGCAGCTGCAGGCTCGCCGACGCAGGCGCACGCGTCATCAAGATCGAGCGCCCGGAGGGAGACTTCGCCCGTTACTACGATCAGCTGGCCGGCGGCGAGAGCGCCTATTTCGTGTGGCTCAATCGCGGAAAGGAATCCGCCCTGACCGAAAAGCTTGAGGCAGCCGAGATGGCATTCGCCCGTGTCAACGACGCGAGCAAGCTTGCGCAGCATCCGCATCTGCGGCGTATGACCGTCGATACGCCGTCAGGGTCCGTCTCGTATCCCGCGGCCGCGATACTACACCCGGGCGAGGAGCACCGCTGGCGCCGAGTGCCGAGCCTGGGCGAGGATACAGAGCGCATCCGCGCGGAGTTCATGCCGGCCGCAGCCGCGACGGCGGGCTCCTGAATGCATGGGCTGGACAAGTGTGAATTGGTGCCGCAGGGCGGATTCGAACCGTCGACCTACGCATTACGAATGCGTTGCTCTACCGGCTGAGCTACTGCGGCTTCCCAAGCAGCGGCAGATGTAGGCGAAAGGGGCCACTCCGGCAAGCAGCATTTGAGCAGGGGATAAAGAATACACAGCTACACCGCCGTCAGCGGGCTCGTAGCTCCACCGCGATTGTGCACGACCAGGTTCAATTAAGGGTGCCGCGCTCGCTCATGCGCTTGATCAAGCTCCTTGGCCGCATATCCGTCCAATTCTGATTGATGAAGTCAAGGCAAGCAGCCCGGCTGTCCGACTCGTGTATGATTGTCCAGCCGTCCGGCACCTCGATGAAGCTCGGCCAAAGAGAGTGTTGCCCTTCTTCGTTTATCAGCACGTGATAGACTCCATTTTCATCTTCAAATGGATTTGTCACTTCGTCCTCCATTGAATGGTCGGTTGGTTCGTCTTTTGCTGTCTTTCAAGCTCGTCTGTTAGTACCTTGCCGATTACTGCTGCCGAACCCTCATCCAGCATCGTATCGTGGGTACACTCAATCGGATGTACATGAATGTTTCCCTCGACATACGATTCCCAAGTTTGATTTGGCCCCTTGAAATGGGCGTGCGCGGCCACGAACAGCACGACATCACCGTTGAACCGTTCCGGCGAGAACGTGCTTGCGACATGCATGCTGTGTCGGCAGGCGTTCTTCACGCCCTCAAGTTCGGCTTCGGTGAGGAGCGAATGCCTGAATCCGTTGAGGTAATCCCCGCCCAAAATGCGCTCTACCATCTCGTCGACAGCCCTAGGTGATGCGATCTCTTCCTGAAAGCGATCCGCCGAGCCCGTGAAGCCGTTTAGTCGTCCTGCCGGATAACTGTCCAGGAGCGCGAGCAGCGAAAGCTTTTCGCCGAGGGACTGAAGCTGGGTAGCCATGGCATGAGCAACAAGACCGCCAAAGGACCACCCGAGCAGGTTATAGGGTCCGGCAGGTTGGACGTCGCGGATAACCTGCAGATAGTCTGCTGCCATGTCCGCAATGTTGCGGTCGGATGCCTGCCCTTGAGCGAGCTCGCGCGCTTGCAGGCCGTAGATGGGACGGTCCGAGGGTATATGGCCAAGCAATCTGGCATACGACCAACTCAATCCAACCGCAGGGTGGACGCAGAACAGCGGGGCTGCACTTCCAGTCTTTCTGATCGGCAGAAGAACCTCAAAGTCCGAGCATGGTGCGAAAGCTCCCCCCAGGCGCTGCGCCAGACCCGCTACCGTCGGCGCCTCAAACAGGCTGCGGATCGATACCTCCACATCCAGGCTCGCCCGCAGCCGGCTGATCAGCCGCGTCGCCAGCAGCGAGTGCCCGCCAAGCTCAAAGA
>Ga0073928_10004176_pt1 | contig 21749 bp, 20 predicted proteins | sample PaiPotPPA55metaG_FD_76969 | JGI IMG/M metagenome (GOLD analysis project Ga0073928, IMG submission 76969) | Iron sulfur acid spring bacterial and archeal communities from Banff, Canada, to study Microbial Dark Matter (Phase II) - Paint Pots PPA... ...
TCTCAGCAACGGCAACGCGGATCTCAAGCGCTGCGGCATCGCGGATCTGTTCGCCGGCCACGTCACCGCGAGCGCGGCGGGCGCAGCCAAACCTGATGCGCGAATCTTCGCAAGGCTCGCAGCTCAGGCGGGCGTCGAAGCTCATCAGGTGCTGCACATCGGCGATGACCCCCAAGCGGACGTCGTCGGCGCGATGCAAGCCGGAATGCAAGCGGTGTGGCTCAACCGCGATGCGCGGGAGTGGCCCAAGGAATTGGCCGCGCCGCCGCGCACCATTTCGACGCTCGCGGAAATTATTTAGCACCAATGAGATGCACCGCACGCTTAGCAGCCGACGGCGTCGACTGCTGATCGAAAATACCTGAAAAAATAGGCATTTTCCGACACTGGTTCGCGTTTTCCCACTTCACTCCGACTGCGCATTGTCGATAGGATGGTATCGGGCAAAAAAGGATGCCAAGCATGCAAGCAGTATCTGGATCTCTTGTAGCGGTCAGTTCCTTACGCGAGTTCTTTCGTGACGCGTTTCACGCTGCGAGCGAGCATCAGCATCTCGATATCGACGAGCAAGCCGAGCAGTATGTGGTCAACGTGCTCACGATGTTCTCCCGCGCCGACGCGCTATACGAGCGCACGCCGGAGGGCTTGCGCATCAAGCCGTTGGCGCAAATGCTGGCGGATGCGCTCGAAGCGCCGACCGCCGTTGCGCGGCAGCGGGGCCTGCAGCGCCTCGGCGACGTTTCCTTGTTCATCGCGGGATTTTTCGCGCGCAGCTTCGCGCGCAAATTGATCGACATCGACTACCACATCGCGATGGGCGGAAACGCATACAGTTCGCTGGCGGATACCATGCAACGCTCGGTGTCGGGCCGCTGCATAGCGGCGATTTACTCGCAGCTCGCGCTCAAATTTCAGCCGTTGGTCGACGCTCTCAATGAAGTCAGCGAGATGTCCTATCATCACACCGACGCGGACATCCTGCGGCTGTACGAAATATGGATGAAGACCGGCAGCCCGCGGGCGCACGGACTACTCAAGCAGCTGGGCGTGCAGCCGGTCGCGGCGGGCGGCGCGCGCCGCGAGCATTGAGCGCGATGGTTCTGCACGGCCTGCAGTCGCTTCTCGGACGTCTCTACGATGTCGAGCTGAACTACGACATCTACGATTTCCTGGTCACGGATCGCGGCGCCCTGCCGGAGGTCGCACCCGCCTTGACCGCGGGCGACATAGAAGAAGAACTCCTGTTGGCCGAAACGCCGGACGGCGCCGGGGTCGCGCTGTACTTGGACCCGGGCTTATTGCGGCGACTGGAGGGGGCGGATCCCGTCGGCGCATTGACTGAGACTAATCTGGCCGACTATTGCACTGCGCTCGAAGGCGTCAGCCATTTCGTCTATTCGACTTGGCGGCTGGACCGGGACTTGCCGGTGTCGCTGCTGGAACTCGAAACTCAAGCCGAAGTCGACAAATATGCGGTCACCGTGTTCTTGCTGGCGGACCAGCAGGGGGGCGGGTATCCCGCGCAGGTACATGCGCGGCTGTTCGATCGGGTGAGCTTCGACGCGCGCCTGGAGCCCGATCAGTATCATCGCTACCGGACGGCACACCGCTGCGCGGCGCACTATTGCCGGAGATTGGAGCACCGGTTCGTGTCCCGGGGCGTGGCGCGAATCGAAGCGCTGGTGCGTGAACTGCGGAAATTCTATCGTCTGGGAAGCACGGCAAAATTGCGTCACGCGCTGGCGTGAGCGTCGCGGAGGGGGAAGCGTAGACGGAGGCGGGATCGGGAAGGCATTTTCCGGAGCGTGAAAAACAGGACGTTTTTCCCGCAGCCTCCATGGACGGATTTACGGCGGTCCGGAAAATGCCTTCCCGGTACCGACTCCGTGCACGAGGTAGGTGACTACTCGTCGTCCTTGTTGCCGGCCGCTTGCTTCTTCAGCTTGAGAAACTCGCTCAGGCGCCGCAGATCCTTCTTGCGCGGCGGCGCCGCTGGTTTGCCGAGCTTGCCGCTGTCGTACGGGTCGTAGCCCTTTTTGGCGCCGAGCGGATTGGCGCGAACCGTTTCAAACGGCGACGGCGCATCGTCCGCGAGCGACAGGGCGGGGTGTTCGAGCTTCTGCAGCCGTTCGGTCGATACCTCGCGGCCGAACGCCCCGGTGGCGATGGACCATTCCCAGACCGCGTTGCCGCGGTCGTCGAATTGGACGCGTCCGGTACCCCCCTTGCTCTTGGCGTCGGCGCCGGCTTCTTGCGCAGACGCCTTGCCCGGGGCGTTGGCGCCGGGTTTGGGGGCAGGCTTTGAGTTATCTCCGTTCACACTACCTTTTTAAGCCACGCGCGGGCCAAGTCAACCTCGGCAAGTCAGAATTTGGCGGACCGTCACAATTGCAGGTGGTATTGGGCGCGCCAAAGGGCCAACGCCGTCTTGCCGTCGTTCCATTCGCCGCGAAGCACCTTGTCCGCCGCATCGCGCAACGGCAGCCATTGAATCTCCAATTCCTCATCGGCGTCCGGCGCGGCGGGCCCGACCTCAAGGTCGCGCGCCAGGTAAAGGTGAATGACTTCCGTGAATATGCCCGGAGCCGGGAGGAATTGGCCCAGGGAGGTCCAGCGCCCGGCCGCCACCCCGGTTTCTTCGGCCAACTCGCGCACTGCACAAACTTGCGGCGCCTCGCCCGGATCGAGCTTGCCGGCGGGAATCTCCCACAGAAAATCCGAGACGCCGTGCCGGTACTGGCGCACCAGGCAGACGCGGGCGGCGTCGTCCACGGCGACCACTGCGGCGGCACCGGGATGACGAACGAAGTCGAGATCGTATTCGCGGCCGTTCGAATAGCGGAGCCGCTCGGTGGAGACGTCGATGATGCGGCCGCGGTGAATGTGCCGGCTGTCAATGGGGGTTGGTTTGCGCATCAAGGAAGTCTACCGGCGCCCGATCCAAGAAACCCGGTCCCGCAAGGAAAAGCTGGCGCCTGTGATCTGCCTCCTCGCGCGCGAGGTCCGCTATGCGCGATCCTGAGCGCTGTTTGTAAGCGTATTGCGTCGCAATCTGGATATACGTACAGTACCGGCATAGCCTCCATGATGAAAGCCAAGACAACTGCATTCGATTCGCTCAACCCGTCGCAGCGCCGTGCGGCCACTTTCGGCACACCGGTTGCGGACCAGGGTGTCAATGCGGGTCCCCTGCTGATATTGGCCGGCGCGGGCACGGGCAAGACCAATACCTTGGCGCATCGCACCGCGCATTTGGTGCTGAACGGCGTGGATCCGGCGCGCATCCTCATGCTGACCTTCACGCGCCGCGCCGCCCAGGAAATGATCAAGCGGACGCAGACCATCGTCGCCGAAGTGCTGTCGGACCGCGGCAGAGCGGGCGATCGCAGCGTGACGTCGCGGCTACTGTGGTCGGGGACCTTTCATTCGGTGGGCAACCGGATATTGCGCCTGTATGCCAAGCACTTGGGGTTGGATCCCCATTTCACGGTACTGGACCGCGCGGATGCGGCGGACTTGATGGATGTGGTGCGCCACGAATTGGGATTCTCCTCCAAAGACAAGCGCTTCCCGCGCAAGGACACGTGCCTTGCCATCTATTCCTACCGGGTCAACACCCGGCTATCGCTGAAACAAACCATCGAAGAACAGTTTCCTTGGGTTAGCGAGTGGGAGGCGGATCTCACGCGCCTGTATCGAGAATATGTCGGCCGCAAGCAAAAGAATCGCGTCCTGGATTTCGACGATTTGCTGCTCTACTGGCATGTGATGATGCAGAACCCGGCATTGGCGCAGAGTCTGTCGAAGAATTTCGATCACGTGCTGGTCGATGAGTACCAGGACACCAGCACCTTGCAGGGCGAGGTCATCCATGCGCTCAAACCCGACGGCAAAGGGGTCACGGTGGTCGGCGACGACGCCCAGGCCATCTACTCGTTCCGCGCCGCTGCGGTCGAGAACATCCTGGGATTTGCCGATCGCTTCAAGCCGAAAGCCGAGATGGTGGTTCTGGCGCAGAACTACCGATCGACTCAGCAAGTGTTGGATGCGGCCAATGCGCTGATGGCGGACGGCGCGCGCCAGCATCGCAAGACCTTGCTGGGAACGCGCCAATCCACCCAAAAGCCGTTCTACGTCTCCATGGATGATGCGGCCGCACAGGCGGAGTACATCACCGGCAAGATATTGGCGACGCGTGAAATCGGCGGTTCGCTGAAGCGCCATGCCATCCTGTTCCGCAGCTCGCATCACAGCGATGTGCTCGAGGTGGAACTCACCAAGCGCAACATTCCGTACGTGAAATACGGCGGCCTCAAGTTCCTGGAGGCGGCGCACGTCAAGGACATGATGTCGGTGCTGCGCTGGGCGGATAATCCGCGCAATTCGGTGGCGGGCTTTCGGGTGTTGAAGCTGCTGCCCGGCATCGGCCCGGGGATTGCCAAGCAGGCGCTCGACTATTTCGAGGCGCAGAGTTTCAGCGTCAAGAGTCTGGCCGCCTTCGATGCGCCGCAGCCGGTGAAAATGGACTGGAAGAGATTTTGCGCGCTGCTCGAGAAGCTCGCCGACCCCGCGACACCCTGGCCCGGCCAGGTGGGTCTGGTGCGCGAGTGGTACAAGCCTCAGCTGGAACGCATCTACGACGCCCCGTGGACGCGCATGGGCGATCTGGAACAGTTGGAAACGCTGTCGACGCAACACGCGGGCCGCGAGCGATTCCTGACCGAGCTCACCCTGGACCCACCCGCCAAGAGCGGCGACCAATCCAGCGGCGCCTCGAAGGACGAGGACTACGTGATTCTATCGACGATTCACTCGGCCAAGGGCCAGGAGTGGGACATCGTCTATGTGCTGAACGTCTCCGACGGCAATTTTCCGTCGGAATTTTCCACCGGCAAGCCGGAAATGATCGAAGAAGAGCGGCGGTTGTTATACGTGGCAATGACGCGCGCGCGGAACGAATTGCATCTCTGCGCGCCGCTCAAGTACGCCGTCACTCAGCAACCCAAGGACGGCGATGCGCACGTCTACGGCGCCAAGAGCCGATTCATGACCGACAGGGTGCTGGATTGCTGCGAGCGAATTTCGCTGCGCAACATGCGCGGTGTGGAGAATTTGCGGGAGGGAGAAGCGGCAACGGTCGACGTGGTCGCGCAACTCAAAGAAATGTGGTGAGTGCAGACGGCTGTACCCCCTTAAGGGGCCCGCCCTAACCGAATCCATCCCGACCCGCGAGGGGTCGACTACCAGCGGCGTGGACCGCCGCCGCCGCCACCGCCACCGCCACCGCTTGCGGGCTTGGATCGAGGTGCCCGTTCCTGGGCTTCATTCACGCGCAGCGGACGTCCACCCATCTGGAAACCGTTCGTCTGTTGAATCGCGTTTTGCGCCTCACCGGCCGCCATGTCCACGAACGCGAATCCCCGGGGACGCCCGGTCTCGCGATCGTTGATGAGCTTGACCGACTCGACTTTGCCATGGCGCTCGAACAGCGCCCGTACTTCGTCTTCTGTAGCTGTGAATGGCAGATTGCCAACGTAGATCGTCGTCATTCAACTAATCTCACTTCAGTGTTTCGACACTCAAGCTCCGACGCACTGTCGCGCGCAACGGTGCGGCGGGGCCCGTACCTTACGGCCCGTGTAGGGAACGAACCTACAAGGGCGACTCTACGCCAGGGGATTATTGTTGGCAAACGGGCGATTTATTCGACCTCGAGGAATTATTCGACCTCAAGATAGGCATAACCATTGAGCTCGTTCTCGTAGAAGCGCTTCACCGCCTGAGCTTCGCCCAGCGTCATGCGGCCTTCCTGGACCGCCCGTTCGCAGTCCCGGGCGATGCGCGGATACAACTCGTCGGTGTCGTATTCCATGTACTCGAGCACCTTGTTGGCCGTGTCGCCCTTGACGATTTCCTCGATCCACCATCCGCCGCCGTCTTGCAGCCGAATATGCACGACGTGGGTGTCGCCGAACAGGTTGTGCAGATCGCCCAGGGTTTCTTGATAGGCGCCCACCAGGAACGCCGCGAGATAGTAAGGCTGCCCCGGGGTCAATTCGTGCACCTCAAGTGTGCGTTTGGTAGCCCGGGGATGCACGAAGCGATCGATCTTGCCGTCGGAATCGCAGGTGATGTCGGCCAGCACCGCATTGCGCGAAGGCCGCTCCCCCAGTCGTTGAATGGGCATGATGGGAAACAATTGGCCGATCGCCCAGCTGTCGGGCAGCGATTGAAACACCGAAAAATTGCAGAAATAAATATCGCTCAGCATGTCCTCGATGTTTTCCAGCTCTTCCGGAACCCGATCGAGCTTGCGGCAATAGTCGCGAATCTTGGCGCAGGTCGCCCAATAGAGCTTTTCCGCCAGGGCGCGAAATTCCAGGCTCAGGTAACCCAGGTTGAACATTTGCAGCGCCTGCTCGCGGGCCTGCAGCCCGTCGTGGTAGCACTCTACGAGGCGGCGCTCATTGACCGACCGATAGCTGTCGAACAAATCGCGCACCGGCTGCGGCACTTCTTCCTTGCCGTGGTAGTCCTCGTCGGGGCGGCCGGTGACCTTGAACTGATCCAGCTTGGAGGAACCCAGGGTGTCGAACACCAGCAAGCTGTGATGCGCGGCGATGGCGCGCCCGGACTCGCTCACGATCATGGGATGCGGCACGTCGCGCGCGTCGCACACGCTCTTGATGCGATACACCACATCGCTGGCATATTCATTCAAGGTGTAGTTCATCGACGATTCAAAGTTGGTGCCGCTGCCGTCGTAGTCGACGCCGAGGCCCCCGCCGATGTCGATGTATTGCAGGCCGGCTCCCATGATCTTAAGTTCGGCGTACACATGCGCCAATTCATTGATCGCATCCTTCACCCGGCGGATATCCTGGAGCTGGCTGCCCGGATGGCAGTGGACGAGCTGCAGGCAGTCGAGCATGTTGCGATCCTTGAGCAGGGCGTGCAGGTCAAGGATTTCGCTGATGAACAGGCCGAACTTGGATTTCTCGCCCGCGGATTCGCGCCACCGGCCGGCGCCCTCGCTGGCGAGCTTGACTCGCACCCCGATCTTCGGCCGCACGCCGTAGCGCTCGGCGTGCTTCAGAATCAGGTGAATTTCTTCGAAGTTCTCCACCACCGGAATGATGGTGCGTCCGAGTTTGGTGGCCAGAATGACGGCTTCGATGTAGCTGTCATCCTTGAATCCGTTGCACACGACGATCCGGTCCGGCGCGTCCTCGGTAATCGACATCACCGCGAGTAGTTCCGGTTTGGAGCCGACTTCGAGTCCGAAGCCGAATTCCTTTCCGTAGCGGTAGACCTCTTCGACCACCAGGCGCTGTTGATTGACCTTGATCGGAAACACCGCGGCGTACCGGTTCTTGTAATCGTTTTCCGCGATGGCCGTGCCGAAGGCCTCGGCGAGGTGGCGCAGGCGGTGCGCGAGAATGTCGGAAAAGCGAATGACCACGGGCGTGTGCAAGTCGCGGGCCTTCAGGCCTTGCACGACGTCGTACAGATCGATTTCGCGCGCCGCGTCCATGCTGGGCCTGACCACCACATGACCCGCATCGTTGATCGAAAAATAGCCCTTGCCCCAAGCTTCCACCTGGTACAAATCCAACGACTCTTCGATCTTCCACGCGTGGTTCGCGGGCAGCAGCTTGGCGGGTGTGTTCATGTCGCGCGCACCATAGCAAATTGGGGCTGCAAGTAAATGACCGGACGCGCGTTGCGAGCAAACACCTTCGCGTCAGCCGCGGGCAACGGGCCGCCGCGGATCGCGAATCCACTCGCTCCAGGATCCGGCGTACAGCTTGCCGCCGGTGAGGCCGGCCACCTCGAGACTGAGCAAATTGTGGCAGGCGGTGACGCCGGAGCCGCACATGGCGACCAGATTCTGAAGATCGCTGCCGGGGAGACGTTCCTGCCAGCGACGCTTGAGCTCGGCGGCGGGCAGAAAACGGCCGTCCGCGCCGAGATTGGCGGTAAAGGGGTGATTCACGGCGCCGGGTATGTGTCCGGCCACCGGATCGATGGGTTCCACCATGCCGGCGTAGCGCTCTTGGGCGCGCGCATCGACCAGCACGGCCTTGGGAACCTGCAATGCGCGCTCGAGTTCCGCCGTGCTCAGGACGGAGCCCGCGTCGATTCGCGGCGTGAAAAGGCGCGCGACCCTCCCGGCCGCCGCCGGGTCGGCATCGCCCGACTGCAGCGCTCCGCCGCCACCAGTCCATGCCTTGAAACCGCCGTCGAGGACGGCCACCGCGTCATGCCCCAGCCAGCGAAGCATCCACCAGAGCCGTGCCGCAATCGACCCGTTGGCCTCGTCGTAGGCAACGACCTGGGTGTCGTTGCCGATGCCCATCGCGCCCAGCCGGCCGGCGACAACTTCCGGCAGAGGCAACGGATGGCGGCCGGTGTGAGGTCCAACCGGCGCCGACAGGTCTCGATTGAGGTCGGCATAGCGGGCCCCGGGGATGTGCGCCCGCAAGTACGCCTGGCGCCCGGCCTCCGGGTTCATGAGATCGAAACGGCAATCGACGACGGCCAGCCGCGCCTGGCCCAATAGTTCCTGCAACGAGTCCACGTCGATCAAGGTCTTGAACACCATGAATCGCAGCTTAGCGCGACGATCTACGAACTGCATCCGCTACAATCGGCGCCATGGCACTCACTCTGTACTGGGGCAGCGGCAGTCCGTTCTCGTGGCGGGTACTCTTGGCCCTGGAGCACAAGGGACTGACCTACGAGTCGCAGCTCCTGCACTTCGACCAGCAGGAACATCAATCGCCGCACATGCTGAAGCTCAACCCGCGCGGCCGGGTGCCGGTCCTCAAGGACGGCGATTACGTGGTATTCGAGTCGGTCGCGGTGCTGTACTACCTCGACGTCAAGTATCCGCAGGCGCCGATATTCGGGGCCACCCCTGAGGAAGCCGGCGTCATCATGCGCGTCATCTGCGAATTCATGGCGTATGCCGAACCTTCGCTGCTCAAGATCGTCAATGCGATCTTTGCGGGAGAGGTCGCCGAAGACATCGACGCGCTCACCGACGCCATGCACGTCGTCGCGCGCGAGGCGCGCACCATCGAGGGACGCCTGAGCAAGGAACAGTGGATCGTCGGCGCGAATTATTCCGCCACCGACATGGTGATTTTCCCGTGGATTCAAGTGCTGCGCCGCGCCCTGGATAAAAGCGCCGCGGCGGAATTGGGAGCGCGCTTTCTTCCCATGGAGCGCAATTATCCGGCGCTCGCGCGCTGGATTCACCGGATCGAGGCGCTTCCCGGTTACGAACGTACTTATCCGCCGCATTGGCGCGACAGCGACTCAGTGCGGGGGGTCTAGGGGGAGGGGAAGCCGGCGGGCAACGACGAGGACAGTTGCCCGCCGGCTTCCCCTCCCCCTAGACCCTTCACGCTGGGCCGCTGAACGTCACCGAACGGTAAGGACGAGTTGCGAGCGGCCATACATAGCCGGCACCGTCTGCCGACCGACGCCAGTGTTCGTGCGGCGGGGTCAGGAGAGCCGGCGGGCAACTGTCTTCTTCGTTGCCCGCCGGCTCTCCTGACCCCACCGCACGACCGCTACTCGTCCGTCGGAACGTTTGCTTCGCGCAGATTTTTACGACTCCGACCGGAATATTTGCGGAAACTTGAGAATTTCCTGCCGCCAGGTAGGCTTGCGGCGTCCGCCCGCTGGGCGTCTACCTGAGAATCAAACGAAATGAAAGAGAAAACCAACATGAGACAAGAATTATGAGCAAACACGAAGTGCATGTGAAATTTGCGGGCAAGATCGTATTTGTGGGTTTCGGCAGCATCGGACAGGGTGTTTTGCCATTGATCTTGCGTCACATTGGCACTTCGTCCGATCGCATTACCATCGTCACCGCGGAAAACAGCGGGCGGAGCGAAGCCGAACAATTCGGGGTCAAATTCGTCAAGACCGCGCTGACGCGGGAGAACTACCGGCGAGTGCTCGAGCCTCTCCTGGACGCCGGCGACTTCCTGTTGAACTTATCGGTCGATGTATCGAGCGTTGCGCTGGTCCAATTGGCGCGCGAACGCGGTGCGCTGTATCTCGATACGTGCATAGAGCCCTGGGCAGGGGGGTATACGGACCCGCACGCGACGGTGGATTCACGCAGCAACTACACCATGCGCCTGGAGGCCTTGGCCTTGCGCGACGGCGCCAAGAAAACGCCGACGGCCGTGCTCACGCATGGCGCCAATCCGGGCCTGGTCTCGCACCTGGTCAAGCAAGCCTTGCTCAACATCGCCAAGGACACGGGCGTCGAGGCGGGGACGCCCGGCAGCCGCGAGGCCTGGGCCAAGCTTGCCCAGACCCTCGGCATCAGGGTCATGCACATCGCCGAACGCGACACTCAGGTCACGAATGTGCCGAAGGTGGCGAACGAGTTCGTCAATACCTGGTCGGTCGACGGCTTCGTCAGCGAAGGAGCCCAACCCGCCGAACTCGGCTGGGGCACGCATGAGAGGCATTTCCCGGCCGACGGCGGACGGCACAAGGTCGGCTCGGGCTGCGCCATCTATTTGAATCGCCCCGGCGCGAGCACCCGGGTTCGCACCTGGACTCCGCAGGCGGGGCATTTCCACGGATTCCTGATCACGCATTCCGAAGCGATTTCACTGGCGGACTACTACACCGTCATGGACGGCGGGCGTGTGGCGTACCGGCCCACCAGCCACTACGCCTACCACCCGAGCGACAACGCCGTGTTGTCGGTGCACGAATTCGCCGGCAACAACTGGCACCTGCAGGATCACAAACGCATCATGCTGAACGAGATCACCGCCGGGATCGACGAGCTTGGCGTGCTGCTCGCCGGCCACAAGAAGAACGCGTATTGGTACGGCTCGCAGCTGTCCATCGAGGAAGCGCGGAAATTGGCGCCGTACAACAGCGCCACCAGCCTGCAGGTCACGTCGGCCGCGTTGTCAGGAATGGTCTGGGCCATGGAGAATCCGAACCGCGGCATCGTCGAACCCGACGATATGGAATTCAAGCGCCCGCTCGAGATCTGCATGCCGTACCTGGGCAAAGTGGTCGGCAAGTACACGGACTGGACGCCGCTGCATCAGCGCGGCGAATTGTTCGCGGAGGATCTGGACACCGCGGATCCGTGGCAATTCAAGAACGTTCGGGTGATTTAGTTTTATTCGTAGATTCGGCGCGAAGCGCCTGGCAATACGGACCTCAGGGACGAGGTCCGTAGTTGATGGCGACCACCGTCAACAGCGTGGTCCCGCCGGGCAACGCGACGCTGACTTCGTCGTCGAGCCGCTTGCCCAGCAAACTTCGTCCCAACGGCGAGTCCATGCTGATGTAGTCTTCCGCCATATCGAATTCGTCCGGCCCGACGAGGCGATACCATCGCAAGGTGCGGTCGCTCTCGATCTGCACCCACGCGCCAAAGTAGATCCGCATCGGGTCGCGCCGGCCGGGATCGGCCTGTGAATCCACGATCGTCATGCCTTCGAGCCGTTTGCGCAAGAAACGCACCCGCCGATCGATCTCGTGCAGGCGCTTCTTGCCGTAGGTGTACTCCGCGTTCTCGGAGCGGTCGCCCTGTGCCGCGGCCTCGGCGACTGCCACGGTGACCCGCGGGCGCTCCTCGTGCCACAGCTGATGGAGTTCATCCCGCAGCCGCTTGGCTCCCTCGGGAGTGATGTACTTGGAGCCTGGCTGGGTGGGGGGGCGATATCTTGACACGTTGCACAAAGTGTAGAGACATTCAAGGACGTGAACCAAGTGGTGGAGCGATGGCGATCGACTGAGCGGTCGCTCACAGATTGCGCGCGCCGCGAATCTTAAGCTCCTCCTCCATGAGCGTTAAATATTACACCCACTTTATCGCGCAATCGGAAGGAGCCGTCGAGTACAACGAATATCGGGGCGTCGTGGAACTCCTCGATCAGTCGGCCCGCGTGGAGGGTGATCGCGAAATCGCGCGCATGCTGGCGCGCAGCTTCGATCTCGAGGAAACCGATATTCAAGTTCTGCAGTGGGACCACTTGCACTGAGAACCGCCGCTTTGATCCCCTAGCGGGCTTTACTTCCCTTCATTGAAGTCCGCCTCTCCGCCCCGAGCTCATCACTCGGGGCTTTTTTTGCCGGAATGTTAGACTCTCCCCAACGCCCCCAAAGCCAGAGGGGCCAGGAGGGGATTTCATGCGTACATTGGTTCTTGGGCTCATGGCGTTCGCAGGCTTGGCTGTGTCGGGTTGCGGATACAACACGATGCAGACTCAGGATGAGCAGATCAAGTCCGCTTGGTCGGAGGTCCTCAACCAATATCAACGCCGCGCCGACCTGATCCCCAATCTGGTGAACACGGTCAAGGGCTATGCCGCCCAGGAGAGCTCAGTCCTTTTAGGCGTGACCGAGGCCCGCGCAAAGGTCGGCTCCATCCAAGCGACGCCGGAGTTGGTCAACGATCCGGCGGCATTTGCCAAGTTCCAGGCCGCTCAAGGGGAACTAACGAGCGCCTTGTCGCGCCTCTTGGTGGTCACCGAGAACTATCCGCAATTGAAATCCGATCAGAATTTCCGCGACCTTCAGGCGCAGCTCGAGGGCACGGAAAATCGCATCACGGTTGCGCGCAACCGCTACATCCAGGCGGTGCAGAACTACAACGTGACGGTCAAGACGTTCCCCGGAAACTTGACTGCCATGATCTTCGGCTACAAACCGAAACCGAACTTCGGCGTCGAGAATGAAGCGGCGATTTCCAAGCCGCCCGCCGTGGATTTCTCGGCGCCGGCACAGAAACCCGCCCCGGCCGTGACACCGGCCCCGGCGCCGGCCGCGACACCGACTCCCGCGCCGGCGCGCTAGTCTGCACCCTGATGGGTCCGGCACCCGCGTGACTTCCCTTTGCCGCATCGCCGGTGTGGGAATTGGGCTCGCCTTGCTGCTGACAACTCTCGGCGCCCGGGCGGAAGTGGCTGTTCCGCCGCTGACCGCGCGAGTGACCGATCTTACGGGTACTCTCTCGGGCGAAGCCGTGACGCGCATCGAGGCTAAGCTCGCGAACCTCGAGGCCAAAAAAGGCAGTCAGATCGCGGTGCTCATCGTACCCACCACTCAGCCCGAAGAAATCGAGCAATTCGGCATTCGGGTCGAGGACGCGTGGAAACTGGGCCGCAAGGGTGTGGACGACGGGGCTTATTTGATCGTCGCCAAGAACGATCGACGCGTGCGCATCGAGGTGGGCTATGGCTTGGAGGGGGCGCTGCCCGACGCCATTGCGAACCGCATCGTTACCGAGACGATCACCCCGCATTTCAAACTGGGTGACTACGACGGCGGAGTTGAAGCCGGCGTCGATCAAATGATCTCCGTCGTCAACGGGGAACCCTTGCCCGAACCCGACAGAAAATGGGAACGCAGCAGCGGTTTGGGCCACTTGTTTCCGCTGCTGCTGGTGGTGGTGTTCGTCGCCAGCGGGGTGCTGCGAGCCCTATTCGGAAGACTGTTTGGGTCGGTGGCCACGGGGGGGCTTGCCGGCGGCCTTGCCTGGGCCTTGAGCCACTTGCTGCCCATCGGGGTGGGCGCCGGCGTGGTTGCATTCTTGTTCGCCATGCTGGCGGGATCGACTTCCCGTGGATGGTCGGCCGGCCGAGGCTGGGGAGGCGGCTTCGGCGGCGGTCTGGGCGGCGGTTTTGGCGGCGGGGGCGGCGGTGGGTTCAGCGGTGGCGGTGGCGGCGGCGGTGGCGGCGGCGCCTCGGGGAGCTGGTGATGCAGATCGGGCGCCTGATACGCCATGCCGCGGCGACGCATTGGCGCACACGCATGTTGTTCCCCAGCGCAGCGCTCGACGCCATCGAAGAGGCCATCGCACGCGTCGAGAGTGCGCATTCGGGTGAGATCCGTTTCGCCATCGAAACCGCGTTGACGCCGCTGCACATTTTGAACGGCGTGGCTCCCCGTGCCCGCGCGCTGGAGGTGTTCGCGCACCTGCACGTGTGGGACACTGAGCACAACAACGGGGTATTGATCTACGTGCAGCTGGCGGATCGCGACGTCGAGATCGTCGCGGATCGGGGCTTCCACGGCCGCGTCAGCCCCGCGGAATGGGAGACCGTGTGCCGCCTCATGGAGGAGCATTTCCGGGCGGGCCGATTCAAACAAGGCTCGATCGCCGGAGTCGACGCCATCGGCGATTTACTGGCGCGCCACTTTCCGCCGAACCTTAAAACCCCGGCGCGGTCTCATAACCAATTGCCTGATCGCCCGACTTTGCTGTAGATAAGAGCCCATGAAAATCCTGAAGCTAGCCGTTTGCATCGGCGGGTTGCTGCTGGGCGGCTGTTCGCTGTTCCGCTCGGTGCCCGTGGCACCCCCACCCGTGGTCACGCCGCCGCCGCCGCCGGTCCCTCAATTGCCCAAGCCCAGCGCGACCGACCGCTCTCCGGTCGAGGCCGGCAACGACATCGTGGGCTACGTGCAGAAGACCATCGTCGGCAAGGAAGACACGCTGCCCGACATTGCGCGGCGCTTCGACGTGGGTTACGAGGAAATGCTCACGGCAAATCCCGGAGTCGACCCGTGGCTGCCCGGCGTCGGGCGCGAGGTGGTCGTTCCCACGCAATTCATTTTACCGGCGGCACCCCATGAGGGCGTGGTGGTGAACGTGGCCGCAATGCGCATCTTTTACTATCCGCCGCACAAGAAGGGCGAACCGCAGGTCGTGTTCACCCACCCCATCGGCATCGGCAAGGTGGGCTGGAAGACCCCCGAAGGCACGACCAAGATCGTCGGCCGTCAAAAGGATCCGGTCTGGATCGTGCCCAAGTCGGTTCGGGACGAGCATGCGGAGGATGGCGAAAAGCTGCCGGCGCAAGTGCCCGCCGGGCCGGACAATCCGCTCGGTGCCTATGAGTTCCGTCTCGGATGGCCGAGTTACCTGATTCACGGTACCAACAAACCCTACGGCGTGGGCATGCGCTCGAGTCACGGCTGCATACGCCTGTATCCTGAAGACATCGCCGTATTCTTCGACGCGATCCCGATCGGCACCAAGGTGACCGTGGTCAATCAGCCTTATCTCTTCGGATGGCGCGACGGCACGCTGTACCTGCAGGCGTACACCGTGATGGAAGACGATTCACGCGATTGGAACAAAAACCGCAAAGCGCTGTTGTCCAAACTGCTGAACCCGAAGTTGCAAAAGAAAATCTCGGACCACGATAAAGAAATCGACTGGCAACGAGTCGGCGATCTGGCCCACACCCCGCGCGCCGTGCCCGTGCCCATCACGGGCGGCTTCAGCGGGATCGACGATGTGATCGGCAAATCGCTGTTGGTCGAGAATACGTTGCCGGCGGGTTCCAATTGGGACGGCAAGACCGGGTTGCTCGTGGACGAAAAGACGTTCAAGGAATTGGTCGGCGGGCGCGCGGAAGCCCCCCCCGCATCGCAGACCCAGGCGTCCGTGCAGACCCAAGCGTCAGTTCGCTGATGGCAGCATCCCTAGTGTCCTGTCCCATAAATAACTCACTCGCTGCGCCGCGTCTTTTCGCGCCGGGCGGCGTTGCGCCTCCTCGCCCGTGCACTTTTAATATCCCCTCGTCGGCGCGCCTTGCCCGGCACGAAAATCCGCGGCGGATCGAGCAAGTTATTTATGGGACAGGACACTAGATGCGCGTCCGGATTGCGGGCCTCGTTCTCGCCTGCGCGGGGTTGCCGGCAGCCGGCGCCGACCTGTCGCCGATCGAACCTGGCCTCGACTATCATTCCTTCGCCAATACCGACCAGTTCCGTACCACGCACATCGCATTGGATTTGCGGATCGACCTCGCGGGCAAGGTGATCAGCGGCGTCGTCGAGCTCGAGTTGAAGCGGCTCGATCCGCGCGCGACACAGCTGGTGCTCGATACCAAAGACCTGATGATCAGTGACGTGACCCAGAAGTCCACGGATGTGCTGGGCGCAACGGCCAAGAATCAAACCATCTGGGTCAGCCGGCCGTTTCGCCTGGAGAAGCCGGATCCCATATTGGGAAGCGCGCTAGTCATCGACCTGCCGCCGTCGCGCAGCCCCGCCGAATCCATCCGGATCGACTACGAGACCCTGCCCACGGCAGCTGCGTTGCAGTGGCTGACGCCGAAGCAAACGGCCGGCCGCCGCAAAGCCTTCCTATACACCCAGTCGGAGCCGATCGGCGCGCGTACCTGGATTCCGCTGCAGGACACGCCGCAGGTGCGAGCCACCTACGAAGCGAAGATTCATACCGACTCCGACGTGGTGGCGGTGATGAGCGCGGAGAACCATCCTACGCATAAGCGCAACGGCGAGTATTCGTTCGTCATGCCGCAGGCGATTCCTTCTTATTTGATCGCCTTGGCGGTCGGGGACCTGAAATTCCAGGAAACGGGGCCGCGCACCGGAGTGTATGCGGAGAAGCCCCTGGTCAAGGCGGCCGCCAAGGAATTCGCCGACACGGAGTCGATGATTGCGGCCAGCGAGAAACTATTCGGGCCCTATCGCTGGACGCGCTACGACATCTTGGTGATGCCGCCGAGCTTTCCCGTCGGCGGCATGGAAAACCCGCGGCTGACGTTCATCACCCCCACGGTGATCGCGGGCGACAAGAGCCTGGTGTCGGTGATCGCACACGAACTGGCGCACTCCTGGTCGGGAAACCTGGTCACCAACGCGACCTGGCGCGACCTCTGGCTCAACGAGGCGTTCACCGTGTATCTGGAGAGCCGCATCACGGCCGTGGTGTACGGCGAGCAGCGCGCGTCCATGGAGCGGGTGTTGGGACTGCAGTCCTTGCGCAAGGATTTGGCGCGGCTTCCACCCAAGGATCAGGTGCTGGCCATCGACCTGCGCGATCGCAATCCGGACCTCGTGTTCAGTGACGTACCCTACCAGAAGGGCAGGTTGTTCCTGGGCTACCTGGAGGCGAAATTCGGGCGCGACCGCTTCGATGCCTTCCTGCGCAGCTATTTCGATCACTTCGCGTTCAAGAGCATCACTACGGAGCAATTCAACCAGTATCTTACCGAGAACCTGCTCGATCGCTTTCCGGGCATCGTCACCCACGCAGAGGTGCTCGCCTGGGAGCATGAACCGGGCCTTAACATAGGCGCCGTGTTGCCGGTGTCGAACGCCTTTTCGCTGGTGGATGACGCGCGGAGCGCGTGGCTTGACGGTAAGCTCCAGCCCAAGACGTTCGGCCTCGACTGGGTCACTCAGCAGTGGCTGTACTTTCTGGATAACATGCCCGCGCCCCTCCGCGCCGAGCAGCTCGGGAGCCTGGACCAAGCGTACGGCCTGACGCGGAGTCAGAACGCCGAAATCGAACACAGCTGGCTCATGCTGGTGATCCGCAACGACTATCAACCAAGCTATGCGCGTCTCGAGCAATACCTCACCACCATCGGCCGCCGCAAATTGATCGCGCCCCTCTATGTCGATCTGATGAAAACGCCGTCGGGCAGCGCATTTGCGCAGCGGGTGTACGCCAAGGCGCGACCCGGTTATCACCCGGAAACGGTGGCCGCGATCGACGCCATCGTGAACCCCACCGCGGCTCAAGGATCGGAATGAGCAGCGAGTGGATGAAAGTAATGCTCGAGGAAATCTCGCGCAAGAAAGCGGAGGCGGAGCAAGCCCGCATGGAGGAGCAAGCCCGCCTCGAGGAACAAGCCCGCGTCGAGCAACAAAGACGCCGCGATGATTCCGCTCAAGGATGACTCGCCATCAGCCTTGAAGCCCTTCGTCACGATCTCCCTGATCGTGAGCTGCGCCTGTGTGTTTTTGTGGCAGCGCTCGCTGGATACCGCGGCGAGCCGTCAAGCGGCGGCTGCGCTGGGCGCGATTCCGGCGGTGCTGCTGACGGATGCGCGATTGCCGTCCGATATGCAGTGGATACCCCGCTTCGCATCGCCGATCACATCCATGTTCCTGCACGGCGGATGGATGCATCTGCTGGGCAACATGCTGTTCCTGTGGATCTACGGGGATAACGTCGAAGATGCCATGGGGCATGCGCGGTACCTCGTGTTCTATTTACTGTGCGGTATCGCCGCGATATTTGCGCAGGCCTTGTCCGCTCCCGAGTCGCCGTATCCCATCATCGGCGCCAGCGGCGCGATCTCCGGAGTGCTCGGCGCGTACTTGTTGTTGTTTCCCCGAGCGAAGGTTTTGACGCTGGTGCTGCTGCCGTTTTTCTTCACGACCGTGGAGCTGCCCGCGAGGCTCCTGCTGCTGCTGTGGTTTGCAGTGCAGTTGATCAGCGACTTTGCGGCGCCGGACGGCGGAGCGAGTGTTGCCTTTCGCGCGCACATTGGAGGATTCTTGACCGGCATGCTGCTCGTGCCCTTTCTCAAGCGGCGCGGCGTTCCACTATGGTAAAATTTACAAGGTGCACCCGAAAGAGAGAATTTGGTGACGCCGACAAACATTGGGATTCGCGTCGAGGAAGAACGCGGCCCTGATCAAACGATCGCCCGACTCGGCACGGCGCGCACCGCGTTCGTCGGCCGCACGCTGCGCGGACCCGTCAATCGTCCGACATTGATCACGAGCTTCTCGGAATTCCAGCATGTGTTCGGCGGTCTCTGGCAGCCGAGTCCTTTGGGCTATGCGGTCGAACAATTCTTCGATCATGGGGGCCGCGAGGCTTTCATCGTGCGCGTGGTCAACGGCGCGCGCTCGGCGACGTTGACTTTGAAAGCGGGCAGTGCGGCGCTTCGCTTGCGGGCGATGCGGCCCGGCACCCGGGAATTTCTCCGTGCCAGCGTCGACTACGACAACATCTCGTCCGAAGACCGATCGGAATTCAATCTGACGGTACAGCGCGTGCGCGCTCAGGGCACCGCGCAGGTGGAGGATCAGGAGATATTCCACAAGCTGTCGCTCGAGCCGGCGGCCGAACGCTATTTGCCGCGCGCGATCGCCGATTCGCAGCTGATCGAGCTCGCCGGCGAGGTTCCCGCGGAGCGGCCCGATCGGACCTTGGATGCGGCCAGCGGATTGGCCAGCGGTTATGTCAATTCGAATTCCGACGGCGACGACGGTGCGCCGCTCACCGACTATGACCTCATCGGCAGCCCCGGCGATCGCAGCGGTCTTTTCGCACTGGATCAAGCGGATTACTTCAATTTCCTGTGCATTCCTCCTTTGTCCCGCGATCGAGACGTGGGGCCGAGCGCCCTGTTGGTGGGCGCTCGCTATTGCAAGGAGCGTCGCGCGCTCTTGATCGTCGATCCACCGTCGAACTGGCATACGGCGGACGATGCCCTGAAGGGCATGCGGGACTGGAATTTCTTCAACGAGAACGCCTTGATGTATTTCCCGCGCGTGCTGGCGCACGACAAGCTGCGCGGCCATTTCGAGTCGTTCGCGCCCTCCGGCGCCATTGCCGGCATGCTGGCGCGTTGCGACGAGGCCGCACCGGTATGGGTTCCTGCCAAGAGCGAGGAGGCCATCCTGCGTCCCGGCTACCGGCCGACCTGCCTCGTGACCGAAGATCGCCGCATGCGGTTGGCAACCTTGGGGGCCAACACGGTCCAGGCCGTTCGGTCGGCCGCGCGAATCGGCGTCAACGCGCGTACCCTGGCCGCGGGTACGGCGGCCAGCGCCGATTGGCAGCATCTTGCGGCGCGCCGTTTCGCACTCTTCATCGTCAACAGTATCGAGCGCGGCACTCGCTGGGTGGCCATGGCGCAGCCGCACGTATCCGTTGCCGAGATGGCGGCATCCCAGGTGCGTGCATTCTTCGAGGCGCTCTACGAGGACCATGCCTTCGGCACGCGGCGGATGCAAGACGCCTTTTTCGTCCACTGCGACCAGCGGAGCGAGTTTCAACTGCTCATCGGCTTCGCCGCCCGAACCACGCCGGGCTTCCACAGCTTCCGCATCGTGCATTCGGCGTCGGGCAGCAAGATAGTGCCCGCCAGTCTGAGTCGACTGAATGCCGCGCACTTCAGCCCGGCGGAACTTGAATGGGTCGACAGCCTCGCCCGGAGCCTATCGGGACTCAACTAAGGCGGCCAGGCGTCTTGCCAATTCCGCCGCCAAGGAGTTGCGCGACATGGGGTCGGCCGCCGCCGGCAGCCGCGGTATGGCCGGCAGGGTCTCGAGTTGAGCTCGCGCGTAATCGTAACCGGCCTGAATCGCACGATCGAATGCGCGCCAATTGAGAAGATCGACATTCCCGAGCGGCGGCTTCAGCAGCACATCGGCAAGCTCGCGCTGCGCTGCTGCGCTGGCCGCGCTATTGATCATGCCGGAGTGCATGAGTATCTGGAAAATATTGATGCGGCGCTTGCCGCGGCGGTCCGGTGCAAATCGGTCCGCACCCACGTCGCTGCCGATCACCAACCCGGGTGCGTGGTTGTGCATGATGTCGACCGGCAGGTTGTTGATGGCCGCGCCATCGACCAACACGTTCTCGCCGCAGTACACCGGCGGCATGACGCCGGGAATGGCAACCGACGCGCGCAGCGCATCGGCGAGGCGGCCGTCGCGATGCTCGAGCGCCCGGCCGGTGGTCAGGTTGGCGCTGACGCAGAAGAAAGGCCGGCGCAGGTCTTCGATCAACACGTCGCCGTACTCCCGCTGCAGCAGCCGCGAGACCTTGCGGCCGCGGGTCAGGGCCACGAAGGGGAAGGTGTAATCGTTTACCGGGTTGGTATCGACGAAGCTGCGGCGGTAGCGCATGCGCATTTCGTCGTCGCTCCATCCGACCGCGACACCGGCCGCGATGATCGATCCGATGCTCGAACCGCCGACGAAGTCGATGGGTACGTGTGCCTCGCGCAATGCCCGAATCACCCCCAAGTGCGCAAAGCCGCGCGCGCCGCCGCCCGATAGCACCAACCCGACGCCGCGCCTTGTCAGCAGGCGCGCGAGTCTGCCGAGATCGGCGGCGTCCACGATGTGGTGATGGAGGGCGACCGGTGAATTCCGCAGCCACCGCGTGGCGGCGCCGGTCTCGATGCGCTCGTCGTGCAGCAGGGCGAGTTCGACGCGTGCGCCGCGGGCCGCCGCCTCGGCGATGCCGCCCGGCCAGGGCTTCGGGTCCGCGCCGGCGGGTGCGGTCAGCAGGATCACATCCGCCTGGCGGCAACACTGGCGCGTCCAACCCGAGGCGCGGGGATCCGCGACGTACACCACATAGTCGTTCGACTCTTCGATGGCATTGAACCAGCCGGCGGTGTGACTGCTGGCCCGTGCATCCCACACCAGCTCCGTCCGGCCCGCGCGCGTGAATTCCGCGACCAGTCGGGTCGCGAGATTGGCCACGTCGACTTCGACACTGTTTGGCACGATGACGAAGATGCGTCCGCGCTCATGCCCCCGCTCCTGCCGATTGCTGCGTCGCAGCCGCCGGGCGCACAGCCGTGCGAGCGCCAGCGAGAACCCCGTCGATTGCGCGGCAATGGCATCCAGCACCGCGTTCGGCAGCAGCAGCAGCTCGCTGTCGCGCAGGGCAAGCACCGTGGCGCTGCGCTGTTCCCTCAGCAGCCAACCGGTTTCGCCGACCAGCTCGCTGCGCTCGATCTGGGCGGTCAACCGGGCTATCCCCGGTGTTCTGACGCCTAGCCGGCCGTTGGCGACCAGATATACTCCATCCGGAGTGGATCCCGATTCGAACAGCAGGCTGCCCGCCGGCAATGAAAAGTGCACGGCGCCGGCCGCCAGCGCCTCGAGACTCGCGGTATCCACCTCGGCGAGGTCGGCACAGTCCCGTAGGCAGTCGATGGCGCGACGCA
>Ga0073928_10004177_pt1 | contig 21740 bp, 18 predicted proteins | sample PaiPotPPA55metaG_FD_76969 | JGI IMG/M metagenome (GOLD analysis project Ga0073928, IMG submission 76969) | Iron sulfur acid spring bacterial and archeal communities from Banff, Canada, to study Microbial Dark Matter (Phase II) - Paint Pots PPA... ...
CAAGGCCACCGGCACAAATGTGCTCAAGGATCTCTACGACCAACTCGGCCTGCAGCCGGGGCATGTCGATTTGGAGGCGCTCTGGAAGCGACTGGGTGTGATTTATCGCCACGGCGCAATCAGCTTCGACGACTCTGCGCCGCTCGCCAAAATCCGGATTTCCATCACCGCGCCGCAGGGACGCTGATCGCATGCAAGGTAATCCACGCCATGAAGGGACGGCTGCTTTCGCGGCCGCTGACCATTGCCTGGCGCGAAATCGTCTTGAGCTTATCGACGCGCGAGGCTAACTGTCTCTCATGCGCCGGTCGTTCATTTGGTTGCTCGTAGTGGGCGGGCTTGCGGTGGCGATGCCGATGCGCGCCGCCACTGGCCGCGTGCTCAAGATGCTGCCCTTTTTCCTCGATCTCCAGGGGCGCCACGCGCTTTCGCCCAGCCTTTACGAACGCGACGCCTACCAGGCCTACTTGCGCCAACACCCGGAGAAAAGATCCGCAATGCTCTTCGATGTGCAATGGAAGGTCAAAGGCGCGCCCGCGGGATCATTGAAGATTCGCGTCGAATTGCGCGGCAGCGCCCTGGGCAATCTACCGAAGGAGGCCGTTTTGGAAAAGGCCGTCGAGCCCGGCGGACGCTTCAGCCATTGGACGGGCCTGAAGCTGGAAGGGGCGCAGTACATAGAACTGGGCGATTTGACTTCGTGGCGCGTAACCTTGTGGGACGGCGGCCAACTCTTAGGCGAGCAAAAATCGTTTCTCTGGTGAAGTCGCTAGCCCTCCGTTCGATTCGAAGAAGGCAAATCGAAATCACCCCACTCGCTTATCCATGATTTTGTTCTTTGGTATGCAGTGCTTGCTCGTAGCAGCGCAGCGCGTCGCTGAACCGTTCCTGCCGGTTATACAAGCCGCCCTTGTATAGATAGGCGATGGTCAGAGAGCCGTCCGCGGCAATGGCCTGATCGTAACACTCCAGCGCCTCGTCCAGCTTGCGCAGCCGTTCCAGGGCTGTGCCCTTTCTCACCAAAGCTTCAGTGTGATGAGCGTCGATCTGCAAAATCTCGTCGAAACAAGCCAGCGCTTCCTGAGGCTGGTCGAGGCTCAGCAATGACTGGCCTTTGCCGAGCAGCAGCGTGATACGGTGAGCCTCGGCGGCATCGCGCTGCCCATTGGCGTGCGGCGGAGGCGTCCCCTCTGGTATTGTTTTGGCGGAGCCTCCGCCGCTGGACGGCGCCTGCGCGACGTGCTCCAGTTCGAGAATGCGCTGCTCGAGACGGTTCATTGCCCCCAGCAGCCGGCCACTGGCTTCCTCGGCCGCGCCCGCCGTCACGAGGTGGGATTCGACCGGACCCAGCGCAGCCACTGAAGGCAATGCGCCAAGCTTGCGCGCCGCCGACAGCGTCGTCGTAATCTCCGCCAGTTGATGAACCGTGCGCCATTGAAAGAGCGCCGCCAGGAACATCGCCACGACTCCGATCGCCACAAAGAGACCGGCCACGATGAGCATGGTGCGATTGGAGCTTCGCACGGCGTCCAATTCCTGTTCGCGCTGCGCGTTGAGCGAGCGTTCGATGGCCTGCAAGCGGGCCTCCATCACCTCCGCGTTGTGCGCCGCCGCCGCGTCGCTCTCCTGGCGCGCGCGCTCGATGGCCAGTTGCGCCGCATGCACCTGCTCCTGGAGTTGCAAATAACTCCGCAAAGTTTCCTCGGCATTGGTCGCCTGCGTTTGGAGCGTTGCGGCAGGTGGGGGATTGCTGTCCTGTGCGGAGGCGCGCGAGAAACTACTGGCGCATATCAGGAGAACGATTATCGCGCGCCACCACAAGCTGGCGTACCCAAAAGTCTTGTGCTCAGTGCCGAAACGTCCCGGATGATTCCCTTTCATGATTCGAATCCAAAAATTATTTTCTCATGCTGGTCTGTGTTCCCATGGTGCGAGTCAACCCAGCGGTTGTCAACTGCCGCGCGAAGGCAAATGGCCGGCGACTCATCTAATCCTCTGGCTTGCCCGGATACAAAGCCTCTGTCGCCAATGTTTGCGGCCCGTCCGCTCCGCACAGGGCGAAACGCGACGCGTAAAGGGCCACGCCGGCGTATTCGCTTCGCGTGTTGAGAACATAAAACGTCACGTTGAAATTCGGCGTGCCGCGGCTGTTGAGCAGGCGCTTTTCCACGGTGTTGGCCGCGATCCGCTTCAATGCCAACATCCCCGCGTCCTTCGGCGCCATCCCCTGGCGCATGGATTCCACAATCAAAAATGACGCCAGGCTGAACAAGTTCGCTTCGCCGCGCCCGGTCGAACCCGCCTCCCCGGCCTTCCCGTCCACGTAAAGTCCCGCGCCGAGAATGGGCGAGTCTCCGACCCGGCCAGGGATTTTGAATGCCAGCCCGCTCGTGGTCGTGACGCCGCAAATTTCGCCCCTGGCGTTGATGCCATTGCAGTTGATCGTGCCAAACACGTGGTCGCCGTCGAGCAACCCTTCCATCGCCATCTTCGTCCGCTCGCGCATGCGCGCCTCCGAGCGCGACTTGGGGTCGGGATAATGCTGGGGATCGGTCCGGCGCTTCCATTCCATCCACAATTTGCGCGACTTTTCGGTGAGCAAATCCTCCTCGATCTTGAACCCCATGTTGCGCGCGAAGACCTGCGCTCCCTTGCCGACGAGCAAATGATGGTCGGTTTCCTCCATCACCTTCTTCGCGACCAGCGACGGCGTGCGGACGCCCTCGATGCAGGCCACGCCGCCGGCGCGCTTCAAGGGCCCGTGCATCACCGACGCGTCCAATTGCACGACCCCGTCGGCATTCGGCAGGCCGCCGTAGCCCACGCTGGTGTCTTCCGGGTCCAACTCCACGATGTTCACGCCGGCAATCACGGCATCGAGCACGTCGGCGCCTTCGAGGATCATTTTGTAGGCGCGCGCGACACAGGTCATGCCCTCGGCGTCCTTCGAGCGATTTCCGTTAGCCGCGGAAATCACCAACGGTTTGACCGCCGAAGCCGTCAGAATTTGCGGCGCCTGGGCCAGCGCATCGAGCGACCCCGAGGCCAGCGCCCCCACTCCCGCCGCCGCCACGAATTTCCTCCGGGACATTTGGTTTTTCTCGCGGTGCAATTTCCCGCAAAATTAGTCCCTCGTCCGGCGGCCAGCAAGCCACCATTTTTGGTAGGGCAGAGCTGCCGCTCTGCCCCAATTTTTCATGCCGATAAGCACAGGAACCCTGCGCCCATGCGAGAGGGAACCCGCTCTTTTCCTTTCTGAAACAATTTGGGCGGCGCGGCAACGCCGCCAACCATGCGCCCCAAACAAAACATCACTTCTCCGGCGCGAGTTGTTTGTAAATCACTCCGTCTTTCATGACGAAGCGCACGTCGCGAAAGGCCTCGATGTTCGTCGAAGGGTCGCCCGGCACGGCGATGAGGTCGGCCAGCATCCCGGCGCGGATGGCTCCCAGTCTGTCTTGCATGCGGATGATCCGGGCATTGGTCGCAGTGGCCGCGATGATCGCCTGCACGGGGCTCATGCCGCCCCGGACCATCCATTCCAGTTCGCGATAATTGGTGCCGTGCGCGAACACTCCCACATCACTGCCCAAACCGATCACGACCTTGTTCTCCAGAGCCAATGCGAACGCCCGCAGCGCGTCCTGCATGTCCTGGGTTGGCGGGCTTTCGCCGCGCTTGTATCCGTAAAAATATTCCGCGGTGGCCTCGATGGCGGTCAGAGTCGGCAGGTAAGCGGTTCCCTTGGCAGCCATCTCGCGGAACACCTCCGCCGTTCCGTGGGTGCCATGTTCGATGGTGTCCACGCCGGCCTCGACGGCGCGGCGCATTCCTTCGGCCGTCATCGCGTGGGCCGCGACCGGCCGGCCCGAAGAATGCGCCTCCTCCACCAAAGCCCGCAACTCTTCGAGGCTGAAAGTCGGCGCCTGCGCCCCGCCCGGCCCGCGGCGGTAATCGGCATAGACTTTGATCCAATCCGCTCCCAACGCCGCCTGCTCGCGCACGGCCTTGAGCACCTCCGGCACACCCGAGACTTCCTGCGCGCCTCCTGGAACAAAAACATTCTCGGCGAAACCGCGCGGACCCGGACCATAACTGGCCGTCGCCACGATTGCCTTCGTCACGCAAATCATGCGCGGTCCGGGAATCATCCCGTCCTCGATGGCGCGCTTGACGGACACATCCGCCGCGCCGGCCCCTTCCGTCCCCAAATCGCGCAGCAACGTGAAGCCCCCCATCAGCGTCGCCTTCGCGTGCCCCACGGCCCGGATCGTGCGGTAAGCCAGCGGTTCCTTGAGGACCTGATCATTCCATGACGCTTCGTCATAGGGATGGAGAAAAACGTGCGAATGAAGATCCATCAGTCCAGGCAGCAACGTCATCCCGGCCAATTCGACCGTGAGCGCGCCGGCGGGGGCGACGACCTGCACGGCAGGACTCGCGGCGGTGATGTGATTGCCGGTGACCAACACCGTCCACCCGCTGTGCGTCTGACCGTCCGCCGTGTCGAAAACCCGCGCCGGCCTGAGCAGCAACGGCGGGCTGCCGGCACTGCCTGCCGCATCGGGGCCGCCGCGGACCGTTGCGACGCTCCCAGCCAGCAAGCCCAGCACGGCGATCTGGAGCCACTGTCTCAGCGCATTCATAGTTGACGAATCTTGAATTTCACCGCGAATTCATAACCAGGGTCGCCACAGAGACAAGCAAGAGTGGAAACCGAGGTCAAGTCCGTGTAAGAAGTGAAGAAGTGAAGAACCCGCGGCTTGCGGTCCATTCTTTTGCCAATGTCGGCCAGCCTATATTCGTTCCATCCCGAATTGCGGGTGTCGCCGATGGTGCCGTAATAGGATTACGCGAATCCTTTCCGAAAATGCCCGATAGATGAAATGGTAAGGAAATCTCTTCAGATTCGCGCGATGAAAACCTTGCTTAACTGGAGGGAACCGGTTCGGATTTTTGGCGGCCATGGCGATGACGCGGCGCAATTCCGCTTCGAACTCCTCACCCAAGCTATTCGAAACTGCCCTATAGCGTCGCAACGCTTCCGCTACATCCTGCCGAACGGAGGGATGGTACTCCACCGTCATCGCGTATCGTTCGACCCCAACTTCCGCCAGAATTCAGCATCGCTTAGTGGCCGGACCTGCCCGCTCTCGATTTCCTTCTCCCGGCGTTCGACCTCCGCCATTTCCTCGGCTTCGGTCATCTCCACCCCGACAGGCGGCAGCGACCCCAGCAACGATTCAGCCAGAAAGACCCGCTGCTCAAGGGGCAACGCCAACACTTTCTTTTCGATCTCTTCAATCGCAGACACGCTGTTAATTTAGGACCGCGGTGGACTTTTTGCACCAAATTTTTTGCTTAATTTGGTTGGGGTGAGCGGTCCGTTTACTCCATCCCCGGTAGGGCGCTGCCCCGATTTATTTTCCATTTCTATGGCTCGGAGCCCCGATCCGTTTTCTCGGGGCCGCCGCGGCGCCCCAATTTCTCAACCTCCGTTGGCCGACATACCGCCGCATGTTTCCCCCGTCCTAATCATAATCATAACCCTCCCCTCCGGTTCCCTTTTCCCGGAAACGGGTCATTTCTTGATTTTGCGTATTGGGAAGATCCTATGAGCCGCCTCAATGGGCCCCCTCCAATTTACATGTCAAATTCAAGAACCCGTTCACAGCATATTTCGCCGGAAGCGAACGAGGAGCGTGATGGTGCCGGCGGCGAGCAACCCCAAGACCGAGGGTTCAGGCACGGGCTGCAACACGAGAAAGGCCGGGCTAACCAATCCGGTGGCAAATGTACTTCGTGTTCCGCTCGGCGTGTATTCATAGATGTTGCCACTGCCAACGGTGCCATCGGCATGATCAGACACAAACAGATTTTGCGCCTGTGCGGTGGAGCAAATGAGTATGACCGCGCCCGCACAAACCGGTCCGCAAAACGAAGGCCACAAGGCCAAAAAGGAGGAATGGGTTTTCAAGAATTGCTTTGCAAATGATAAGCCTTGGCCATGTCAAGCATTTCGTCCCAAAAAACAGTCCCAGCGGGGCGTGAGATAACACCGCTTGGCGCGTGCTCGCGATTCATCGGAGTAGCCCAGGGCAAGACGCGACACATCCACGATGTTGCTCAGGTAGCCGGTGTCAGAATAGCGGAGGATATTCGTGCGCGAATAAGGGTCGAACCCTTCGACGATTCCCTCGAAAAATCCAACGGAAAGCACTAGAATGCTGTGGATGACAACATTCAGCCGGGACGATCTAAAGTCTCGCGTTCAACAGTTGGCCGGTGAAGGAATCCTCATCGGAACATCGTCCTGGAAATATCCCGGATGGCGCGGGATGCTTTACGATGAGGCCCGCTATCTCTGGCGGGGCAAATTTGCCAAATCACGCTTCGAAAAAAGCTGTCTCGAGGAATATGCGCAAGTGTTCAAGACCGTCTGCGTTGACGCCGCATATTATTCCTTCCCCACTGCAAAATACCTCGAGGGTCTTGCCGCCCAGGCGCCCTCTGATTTTCAATTCGCTTTCAAAGTAACCGATGAAATTACGCTCAAAAAATACCCGAACCTGCCTCGTTTCGGGGTGCGGGCGGGAACGGCGAACGACCATTTTCTGAATGCAGAAGTCTTCGAACGGAGCTTTTCGAAACCCTGCGAGGCAATCCGCCCGAATGTCGGGTTGCTGATATTCGAATTCTCGCGGTTTTATCCGACCGATTTTGCGCATGGCCGGGATTTCATCGCGGCGTTGGATACGTTCCTGGACAAACTGCCCAAAGGCTGGCCGTATGGGATCGAGCTTCGTAATAAATACTGGCTCAAGCCTGAGTATTTTGACTGCCTTGCGCGGCATCACGTCACCCATGTTTTCAATTCATGGACGGACATGCCGCCGGTCGGCGAGCAAATAGAACTGGCCGGCAGCATACCCAATCCCGATCTGGTCGCCGCCCGCTTTCTGCTCAAGCCGGGCCGCAAATATGAAGAAGCGGTCAAAGCGTTCGAGCCATACGATCAAACCAAGGAAGTCAATGATGACGCCCGCCACGCCGGCGCCGCGGTGATCAAAGACGGGAAAAAGCATCCGAAACGGAAAACATTGATTTTCGTCAATAATCGCCTGGAGGGAAACGCCTTGCAGACGATCCACGCGATGCTCGAAGCCGCGAGCGCAGAATGATCCGGGCGAAGGTCTATTGACAAATATGCCGACTAGTGGTCAGATGACCACTAATGGCAAAATTGACGGAAAAACAGGAGGCGGTGCGCCGGTTCATCGAATGCGAACTGAAAGCGGGCCGGCCTTGCCCTACGCACCGGGAAATCGCCGCCCATTTTGGCTTTTCGGGTCCCCACGGCGCCGCCCGGCACCTCGAAGCCCTTGTCAGAAAGGGCGTCTTGATTGCCGAGCGCGGCAAAGCCCGTGCTTTACGGCTGGCCGAGACCTTCCCCGGCCTGCGCCGCCCCGTCCCTGCCGAAATCCCTTTGTTCGGTTCCATCCCGGCCGGATTTGGCGAGGACACGGAGCAAGAACCGGACGGCTGCGTTTTGGTGGATGTTTCGACGATTGGATTCAAGCCGACGCGCAATACGTTTGCTCTGCGCGTCGTCGGCGATTCCATGACCGGCAAATTCATCTGCGCTGGGGACATTGTGATTTTGGAGCATGGGCCTGAACCGCGCAGCGGCGACATCGTCGCCGCCCTCATCGACCGCAAGACGACGCTAAAAACCTTCGTGCAAAAAGGCGGCAGACAGTATCTCAAAGCGGAGAATCCCAGATACCCCAATCTCATTCCCTCCGAAGAACTGGTCATCCAGGGCATTTACAAAGGACTTATCCGAAAGGCGTGAGGATGGGCTATGCGAGAGCGTTCCATCGTGCATCTGGATGCGGACGCTTTTTTTGCCGCTGTCGAGCAGGCATCCGATCCCAAACTGCGTGACCGGCCGGTGGCCGTGGGCGGCGAAAAGCGCGGCATCATTGCCTCGGCTTCCTACGAAGCCCGGCGTTACGGCATTTATACCCCGATGCCGACAGCGCGGGCACGAAAGATTTGCCCCAAGCTCATTGTCCTGTCGCCGGATTACGAGCGCTACGAGTGGTATTCGAAATCGATGTTCGGCTATTGCTACGACTTTACGCCGGATGTGGAAGAAACGTCCATTGATGAGGGGTATTTTGATTTGACAGGAACGCGAAGGCCTGCGGCAGAAATTGCCCTGACGATCCGCAAGGCCATAAGCCAGCGGCTTAAAATTACCGTCAGCGAAGGCATCGGGACGAACAAGCTGGTGAGCGCCGTCGCGTCAAAGCTCACGAAGCCGGCCGCATTCCATGAGGTTCCGCCGGGGGGTGAGGCGTCCTTCCTGCATCCGCTGCCCAATAAATGGCTTCCGGGCATCGGCCCGAAAACCAGCGTTCGCCTCGATGCAGCGGGCTTGGCGGCAATTCACCATGTCGCAACCACCCCGCTTTCCATGCTGGAATTGCTGCTTGGTAATCAGGCGGCAACTATTCGCAAATTCGCGCACGGCATTGACGAGCGGCCATTGGTTCCGGCGCAAGAACCGCAGAAGTCATTCAGTCAGCAGGAAACGTTTGCCACCGATTTGACGGATGAGGGGTATATCGAGGCCATCCTTTTACGCATGGCGGACAGTCTTTTTGCGTGCGTGCGCGATGAGGGGCGGAGCATTCGCACACTCACTGTCAGGGTGCGCTATAATGACATGGCGGAAGATCAGGCGAGCGAAAGTTTGCTTGAGCCAACCAACTTAGAAACAGAAGTTTATGGCCTGATACGCGCATTGCTCCGCAAGGCGTGGAAACGGCGGGTGAGTGTAAGGCTCGTCTCGCTCAAGCTCTCGAATCTCTATTGCGGCGCTTACTCGACGGAATTGCCGATCTTGCCGGCATCGAAACGCCGGGATTCGAATTCGCGATTGGCCGGACAAATAGACGCACTGCGAAAAGCCCATGGGCGCGGCGTTATTTTGCGCGCCCATGATTTGCGGCTTCGCGAACCTCCCGCCGATTCGCTGAAAGAGACTCCTCCACGATTCGGCGGTCGTATCCGGGTCCTTTCGCCCCGGCGCGATGCGGCGACGTATGTCCCGTTGCGTGGGCATAGTCACTTTTCGTTTCTCGATTCCACTTTGTCACCGGCGGCCCTGGTCGCGCTGGCAAAGCGAAACGGTCTGCCTGCCGTTGCCATGACCGACACGGGGAACCTTCACGGCGCCGTCGAGTTCGTCTCGGCGGCAAAGGAAGCGGGCATCAAGCCGATTCTTGGCGCAGCGCTTCGCGTGGACGGAAAGCCTTTGCTGCTCTACGCCGAATCAGCCGGGGGTTATCACAACCTCTGCCGGTTGCTTTCCCGGCATGCTCGATTTGGGGCGCAAGGGGGCGATGAGGGAAGCGTGGCTGCGGGCCAGCGCCGTTCCATCCATCCGCACGAATTGGCCGGGCTTGCGTCCGGCCTGGTCGCGGTCGGCTCTGATCCGCGACTGGCGGAATACTTTCCGAAAGCGTTTTACCAGATGGTGACGGGGCGCGACACCCGCGGGAATTTCCCCGCCGTGGCCGCGCCCGCCATTCATTACGGGGCGGAAACGGACAGGCAGCGATACGATATTCTTCAGAGCATCCGCACACTGACCTTGCTGCGCCAGCATCATGCGGATAAAAGGATGGGCGGCCGTTTTCACTTTCGCGCCGCCGCCGAAATGGCGGAGCGATGCAAGGAGCATCCTGAATGGCTGCGTCACACTCTGGAAATTGCCGAGCGGTGCAATTTCGAGCTTCCGTTTGGAAAGCCGCAATTCCCGGCGTTCATTGCGCCGGACGGCTCGACTGCCAAGGATTTCCTCTACCGGCTCGTGCTGTGCGGCCTCCGCGAACGCTACGGCTCACGCGCACAACAATTCGAGCCGCAAGTGTTGGAAGAACTCCGCATTATCGCCGAGGTTGGTTATGAGGACTACTTCCTGATTACCTGGGACCTGCTGCAAGAGTGCCGCCGTCGCGGCATTGAGTGGATTACGCGGGGCAGTGCGGCAGATAGTCTGGTCTGCTACTGCCTGTGGATTAGCGGCGTTTGCCCGATTCGCTTCGATCTTTATTTTCGCCGTTTTCTCAACAAAGACCGAATGGCTTTGCACAAATTGCCCGACATCGACATCGATTTTGCGCACGACCGGAAAGATGACGTGGTCGAACTCATGTTCGAAAAATACGGGCCCGAGCATTGCGCCGTGGTCGGGGGCTTTTCGACCTTTCAGGCGCGCAGCGCCTTTGCCGAGGTGGCAAAGGTTTTGGGCGTATCGGAACGGCAAGTCCGCACGTTCACCGATCATTTCCCGTGGAGCTTCGGCGGCGGCTGGGTGCCCGATGAGCCCACGCCCAGCGGCGGCGCCCGGCTGATTGAAATGCTCCGGGCGAGTCCCGAAAACCGGGATTTGCCGCTGGGCGATGAGCCTTACAAGACCGCTTTGGAGACGGCGGCGTTTTTGGACGGGATGCCCCGTTACCCCAAAATGCACCCCTGCGGCGTGGTGTTGTCGCGCCAGCCGATGCGCGAACTCACGGCCACGTTCGTTGCAAACAAGGGCTATTCCACGACGCATTTTGACATGGATTCGGTCGAAGCGGTCGGCCTCGTCAAAATGGATATTCTCGCGCAAGGCGGCTTGGCCGCCATGCGCGATGTAAAGCGAATGCTCTCTGAACGGCGAATTGAGATTGACCTTGAAAAGTGCGTGGCGCGGGACGCCCAAACGGGGAAAATCCTGCACGGCGATCCCGAGGCGTTGGAGCCGTGGCAGGATCCCGCCGTGTGGGAAATGATTGCGGGCGGCAACGCCCGCGCCGTCCACCACATTGAAAGCCCGGCGATGACGAGTCTTTGTCGCATGTGCAATGTGCGGGAAATCGACGGGCTGGTGGCAATCGTCAGCGTCATCCGCCCCGGTGCGGCCAATGAGGGAAAGAAGATCGCCTTTACGCGCCGTTACCAGCGCATGGAGCCGGTCGTCTATCCCCATCCATCGCTTGAATCCTGCCTGAGAAGCACTTACGGCCTCGTCGTTTATGAAGAACATATTTTGCAAATCTGCGAGGCATTCGCCGGTCTGCCGCCCGGCCGAGCCGATGTGCTGCGGCGTGCGCTGAACAAGCAAAAACGCAAAGTGATCGAAGAAATCCGCGGCGAGTTTGTCGCCTCGGCACAGGCTCGCGGCCACACACCCGAAAAGACAGAGGAGGTATGGGAACTTGTCACGGGCTTTGCCGGTTACGCCTTCTGCAAAGCCCACAGCACGGCTTACGGCGTCGAAGCCTTCGAGGCGGCGTGGCTCAAGTATTATTACCCTGCGGAATTCATGGCCGCCGTGCTTTCCAACCGCAAGGGGTTTTATGATCCGCTGGTCTATGTGCTCGAATGCCATCGCCTCGGCCTGAAACTGCTGCCGCCTGACGTCAATGAACCCGGCCCGGCGTTTGTGCCGCGCGGCAAGGTCATCCGCGTCCCGGTCACGCGCATGAAAGGTCTGACGGAGCGGACAACGGACAGGATTCTGGCCGCGCACAGAGACGGCAAGTTTGCGTCCCTGGCCGATTTTTTTCATCGTGTGCGTCCTTCGGGCGAGGAACTGGAAGCCATGATCCGCGCCGGCGCGTTTGATGGTTTCGGCGAGAGCCGCACCCGGCAGTTCTGGTCGGCGCAATATCTTTTGCGGACGTTCGGCGGGTCTGGTGATGCGGGGCAATCATGGCTGATTCCTCCCGCAGACCCGGACAAACTTCCGAAAATTCCGGTGGTGGAACCGGCGCGCCGCGAACGCCTGCAATGGGAAACCGAATTGTTCGGCTTTACTGTCAGCGGGCATCCGCTGGAATTATTTCCTGACATCGCCTGGGACTCTTACTGTCCGGTGAACCGGCTGGCGCAATTCGTCGGGCAAGTCGTGCAGGTCTGCGGCCTTGTGGTCGAGCAAAGGGTTCATCACCAAATCACCGGCGAGCCAATGAAATTTTTATCTTTGGCAGACTGGACGGGCATTATCGAAACGGAACTTTTTGCAACGACTTACAAGAGTTACGGGCTCGCAACCGTTCGTTATCCCGTGCTCGAAATCGAAGCCCGCGTCGAACCTTTCGAAAACGGCCGCGGGTTCAGTCTAAGGGCCTTGGCCGCAAGGCGCCCTCGCCCCTTGCCGTCGGTCAGCGAGAGCAGGTCCCCGGCGGCATTGTTGGTGTAGAGAATGAGCTGCCCATCCGCGTTGGTCTCGGCCATTTTCCGGCTGGCGGCGTCGTAAGGTGAGAAACATGACTTTTATTGAATATTTATGTCTACAAAGCGTCAATGTAGTGTACGAGTCTTGCCATGTTCGATAATGAACAACGCGGCCAGTGCCGGAATGACCCGCCTTCGCGCTGCGGGCTACGGCGCGGCAGGCGAAATCCGAATGCCAAATGCCGAATGGAACCCGAAGGCCGAAACTCGAATGCTTTCCTCTGCGTTTTTCGCGCCTCAGCGGTGGAAACATGCGCGCTGTCTGGGCTGATGGCTCTCTATCAACTATCAACCAACCAACGGTGGCGAGTCAAGGCCGGTCAAGGTTAAGCGACTAACGATTTTTATGAAATCGACGAGATCGGGCAGCACAGTTGCGAGCGTTCGGGGCCGTCCTGTTCCCGATGCATCGGGACCGCACGATATCGAAGCAACGCCTCAAGGCAGCCGAAAACGTCCATTCGAAAAAAGCCCGCCGGGTTCCGGTCTGGTGGGGGTAGCACAGGCGACCCGCCTGTCCCGTCCGGCGACCCGCCGGACGGAACGGAGGCAAAGCCTCGATCCAACCGAAATCGTCCGTTCCCGACAAGGCTCCTCGCCGGGTGCCAGTTGGCGAAGCCAATCAGGTGAAGCAGACAGGGCTGCTAGCCGCCGACCCGTCTCCCGTAGCAGTATTACTGCGGAGGGTGGACGCGAGGAGGCGGAAAACAGAGAGGCCCTGCTCGCAGCCGCCAACGTGGGAGGCGGAAAACTTTGGTTTGGGCGCTCCGGCGTCTGTCTCTGCATTCCTCGCGCCTCAGCGGTAATTTTGGCTTCCGGTTCTTGGCTCTATTTTGTTGCCCCCATGTTTTTGCCTTCTCTGCTGGTTTCGTTGGCCGTCGGAATTCGCAAATGTAGCGGGTCGAGGGCCGTTTTTGCAAAATGTAGCGGGTCAAAAACTCATAAAACCCTTGTCTTCATTGGGTTGTAGCGGGGTTACCGCCACGCAATTCGAATGTAGCGGGTCCAGACATCAAAAATCCCCAATGTTTATGGGGCTTGTAGCGGTGTAGCGGGTCCAAAGGGGGGCAATTCCCCGGGGAACGAGGAAATCTTTTCCACCCCCTCCCGGTGAATGACCAAAGCCGAATTCCCCGCAAGCGGAGGAAGTTTCACGAACCGGAAACAAATTAGCATTAAGATTACGATTGCGGATTAGGCTGGAAGACTATTCTTCGACGCTCGACACGCCGCGCTGCCTCAGTTACGGCGGGAAATACGAGCGGGAGCGCGGCATTTATGCCGCTTCAACGTTCGAGTTTTAAGAAGCGCTGGATATCGCGAAGCCGCCGGAACCGCCGGCCCGTAAAAGCGGCATGAATGCCGCGCTCCGTCCGCCGTCACTGAGGCATTACGACACGCCGAAAGTTTCCCATTGAGATGAGATCATAACTGGTGTACTTGTTTAAGCTTGGCTTAACATGCGCATGGATACGCAACCGACAAACGGAGTCCTCGAAGATTTCCGCATCGAATTTTTGGACTGCTGGCGCCGACTGCCGAACAAAGGCCTGTTTTTCGTCCTGCTGGCCGCGTGGCTGGCGCTGTTCCAATTTCTGGGCAATTGCACGCTCGGATTCATCAAATCCTCATCCCTCCTGCGGTGGATGTACGAGGTGTTCCAGCCCAGCCCGAACCCGGACGCTTACGACGAGAGCCATGCGCGCATCATCCCGTTCCTCGTGCTGGGCCTCTTTTGGTGGAAACGCAAAGAGTTGCTGGCCTTGCGCCTGCGCGCGTGGACGCCCGGCCTGGCGTGGGTGGCCCTGGCGTTGGTGCTGCACATCGTGGGTTACGCCGTGCAACAGCCGAGGATATCGATCGTCGCGCTGTTCACCGGCCTGTATGGATTGATGGGCCTGGCCTGGGGGCCCGAATGGTTGCGCTCGAGCTTTTTCCCGTTCTTTCTCTTCGGTTTTTGCGTGCCTCTCGGAACGCTGGCCCTGCCGATCACCTTTCGGCTGCGGATGCTCGTTTGCCAACTGGTGGAGGGATTGTGCCATTACATATTGGCCATCGACATCGTCCGGGAAGGCACGAACTTGATCGATCCCACCGGCCACTATCGGTATGACGTGGCCCCGGCTTGCAGCGGGATGCGCAGCCTCTTCGCCACCCTGGCCCTGGCCATCACCTATGCCATGCTGTCCTTCAAAACCTGGTGGAAACGCGGAATTCTGATGGCCTCGGCCTTGCCGCTGGCCGTGCTCGGCAATTTCCTGCGCATGCTGACCATCATCATCGCCGCCGAGATCGGGGGACAAACCTGGGGCGACTGGGTGCATGACGGCGGGCCGGGCCGGATCCTGAGCCTGCTGCCTTATATTCCCGCGTTCGCGGGCCTTTTGTTATTGGGACATTGGCTGCGCGAAACTCCGCCTGCTCCAGTCGCTCTGCCCGAACCGGCTACTGCTGCAGCGGATGGATAAATGGGACTCTTTTAGTCCTGCTGCAGACTTGGTCGCCAGCCCCCGATCCTTGAGAGTCAAAGCGGTGGCGCGATGCAGATGACGTCGGATTCGACCGAAAAGGTGCGCATCGGCCAATGTCGCGCGGCAAATTGGCGAATGACATCCAGTTTGGGATAATCAGATTTCAAACCAAACAGGCGCGCGTCATCAATCAGAATCACGTCCTGGTACGGATTCCGGGAGGTGAGGCACGATAATTCCTTGAGGATGGGCGCCGCCTTGCCGGCGCCGGCGGTGACGCCTTGGGAATAGTGGGCGTCCAGCCAGAACAGCGCGGGCTGATCCAGCCCCTGGACAGCCTCCCGTAATTTTGTTCCACTGTCGCCTTGGAACAATTGGATGCGCGGGTCATTCGCGTATTTCGATTGGGCGGCTTGAAACAAATCCCGGCTCAATTCGATGCTGATCAGCTTTTGGAAATGTTCGCGCTGAGCGTCGATCATCTCTCCGCGAAAGGTGCCGGTCTCGACGAAGGCCTTCAGGCCGTGCTCCTTTGCTTTGCGCATGATCAGGCTTTGCTTTTGCGAAAACGTGGCGGGCGCAGGCGGCCAGCCAAAAAGGGTCCGGGAACACTTAATGAGGAATCGGCGCATTCGAAATCCAGAAGCATTGTCATTGCCGTCCGCCGCGCGCGTCAATGGTAAATTGCCGCCCCGAAGACTGACGGGCGCAAGTCAGCTTCTGGAGGCGGTTTTGGCTCAATGTCTGGTCTACGGCATCGTAAATCACAATGGAACCGCAACTGCCAATAACCCTGCATGCAACGGGCTGGGATCTGGGAGGGCTGCACCATGGAAGGCTGAGTGCCGGCTGGAGGCAATTTTTGCCGGGTGAAGCGGAAATGTAACCGGTCAAACCGCCATTTTTCGAATTGTAACCGGTCGGAACAGCAAAAAGACCCAATCTTTGCAGGGCTGTAACCGGTGTAACCGGTCCAGCCGGGGGAAATAGACATTTATTTTTTTCGGGTGAATCTTTCCCGGCGGAGATTCGCAGGGCACTTGCCGCTGGAGACGCGGGGTTCGCTGATTCGCCACTTCGAAAGCTGATTTGCGCCCAAGACCGACCAGCAAAGGCCGCGGCTATTGCGCCCTAGGCCGGGACGGAGCGCGTTGACATCGCGGCTTCGTACACTTTTTTCATGGCGGCGAGAAAGCGATGCTCCGCGTATCTTTCCGAGATACTCGCCGCCGCCGCGGCCCCCATTTTTGGGATGAGAGCCCTGTTGCGGTCGAATCGAACGACCGCCGAGGCAATGTCCGCCGACATTTGTTCCGGCGATTTCACGGGAATGCGCACGCCACAATCGTCGGCAACAGCGGTGCCCGGACCGCCGCAGTGAGCGACGATCGGGACGCATCCGGCCAGCATGGCTTCCATCATGGTCAGCCCGCCACCCTCTCGCAGGCTCGGCAACAGATAGAGGTCCGAATCCTTCAGCTCACGAACGTAATCCTCGCGCGAGAACGCCCTTCCGATAACGACCTCCTTTTCGAGCCCCAGTTTTTTCGCGAGTGCTTCGAGATGCTGGTGCTCAGGCCCGGTGCCGGTGATGCAGTAGGAAAAACTGGCTCCCTGTTGCTTGGCGATGGCCAGGCCTTGAAGCGCCATGGCCACTCCTTTCCGGCCTTCCAGATTACCGCCCGCGAGGATCTTGAGGGGCGCGCCGTTGCGCTCCTTGAAACCCGGCCGGGCGAAGCAGGCAATGGTTTCGCCGCTGAACGCATAATAGGACAGCACGCTGATGCCGTTGGAACTCGCGCGCAGTTTCGACAAGTGCGGGACCGCCTCCTCGTGAGCAGCGAAGATATGAAAAGCTTTTTTTGCGCAGAGATTGACTTCCGGTGTGAGGCGGCTGTAGATGCCGCCCAAAATGCGGGCCAACTCGAATGCCTTGGTTTTTGCGCTGAGGATCTTTCCGAATTTTCTCAATGGGAAAACCTCCGTGCCGCTGATTGGCCCCCAAATGAACGGAATGCCGAGCCGCCAGAGCGGGCTGCCGACGCGCCACGTGGAGAAGGTGACATGGTGCGAGAGGTCGAAGCCGATTTGGGCATGAAGGTCCCGCGCTTTCGAAAGGATGGACTTGCTGAAGGCGATGTAGCGCAGCCAGCCCTGGAACCGCGCGAGCAAACGATTTTCGACATAAGGAGTGTGCTGGCCGATGAATATGAAATTCATGTTTGCCGGCACGAGGCCCCGCTCTCGGCCCTCCTCCACGCCGGGACGGTTCTCGTCGCCGACCAGCAGCCACAGATCGCCCAGTTTGGCCAGTGCCCGGCAGGCCAGCCAGCCGTGCAGCCCTTCGGAGCCGCCATAGGGGTTGCAGGCAATGGCGGAGATCAGAATTTTCAATCGAGCGGGAGCTTATTTCGTTGCCGCGCGGGGAAACAATCTCCAAATTTTCGTCTCTGTATGCCTGCCAGCGATGCCTTGCGACGAATCCGAGGCCGGCTTGAATATTTTTTCTCCCTGCACGGCTTCAAGAAACACCCCGTGTTGACGCTATGGCGCGCAGCCGCGTGGCGCGTACATTGCTTTCTTGGCATCCCGGCGACGGTGCGCATTTCACGCTGGAACGCGACGCTGACGCTTCCTCCGGAATGGTCGGGAGCCGGCGCGACGTTGTTCTATGTGGTGCGGGAATATTACGAGCCGGAACTGACGTTTTTAGACCGCTTTTTGCACACTGGTGAAACTTTCGTCGATGCCGGCGCAAATTGCGGCGTTTACACGATGGCGGCCGCGAGCATTACCGGAGAAAAAGGGCTTGTGCTTGCTTTTGAGCCGGGGCGGGAAGTCTTTTCCGCGCTGAAGCGCAGTGCATCGAGAAATGGCGGCCGCCAAATCCGCCTGTTCGAGATTGGATTATCCAACGTTTCCGGCGCCGCCCAGCTTTACTCCCATCCGCATGGCGCGAGCAGCTTTTCGCTCGGAAATGCGGATGGCAGTGGAAGTTCCAGCACGATTGAGGTGAAAAAACTGGACGACGTGTTGGATGCGGAGGGTGTAAAGAACGTGGATTGCATCAAGATGGACGTGGAAGGCGCGGAGGAACTGATCCTGCAGGGCGCGACGAAATTGTTCGATCGCTGCAAACCTCGCGTGATTTTCGAAATCAACCCCACTGCCATAGCGGCGCTGAACTTGAAACACGATGGCGCATGGCGTTTTCTCGAAATCAGAGGCTACAACTTTTGCACCATCGACGAGGAGGGCGTGATTACGCCACTAAAGGAACCACCGGCAGACGGGAATGTGATAGCGCTGCCTGCCGGCGAACCCGCGCCGGGCCGGTGAAGCCCGGCCTTAATCGGACGAAGGAACCATCGCGGGTCCGCGGGTTCAGAGGAGCACGACGCATCATCGCCCCCGGGGTTTTGCGGGCGCATTGGCACTGCCACCGGAGCGCGGCTGTGCCTCCGAGGCCAGCCGCAGCAGCTTCGCCAGGAGAAGCCTGTGGAACCCAATGCCACGCTACTCCTTCGGGACGCCCTGCGGCTGGTCTTTCAGACACAGCCGCGCTCCGTCCCATTTTCGTTTGGGGGCGGTGCCAACATGCGCCGGGGTTTTGTTGGATATCACGAAAAGCCTTTCCTTTCAGGGCGAATCCTGCTATAGTGAATCACAGTAAGCGACATGAACAGACAGAAATGGATCATCCTGGTATCGGCGCTGGCCTTGATTGGCGGCGCGGCCACAGTTTTGGCCGGGCTGCGAGCCAAGCAAAAGCTCAGTCCGCCGGCCGTGAAGACTAGTCCATTGGAGGATCCACAGCGTCTGGCGGTCTGTCTGCCGGAGCGGGTGCTGGACTACACTTCCGAGGCGATGGAGACGCAAAAAATCGTGCTGGATACGCTGCCGCCAGACACCAGTTTTGGCCAGCGACGATACAAAGCGGCGGACGGATTTGTGACGGATCTGAATGTCGTTCTCATGGGGACGGATCGCACCAGTTTGCACAAGCCCGAGTTTTGCCTGCAGGGCCAGGGCTGGAGCCTGGACCCCGCCCAGTGCGAGGAATCCAGCGTCCACATGGATCGGCCCTGCTCCTATGACTTGCCCGTGATGAAGCTTCTGGCAAGAAAAGAGGTCGTCGAAAATGGCCAGACGGTCACCTTTAGCGGCATTTATGTGTATTGGTTTGTGGCGCCGAACGAATACACGGCAAACCATTGGAAACGCATGTGGTGGATGGCCGAGGACCTCTTGCGCACGGGGGTTTTGCAGCGTTGGGCGTATATCAGCTACTTCCATGTTTGCCGGCCGGGCGAGGAGGCCGCCTGCTTCGAGCGGATGAAGACCTTTATCGCGGCCTCAGCGCCCGAATTTCAATTGACCCCGGGACCGTCGAAAGTTGGGAATGCGATCGGACTGCCGGCCAGCCAGACCGCAGCCAACCAATGAATTCACGGCAACGCGGTTCGTTTCTATACACTGATGCGTTGGACGCCGCTGCGACTCACTTGCGGCGCAAGTAAAACGAACTGCCGGCGAATTCAAATTCTTCGTCGAGATTCAGACCGCGCAACGCTTCGGCAAGAGGCACGGAATCACGCAGCAGGCTGTGGACCGGCAAAAAGACTTCGAACGTGGGGTTGAACATCAGAAAACACTCCAGCGCGTACTGCTCGTTCCAGAATAGTTTCTCCTTCACCATCCAATCCCGCGGATAATCGTAAGGAGAAAACACGTCATGAATGTGCAGCAACGCGCCCGGAGCCAGTTGCGGATAAAGGTTCGTCAGCTCGAACGCCACGTCACTCCCGAATTTGAGGACGTGGCTCGAATCCACGAACAGGAAAGAGCAGTCTTGCAGCAACGGAGCGGCGGGCACGTTCTGCAACTCGCTTCGAATCAACTCGAGCGAAATGACGGGCGGCACATCGTTTGGCTGAAAGCGCGGATACGGATCAATCGAGACGAATTGCGGCCGAATGCCGGTTTCCTCGGCATTCCGTTCGAGCGCAGCCAGCGCAATGCGCGTGGAAAATCCCTGGCCCACTTCCACGAATTTCGCGGGCTTCACGTCGCGCAGGACGAGGTAGAGCATCAACGCGTCCGCGCCGCGGAAGTAATGATTTTTCTCGCGAAAACCGAATCGCCCGGAGCGTTCTCGGAATTCCGAGCCAAAGCGCCGGACCAGATCCCGGGCGTGGTTTTCGCATTCGACGGGCCGCCAGTCGATGCCCGGCAACGCGCGGGCGGCCGCGGAATACTTTTTCGAGATCAAGAGGGTGTTGGGCACGACTTCGTAAAAGTGATCGCCCGTGACATGGAACCCAACCGCCTGAAAAAGATCGAACAGGAACCGCCGCGAAATATAGCGTTGAATGGCGTTTTTTTCGTGACACGCCTTGAATAGCTTTTCTTTGAACGCCATAAACGGAAAGCGGCTCGGGCCTTTCCGTGCCGCGAACATAATTCAATCACAGGTTGTCGTTCAACGAAAAAGACCTCCGTCCCGGCTTGGCACGCGCTCTTAGCCGTTCCTCCCTCGCCACTGCCGTCCCAAGGCCACTTGGCCGAAACCAAAACCAAAAAGGTTGCGCTAGGCCCCCAATTCAGGTAATCATGTGAGCTGCCTGAGTTTGCCCGAACATGCTGCGCCGTGACCGCCTCATTAGGATGCAGATCCATCAATTGATGGACGCCTGCCTCTTCGCGCTGAGTCTCTGGCTGGCCTATATATTGCGGGCCAACCCCGATGTGATGGAGCTTTTGGGTTTGCAGCCAGTGGACCCGTTTGAAGCCTACGTGTGGCTGTATTTCATTTTGCTTCCTGCCACGCCGATTGTTTTGGAACTGCAAGGGTTTTACAATCGCCCGATTTTTTGTTCCCGTCGACAGACGGCCTGGCAGCTTTTCAAAGGCTGTCTCTTCATGGCCCTGGGGCTGGTGCTGGCGCTTTTTTTCACCCGCACGATCATCGCCCGATCCGTCGTGCTTTGGTTTGGGTTCATCAGTTTCGGGCTGGTGTTTGCCAAGGAGGAACTGGTGCAGTGGTGGCTGCGAAGCAAGCTGGGCCAGGCCCAATTTCGGCGCCGGTTCATCCTGGTAGGCATGGGTCAGGAAACGGCGCGGTTGCGAGCCGAAGTGGAGGCTAAGTCGAGAGAACACTTCGAGATTTTGGAGGAGGTCGACCTCCATCAGACGCCCCTGTCGAGTCTGGTGGAAATGTTGCACGAACATTCCGTCAACGGCGTCATTGTGATGGCGCGCCATTCCAATTTCGAGCAGGTCGAGTCCGTGATTGGAGCCTGCGAGCTGGAGGGCGTCGAGGCCTGGGTCGTCGCCGATTTTTTTCGGACGCAGATTTCGCGCACCAGTCTGGACGATTTCTACGGCCGGCCGATTCTGGTCTTCTCGACCGCGCCGGAGGTTTCCTGGCAAAGCGTGCTCAAACGTGTGATCGATTACATCGGCGCACTGGTTGGGCTTATCGTAGTTTCGGTGCCCTTCGGCCTGGTGGCTTTGGCCATCAAGTTGACCTCGCCCGGCCCGGTGTTCTTTCGGCAGCGGCGATCCGGGCTCAACGGCCAACCCTTCACCATTTACAAGTTCCGCACCATGGTGACCAATGCAGAGCAGTTCCAGCACGAATTGGCCGCCATGAATGAGATGACCGGCCCGGTTTTCAAGGTCACGAAGGACCCGCGCATCACGCGCGTCGGAAAGTATCTGCGCAAGTCCAGCTTCGACGAAGTTCCCCAGCTTTTTAACGTGCTCCGTGGCGAGATGAGCCTCGTGGGTCCGCGGCCGCTCCCCGTCAATGAAGTCAAACTCTTCCATGACGTTGCCCATCGGCGACGGCTGAGCGTCAAACCGGGGCTGACCTGCCTTTGGCAAGTCAGCGGGCGAAATAAAATCAGTGACTATAATGAGTGGGTAGGTCTTGATCTGGAATACATTCGCACCTGGTCGGTGTTGCTG
>Ga0073928_10004178_pt1 | contig 21734 bp, 19 predicted proteins | sample PaiPotPPA55metaG_FD_76969 | JGI IMG/M metagenome (GOLD analysis project Ga0073928, IMG submission 76969) | Iron sulfur acid spring bacterial and archeal communities from Banff, Canada, to study Microbial Dark Matter (Phase II) - Paint Pots PPA... ...
GAGGCCATTGTTTCTTGCACGAATGAAGATAGTGTACTCGCGCTGATGCATGCTGACCTTTGCGACCCCCATTTTCTTGGTGTCTTGCAACGCTTTGAGCAAAAGGGCGTAGGGCTTCCGAGCGTCACCATCGGGTAGCGCGAGAAAAGAGGAATCAAAGTAAATGGGATCAACATCCTGCTGATCGAGGAAGGCCAGAATTTCCATGGTTTTCCCGGAGGGCGGAGTTATCTTCTTGATCTCTTCTCCATCGACGAGAACGTATTGGCCCGTCTCGTATTCGTATCCTTTGATTACCTCGGAGCGGTCAACCATGCGGTCGCACGTCGGGCAATAAAGCGGCTGTTTGAGCCGAGTGTTGCACTTGCTATGAACCTGATGAAGGTAGGTGCGCTTCGAGCGCGCCGCGGCGTACATTCGTATAGGGATTGAGACGAGGCCAAAGGAAATCATTCCCTTCCAGACAGACGAGGCCATTAGGTTTAACTCCTAGATACCGACAATACGAAGGCGAGAAAACGCCGGCCATCCTTTGAATACCCTAGGCAACCCGGCGAAAAACCTTAGCGATAAAATTCGTAAATCCTAGCGATGCAATAATCAGAGAGGGTAGGTGTAAGTTTTCGCCGGAATCGAGGGCAGACTGGGTGATTCACCGTTTAGTATCCTCTATACTCAGGCGCGGATAGGGTCAGGCATGGCCTCACTAGACGAATACAACCGAAAGCGGAATTTTCGCGAGACTGCGGAGCCGAAGGGCCGGCCAGGACGGAAGGGCTCGCCGATTTTCGTGGTGCAACGCCACGCCGCCCGCCGGCTTCACTTTGACTTCAGGCTTCAGGTAAACGGGGCGCTGGCATCATGGGCTGTCCCGAAGGGTCCGCCGGAAACAATAGGCGAAAAGCGGCTGGCGATTCATGTGGAAGATCATCCGCTTGATTACGCGAAATTCGAAGGCGATATACCGGCAGGGAACTATGGAGCCGGGCACGTTGATATCTGGGACGAGGGAACATTCGAAGTGGAAGGCACCGAGTCGGCGGCGGCGCAGATTGAACGAGGCGACCTGAAATTTCAGCTTACGGGAAAGCGGCTTAATGGAAGGTTTGTCCTTGTGAGGATGAAGCCATCCGCGACCAGGAATACCAAAGGGAACGAGTGGCTATTCATCCGCAAGACCGACCCCGGAATACCGCAGGGCGCACAAGAGCCGCGGAAGAAAGAGAGCGACCGCACCGCTGCTACCAGCAATTCCAATCCTGACCTTGGAGGCTTGGATGGCGCCAGGAAAGCACCCATATCTTCTGAACTTTCAGTCGCGCTCGCGCAGCTTTCCGACAAGCCGTTCTCGAATCCCGATTGGCTGTTTGAAATTAAGTGGGACGGCGAACGCTCGCTGGCATTCATACAGGATGGGGAAGTGGAACTGCGCGCGCGCTCCGGCAGGAACATTACAGCGGAATATCCCGAACTGAAGCAGGTGGTGAAGCAGTTTAACGCGCGCAAGGCGATTCTCGATGGCGAGGTTGTAGTTCTCGATGAGGAAGGGCGATCGGACTTCACGCGGATACAGCCGCGCTTCGGAGTTTCGAATCCGCCCTTGTCCCTGCAGCAGAAGAGTCCGGTGACTTATTACGTCTTCGATTTGTTGTACTGCGATGGCTACGATCTGCGCAATGTTGCGCTCGAAAAGCGCAAAGAACTGCTGCGAGAGCTCCTGCGACCATCTGCGAACGTTCGCTATTCCGACCACGTCGTGGAGAATGGCGTTGAGTTGATGGAGCGCGCAAAAGAGCGAGGGCTGGAAGGGATCATAGCGAAGCGCCGGGAGAGCCACTATGGCGGAAAGCGATCATCTGACTGGCTGAAGTTCAAGATCGTCCACGATCTTGATGTGGCAATCGGTGGTTGGACTGCGCCCCGTAAGACTCGCGCTCACTTTGGCGCCCTCTTAATGGGGCTTTATGACGGAAAGGATTTGAAATATATCGGAAGTGTTGGAACTGGATTCGATCAGGCGATGCTTGAGCGAACCATGGCGAGGCTGGGCAGACTGGCTACGCCCAAGTCCCCGTTCGACACGACTCCGAAATTGAAGGAGGCAGTGCACTGGGTTAAGCCGGAGCTAGTGGCTAGGGTGAAGTATGGGCAATGGACGAACGACAAAATGCTGCGGCAGCCCGTCTTTCTTGGTTTTCAAGAGGATCGAAAAGCCGCCGATTGCCGTTTTGAAGACGAAGTGAAGGCAAGTGCCACGAAAGCGCAGAAGCCGAATAGAACCGAGGGTGGTCCCGTTCATAAGAGTGCCCCGGTGTCTCAAAGTGCCGGCGATTCGAACGATCTCGAAAAGGAGCTTTCCGAGGGCAGCACGGAATCGCTGAATGTCGAATTAGACGGTAAAAAGATTTCGTTGACGCACTTGAATAAAATCTACTTTAAGAAGCCGAGCCTTCGAAAGCGCGACATCCTGCTCTACTATCTGCGCGTTGCGCCTTACATTCTGCCATTTCTGAAAGACCGACCGATGGTGTTGAAGCGATATCCGAATGGAATTGACGGCGAGTTTTTCTTTCAGAAAGAAGCGCCGAGTCCCCGCCCCGATTGGATGAAGACAGTGGATATTTTCACGAAAGAGCGGGGAAGGGACGTGCCGTACATACTCGCAAACGACCGCGCGACGCTTCTCTACCTCACGAATCTCGGGTGCATCGACCACAATCCCTGGTCCAGCCGGTTCGACGACGAAACGCACCCGGACTACTTATTTTTTGATCTCGATCCAACCGATGGAACGAGTTTCGAGGTTGTTCTAAAAGTTGCCCGGGCCGTTTACAAGCAACTCGAAGCGCTGAAGGTGCGATCGTTTCTCAAAACTTCAGGAGCATCGGGCTTTCATATTTACGTGCCAATCGAGAGAAAGTACACGTATGACGAGGCCCGGCTCTTCGCTGGAGCGATTGGACAAAGGGTTCGCGACGAGCTTCCCGATGCAGTGACCTTTGAACGAACGGTGAGCAAGCGCCGGAAAGGGACCGTGTTGATAGATGCGGTTCAGAATGCGAGAGGGAAGCCGCTTGCAGCAGCGTATTCACTGCGGCCTTTTCCCGGCGCGCCAGTTTCGACGCCGGTTACTTCGGCCGAGATAGGCAAAAAAATTCAGCCTGCAGATTTCAACATTGCGACTGTTTTAACAAGATTGAAACGCGCCGGCGATTTGTGGAAGACGTTTTGGGATTCCGCGCAGAGACTTGATGAAGCGGTCGATAAAGCTACGTAGAGAATATTACCCGCGCCGCAAGCGGCCAACCCCCATCTGCGGCTTTCCTGGCTGACCCTGCCTAAAGCAGCACGCGAGCGATTTCTTTGAATACTCTGCTGGGCTGCAGCCGGATACGATAAGCATTGCGGCTATGCGCACCCGGCTCCATGTCGTCTCGCTAGTCCTCACTCTCACTACATTTATGCTGACGTGCGGCTGCACGCTATTGACCACACAAGCGCAGTCGCAACCTTCAGCCGCGCCGCCCCTGGAGTATCTGGGGGCATGGGGAACGAAGGGAGAACAGCCGGGTCAATTAGCAGAGCCAGTCAGCATCGCGACTGACACCCTAGGGAACGTATACATCGCGGATGCGCGCAGCCGGTTCGTCGATAAGTTTTCTTCGCAGGGAAAGCCGTTATTGTCCTTCCAGGAAGACGCACTGAAACATCCCGGGTGGATTACGGTTGACCGCGGCGGCGCGATATACGTCGCCGACCCTGTGCGAAACGCCATTTTTATCTTTAAGCCTGACGGCGATCATCACAGCGAATTGCGTTTGCGATCGCGCGCGACGAAAGAGAACACCTTGAGCGTCGCAGTGGGCTGGGACGGGCTGATCAACGTTCTTGATTCCAATGCCGCCAAGGTTTTTACTTTTACACCGCGGTTTCGGCTGGTGCAATCCTGGCAACCGCCGAATGATACTTCCGGACGCGCGAACGATCCCGGGCCGATCGAAGTTGCGCCTGACGGAGCACTCTACGTGGCGAATGTGTCGGCAGGTACGATCATGAAATTTACGGCCGAGGGGCACGTGATATCGCAAATCGGAGCTCCCGCATACGGTGGCGGACGCAAACTGAGCGATCAGTTCGCGGTTTCGAGCAACTATCTGTTTGTAATGGACCCCAATGGACGCATGCTTCACGTGCTGACGCTGGATGGCAGCCCGAAGCTCGATGTGGATCTTGCGCCGGAACTTGGGCAGGCGGGCCGTGCGGCGCCGCCGCTGGCCGTCAGTCCGCGCGGAGAGCTTCTGGTTCTCGACACTTCTGGAACTCGCGTTCTTCGCTATCACATCAATTTTTGACGCTGCCAACCTTCTTGCCATTTCTCGGCTTTTGACATCGAACCTCGGGCCGTTCATCATTGTTCGCGGAGATCGTTCATGCCATTGGTGCTTACCGAAGCGGATGTGAAATCGATTTTGACGATGCCGATGGCCATTGAAGCCGTTGAAAATTCCTTTCGACGGCTTGCCGACGGCAGCGCGCTTCTGCATTCACGACAGCGCCTGCACGTTCCTGGCCAGAGTTACATGCACTATATGGCGGCGGCCGATGCGACGACGGGCTACATGGGGCTGAAAATTTACACGAGCTCGCGCGAGGGATTGCGATTTCTTGTGACACTTTTTCAAGCCGAGTCGGGCGATCTGGTTGCAATCATCGAAGCGAACTATCTTGGGCAGATGCGCACCGGCGCGGCAAGCGGGGTCGCGACGCGTGTGCTGGCGCGCAATGACGCTCGCACCATCGGAATTATCGGCACGGGGCTTCAGGCGCGAACGCAACTCGAGGCAATTGCGCAGGTGCGCAAAATTGAGAGCGTGCGCGCGTTCGGGCGGGATCGAGCGAGGCGCGAGCAGTTCGCTGCGGAAATGGCCGAGCGGCTGAAAGTTTCTGTCAGCGCGGCCGATTCCGCGGAGGCTGCCGTTCGAGACGTCGATATTGTTATTACGTCCACGACTTCGACGACGCCGGTGCTTGAAGGGCGTTGGCTGAAACCGGGAATGCACATCAATGCCATCGGCGCGAATTTTCCAAACAAGAGAGAGCTTGATGATGAGGCAGTGCGGCGATCGCATGTGATCGCCGCCGACTCGCGGGCTCAATCGAAAATGGAAGCGGGCGATTTGATGCGATTTTTTGGCGAGGACGATAGCCGGTGGTCGGCCGTGCTGGAACTCGCTGAGATTGTTGCTGGAAAAGCTCCCGGGCGGACGAGTCCCGAGCAGATTACTCTGTTCCGTTCGAACGGAATCGCGATTGAGGACATTGTGGTCGCGGGACACATTTACGAACTGGCTCGCGAGCGCGGCTTGGGAAAACAGATTGCAATGTGGGGAGAGGAAGTTCGCGCGAGTGGGGCGCGGGGCGTTTAGCTAGAGGGCCTGTCAAGCGCGGACGCGGCGGAGGCGGCTCTTGAGCGCGTCGCGAAGGCGTTGGCGCGTGTCTTCTGGAAGCGGTGCGGGCTCGGAGTTGCAGAAGATTTGAATCGTTTGCTTGGTGGTGTCGACTACGACGCGGCAATCCTCGCAATTTGCGAGGTGCTTTTCGATGGAGGCCCGCAGCGTTGAGTCAAGCGCTTCGTCGAGATAATTCGAGAGTTCTCTAACGATGTTCCTGCAATTCACGAATTTTCACCCTGCCGAAAATATCGGCCTAGTTTCTGGCGGAGTTTGAGGCGTGCCCTCAGCAGCCGTGATTTCACCGCCGGCACGGAAAGCCCGAGGGCATCAGCCGTTTCTTCCGTCGACAATTCTTCGATGTCGCGCAACTGGAAAACGATTCGGAAAGAAGGGTCGAGTTCGCCGATCACGGAAGTAAGAATCTCGCCCAGCTCCGACTGTTTGTAGCGCTCTTCGGGTGAAGGACCCCAGTCCTCCACTTCGCGGGGCATGGTTTCTTCGCCTGTATCTACTTCTTCGTCGAGCGAGATTTGGTTGGGGCGGCGCTTGCGCAGCTTCATCAAGGCCTGATTCACGGCGATGCGGACGAGCCAGGTATAAAAGCGGGAGTTTCCCTGAAATTCGCCGAGGTGCTCGAAGGCTTTGAGGAAAGCCTCCTGCATGGTGTCTTCGGCGTCTTCGCGATTTTGGGTGATGTTTTGCGCGAGGCGGAAAATCTTGCGCTCGTAACGGCCCACGAGAGTTTCGAACGCGTTGACGTCGCCTGCCTTCGCGGCAGCTACGAGGACCGGCTCGTCATCCTTCACCACCTGTGAAGGCAATTGCCGCGGTTCTAGCGGATCTAATTTCGGTGCGCTCATGGATGCGGATTCCAGACTCAAAGGGTAGCACATCTCCCGCGGCCTGCAAGCGAAGGTGAACCGCTTAAATTTTGGATGCGCGAGCGCGTCCTAGCGGTGCAGGGAATCTCGGTATCATCGTAGACGAAGGCGTCCGTTTGTTCGCCCCAGATGGACGTGCTATCTTTGTGCATCAGCATGAATTAAGCGAGCGCCGGGCAACCTGAGGCCGTAGAATCGTTAGACAAGTGGAGACGATGATGGCAACCCCGCAGGCGGTTGACCAAAAGCAGCTGATCAACTACCGAGTGGATGGCGGCGTCGCGATTATCGAACTGGACGACGCGCCGGCGAATACCTATTCGTACGAAATGATGCAGCAGCTCGACACCGCGATCCTGAAGGCGCGGATGGACGAGAGCGCGCACGTGATCGTCGTACGCGGCGCCGGTGACAAGTTTTTCTGCGCGGGTGCGAGCATCGGGATGCTCACAACGGCCGATCCGCAGTACAAATATTATTTCTGCCTGCACGCGAATGAGACGCTGTGCCGCTTCGAGCAGACGCCCAAGCTTGTAATTGCGGCCCTAAATGGACACGCGGTAGGCGGCGGACTGGAAGTCGCGCTTGCTTGCGACATCCGTCTTGCGAAGAAAGACGGCGGCAAGATCGGATTGCCTGAAGTGAATCTTGGGGTACTGCCGGGAACGGGCGGAACGCAGAGGCTGGCGCGATGCGTTGGGCGGTCGCGGGCGATGGAATTGATGGCGACCGGGCGCACCTTCAGTTTCGAAGAAGCGTTGGAAATAGGACTGGTTCATCACCTGTACGCGCGCGAGACATTCTGGGATGGCGTGATGGCCTACGCCCGGCAATTCTGCCCGCCGAATAAGGCGTCGCGGGCCGTAGGGCGCATCAAACGCGCGGTCGTTACCGGCTCCGAAGTGGGATTCGGCGAAGCGCTGGGAATCGAGCGCGAGTTGCAGCAGTTGCTGTTCACTAGTGAAGATGCAAAAGAAGGAATGAAAGCATACGTCGAGAAGCGGCAGCCGGAGTTCAAAGGCAAGTAGCGCGATGCGCACACTACCCGATTATTTGCGGAAGGGAATGAAGATGATCCTGGTGGGCGCGAACCCCGGCGAGCGTTCCGCCCGAGTCGGGCACTATTACGCCGGACGCGGCAACCAATTCTGGCCCATTCTTTTCGACTCCGGAGTAATTCCGGAACCGCTTGGTTATGAGGACGACCGGCGGCTCGTCGAGTTCGGCATCGGATTGACGGACCTGGTAAAGCGTCCCGCGCGCGGGATCGAAGATATCGAGCGGCAGGAATTTGCCGAAGGGCGCGTACTGTTGGCACAGAAGCTCGAGGATTTGCGGCCTCGCGTGGTGGCATTCAACGGCAAGACCGTATATGAGAAATTTGCAGGGCGTACCTGCAAGCTGGGGCTGCAGAAAGAGACGCTCTATGGCGCGCAGGTATTCGTGCTGCCATCGACAAGCGGGCAAAACGCGGGAACTGAGCTTGGTGTGAAGACGCGGTACTTCAAGAAGCTGGCTGCGCTGCTTAAAAGTTTGAAGGACTAGGGCTGATTATTATGGGAGCTACTCCTCAAGCTGCAAACCAGAATTCGAATCAAGTGCTGCTCGAAGAGCGCTCGGGCTCGGCTGTGACGCTGCGTTTGAACCGGCCGGCCAAGCTGAACGCGCTGACCACGGAGATGGGCAGGGCGCTCGTGCACGGCCTGCTGCGCGCGAGCGAGGACAAATCCGTGCGCGCCGTGGTGATTACCGGCGCCGGTCGAGGTTTCTGCGCGGGTGGAGACGTCGAGTTCATCCGCGATGCAAAAAACCGCAAGGCTCCTCAGGAACTCGCGGACCTGATGAAAACCGGAAAGGAGATTTGTCTGGCGATCGCGGGCATGCCGAAGCCGGTGATTGCGGCCGTGAACGGTCCCGCAGCCGGCGGCGGAATGAATCTTGCGCTGGCGTGCGATATGCGGATTGCCTCCGATCAGGCTAAATTCGCGGAGTCGTTTGCGAAGTTGGGGCTTTATCCCGATTTCGGCGGGACATACTTTCTGCCTCGCATCGTGGGGATGGCCCTGGCGGCGGAACTTTTCTACACGGCCGAAACTCTTTCAGCCGAGGACGCGCTGCGACTGGGGATCGTCAATCGAGTGTTCCCAGCGAATGAATTTGAAAACGAGGTGCGGAAGCTTGCCGAAGAGCTCGCGAGTGCGCCCCCGATGGCGTTCCGCGACGTAAAGCGCACGATCTTGGGCGATGACCGGCGCTTACTCGAAGAAAAGCTCGATGAAGAAATCCGCCTGCAGATTCATTGCTTCGAGTCTGAAGACTGCAACGAAGGCCTAAACGCGTTTTTCGAAAAGCGCAAACCGACGTTCCGCGGCTTTTAATTCGAAGCGGATTACGCCGGAAGGAAAAGTCCACCGAAGTGGCCAGTCATTCCGAAACGGAAATCGCGGCGCGTGGTTACACCTTCAGCGAGCTGATGGTGGCGGCCGCGGCACGCGAGATTCGCGACGGGGAGCTGGTGTTTGTCGGGATGCGATTGCCGATGCTCGCATTTCTAGTTGCGCGCCGCGCGCATGCGCCCCGCGCCGTCGGCCTCTTCGAAAACGGAGTGATTCGCGAAACGCCTTCTACGGAGCTTCTCTACACGATGGGCGATCCGCCGAACCTGAAGGGAGCAACGCAGTGCGGCCAGATGCTGGATGTGATGGGGTTGCTCCAGCAGGGCCGCGTGAACGTGGGTTTTCTCGGTGCAGCCGAAGTGGATCGGTTCGGCAATCTCAACACAACCTGGGGTTTCCGTGGTGGCGATATGCAGAGGCTGCCGGGGTCGGGCGGAGCGTGCGATATCGCGTGCCTCGCCCGGCGAACGGTGGTGCTACTGGTACACGATCGCGGCCGGCTTTGCGAGCGCGTAGGCCACATTACGTCGCCGGGATTCGGAACCGGCAATCGTTGGCGTCACGCGCAGGGCTTACCTCTTGCGTCAGGCCCTTCGGCAATCATCACGACTCTGGGAGTGCTGCGCTTTGGTCACGACGGCGAGGCGCAACTCGCTTCGGTGCATCCGGGTGTAAGCGTCGAAGAAGTGCTCGCGAATACCGGGTGGACGCTGCGTGTGGACGACGAACTCGTCGAGACGATCCCGCCGAACGAAGCCGAGCTAGCCGTGATGCGCGAACTCGATCCCAATCACTTTTGGACGCGCTGAAATGAGCGCTGGCTCAATTCATGTTCGAACCGAAGGCCAGACGGCGAGGATCACGCTCGACCGTCCTCCGTTGAATGTGATCGACATCGAGATGATGCGCGAGATTTCCGTCGGCCTCGCGCAGGTGCTGCCGACGGCGAAGATTTTGGTATTCGAGGGAGCCGGGGAGCACGGATTCTCATCCGGGGGCGAGATTAAAGACCAAACGCCGGAGCGAGCGGCCGAAATGGTGCGTGCGTTTCATGGCATCTTTCGGCAGCTCTGGCGGGCCGACTGTGTGACGATTGCCGCCGTCCACGGACAGTGTTTGGGAAGCGGATGCGAATTAGCGACGTTCTGCGATTTTGTAGTGGCCGATACCTCCGCGCTTTTTGGGCAGCCCGAGATCAAACATGGATGCTTCCCGCCGGTTGCCTTGGTTACGCTTCCGCGGCTCATCGGGCCGCGCGCCGCGACGGACTTGATTCTCACGGGTCGTACTCTGAACGCCGGCGAAGCGCTCGATCTGGGGTTGATTACGCGCATCGTGCCGGAAGGTGGGCTCGCGGCCGGAGTTTCATGGCTGTTGAGCGAACTCGACGCCCTAAGCCCAGCGGTGCTCCGCATGAGCCGGCGCGCACTCTGGCGCGCAACAGGATTTGACTTTGAAGCGATGCTGCAGGAAATCGGGGATGTATATCTCGATCAGTTGATGAAGACGAAAGACGCAAACGAAGGCGTTCGCGCGTCGATCGACAAGCGTGCGCCGGTGTGGCAAGGGCGTTAGGCAATGGGTATGAGCCGAGAATGATTGCTGAATCCAAACTGATGACGTTGCATGAGGCGGTCGAGCGGCACGTGCCGTCGGGCGCGATGGTGCTATTGGGTGCACAGCTCGAACAGATGATACCGTTCGCAGCGGGCCACGAGTTGATACGCCAAGGGCGGCGTGACTTGACTCTGGTCGGGCCAATCTCGGATATCTTATTCGACCAGTTGATCGGCGCGGGATGCGTCTCGCGCGTGATGGCGGCATGGGTTGGAAACGTATCGGCCGGCGTCGGCTATTGCTTCCGGCGCGCCGTTGAGGGCAGCATCCCGCGGCGAATCGAAGTGGTGGATTATTCGAACTTTACGATGGCGCTTGCGCTGCACGCGGCCGTGCTGGGTGTACCGTTCCTGCCGACGTACGCGACCCTGGGAAGCGATTTGCTAAAAAAGAACGGAAACCTTCGGGAGTTTTCGTCGCCGGTAAGCGAGGAAAAATTGGTCGCGGTGCGCGCCTTGCGGCCGGACATTGCAATTCTTCAGGTCCAACGGGCGGACGCGCAGGGCAACGCGCATGTTTGGGGTAGCCTGGGTGTGGCGGTCGATGGCACGCGAGCGGCTCGGAAAGTGATTATCGTGGCTGAGGAAATTGTTGATCCAAGCGTGATCACTTCGGACCCGAATCGCACCCTCGTACCGGGTTTTCTCGTCTCGGCGGTGGTTCATGAGCCGGGGGGAGCGCACCCGTCCCCCGTTCAGGGCTACTACGGGCGCGATCACAGTTTCTTCGCCGAGTATCACGAGCAAACGCGGCAGCTCGAGGAATTCGAAAAGTGGCTGACGCGATGGGTAGTGCGCATGCCGGGCCGCGCTGAGTATTTGAAGGAACTTGGTGCAAGCCGCTTCGCGGGGCTTGGAGTAAAAGGACACGCTTTCTCGATTCCGGCGGATTTTGGATATTGATGGCAAACGATCTCCTCGGAAATATTGAAATCACTCCGCGCGAGGTGAAAGAACTTCTCACGCACGCCGAGAATGTCTTGTTTGTCGACGTGCGCGAAAGATGGGAATACGACACGACGCACATCGAAGGTTCCACGCTGATTCCGCTGGGTGAGATCCCCGCAAACCTGGCGCGCCTGGAACGTGCGGAGCAAGTTGTGTGCTTCTGCCACCGCGGAATGCGGAGCCTCGACGCCGCTGTGTGGTTGCGCTCTCAGGGCGTTGAAGGCGCATGTTCGATGACGGGTGGGATCGATCGCTGGTCGACTGACGTGGATCCGGGCGTGGCGCGATACTGACTCCGCATCCAGGAGGAAACATGGCAAAGTCCAAGATTCGATTCTTTCAAAAGCCCACGTGAACCTCTTGCCGGAAAGCAAGAGGTCTCTTGCAAGCAAGAAATGTTGAACTGGAACTGCGGGACTTAGACAAGGATCGACTGACCATCGCGGAGCTTGACGCTCTGATCGGAGATCGTGACTATCGTGAATTCCTGAATCCGCGGAACGAACTGTATCGCGATCGCAAAATGAATGAGCGCCCTCCGTCGCGCGTAGAGGCGCTAAGGCTGATGGCGAGGACGCCGAATTTGATTCGCCGGACCGTGACAATCGCAGGAAAGCAAATCATTCTCGGATACGATGAGGATGCACTAAAGAAACTTCGTTAGGCGGCTGGGGCATGAGTGTGAACACGATTGGTGTGGTGGGCGTCATCGGGGCGGGCGTGGTGGGACGCGAAATCGCATACGCAGCGGCGTGGGGCGGATATCGCACGGTGCTGGAGGACGTTTCACCTGAAATGCTGGAACAGGGCGTTGCATACATTCACAAGGCGTTCGCGCAAGAGGTTGTGAGCGGAGCAGTAACGATTGCGCAAAGGGAATTTGCATTGGCAAATCTGACGACCGCGCGACGCGTGGACGACGCGTGCCGGCAGGCGGACCTGCTGATCGAGGCGGCGCCGGAAGATATGGAACTGCAACTCGAAATCTTTACGATCTTCGACAAGTTCGCCAAGCCCGACGCCATTCTTGCCAGCAGTACTGCTTCCCTTTCCATCACCGAGTTGGCCGCAATCACATTTCGCGCCGAAAATTGCGTCGGGATGCATTTTTTTCATGCCACCCCGAATCGGAAACTGCTGGAGATCGTGCGCGCGCCCGATACGTCCGAAGAAACCGTACAGGCTTGCGCGGAGGCCGGGCGGCGCATGGGCAAAGAAGTTGTGATTGTGTGCGAGCCGCCGGGATTGATTTCATGAAATTCCATGGGCGCACGCTGTGCGCATTTCAATCCTGGGGTACGACCCGTCGATGAATATTTCGGGTTGCATCGAAATTTTGCAGGGCGATCTCACGGAGATGGATACAGATGCGATCGTCAACGCCGCGAATAACGATTTACAGCTCGGCGGGGGCGTGGCGGGAGCAATACGCCGCAAAGGCGGGCCCAAAATTCAGAGAGAGTGTAACGAAGTGGGACCGGTACCGGTGGGCGGTGCAGCCATCACGTCCGGTGGAAATCTCAAAGCGCGCTTCGTAATCCATGCTGCGAGCATGCAGCTGGGAGGCCTCACGACGGCTCTCTCGTTGCGTAGTTCGACGGCTCACTCGCTCCGGATCGCGGCGCAAAAAGGTTTGAAGACGATCGCATTTCCCGCGATTGGGACGGGAATCGCCGGTTTTCCGACTCGCGAGTGTGCTGAGATCATGCTGCGTGAAGTCGGCAAGCATTTTGAAGGCCCGACATCGCTCGAAAAAGTGTATTTCGTTCTATTCAGCGCCGACGCTCTGATGGCATTTGAAGGGGTGTGGGCCGAATTGAAGGCGAAGGGCGCGGGGGCATCGTGACGGCCGCCCTAGTCGAGAAAGTAAAGGTTGAGCTCGCGCGCTACGAGCACCCGCTCTTCGACTTTGAAGCGAGACCCGCTCCTGAAGGGGTTGAAGTTGGAATTCGCTTCAAGCCCATAGGAGCAGAGGTGCACAACTATGTTTTCTTGATGCGCCCGCGCGAAATCGAGCACGCGCAATTTCCCTGGACGTTTCAAAAGCAGCTCTACGATTGCTTGCACGATTACATCATCGAAATGTTCGTTCGCAACCCACAGCGACAGAATTGATGCAGCGCCGCGCCGAACCAACTTCGCTCGCGGCGATTCTTGCCGAACGAATTCGGTCGCGCGGGCCCATCACGTTTGCCGAATACATGGAAGCGTGCCTCTATCATCCAGAACTCGGCTATTACGCCAAGGCCCATCAGCGGTCTCGGCAGGATTACTTTACGAGCGTGGACGCGCGCCCGCTGTTCGGGCGGCTGCTCGCTCGCCAGTTGCATGAGATGTGGACGCAGCTTGGGAGTCCGAGCACATTTTCGCTAATTGAAGCGGGCGCCGGGACGGGAGAGTTGGCCAAACAAATTCTCGATTTCGCGGCCGGCGAGTGGGGCAGTTTTTACCAGGCGCTCCAGTACGTCGGAGTCGAAAGATCGGAATCGCGCCGCACTGCGCAATCGAAATTTCTCGCAACCCACATCGCGCGCGGACACGCGAGTTCAGCCGCCGAAATTTCCGGCGAGATCTCATGTGGCTGCATTTTCTCGAACGAGTTACTGGACGCGATGCCGGTCCATCGAGTGATCCAAGAGAATGGCGCTTTGCGAGAGGTCTACGTGAGCGCAGGGGATGGGGGTTTTTGCGGGCAACTAGGGGCGCCATCGACCCCCCAGTTAGGCCGATACTTCGAAAAGCAAGGTGTAAGGCTTAGTGACGAACAGCACGCGGAGGTTTGCCTTGAGGCGGCGGCGTGGATTGAGGCTGCCGGGCGGGGACTTCATCGCGGCTTCGTCCTAACGATTGACTATGGGCACGAAGCGCGGGAGTTATACGACGAGCATCACATGCGCGGCACGCTCCTCGCGTACGAACGCCATCGCGCCAGCGAAGATTACTTTCGCGCGCCCGGACAACAAGATCTGACGGGGCACGTGAACTTTACGGCTGTCGACCTTTGGGGCCAGCGCGCAGGGCTAATCCGCACAGGGTTTACTTCGCAGACGAATTTCCTTCTGGCGCTTGCCCGGGTGAGCAACTTCGAAGACTTGCAGTCGGACGACATGAGCCAGGATCAGCAGACGCGCGCGCGATTGCTCTTCAAAACGCTGATTAATCCAGAAGGGATGGGCGAGACATTCCGAGTGCTGATTCAACACAAGGGCGTCGACGCCCCTAAGCTCTCTGGTTTCGAGCCGCTATGAAGCACGCCCGACGAACCGCAGGACTCGGCAATTCAGTTTTCCGCGGGGCGCTTCTTTAGTACGGGTTTGTCGGACGCCGCAGGATCATCCGCGGGTTTCGAAGGAGGTGCCGCTGCTGAAGCGGGCGCAGCGGCGCCGGGTGCGGCTGCAGCGTCGATCGACGGGTCGCCTGTGTAGCCCTTCTTCAAGAATTTCGCAAGTTCTTCCTGAGCGCCGGCGGTGTCATCATTCGTATGCTGCGCCAGTCCGTACTCGTTCACCGCGCGCTCGCGCTGACCGAGCAAATCGTAGATTTTTCCAATGTAAATATGGCTCCAGACTTCGATCCACTTCGGGTCCAGGTCTCCGCCAAGTGCTGCGCGGAATGAGTTGGCAGCGGCATTGTAGTTCTTCTGATAGAACATTGCCTCGGCCATCCGAAAATGCGCGAGCGAATTGCTGGACTGAAGATCCAGAGCTCTCTGATATTCCTGAATCGCTTCATAATATTTGCCGATCTCGGCGAGACCTTCGCCTCGCGCAACTGCCGCGTGGACGCGCAGCTTCGCGCTAGACTTCAGGAGATTATTGCTAGGATCAACCGTAACGCCGTTCGGCTTGGGACGCCCGAAAGTATCGAGCTGAAATTCCGTGGTCGTGCCAGTAACGAGAATTTTCTTATTTTCCGGATTGCCTTCGGTATCGACCTTCACTTCCACCGGCATCCGGAACGTGTCGAGTTCCTGTCGCATCTTGCCGACCACCTTGAATCCCTTCGGCGTTCGATAAACGATGTATTCGAGCTTGAATTCCGGCACGCCCGTCGAATTCAGCCACTGCGAAAAAAATGCTGTCAGGTTTACTGCCGGCTGGCCTTTTGCCGGAGGGGGCGTTTTCGTGGCGGCCATTTTTTCAAAATCCGCAAGGCTCGCAACCTTACCGTCATACTTTTTGAAGAATTCGCGAAGCAGGGCTTCGAACGCATCATCTCCGATTTGAGCGCGGAGCATATGGAACACCATCGCTCCTTTATCCAGGACAACAGAGCGATAGTTCTCCGAATACGGTTGGAGGCGAGCGGCCTGCGCAATCGGCGTCACATCTTCATACATCAGCGCACCCACCGCGTAGTCGTCGAGCACTCTATGCAGCGCCCCCGAACCGTCATTTTGCTCGGCAAACATCGCTTCGGCGTAGCGTGAGAGACCATCTGTCAACCACACGTCGGAGGCGGACGCTGCCAGTACATGGTCACCCCACCATTCATGAGCGGCGAGCTGCCCCATCAGGCGCGAGTTGGGCTTGGCCGTCCATTGGCGCGCGCTGATGAGCACCAGGCCGGGAGCGTAATATGCCGGCAACGTGCCGTCGGGCAGCTGCGCGATCGTTGGATTTGGAACCGGTTCAATAGGGCTAAACGCCTCAGCGAAATATGTGATCGCCTGCCTCAACGATTCAACGTAGTCGTTGGCGGTCGCAATTTGCGCCGGGGGGGTGTAGACCGGAATCGTGAAACCTTGCGTCTGAACCAGCGTCAATTGCAGCGCGCCCGCAACAAAGGTGCCGACCGGTCCGGCTTGATTGCAACGGAACACGTACTCCGCGCGTCCGCCTTCATTGCCAGTGGCGGCAATCATGTTTGGGCCTTCTCCCTTACCTGTGCCGACAACTGCGAAGGTGTCCGGCACATTAATTTTGAACGTTCCCGTGTAGCGATTCGACGGATAGTTCGTCAACGGGAACCACCGAGCGGGTAGGAGAAGATACGCCGAAGTTTTATCGATCGAGGCGAATCGCAAGCCTTTCGTCGGACTGTCGTCTTCATTCGAAAGAGGGCCGCCGTATTCGAATGTGACCGTCACCGTGTGGCCCGGCGCCACTACCTCGGGGAGCGCTACAGTCAGCAGGATAGGAGAATTCCGGTCGCGCTCGAAATTCAGCGGCGGGCCGCCCGGTGCGCGAACTGACGTTAGCCGCAAGTCAGGGTGCAACTCGACGACCACCGTCTTCGAAACAGTTTCCGCGGTGAAGTCAACGCGCACGCGCGCAGAGATCGTCTGATCTTGCGGGTGCAAAGCCACTTCAACATCGTAATTGGTGGCGCGGAATGGATAGGGGCGCGGCGCCTGCGCCGCCGAAGTAAGCGCAACGAGAAGTATCAGCGAAAGTGTCGCGAACAGGACGCGGATGTTGCGCAAGAATTCCTCTCTGTTTTGAACCTATTGTCCCTCTATTAAGATACCTGAGAAAGACGCGCAGTTGCCCGCGCCCAAAAGATTACAGCATCCGGGCGAATATGTCTGCGGCGCGTTCAATTGCGCCGCCCGGCCCGAGCTTGGCGCGCACTTCCGCGAGGCCCGCCTTGGCTTCAGCCCGGGCCTCGGGCGATTCGAGGATGCGGCGGACTTCCCATTCAACGGCCGACGCCGTGAACCGGTCTTGAATCAGCTCCGGCGCGACGATCATTCCTGCGATCAGGTTTACCATGCCGATAAACGGCGAGCGAACCATGCGTCGAAGAATAAAGGCGCTGGCCGGAGTGACGCGATACACCACAACCATCGGAGTTCCGAGCAGCGCGGCTTCAACTGTTGCAGTGCCGCTGGCTATGATGGCGCAATCCGCCGCCGCGAGAGCGTCGTAAGTGGCGCCTTCAACTCGCTTGACGGTTACGCCGGGCTTCGCATGTCGCACGAAGGCGTTGGCATTGAGCCCAGGTGCCGCTGCGTGAACGAATTGGATGCCCGGAATGTTGCTCAGCCTGCGACAAGCCTCTAGTATTCGCGGGTAATGCTGCTCGATTTCACTGCGGCGGCTGCCGGGAAGCAGCGTGACGATGGGCCGTTTCGCATCGAGGCCATGCCGCGCTGCGAATTCTTCGCGAGTCATCATCGGCCGAACGATATCCACGAGCGGATGGCCGACGAAATCCACCGGCACTCCCGCTTCGCGATAAAATTTCTCTTCGAACGGGAAAATTACGACCATTCGCTTGACCAGCCGCTTGACGACGCGGACGCGTCCGGGGCGCCAAGCCCAGACTTGCGGACCGATGAAGTAGGCCAGGGGAATCCCGATATTCTTGAGCCGGCGCGCCACGCCGAGATGCGTCCCCGGCGAATCGACCAGAATCGCCAGCGCCGGACGCCGTTTTTTGGCTTCACGTGCGATGCGCCGTTGGACTCCGATCACGGTGGGAATCTTGTGCAGCACCTCGGAAATGCCCACGACGGCCACTTCGTGGTAGTCGGCGATTAGATCCACTCCAGCCTCCGCCATCCGTGGCCCGCCCATTCCGAAAAACTGCGCTCCGGTCCGCGCACGTAGAGCCGTCGCGAGGCGCGCTGCGTACATGTCGCTCGAGGCTTCTCCAGCGGAAATAAGGATTGTAGGCGAGCTCACCAAGCCATCCCAATGCACGTCTCAGAGAAGCGTTGCGGAAGTGGCCACGGTTCAGGAGTACGCGAGCGCAATCCGGCCGCTCGCTCAATCATCGGCGGGCAACGGTCGGGCGAATCCGGGCGAACCCACGTCGGGGAGGTGAACCGTCAGCTCTTGTTCCTTGTATTGGAGCTGGTAGAGGCGATAGTAAATTCCGCGAAGTGCAAGAAGCTCCTGGTGCGAACCTTGTTCGCGCAAGCGGCCCTTATGGAACACCAGAATGCGATGCGCATGCTGAATCGTGCTTAGCCGATGCGCGATCACCACCGCTGTGCGCCCTTGAAGCAGGCGATTGAGAGCTTCGCGGATCAGCAGCTCGGTCTTCGTATCAACGCTGGACGTTGCTTCGTCCAGGATCAGAAATTTCGGATTGTGTGCCAGCGCGCGCGCGAAGCTAACGAGCTGGCGCTGGCCCACGGAAAGCGTTGAACCGCGTTCCGTGACGGGCGTCTCGACTCCTTGAGGCAGCGCGTCGACAAACGGGCCCAGCCCGACTTCGCGCAGCGCGCTTTCGGCAGCGGCGCGATCGATGTTTTGGGTTCCAAGCTTTACATTCGATTCAAGCGTGCCCGTGAATAGGAACGGATCCTGCAGCACGATGCCAAACAGCCGGCGCAACTCGTTGAGTTCCAGTGAGCGTATATCCACCCCATCAAGTAGGATTTCGCCTCGTTGAATGTCGTAGAAACGCAACAGAAGCTGAATGATCGTAGTCTTTCCGGCGCCGGTATGGCCGACGATGGCGAGCGTTTGCCCCGGCTCGACGCGGAAGGAAACGTCGCGCAGCACCCAGTCTTCGTCTTTTGGGGCCGCGCCGCCGTGATACGCGAACCACACGTTGCGAAACTCAATTTCGCCGCGCGGAGCAGGCAGTCGGTGCACTTGCGGCGGCGAAACAATCGTCACTGGTTCGTCGAGCAGCTTGAAAATCCGTTCGGAAGCCGCCATCGCGCTTTGCAAAATGTTGAACTTTTCGCTCAGATCCTGAATGGGACGGAAGAAACGCTGCGCGTACTGCATGAACGCGAGCAACACGCCAATCTTGATGGCTCCATCGATAATCCGCAGTCCCCCCACCCAGTAGAGTAGCGCGACGCCCGCCATGCTCAGGAATTCGACGGCTGGGTAGAAAAATGCAAACGCGTCAATCGCGTCTTTGTACGCCTCCATGTGCACGCGGTTCAAATGCTCGAATTGGCGGCGCGATTTCTCTTCGCGATTAAAGAGCTGAACGACGGCCATGCCACTGACGTGTTCCTGCAGAAAAGCGTTGATTCGTGCAATGGCCGTGCGGATACGGCGATTCGCATTACGCACTTTGTTGCGAAATAAATACGTGATCAACAGCATGAACGGCAGGGGTGAAAGCGTGGCGAGCGCAAGGAACGGATGCCACTTGAAAAGCAGCGCCGCCATGCTGAAGAGCAGGACGAAATCGTTAAGCATGGCCACGACGCCCGAAGCGAACAGATCGTTCAGAGCGTCCACGTCGGTAGTGGCCCGTGTCACAAGCCGTCCTACTGGACTGCTGTCGAAGAAGCTCATTGGCAGACGCTGCAGATGCTCGAAGATTTCCTTCCGCAAGTCGTACATCGTTTCCTGCCCGACCCACTGCATGATTCGCACCTGGGCATACTGCAAGCCGAATCCCGCGACGAGCGACGCCAGGAAGGCGAGTACCACCCACGCCAGACCGCTCAGCGCTACGCTGCGCGCGATGTTGTGAGCAAAGCCCGGAAGGATGTACCAGTCAATGGCCAAGTGAAACAAATACGGGCCAACAAGCTCCATGGCGGTTACGCCTAGCGTGATCGACACGGCCAAAGCGACTTGCCAGCGGTACGGGCGCAGATACTTCATCAACCGCCGCGTGAGGTGCGAGTCGTAGAGCTTTCCGAGCTTCTCTTCTTCGCGGAAGTCGCTCATTCGCGTGCCAGCTCTTCTTCTAGCAATTGTTTTTGGTGAAGATCGGCGTAGTAGCCGTTGTGCGCCAGCAGGGAATCGTGCGTGCCGCGCTCGATAATACGTCCATCGCGAAGCACAATGATTTGATCCGCTTCTTTTACCGTAGAAACGCGGTGCGAAATGAGGATCGTTGTTCGCTTTCGCATGACGTCTCGCAAGCGGCGCAGGATTCGCTCCTCGGTGTCGGTGTCGACGCTCGAGAGGGAATCATCGAGAATCAGAATCTTCGGATGACGAAGGATCGCGCGCGCCAGCGAGCTTCGTTGTTTTTGCCCGCCCGAAAGCGTTATGCCGCGCTCGCCCACCATGGTGTCAAACCGCTGCGGGAAGCTCTGAATTTCTCCGGATATGCTCGCGATTTCGGCGGATTCGAGAATGTCTTCTTCGCTGGCATCGTTCGCGCCGAATGCGATGTTTTCGCGCAACGTGTCGCTGAACAGAAACGTGTCCTGGGGGACGTACCCGATCGCCTGGCGCAAAACAGCCAGGGTATATTCACGGATTGGCCGTCCATCGATTAGAAGGGTTCCCGTCGGCGCTTCCCACAGTCGCGAAATCAACGCCGCGAGCGTCGATTTTCCACTTCCGGTCGGCCCAACCACCGCGAGCGTAGAACCCGACGGAACGCGGAGGTTAATGTCGCGCAAGACAGGCTCGCCGCGGCCGTCGGCGTTTCCGGAGGTCGGGTAAGTGAACGTCAAGTTCCGGAACTCAATCTCGCCGCGAATTTCAGACTCGGCTCTTGCATCCGACGACGGCTGCACTGAAGCATCATTGATCGACGGCTCAGCATGGAGAATGTAGTTCAGACGCCCCATCGACGCGGCGCTACGCTGAAAAATGTTCGTCACCCATCCCAGCGCGATCATCGGCCACACCAGCTGTACGAGAAACGCATAAAACGCCCACAGCGTACCGACCGAAATGCGGTTGTCGATGACCTGGATTCCGCCTTTCCCGATTAGGATTACGAACGTCACGCCGATCAGCGCGGTAAGGAACGGGAAAAACATGCTCCACGCGCCGATGAGTTTAATGTTGCGATTCACGTAATCGCGATTGGCGAGATCGAAAGCCTCGATTTCAGGCTTCTCCTGCGCGTACGCGCGTACGACGCGAACTCCCGTGAGATTCTCCTGCGCGCGCGTGGACAGCACTCCGAGCGCCGCCTGAATTTCTTCTGAAAGCCGATGAATGATCTGCCCGAAGTAGCGCACTGCTACGGCGACAAACGGCACCGGCAGCAGAATCCACAGTGTGAGCGCGGGAGAAAGCTTGATCATGAAAAATATTGCCAGAACCATCGTCGAAATGGTCGTCGCGCTGTACATGATTCCCGGCCCAAGCACCATGCGAACGTTGTTCAAATCGTTCGTGGTGCGCGACATCAAATCGCCCGTTCGGTTTCGAACGTAGAACTCAGGTTCGAGTCTTACAAGCCGCGCCAGTAGGTCGTTTCGCAGATCGTATTCAATTTCCCGCGACACTCCGATCAAAATCCATCTCGTCCAGAAGGAGAGGAATCCCTTCACGAGCATGGCTCCGACGAGAATCAGGCAATAGATGCCCAGCGCCTGCCGGCTCAGCGGCGCGTAAAACGAAAAAAGCGGCGCGAGAATCTGGCGCGATGCTCCGGTGAGCGTCGAAAGCGCATGCGGCGATCCCTGCAGGCAATCCGTGATCGCTCCAATAATCAATTGCGGAAGCGCTCCGACCAGCCCCATCAGCGCAAGCGTGAGCAACCCGAGCGCACTCATTCCCTTGTAACGCATCACGTAGGGAATCAGCGTTTTCAGATCGCTCCAGC
>Ga0073928_10004179_pt1 | contig 21732 bp, 22 predicted proteins | sample PaiPotPPA55metaG_FD_76969 | JGI IMG/M metagenome (GOLD analysis project Ga0073928, IMG submission 76969) | Iron sulfur acid spring bacterial and archeal communities from Banff, Canada, to study Microbial Dark Matter (Phase II) - Paint Pots PPA... ...
CGGTTATCAATCGTGTAATAGGCGGAAAACGGATTGAGGCTGACAAAGGCCTTGTCCCCGGGATGGGTTCCGGGCTGGATGTTTACAAAAATGACGTTGTCATTGATGGTGAGGGCCGAAACCGGAGCGCCTTCGGCCCACACCAGATCGTCCTGACTCCAGCCTTCGCCGTAGCGCTCGAAGGCGAAATAGGAGTCGTCGGCCACTACGTCTCCGTCAACGTATTTCACGCCCTTTTTCGCAACTTCGTCGGCGAGCTTTTCGAGGACCTGCAGCGGGTCAGCGTCGCGCAGCGTATGAACGGAGTAAGGCAGCTCGCGTCCGGAAAGGGTCGGATCTCCGCGGCCAACAAGAACTAGATCGCCGGCCAGGCGACCGTACTTGTCCAGCGAACCGCTAGTTTCGACGCTGGTGCGGAATTTGTAATCCGGTCCGATTAACGCCAGCGCTGCCGCCGTAGTGAACAGCTTGGTGTTGGAAGCCGGGGTCAACAGTTTGTTGGGGTTTAGGGAGTACAGGACTTTCCCGCTGGTTAGCGATGTGATTTCAATTCCCCAGTAGCCGCGCGCGAGATCGGGTTGGGAAAGAATGGCGTCAATCTGCTTTTGCAGCGAAAGGTGGGGCTTGCGGGAGGCAGACTGAGCCGGGTTAATCCGTAGAACAAAGGTAAGCAGAACGCAAATGGCCACGCTCAGCAGCTTCGTTGGTAATCTGCGACGACGCATTTTACAAGGCTGATTGTAGCATTGGTCTTCCGGGTACTAGCCGGAGAATCCATTTAGAATCGGTGACATGCGTCCTGTGTTCACGTGGAATCTTGGTGAGCGCTCGCTCGAACTGGGCAAGCGCACTTTGGTGATGGGAATCGTGAATGTCACGCTGGATTCGTTTTCGGATGGCGGCCAGCACTGCACTCCCGATGAAGCGCTGGCGCATGCGCTCAAACTGCTGGACGACGGAGCCGACATGGTTGATGTTGGCGGAGAATCCACGCGGCCGGGAGCGAATGTGGGAAGGGAGGATCCATCCGTCAACGTAGAAGAGGAATTACGGAGAGTGTTGCCGGTCATTATCGCCGTGAAGAAGGCTAAGCCGACTGCCATAGTTTCCGTCGATACCTACAAGGCACACGTCGCCCAGGCTGCGGTCGAGACAGGAGCGGAGGTCGTCAATGATGTTTCGGGTTTCCAGTGGGACCGGAACATGGCGAAGACTCTGGCTAAGCTGGGCTGTGGCGCAGTGCTGATGCATACTCGAGGCTTCCCGGACGACTGGAGATCTCTTCCTCCGGTGGCGGATATGCTCTTGCTGGTCAAGCGGGAACTCAGAGAGCGCGCTGATGCGGCGCTACTGGCGGGGATGAAACGCGACCGGCTGCTGCTCGATCCCGGTTTCGGCTTCGGCAAGCGTTTAGAGGAGAACTACCCTTTGCTACGGCGTTTTCCGGAGTTCCAGGAACTGCACTATCCGCTATTGGCGGGGGTGTCGCGGAAGTCGTTTATCGGGCGGGCCCTGGCGCGAGACGGCAAGGACGCCCCGGTTGATGAACGAGCCTCCGCAACACTTTCTGCCGAGGTGATCGCCGCCATGAGCGGGGCGCACATTATTCGGACCCACGATGTGAAGGCGGCGGTGGACGCGCTGAAGATCGTCGATCTGGCGGCGAGTTGAATCTTCGCCAGAATACGCGGCTGCCTAAGCTATACTGCGAAGTCTTCTCCAAACCTTTGACATGTCCAGTGAAACTGCTCGCGTTGAGGCCTTTTCGGATGGCGTTTTCGCCATCGCCATCACTCTCCTCATTTTGAACTTGAAAGTCCCGTCCGGTTCAGCGAGACACCTGGGGGAGGCGCTGGCCGCGCAGTGGCCAACTTATGTTGCCTTCCTGCTCAGCTTCGCTTTTATTGGAATTATGTGGGTGAACCATCACCGGTTGTTTAATCACATCCGGAGCTCTGACAACGGGCTGCTCTTTCTCAATCTTCTGCTTCTCTTGGGGATAACGGTGGTTCCGTTCCCCACTGCCCTGCTGGCGGCCCATTATGGAACTGCCGACAGAACTGTGGCGGCAGCGGTCTTTAACGGCACCTATGTGGTGCTGGCAGTGTTCTTTAACGTGCTTTGGCACCACGCGGTTCGGGCCAGATTGCTAGACGCGGCGACCCATGAATCGGCCGAAGGCATATCTCGTCAGTATGCTGTCGGGCCGATCGCATACTTGGCATGTTTTGGGCTTACGTGGGTTAGCGTTCCGGCCAGTCTCATTTTGAACATCGGCCTGGCGGTCTTCTTCGCGATCCCTCCCCGAAGCGAGCATGGACGGAGGGCGCACGCCTGACGCCGGATTCCCGATGCGGGTTGCCACGAAAGTGTTGCATTTTTTGATTCCCCCGAGTTAAGATGACGCTGGACGCGGGGTTTGGCGTTCACTCTGTGGGTTAACTGCCCTTTCTTCCTGGGTTCCGAAACTAAACGCGTTGTCCCAAAGCCGAGAAGCAGGTTTGCCTCTGACCAGCTTGGAGAGACCTCGTATGTCCTGGTACGCGTATTGCCTGACTGAACAGCACCTCACCAATGGAACACGTACACGGCGGCCGTTCGTCCTGGAAGGCATTCAGGGCGTAAATGGAGCCACGGTGCTCAGCTATCCGAGCGGGGAGTTCGCGGTGATCGTGAGCGAGTTTGATCGCGCGACCGCCAGTTTGGACGAAAAGCACGTTCTGGAGCACGCCCGAGTGGTGGGCGCCTGTTTTCGGGCAGGCACGGTGCTGCCGTTCCGATTTGGGACAATTTTTGACACGGATGAGAGTCTCCGGCACGCGGTCCGTGCAAACCGGCGCGCTTTCGGCCTGAGTGTCGCCCGGCTCAAGGGCAAAGCTGAAATGCACGTGAAGGTGCTGGTAAGGGATGGGCAGCTCCGTCAGTTACAGGACGTGACCATTCCAGATACGGTCGGCGGCGATTATCTGATCAAGCTGAGAGAAAAGGCAATGTGCGATCGCGAGCGCCAGACCAAAGCCAAGGCGCTTTCAGTGCAGGTGCACAGGTTGTTCAATCCGCTGGAAGAGGAAGTCACCTGCAAGCGGGTTGACACCGACGGAATGCTCATTGATATTGCCCACCTGATTGACTCCAAACACATTGAGAAATACCAAAATCGCTATTCGAGCGCTGCCAAGCAGCTCAAAAACTGCGAAGTTTCAGTGAGTGGGCCTTGGCCTCCGTATCACTTTTTGCCGGGGAAGCTGAGGACCGTGGCGTAGGCTGCGGCCTTTTCTTTCGCCCTTTCAGGGCTTACTCCACAATTTTTGCCGTCGGACCCAGGGCTTGCGCCCTGGGCTGCATTCTTTCGCCGCTTTACGGCTTGGCGCGCAGCAGAATTTGCAGCTATCAGTCAAGAGGTGCTTACTCGTGCCGTCGTGCAACAGTTTGCGCTGCGAGAGCCGAGATGGCCAGTGCGGCCAAAACCGCGACGATCGAACCAAGCAGCAACACTTGCCGCGCGGGCGCGACGGCAATCTCAATGTCTGCCAGCGGATACGCCAACCGCACTGCGCCGCCTGAGACCGGTACCGCCACGTAGAGCACGGGAACTCCGTTGCGCCTGCGAGTGTCGATTCCAGTTTCGCCGCCGAGCGAGGTCCTAAATTCTGGCCGCTGTCCTTCATTTTCCAGAGCGGCAACCGGAACTTCGGAATCGGCGATTACCTTTCCGTTTACGTCAATCACAGTGGCGCGGGCGCCAGCGTGCTGGCCTTCCTGCGCGGTGACGTCTTCAATCTTGCTGGCGTGATCAGTGTTGACGCGGCTGGCAAACAATTGCGCCTTTTGGGCGAGGCTGCGTTCGATTTCCGCGCGCAGGACGCTTCGCCAGTAGCGATCCGTGGTGTAACCCATGCTGATCGCGGTGGCAGCGATCATCGCCAGAAATGAACTGAACAAAATGAGGAAGACGGGTAGGCGTGCGGGTCTTCCCAGCGCGGTCGATCTCGACAGATCAGTCGCGCTGGACTTGCTTGTCTGAGCTGGATTACTTTCCATTTCCCAATGCCAAGGAGAGCAGCGCTTTCTGCTCGACATCGTGCGCCTTCGCAGAGCCGGTGGCGGGGCTGGGGCTGGCCGAACGCTTCACGGCCAGCACGCTTTTGCCCCCGGCCAGCGGCCGCAACCGGCGAAGCATGTAGTTCATGGCCCCCATGTTCGACGGCTCTTCCTGCACCCAGACAATCTCACGCGCATTGGGGTAGCGATTGAATTCCGCCGTGAGGTCCGCCTCCGGGAACGGATAAAGCTGCTCGACAAAAGTGATGGCGGTTGTCGTGTCTTTTTTCTTTTTTCGCTCCATGCGCAGCTCATGACCGATTTTGCCGGTGCAGAGAAGTATCCGGTGAGCGTCGGTCACATCGCGATCCGGACGCACCCTCAAGAAGCTGCCGCTCGAAAACTCCTCGATCGGGGACGCCGCGTCTGGATGTCGTAACATGCTCTTCGGCGTAAACACCACCAGGGGTTTTCGCCACGAACGAAGCGCTTGCCGCCTGAGAAGATGGAAGTATTGGGCCGCGCTCGAAGGCTGGCAGATCTGGAAATTATCGAAGGCGGCGAGTTGCAGGAAGCGCTCGATGCGGGCGCTGGAGTGCTCGGGACCCTGCCCTTCGTAGCCGTGCGGCAGCAATAATACGACACCCGAAAGCAGGTTCCACTTGGCCTCGCCGGCGACTACGAACTGGTCAATGATGGCTTGCGCGACGTTGGCGAAGTCGCCGAATTGGGCTTCCCACAAAACCAGCGTCTCGGGAAAGTCACGGCTGTAGCCATACTCAAAGCCGAGGACTCCGGCCTCGGAGAGGGTTGAGTTATAGATTCGGCAATGCGCTTGCGTTTCTGAAATGTTTTCCAGCGGAACGTATTCTTGCTCATTCTCGATGTCGAGCAGGACGGAGTGCCGCTGATTGAAGGTCCCGCGGCGGCTGTCTTGTCCACTCAGGCGAACTGGAGTACCGTCCTTTACCAGGCTGGCGAAGGCGAGGGCTTCGGCCATGCCGTAGTCCACCGGTCTTTTGCCGACACCCATCTCGGCGCGCTGCTCGAGCAACTTCTTTACTTTGGGATGAATGTGAAAATCCGCCGGATAAGTCGTCAGCCGTTCGGTGAGTTGAGGCAACTCGTCCGCGGAGACCGCAGTTTCTACTTCGTATTGCGGTTTATGACGGCCGCCAAAAAATGTGCTCCAATAATCGGGCAACTCACGCAGCAGAGGTTTCTTGCGCAGGCTACCGGCTCGCTTCTGTGCGTCTTCGAGTTCGGCTTTGATGGCGTCGGCTCGCGATCGCGCGTCTTCGACATCCACGTCTTCGGCGTAAATCTCCCACAGCGGTGGATGGTCTTTGATGGCTTTATAAAGCCGCGGCTGGGTGATGGTCGGGTCATCCACTTCGCTGTGGCCGTGACGCCGGTAGCCGATCAGATCGATGACTACGTCGTTGGCGAAGGTGTACCGATAGTCCAGGGCCATGCGGCCGACTCGGATCACCGCGTCAACGTCTTCGGCATTGACATGAAAAATCGGAATATTTTGGCGGCGCGCAAGCTGCGCCGCAAAACGCGAAGAGTGCAGTTCGGACGAAACCGTGGTGAATCCGATCAGATTATTGACGATCACATGCACCGTTCCGCCGACGCTGTAGCCGGGAATTTCAGCGTAATTAATCGTCTCGGCAAAGACGCCTTGGCCGGCAAAGGCTCCGTCACCATGGACTAACAGAGGAAGAAACTGGCGGCTGCCGCCGGGGCCGGCGCGTTCCTGCTTGGCGCGCACGCGGCCAACGGTGACCGGGTCCACGGCCTCCAGATGGCTGGGATTCGAAACCAGGTGAATGTGAACCTTGGCGCCGCTGCGGGTAATGTACTCGCCGGTCGCGCCCATGTGATACTTCACGTCGCCACCGCCCAGAACGCTGCGCGGATCGACGTCTTCGAATCCAGCAAAAACCTCCTCTGGCGCGCGACGGGCAACATGGGTGATGACATTCAGGCGTCCGCGATGGCTCATACCCATCACCAGTTCCACTGCTCCGTGTTGCGCGGCGCCTTCGAGGATTTCATCTACCAGAGGGATCAACGCGGTGACGCCCTCGAGAGAAAAGCGCTTGGTTCCCAAATATCTTTGCTGCAGCACCAGTTCGAAAAGGTCGGCACGAATGAGCAGGTCGAGAGCACGTTGCTGGTCAACGGTGGGCTGAGGGCCTTCCAGCCGCTCCTGAATCCAACGGCGGCGTTCGGGATCCGGGATGTGTGTGAACTCGACGCCGATCGTGCCGCAATATGCAGCGCGAGCTTCCTGGGCGAACTCACCCTCGATTTGCAGATCGGGATGCGGCTCAGACTGCAAGAAGCCTAAGGGATCGAGGTCGGCTTCGAGGTATCCCCATTGGCGAAAGGCGTCAAAAGCTCGCTCACGCTCGCCCTTGGGGGCGTCCATGACTGCGGTGCTGGAGGAATGTTCGGGCTGTCGGGTAGGCATAGGTACGCTTATAGGATAAAGGATGTGCGAGGTAGTGTGCTGGGTGCAGAAGTAACTTTGGTATGAACTTTCATCCACCAACTGTCATCCTGAGCATTTAACCCGCACAAAGCGGGTCAAATCCTCAGGATGACAGAGTTTGGGAAGCGCCATGATTGACCTGAAGAAAAAAAGCGGCAACCGGAATGTTCCGATTGCCGCCCTGCAGGCAGGTGAGAGAGCTTAGTGGTGACTGAAGTTGAAGGCGTCAAACAAGTCGTCGATGGCCGGACTGTTCAGCGGGACGTAGGGATCGCCGGTCGCGGTGACCGGGTTAGGATCGTTGTCGCGACTACGCTTGGTCAGCGGTCCCAGACCGAAGTTCCGCTCAATAAATTTTGTGAGTGATACTTGGTCGGAGTAGCTGTGGTTGACGTTGCCTCCGATAGTAAACGGGGACACGATGATCAATGGAATGCGGGTGCCATCGCCGAAAAAGTCGAGCGGCTGGACATAACCGGAATCGTAGTAGCCTCCGCCTTCGTCGAAGGTGACGAAGATGGCCGTGTTGGCCCAGGTTGCGGGGCTGGCCTGGACCGCTTCGATCACTTTCTGGGTGAATCCCTCAAACAAATCCAGCTTTGAAGAGGCGGGGTGGCCATCCGTCGGCCAACCCGGCTTAAGGATGGAGACTGCCGGCAGTTGTCCCGCCTTCACGTCGGCATAGAAGTTGGAGATGTCCTGAATGTGCCTCGTTCGGAGGCTTGCGTTCGTCATGATTCTGGTTTCGTACTGGAAGGGGTTGCAGATATTGCAATAGGTATCCAGCAGGCTGCCGGGACTTGCGACATCCACATTCCAACCGTCTCCGTAATACTTGAACGAAACGCCTTTATCCAGTAGTGCGTCGCCAATACTGCGTGCCGAAGTCGGCGGAATGGTGAACGGAGAGGTTGCCAAATTGACCGGAGTGCCATCGGCGTTGTATCCGGGATTGTAGTTGTTCAGCAGATAGTAGTGTCCGGCTTGGCAGTTGGGCTTGATTGGCGGGGACAGAGACTGCAAATAACTGGTGACTTCAGCGACGCCCGGCTGAGTGGGAGTTCCGCAGTCACTGTAGCTGGCGCCGCCTAATCCACCGGAGCCGCCATAGCCGTCGGCGGTGTACCAGTTATTGGTACCGGGCTGCGGGTCCGGGTCTTCAATTTCATGGGACGGCGGGGCCAGTGGATTGCCCTTACCATCGCTATACCAGATGCCATCGGCGAAGCCGAACAAAATGTGATTGAGTCCGGTACCGCCCTGACCAGACTGGTGGAAGTTGTCGCTTAACGTGTACTTGTCCGCCAGGAACTTCAGGTACGGCGCATCGCCCTGCTGAACGTTGTAAAACTCCATCGCGGTTGAGCCTTCTCCGGTGGAGCTCAAGGTGGTGGGTGGAGAGGTTGACCCGGTCGAGGAGCCGTCACTGCCAGCACCGATGGTGACTTCCACCCAGGGAAATAAGTCGGACAGGCATCCGCTGGGGTTCTGCGCGGTGGCGTGGTTCACGTTGCAGTCTAGCTGCTGCCACATTTGATAGAAGCGGTGTACGGGGCTGTTAGCGTAATCGTCGTATTTGACGCCGGGAGTGAGTTGGAACACGCCGGATTCGAGGTTGTTGACGTTGGGAATGCGAGTGTCTATGTCAACGTAGGCGTTCAAGCCGGTGCCGCCCGTGGTCATGAATTTGTAGTAGCTGTAGGGCAGAGCGAAGGGCTCGAATTGGCGGGCCACATCGATGCTGGGGAAATACGGAGTCTTAGCGCCGCCGGCAATCACGGGCGGAATGTTGGTGTAGAGCTTTTTGTCTCCGGGATGGAGGGAGTATTTCGTAGTGTCCTTGGCGCTGAACTGCGCTGAAAACGAGTAATTGGGACCGGGCGTGCCGTCGGAGTTGACGATGCCTTTGGAGAGAAGATTGGAAACCGTCTGTCCGTTCTTAGGAACGTAGGTTGCGAATATGTGGTCGAAGGTGCGATTTTCGCCGAGAATTATGATCACGTGCTGAATCGGAGATGTGCTGGCTGACTTCCCGCCCTCGGCATAGAGAGCAAGCGGTGCGATGGGATTTACGACGAGGGAGAAGAGCGCGACTGCTAAGGCCGCATTCCTGATGCTGGATTGCAGAAATGTTCGAAGATGCATTGAATCCTCCAGGCTGGTTTTTCCCAGTCTTGAGGAAGGTTACGTTGCAACCTGTGAAGACAGAATGAAACGAAGTTTCAAGGAAGGTTAAATTCTGGTTTACGTCAGCGCAGAGTCCATTACTTGAGAAAAACTACGAGCAATCTACCGTCGGAGTGATAGCTGCCGCCGCTGGCGTTCTTGGCGTCCTGTACCGGATTCGGAGGCAGATAGTAAGTCATGGTCTTGGCCTTGCCTGATTTATCGAATCTCTGGGCAATATTTTCGCGCTCGCCATCCACAGCTGGGTCAATTTTATGGGTGAGTTTGCCGGTGCGAATATCTTTTTCAAATCCGATGTCATGAGTTCCCGCGCCTACCCAAACCACGTCGCCATTCCAGGTGAAAGGCGCTTTCCACAGCCGGAAGTGATGACGAGTAGCCACGACTGCGAATGCCTGGGCCTGTTCGTAGCCGAAATCTTGCATGCGGTCGAAAAGGTATAGATGGCTCATCGGCATCTGCAAGTAGTCCTTCTTCTCATAAGTGTCCATAACCGCCTTAAGGCCGGATTCCTTGCTGTCTAAGTCGGCGAGATGCCAGTCGGCAGCGTCGAGCGCAGCTTGACGCGTTCCTGACTGCCGAGGACCACAAAATTCACCATGTCGCCGAGGTTGGCGAGATGATCGTGCACCCGGCGCGGAAGTCCGTCGAGGTGCTGGCGCAGATCGAAATCGAGAATCATGGTCGGGGTTTTCAATCCTGCCGAGGCGCTTGCGGAAGTAGCGACAGCCGCGTTTCCGTTTTCACTGATTGCATTCGGTCCAGGTGTGCCGGTAGAAGAGGCAGAGTTGCCAAACTGTCCTGTGAGCCACAGTTTCGCAGCCGACGACAGTTGGTCCTTCATGCCGTGCGGTTCCGTGCCGGCTTGAGTGTGCGTGATGGTCAGCTTCACCGCGAAAGCGCAATCGGACTTTGCGGTCTGGTTCAGGCCGACGAATAAGTGTCCGGCGGCGTCGCTCCGGAGTTCACGGCCGCTGCCTACTAACATTGGATCGGCATTTTCGGATAGCTTGGCAATCAACGCTCCCGCAGGAGCAGAAGACAGCGGGAGCTTGTCGGAAGAAGATGTGGATGTCGAGGCGGCGCCTTGGGGAACGCAACTGGCGTCGGCGCCGAGCTTCGCGCCCGCGGTGAACGTGAGCGTGTCACCGGCGGACAAATCAACACCGGCGTTGGTCCAGGGCTGAGAAGCAAAAATGGTGAAGGAATACTGGGCCGGACTTGCCGGCGAAGTCTGGCCAAAGAGGATCAGATTGGTGCACAACAGAACACTGCTGCACAACCCAACAAAGACTGCGGCAGAAAGGCGATGGGTCTTCAAGGCACCCCTCCAGGAAGAACTGCGAAAGGTGCCCCACATTATCGCAAAAAAGCTATTTGCCCGAAAAAATGCCGGGCCTACCTGCGATTGCGCGATGGCTGCCGAGCTGGCTTAGGGCCAGCGCTTAGCGCTGTCTTCCCATCCCGCAGCGCGAGCGGTTGGCTGCGCGGCCGCAACCTGCGGTTGCGGGATGCGGATGGGCTGCTGCGGAGCGGGCGCGCTGGTCGCCAGCGTCGGCTTCGCGCTTACCGTATCGGAACTGGCTTCATTGCCGTCGGAAAGCAGCGGGGCGGCCACGCGCAATGCCTCGACTTCCTTTTCCAGTCGGGCCAACTCCAATTCTTTCTGCCTCAGAACTTCATAAACATTCTTCATACCGGGGCACCTGTCAGGGAACGCATTTTGAGAACCAATTGATCGCAACTTTATGCAGCTACAAGGAATTTGTCAAGGAGGAAGCATGGAATAGGCCCATTCAAAGGCAATCGGCCGGGATCCGCTTAGTGTACTCTCTTCTAAATGCGACTCCGCTTTACGCTGCCCTTGATTTCATGGTTCTTGGCTGTGCCACTTCTGGTTCTTTGCTCGTCTCAAACCGCTGCCCCTCCCCCGGACGACTACTCGGGGATGTATTCATTTCTGAGAGAGGGCGAATTCGTCCAGATCACGATTGAAAACAAAGGATCGGTCAGCGGCTTCATCTCGCGATTTGGAGATTCCGAGAGTGACCGCGGGACTTTTCTCAATCAGTTTTTCAAATCGGGTAAGAGTGAAGGAAACAAGCTAGACTTCACTACCGAGAACGTTCACGGCGTCTGGTTCGCGTTTGAGGGCGCTTTTAACCGGGGGTCAGGCAAGAAACCGGATGAGGAGGGCTACTACCTACTTCGAGGCGCCTTGACTCGCTTCTCTACAGACACTGAAACGAAGGTTACATCACAGGTCACGCAGGTCGACCTCAAGTCTTTTCCCAGGGACGCTGCTCCGCCGCAATAAGTACGTTATCCGATGGAGCTCGAGAATCTCGTGTAGCGCTGGGTTTGATCTTCCGTGGTGCGCCAGGACGATGCCGGATCAGCGTAAAAGGCTTTATACCACTCGACAGTCCAAGCGATCGCCTCCTCAAGTGGCAGCTCAGGCTTCCAGGCGAGTCGGGTCTGCGCTTTATGGGTGTTCAAGCGAAAAACAGGTTTCGCTGGTGACGCGTTTTCCTCAGGATCAAAAGTCAGATCTCCTGCGCCCCATTGCTTAACGAACCTCTCTGCTAACTGCCGGACTGTAATAACGTCTTCATCGCGCGGCGCAAAATTCCATGCCCCGGAAAACTCCTGCCCCTGCTCGTACAGTTTCTGCGCCAGTAACAGATGGGCGCGGACCGGTTCCAGCACATGCTGCCATGTTTTAACGACCGAGCTCTGATGAATCGCGATCGGCTTTGCCGAGGGGATGGCGCGCACAATCTCTGGCACCAGTTCGCCTTCGGACCAGTCGCCGCCGCCGATCACATCGCCGGTGCGGGCCGTGGCCACAGCTGTCTTGGTGTAGTGAAAGAATTCGGCGCCGTAGGCAGAGACGGCCAATTCCGCACAGGCCGCGCTTGAGCTGTGAGCATCGCGTCCGCCAAGCGCATCTTCCTCGCGATGGCCCCAGAACCAGTTGCGGTTCTCGTAGCATTGGTCGCTGTTCGCGACCACCACGGCTCGAACTGAGTCTGTGTGCCGCGCCTCCTCGAGAATATGAACTGTGCCCATCACATTGGCGGCAAAAGTGTCGACCGGGTCTAGGTGTGTACGCCGCGCGGAGATCTGCGCTGCATAGTGAATGACTATTTCCGGCTGGGCATCGGCGAAGACATTGACGAGCGCCTCACGGTTGCGAGGATCACCGAAATAGGAAGTCATGCCTCGGTCGAGAAGGGTAGCATCAAAGAAATTCGGCCGGGTAGAGGGAGGCGAGCCATAGCCGGAGACGTTCGCGCCCAATAGCTTCAGCCATGCCGCCAGCCAGCCGCCGGTGAATCCAGTGTGGCCGGAGATCAGAACTCGTTTCCCCCGATAAAAGTCGGCGAAGGGGTGTGACATTAGCGTAGCCAGAAAATAATGGCGGCGGCCAGAGCAGTTACCAGCAGGCTGGCGATGGTGTAGCCGTGAGCGCTGATCCAACTCTCTTCTTTTTCGGTGGCAAACATTTCGACAAGAGGATGCGCGGCCAGCGTCGGATCGTTTCTTGGATCATCGCCATGCTTCTCGCAGTCCAGGCAAAGCGTGCGTCTTCCGGAAACCGGGAAGCCGCAACCGGCGCAGGTGTGAACGTCTGCCGGGGCCGGTGCTTGGGTACTTGCTGCAGGGGTTGGTTCCGAAGCGGCTGCTTCCGGCGCATGCCACAATGTTGGACTTGTTGGCGGCTGAGGCTTTTGGAATCCGGCTTCAGCTATCAGACTCTCGGTGTACTCGGCGGCATCTCGATGAGCAAGCGCCGTGCTGACCAGGTCCGACAGCCGGCTGACGGTCTCAAGGACGGCGACTTCGAGTGCGCATGCGCCCGGTATCAGTTCGAAGAACCCAACAACCTTGTCATCTCGCAATACCGGAACGGCGAATTGGCTCTCGTGAGATGGTGGAGGGACGGTCCCGCCCGTCGAGCCCGGCGCGGACGTTTGGGGCTCCATGGTCGGCAAGCCGAGCGCATGTTTTGTGACGTCAACCGTTGCCCCAATTTCCGGAACCATGCTTCCCGCTGTCGCACAACAAACAAACTGCCCGTCCTGATCGAGAGCGATAGCCACGCCGGTTGCTCCCGTCAGGAAACGCGCTCGCTCAGCCAGCAGTTGCACGGAAGCATGAAATTCCAGCGCCGCTGACCGCCTCAGGGACACAAAAACCGGGCTGGATTCGGCTCCGGAGTGACCAATAAGGTCACTAAGTGCTTCTGTTTGAGCGTCTGTATTCATCGGGAGCTAGACGGAGTGTCTCAATCGACATCTGGCAGTGTCAAGAATGAACCGCCGCTGGAACTGTCGAAAGTCATGTGGCGTCCCGTCCCAGCCCAACCACCGGCCTTCAACAGAAATCCCGATCCTGAGGGAGCCTGTTTTCCTTAACCCCTTTCGACCCGAATCGGGATGATTACTAGATCAGCAACCGAAGGTCTTTTGGCTTTACGGCAAAATGCCCACGTAACTAATGTCCGATGAAAGCATTGTGACCGTCGTGTTGCCCCCGAATTCCGCGAAATATGCATCCGGTCGAGTTCCTCGGCCGGACGTTATGGCGGTGGCGCTTCGCAACCACCCGCCTTTCAGACGGTCGCGATAATGGCTTTCGCGGGTATCCACCGAATCCTGCCAGTGCATACATTCTGCTGACTGTCACGGACACCGGTCAGGGTATCTCTGACAAAGATCTGCCCAGGATTTTCGAACCGTTTTACACGACGAAGCCCGCGGGCTCGGCACTGGCCTAGGGCTGGCGGTGGTTTACGGAATGATCTGCCAGAGCGACGGATTTATCTCGGCGCACAGCGAGCCGGGCAAGGGAAGCACATTCAAGATCTATCTTCCCGTGGTCGCGCCTCCGATGCGCGAGTTTGCCAGTCCTCGTCCGGCGAGCAAACCGGTTCACGGGGGATCGGAAACCCTGCTGGTGGTCGAAGATGCGGATGCCCTACGGCAATCCGAAGTAGAGTTTCTCTCTGCCGTTGGCTATACGGTGTTGTCGGCTGCGAACGGCCCTCGACCAAGTCAGAGCGCGAGCGAAGATGATCGATCTGGTAATTACCGATGTGGTGATGCCTAAGATGAGTGGCCCCGTGCTGGTGGCAAACCTCACCTCGCTCTGACCAGACATCAAAGTTTTGTTTGTCTCCGGATACTCAAATGAAACGGTCCAGCGAAAGGGTGTTCCAAACCTCACTCGCGACTTTTTGCCGAAGCCTTTCCTTCTGCGATCGCTGGCCGGAAAGATCCGCGAAGTCCTCGACCGAACTGCCATGGCGCACGCCGCCCGTGCAGCGGGATCTGGATAGTCCGCTGGCTCTCGTATAATTGCTTCCCAAGATGGGCTTTTCAGATTCGCGCCGCGATTTAGGCGCTGACCACGAACCGTCTGCATCGCCGTCTTCGGCGACGCCAAGCCTTCGCTGGGTATCGCTGGGCCTCATCTTGCTGTTGTGGACAGCAATCTACTTTGCCGGCATTTTCACACCCCCTCTGCTCGACGATGTGGACACCATTCACGCCGAAGCCGCCCGCGAGATGGTCCTCCGCCACGATTGGGTCACAATGTATACCGACGGCATCCGCTATCTGGAAAAGGCCCCGCTCATGTACTGGGGAGTGGCCGCCAGCTACAAGGTCTTCGGCGTCCATGACTGGAGCACACGTCTTCCCTTAATGCTCGGAGTGCTTGCCGTCTTGCTGGCGACGTATGTTCTGGGCGCGAGGGCCTACGGAGAACGTGGCGGCTTTTATTCGGCGCTGGTCCTAGCGACCTGCCTAGGACCGTACATTTTCACCCGCTTTCAGATTCCCGACATGATTGTCGGCCTCTGGCTCACGCTCAGCGCCTTCTTCTTTCTAGTTTCACTCGAACAGGAGCACCCTTCCCGCTGGGTGTGTTGGGGACTCGCTGCCACCTGTGCTCTTAGTGTGCTGACCAAAAGCCTGATCGGTCTGGTATTTCCGCTGGGCACGATTTTCTTGTTTTTATTCATCACCGGAAATCTGCGCCATATTTTGCGCCTGCGGTTGCTTTCCAGCACATTAGTGTTTCTCGTCATCGCTGCGCCCTGGCACATTCTGGCTGCGCTGCGCAATCCCAGCCAGGGAGCGATAAAGGGTTTCCTGTGGTTCTATTTCGTCAACGAGCAATTCCTTCGCTATGTGAACAAGCGCGTTCCTCCGGGCTATGACACCGTGCCGATTCTCATCTTCTGGGGGTTGACAGTGCTTTGGCTTGCACCTTGGATGGTGTTCCTGCCGCAAGGCCTCAAGCAGATTCCTTGGCGATGGCGTGAAATTCGCGCCCAACTTTCTTCCGCGCAGCGCGCCAGTCTTTTGTTTGTGCTTTGGGCATTCGTGATTGTAGGGTTTTTCAGTTTCTCAACTCGCCAGGAGTACTACACGATTCCCGCAGTTCCCGGCCTGGCCCTACTGATCGGCAGTTGGCTGGCGAAGGAAGCGGCCTCGCCAGAGTCCGAGTCTCGCGCCGGAAGGACTTCCTCATGGGTATTGTTTGTGATCGTCGCCCTAGGTTCGGTAGTTGGCGTCGCGCTGCTTTTTTCTTCCCGGCCGCCCGCACCGGGCGCCGATCTCGCCGACCTGCTGCAAAAGAATCCGCAGCAGTACGATCTTTCTCTGGGACACTTTCTCGACCTCACTCCGGAAGCGCTGGGAATGTTCCGTCCGCAATTGATTGGCGCGGTGGTTTCGCTTTTTGTCGGGGCGGGCACCAGTCTTTGGCTGCGCTATCTGCGCAAGCCGGAATATGGAAACATAATCCTGGCCGCGATGATGGTTGCCCTGCTGGCCTGCGTGCACGCTGCCTTTGTCACTTTCTCGCCGGTGCTTTCGTCTCGGCAACTCGTTGTCGCCATTGAAAAGTTTTACACGCCGGGCGATGTAATAGTGATTGACGGTCAGTATCATGAGGCTTCAACGCTGAATTTTTATCTGCGCGTGCCGGTGCAAGTTCTGCACGTGCCCAGCGGCAATCTGTGGTACGGCTCTCAGTTCCCTGACGCTCCGCATGTCTTTGAGACTCAGGATTCGTTTGTCCACCTGTGGAACAGCGCGGCCACGGTCTTTCTCTGGACTGACCAGGAAAGTCCAAAAGAACTGAACGAGTTGCGGCATTACTTTCTGGCACGCCGGGGCGGCAAGTCGGTCTTCACCAACCGCGAGCTTGGCCGATAGGTGGTGTAATGGTATAATTATGGTGTATTTGCTTTATATGGCCCTTAACATAAAGAATGAACGCGTGGAGCGTCTGGCCGCCGAAGTAGCTCGAATGGCGCGAGAGACAAAAACCGAAGCCATAGGCCGCGCTCTAGAAGACCGCAAGGCACGGTTGGCATTTAAGACCAGTCCCCAAGACCGTCTCCGGCAATTGAAGGACTACTTGCAAAGAGAAGTTTGGCCGAACATTCCGCCTGCAGTTCGAGGCAAGAAGTTGACCAAGCGTGAGCGCGAAGCAATTCTTGGCATCGGCCATCGCGGGTATCCGGAGTAAGCATGGTAATGGATTCTTCTGCGCTGATTTCAATTCTGCTTGAGGAACGCGGTCACGGATCACTTCTGGAAAAGGTAGGCCGTGCCGAAGCTATGTTTTTGGGTGCGCCCACCGCTCTGGAGACCGCGATGGTACTATCGACGCGCTTCCGCCAGGATTCCCGGCCCATGCTCGCGGGCTTTCTCCGACGAATAAATGCGGAGATCATCGAATTCAACGAAGATCATTACCAGGCCGCTCTGTCAGCATTTCTACGCTTCGGAAAGGGGCGTCATCCGGCCGCGCTGAATTTTGGCGACTGCATGTCATACGCTTTGGCGTCGGTGAGCGGCCTGCCGCTACTCTATGCAGGTATCGATTTTTCTCGAACGGACATTCAAAGCGCATAGCCGATGACTCTTGCCATGACCGTACTTGTTTGGCACGTGCTTCTCGGATTCGCGGCTTTCGGACTCTTTAGCTCTTCCATTTTTCTGCTGCTGGTGCTTATCGCGACAGTGCGATTCAAAAAGCGGGCCGACTCTGCCCGTCGCTCGGTCCTCAATACTTCCATCAACCCTCCGCCGGTCACCATCCTCAAGCCGGTGCATGGGATGGAAGAACGTCTGGAACAAAACCTGGAGAGCTTTTTTCGACAGGACTACCCCGATTTTGAAATCATCATTGGGGCTCGTAGCGCGGATGATCCGGCGGTCGCGCTCACGGAAAAACTGCGGGTTCGGTATCCGCAGGTGAAAAGCCGAATCGTGATCTCCGGCCCTCCGGCCTGGCCTAACGCCAAGGTGTTCACGCTGAACAAAATGATTCCTCTGTCGCGAAATGATTTCTTCGTTATCAGCGACAGCGACGTCCGTGTGGAACCGGACTTCCTGCGCAGCGTAATGCCTCCCCTCGTTTGCCAGAAGCTCGGCGAGCAGAAACTAGGTCTGGTCACATGCCTGTACCGCGGCGATCCGGCTGCGGACTTCTGGTCTTTGCTGGAAGCGCTGGGAATGTCCGTGGAAATGCCCTCCGGCGTGGTCGTCGCCGACATGCTCGAAGGGATTCGTTTCGCGCTCGGCCCGGCGGTCGCGTTCCGTCGCGACGCGTTGGAAGCCATTGGAGGAATCGCCGCCACCGCCGATTATTACTCCGACGATTACGTGCTGGGTAACAAGATCTGGGCGGCTGGATACAGAGTCATCTTTTCTCATCACTTCGTGTATCACGTGCTCACTCCACGGCCGTTTCTCAGAACGCTGGGCGACCAGTTACGTTGGATGAAGAGCACGCGCCATTCCCGCCCCTGGGGCCACCTCGGTACTGGACTGACTTTCGCTATGCCGTTCGGAGCACTCGGATTCATTGCCTCCGCGGCCCTGGGGAACTTACCTCTTGCGATTGCCGTGTTCACGATTGCATTTCTCAACCGCATGATTCAGTCGGTTGCAGTGGGATGGGGACTGCTGCGGGACCGGCGCGCATTGCGGTTTTGCTGGCTCTATCCCCTGCGCGATTTCCAGGGATTCGTGGTTTGGGCAGCGAGCTACTTCAGTCGCGATTTTTACTGGCGTGGAGAGACTTATCGCTTTATTGCTGGCGGGAAGATTATCGTCCGGGACCGCGAGGTAGCGGACCCTGCCCCGCGCTGATTCGCGGGAGTACATGGAATCTCCAGACGGCCTCAATCGCTGCGCGTGAGCTTCCCGTTTTTCACATCAAACGCTTTCCCTCGCCAGACAATCTTGCGTCCCACTAGTCCTCCCAGCCAAACGACGACTGCAAGAAAATCGCGGAAAGGAAGTAGCCAGAACCATCGCAAGAATCCGCGGTCACACAATACCAGTTGCGACGTGACCAACGCCATCGCCACACGAACTGCCAGTGCGGCGACGAGCAGTCCCCAAGCCCAACTCGCTCCCCGCGCCAGGATAAAGGTGAGAACCGCCCATGGCAACGTGAAAGTGAAAAGCAGCCCAGCATAGCCGCCCGCACGTGAGGCCCGAATCGTCCGTGCCCACCGTAACTGGTGTGAAAAGAAGCCCGCCATGTTGTAAGCCGGCAGATAGGTTTCCACCACGGACTCCGAGAGCTTTACTTTCAAGCTTCGCGCCGCGATCCGGCTTCCCAGTTCGTAGTCATCGGCAAGATAATCCACGATTGCCTCGAATCCGCCGATCGCCTGTAGCTCTCGCCTGCGAAATGCCAGCGTCGATCCCAGACCGAAGCGCAAACCGCTTTCGATTTGCCGCGCCGCCAGAACTCCCGCCATGAAATCGGTGCTGATACTCATTGACTCCAATCCGGACGCTAAGGTGTCCGCCGCAACTCCGCGGTAAAGACAGGTGACCAGGCCGATCTCAGGCGCTTGCAACTCGGTCACGACTTGTCGCAGATATCCGGGTTCGACGCGGATGTCACTGTCGTTCACCAGAAAAAAGTCGTGCGTCGCAACCGCTGCCAGTTGCACAAGGCTTCTGACTTTCCCATTTGCCCCAAGCTCTTTGTCGCATCGCACCAGCCGGATTGCGCGATCAGGAAATTCCGCGATTAGTCTCTCGACCACCGGAATTGCCGGATCATCCCAATGAGTGACGCCAAACAGAATTTCGTACTGGGGATAATTCAGCACACAGTGGGATCGCAGGCTGGCATATATCTCGGGATCAGTTCCCTTGAGCGGCTTCAGAATCGAGACTGGTGGCAGTCCGCCCGCCGGCCCATGGGCCCGTCTCCGCTGCGATGCAAAACGGATGCCTGCCCAGATGCAGAGGATGCAGTACATCACGCTCACCGCGGACGCGAGCGTAGAGACTATTCTCGAAATGTTCAGGACCTGGCTGGTCATCGGTGGAGGTCAATTGTGCACTGGCGCTGGGAACGAGGGCAACCAATGTGATGAATGACGAACCCGGGAGCTAAGGGCCAGGAGCCAACAGCCAAAAGCTGCTCTTACGTCTCCATCCCGATGTAGCACACGCGACCAACTAGACATTCAGAGATGCTCTCCCGGTCGTCCACGGGCAGGACTTCAACCGCATAGGTCTGGTTGTGAGGACGTAGCACGAGACTCTTGCCCGCCAATTCCACGTACCTGAGTTTGGATACGCCCTTTACGTGGACCGCGTACATGTTCAGTTCTCCCTTGCGGTAGGGCTGAAGCGAGTTGTAGTGGCGGTCAATCAACACGGTTGCTCCGGGCAGAAGCCGTGGATACATGCTCATCGCATCGCTGTCGGCCTTGATGGCCACGAAGCGCTCCCAGTGGCCGCGTTTTCCATGTATCTCAGAACGCAGCTTGCGCAGGAAACTCCGCTTGAATTTCTGGATTGCGCGTACGTTCATGCTCATGACCAGTGGTTGCGTCGCGGCAACAGCGCTCTCCACGATAAAGATGTTTTCGAATTCGTCGTAGCTGGGCGGAGGAATGCTAGCGCGCTTATTGACCTCACCGGGGTCGAGCAAGTCGAGGACGGAAAGGTGCTGCACGTTCAGCACCCGGTCCATGCCTTCCAGACTCAGGCTTCGCTTGCGGTTCAGGAAGTTGGAGATGTGCGCCTGCTTGAAGCCGGTCTGCTCCGCCAGTTTCAGGCCGGTGAGATCGCCTTCATCGATCCTCTCCCAAATCGCCTTGCGCAGATTTTCTTGCAAGCTCTTGAATTTGATGGATGCAGTATAGCAGATGGCTATATCGAAGCACATTATATTTGCTCTGTGCCGCCGAGGTGCTTTCCGCTGCGATCAAGTATTTATTTGAGATGATCGCCTTGTATCCGGATTCCGCGGACGATGACAGTGTGACCGAGAATTCGCTCGCTAGAACGCTTTTACTTCACCTGGGACTGCCGGAATCCGTCCCGGCAGAGTCGGCGCAGGAGGGACGAGAATTCACAACGTCCGATCCCTTAAAATGAAATCTATCTCGTGGCGACCTCCGCAGCTTCATTTCTCGGCGGCATTGGAACGGCAAAACGAGAACTCTAAAGTCCACGCCATGATTCGCCCGGCAGGCGGCCGTGGAGCGGACGAGATAGGGAAACCTGGGGATGGACATGACGTGGGTGACGGAACGAGTTGCGCTGGGTGGCGGCGTTTGGTCAATGGACAACATGGCTGCAGTGTCCCGCGCCGGCATTACCCACATCATCGATATGCAGATCGAATTCGACGATACCGCATTGGCCGAACCGTATGGGATTGAGGTGCTGTGGAACCCGACGGACGACGATTTTCAGGCCAAACCGCCAGAACTGTTTCGGCGGGGCGTGGAGTTTGCCCAGCAGGCCCTCGAAAACGACGAGGCGCGTTTGTTCATTCATTGCGCCGCCGGGGTCCACCGGGCTCCCATGATGACACTGGCAGTTCTCTGCGCCCAAGGATGGGACCTAGAAACTGCCGTCGAGACGATTTCGTCGCGCCGCCCGCTGGCGGATTTCGCTGAAGTGTACGTCAAGAGTGTGGAGAAATTCCTGCAGTTGCAGGGGACGCAAGAGATCGGCAAACCGGTCATCGAGTAAAGTCACAAGCCGCAACGGTTTCATTCGAGGTGGGAGGATTTATGTTGCCCGCAAGCCGCCCAGCAGTGGCGGCTTTTTTGTTTGGCGCTAGGCTGCTCGTTAACGGCGGCGGAGGCGATGGCACAAAGTCCTGCCCTCACCACTGTCAGCGACAAGATATTGCTGGGTGGCAACCTGGTCAGCGGAGTTGATGTACCCACCAAGGTCCTCACTTGCGAAATGGTCTCCGGCGAAGTTGATCCTACCTACCAGTTTTCCGTCTTAACGGTGGCGTCGCTTAACTGGTAGGTCACAAGATAGTTATGCAGCCGATGTTTTAGATCGAACCGTCTCTAAAAACCTTCGCCTCTTACACACTTGTCTCTAAGACCCAAAGGAAGTCCTGAATGAACTGCAATTTGAGCTGGCCGTCTTGGCCCTGGCGCCGCTGACCCTTACCGGCTGTGCAGTTCACAAACCCGAATGCTCTTCGAACGGTGTTGGAGCCGAGCTGTTTGGTGGCTCCCATCGTGATTGAGGATTGCGACATTTCTCGCGAACCGATGTATTGCCGCAAAATCAAGCTTCGCTACCGGCACGGCTGCGAGAAAATCGAAGTGATCCAGGCGAAGAAATGAGACATCGCGTCATCTGTCCAGATCCCCCGATAGTGCGTCCAAAACCCGGTCCACTTCTTCTTCGGTGTTGTAATGAACGAATCCGATTCGCAGGAAGCCGCCGTCCTTTTCCACGCCGAGCCGCTCGGTCAAGTTGATGGCGTAGTAGTTGCCATCCCAGGTGAAGATGCCGCGCTCGCCAAGCCTGGTCGCGAGCTCGAGCGGAGTGTGGCCCTCGATACGGACGGCAAATGTCGGGCAGCGTGATCTTGGACTATTGATCCCGTAAAGCCGAAGCCCGCGAATTTCGCTGAGGCCGCGAAGCATCTTTTTCATCAGAATGTGTTCGTGCATTTGGATC
>Ga0073928_10004181_pt1 | contig 21729 bp, 16 predicted proteins | sample PaiPotPPA55metaG_FD_76969 | JGI IMG/M metagenome (GOLD analysis project Ga0073928, IMG submission 76969) | Iron sulfur acid spring bacterial and archeal communities from Banff, Canada, to study Microbial Dark Matter (Phase II) - Paint Pots PPA... ...
GCTTCGCCGTGGCCGGGTGATCGCTATTCGACGGAGACTCCCGACGTGGAAATGGGCGCGAAGGGTGGCGTGCATATTATTGTGAATTACCGGTTGAGGGAGAAGTGCCACTCTTGCCCGGTGCTGGGGCATGCGTGGTACTCGTTTGAGTTTGACGCAAAGGGAATTTTTGCGGGGGCCAGGTTGATGGCTATTTCTGTTGCTCGCGACAAGGCGCCGGTGGTACGCGCTACGGGCAAAACAACGGCTACTTCAGTTGGAACTGCAGTGGGAGAAGAGTTGACCATTGCGCTGCCGGTGAAAGATGTGGCGGGTTCGCAATGGATATTGGCGAAGGCGTTGGATACCGCGAAGGTACGATTGATTGAGCACAGCCACGTCGCGCCGCCTGCTGGAAATGGCGCAGCGGGGACTGAGGAGATGTGGAAATTTGCGGCGCTGGGTGCGGGGACCACGGAGATTGCGTTTCAACGAGGGGCGGAGAAGCCGATCACATTCAGGGTCGTTGTGAGGAGTAGAGCCGCGGCACCAGACGGTTCCTCCACAAAGAAGCAATAATTCAAATTCGTTGGCCTAGGAAATGCAATTTAAAAGAGATTATTGGTCTGCCTTGGGAAAATAATCCGACGAACAACTCTGCAATAAGCGACACCTCAACTGCGAACGTGGCGCTGCACTTAGATGCTAGCGGCGGATTGCAGTCAGAAGGGGATGTCTTCGTCGGATATTTCAGGGCCCGCGGGCGCTGCCGAAGAGCCGCCACCGAATGGGTCGTCGGGTGGCGCGCCATGACTGTCGAAGTCGTCGGCGTGACGAGCGCCACCACCGGCTGCCGCGCCTGCTGCGGCACCTACCGCAGCGCCGTCACCACGACCGCCTAGCATACGGAAATTGGTGGCCACAATTTCAAAGCTGGTGCGCTTCTGACCTTCCTTATCCTGCCATTCGCGGGATTGAATACGCCCTTCGAGAAACAGGAGTGAACCCTTTTTTAGATATTGCTGAGCGATTTCGGCTTGTTTGCCCCACACGACGATCTTGTGCCACTCGGTGCGTTTTTGGCGTTCACCGTTACGGTCTTTGTAAGACTCGTCGGTGGCGATCGAGAAATTCGCAACGGCTTGGCCTCCGCTCGTAAAACGAGTCTCGGGGTCGCGACCCAAACGGCCGACGAGGATGACTTTATTTACGGACATGAAATGAATTCTCCCTTTGAAGGTGAAGATAGCATGTGGCGAATGAAAAAGGAAATGAGCGACGCGGCTTCGAGACTCTATATAAGCGCCGCCTCAGACAGCGGCGTGCCCGAGGACTTACCTGTTGCTTTCCCAAAGGAAGCGTGCCATTCTCGTGTTGGAAACCAACATGGCGGTGCGCTATGAAGCAAAAAACGGATGTGCTGCAGGGCACGTTGGCGCTGATGGTGCTCAAGACTCTCGATGTGCTGGGACCGTTGCACGGATACGGAATCGCCCGGCGCATCGAGCAGATCAGCGGAGATCTGCTGGCTGTGAATCAAGGGACTTTGTATCCGGTGCTGTTGAGGCTGGAGCTTGAGGGCGCGATCGCATCCGAGTGGGGCGCCTCAGAAAATAATCGCAGGGCGCGCTTCTATCGACTGACCCGGGAAGGACGCAAGCAGTTGCAGGTCGAGAGAAAAGATTGGGAACAAACAGCGGCGATCATCGGACGGTTCTTCGAGGTGAAAACGGAGGATTTGTCATGAAGTCCCTAAGGCGGTTCCTCAATCGGCTGTTCAACTCGGCGGCCAGACGGGCACAGGAAGAACGATTGCGGGAAGAGATTGCGGAACATCTCGCTCTGCAAACGGAAGAAAATCTTCGCGCGGGCTTATCAGCCGTCGAGGCACGGCGCCAGGCCATGCTGAAGTTTGGCGGCGTGGAGGCGATGAAACAAGATTATCGAGCCGAGCGAGGACTGCTATTTATCGAGAATCTGCTGGGAGATTTGCGAAACGCAGTGCGAAGCATTTCCCGCATGCCCGGGCTTGCGGCGGTGATCATCCTTTCGCTGGCCATCGGAATTGGCGTGAATACAACGATTCTTTCATGGATTCAGCTGATCCTACTAGAACCGTTGCCCGGCGTGCCTGGTGCATCGAACTTTCTGCTGGTCGAGCCTCACACGGATACAGGCGGGTATCCGGGCGCTTCCTGGCTGGAATATCGAGCTTTGCAAACGCAATTGCTGGCACTGCGGGACGTAGTGGCATCAGAGATGGTGCCGTTCAACGTGGGCGAGAAGGGCCAGACTGAACGGACGCATGGGCAACTCGTTTCAGGCAATTATTTTTCTGCGCTGGGACTGAAGCCCGCGATCGGACGATTTATTCGACCGGAGGAGGCGGAACGGCCCGGAACCGAGCCGGTCATTGTGATTTCGTACGATTACTGGCAGGCGCGGTTTCGCGGTGCGCCGGGGGTCGTGGGACAAAAACTGCCCGTTAACGAGCGCGAACTTATTGTCATCGGCGTGGCGCCCAAAGAATTCCAGGGAACAATGCTGCCGTTGAAGTTCGAACTGTGGGTGCCGGCCACGATGGCGCCTGCGTTGCTCGGGGGAACACGGGACCTCGAAGATCGCAGCATCCGCGCTTTTTCGTTGATCGGAATGTTAAGGTCCGACGCGACACGCGAGGAAGCACAGACCGAGTTCAGTACCGCGATGGCTCAGCTCGCGCGAGACTATCCGGAGGCCAATGCCGGCGTTGGCGGCGAGATTATTTCATTCTGGAAGGCGCCGCGCGGTCCGCAGCGGATGCTGATCGGCGGGCTAGCCGTCCTGCAAGGTGTCATGCTATTGCTGCTGTTTGCGGTCTGCGGGAACACCGCAAACCTCATGTTGGCGCGTGGAAGCACCCGCCAGCACGAGATGGCCGTGCGGGTCGCCCTGGGCGCGGGACGCTGGCGCATTGTCAGCTTGGTGCTTTCGGAAAATATGCTGCTCGCTCTGCTGGGAGCTGGCCTCGGAGTAGCCATGGCAGTTTGGGGCACCACTGCGTTGCGCGTGGCGCCATTGATTGGCGCATTTCCGATCCAGTTTCAGACAAAAGTAGATGGACTCACCCTCGCCTTCGCCATATTGCTTGGTGTTGCGTGCGGTTTGATTTTCAGCGCGGCGCCGGCCGTCCATCTGGCACGTCTGGATCCGCAAGACGCGCTGCGCGGCAGCTCCAACACGCCGCCCCGCAGCCGTGCACGCAAAGTTCTGATGGGAGTGGAAGTCGGACTTGCGATGGTCGTGCTGATCGCGGCGGCGCTCTTCTTGCAGAGTTTTCGCTCGGCACGCCAAATCGATCCGAGGTTCAAGCCCGAGGGCGTTTTGCTGGCCTCCTATGACTTAAGCGGACGGAATCCCGACGAGAAGTCTGAGCGGGAATTTGCTGCGCGGCTGCTGGCGCGGCTGCGATCCTTGCCGGACGTCGAGGCCGCCGCCATCGCCACGAATGTCCCGCTGGACTTGCATGGAATACCGGCGCGTCCTTTCACGGTGCAAGGGCGCGTGCGCACCGAGCCGGGGCAGGATAGAGCCATTACCAACACGGTCACGCCAGGATACTTCAAGGTGATGGGCATCCCGCTGCTTGAGGGAAACGACTTTGCCGGGATAGAGGATAAAGCGGCGCCCGCACAGGCCATCGTCAATGAGGAATTTGTCCGCCGATACCTGAATGGCGCGGAGGCCGTCGGCCGCCGCATACAGACGCGCGCGGGAAGCTTCGCGATCATCGGCGTGGCGCGCAAGGCGGTTTACAACGCATTCGACGAGCCCGCGCAGCCAGCGGTCTATTTCTCGTACCGAGATCTTCCAGCGATGCAAGGCGAGATCCACCTGAGGACGAGCAGCAATGAAGCCGCACTCACCTCGGAAGCACGTGCGGCTCTGCGCGATGTCGATCCGATGCTGCCTCTTTACGACGTACGAACATTCTCCCAGCACATCGAACGAAACCTGTATCTTCGCCGGATTCCTGCGCGAATGTTCGTGGTGCTGGGGCCACTCCTGCTCGGCCTCGCGGCGATTGGGATCTACGCAGTGGTTTCGTACGCCGTGGCGAGGCGAACGAAAGAGATTGGCTTGCGGCTGGCGTTCGGGGCCACCAGCAGGCGGGTGGTCCTGCAAATCATTCGCGAGAACTTGAGTGTAATCATCTGGGGCACGGCGATTGGATGGGTGCTTGCGCTCGTCATTTGTGTGCGCGCGATTACGAAGGGCGTTGTCGACGTTCTGGTTTTCATCGGTGTGCCGGCGATTCTGTTGAGTGTCGCGACGCTGGCCTGTTGGATTCCAGCACGGAGAGCCAGCAGGATTGATCCGATGGCAGCGCTCAGGCGCGAGTAAAAGCGTGGACGTCGCGGCCTAGGCTTTGGGGGCGGGTGACTGAGCCGCTGCGCACAATCGAAGGAACAACTGGATTTAAAGAGACGAGTTCAATTTCGAGACGCGGTGACTTTGTGGAATTGCGAGTTTTAGCAAAAAATAAAAAGGGGCCGAGGCCAGATGAAACGGGCTCGGTACTTTGTTTTAGCGATGCTTAGTCTGTGTCTTGGACTTTTTTGCTGAAGTCGAAGAGGTCGAGAAATTCGCCACGGCTGACCGTTATACGTTCAACTGGATTACTTCCGCATGGCCCGTAATCCGACAAGAATTCGCCGGGCTGTAGTTTTGAGCGTTATGGCCTGATTTCGCTAGTTGAGACACACCAGCTTCAAGATCGGGCCTTCTCACTGGGATATGCTGTTACCCCATTTCGGAGCTAATCTTGAAATGACGGATTCGACATAATCGGACACGGAGGCACCATTGGCAAAAGTAATCGTCGGGGTGACCATCTCGCTTGACGGGTTTGTAGCCGCAAAATGGCAACGCAGGTCGCCTCTATCCCGACTTGGCGGCGCTCAGACACACCGCTTACATGAAGGACGCTATCGAGCAGACTGGTGCGGTCCTCAATGGGTGGTGACATTGTGGGATCGCCAATATGAAAAGAACGTTGGCTATTAAGTTGGAGCAAGGAGCAACTGGAGAGTTATGCGTGTGCTGCGGCCGTGGCGGGGAGGGTGAAGTGAAAAGTGGCGCCGTGGCCGGGGGCGCCGGTGGCCCACAAGCGACCGCCATGCGACTCGATTATGGAGCGGCTGATGGGCAGGCCCATACCGGTCCCGTTATCCTTGGTGGTAAAGAATGCTTTGAAGATCTGTTCGGCCTGGTCAGGCGGCAATCCCAGACCAGTATCGCTGACGGAGACCAGCACCTGACAATCGCCGGCTTCAGACGTGATGGTAAGCTCACCTTCGCCAGTCGTGCCCTTCATGGCATCGATGCCATTGAGCATGAGGTTCATGAAAACCTGCTGCAATTGGATACGGTCTGCCATGACCTTGGGAAGATCCTCAGCAAGCTCGATACGAATTGAGATGGAGTAGCGGTTCGCCTCGCCGCGCAGCAGGACAATCATTTCTCGAATCACCTCATTTACATCAACCTGATCCCGCTGCAGCGCGCCCTTCTTGAACAGCAGGCTGATTCTGCTAATAATGTCCGCCGCGCGGGTTGCGTCTTTGACGATTCTCGATGCGGCTTCGCTTGCCTCTGCCAGGTTGGGGTCATCGCGACCGAGCCATCGCAAGCAAGTTTTGGCGTTTGTCATTGCTGCGGAAATGGGCTGTTTGATCTCGTGTGCCAGGGATGCGGTCAACTCGACCATGGTGGTTACCCGATTTATGTGCGCGAGATCCGCCTGAGCTTGGCGCAAAGCTTGTTCGGCACGTTTGCGTTCGGTTATGTCCCGTGCCAGTTTCGATGCTCCAACAATGCGACCCTCGGCATCCTTCATCGGCGAAATCGTTAGAGCAACGTCGAGCAGGCTCCCGTCCTTGCGCATGCGGACCGTCTCGAAGTGGTCGACCCGCTCGCCTCGCGTCAGCTGTTCAACAATCGTTCTTTCTTCGCCACGACGGTCAGGGGGAATAATCAGGGTGATATTCTGGCCGACCGCCTCCTCCGCAGCATAGCCGAACAGTCGTTCTGCGCCCTTATTCCAAGTGGTGATTATGCCATCCAGATTCTTGCTCACAATCGCATCGTGCGACGATTCCACAACGGCAGCCAGCAAACGGGTCGCCTGCTCTCCCCGCTCGCGCTCAGTGACGTCGATTACGGTACCGACGTATTCGACGAGTTCGCCGGATGAACTGAAAACGGGATGGCCCACTGTATGGATTTTCCTGATCTCGCCGCCGGGATGCACGATTCGGTAATCGAACTCGAACTCGGTCTTTTCGCGGCCTGCTTTTTCCAGCTCTTTCATGGCCCTAGCTTGATCGTCCGGATGAATGCGCTGAAAGAATGTTTCGAATAGCGGCTGTCCGCCGTGCGGGTCAAAACCCAGCACGCGATAGCATTCCTCGGACCAGTGGCGGATCTCTTCCCCTCCGGGAGCTCCTGCCCAACTGCCTGTGTGGCTGAGCCGCTGCGCTTCGGCTAAGTAGGCCTCACTCTGGCGCAGGGCATCTTCGGCTCGGTGGCGTTCCTCGATGTCGATAGCGGTTCCATGCCAACTGAGAATGTTTCCCAGCTTGTCGCGCAGGGGTACGTTGCGGATCAGCAACCAGCGGTACTCCCCGTCCATGCGCCGCAACCGTGCTTCACTCTCCATCGGTTCTCCAGTCGCAATGGCGGCCTGCCACTCCCCGAGTACCCTGGTGAGGTCATCGGGATGAACTAAGGGACCCCAGCCCCAGCCGAGTATGTCCTGCATAGATCGACCAAAAAATTCGAGGAGACGCTGATTGATGAAATCAACGGAACCGTCAGGCCGAGCGCTCCAGACGTGCGCGGGAATAGTGTCGATGACGAGCCTGAGGCGATCTTCACTTTGCCGCAGGGTGGCGTAGAGATCCTGCAGACGTCCAGCAGTGTCGTTGAAGACCTGCCCGAGGTGAGCGAGTTCATCGTTCCCGGTTACCGACACTTGATGTTGAAACTCACCGCGCGCCAATGCTTTGGAGCCTTCCACCAATCGCGCCAGTGGCTGGTTGATGCTGCGGGTAATGGCCAGGCCGAGTGTAGCAGCGATCAACAAGGTGAAGACGGCGGTCAGCGGCACAACTACAAAAACAAGACGTTGCACGCGCCTAATGTTCCGCACGGTTTGGTCCTGTTCTTCACCAGCCTCGTGGTCAACTTTCTCGACGAGCTCCGAGGTCAGCGATTCCAGTGGCCGTACTTGGTTCGCCAGGCGCAGGTGCACAGCCCGCCAGTCGTCGGAGGTGGCCAGCGTAGTGATGTCCTCAAGCTGCCATGCCAGCGCGCTCTGAACGGCATGGAGCGTGGGCAGGATGGTGGGATCTCTTTGCAGTTCGGAAGGCAGAAGACTGAGGGCGCTCATTGCTCGACGGGTGTCCTCGAAGACCGCGGTGCGAAGAGGTCCGCCTTCTTTCACGAGTCGACCGACGTCCTGGGAGTCCGCGAGTTCTTCGAGCCGATCGTGAAAGGCCAACAGACTGGTATGCACGCGAAGGACGGCAACTAGTTTCTGGTCGATACCATTCAGGCGCTCCGCCTGAGTCTGGACGAGATGGAATTGCCAAAGGATAACGGCATCCGCAGCTAACATCGAAAGGATGATGAATATGAAGCCGAGTATCAGGCGGGGGCCGATGTTGAGGCGACTGGCATGAAGAGTTTTCGCTTGAGCGCTTTTGAGCCAACGGTTCAATGCTGTTGGGGTTTGAAGCCTCATCGATTCTTCCTCGAGCCATCGCTGGCCTCGAATTCACGCCACGTCTCTCACCTTTTGGCCGCGAAGCTGCAGCCGGTCGGGGAGAGGTTTTTGGACCGGTTTGGAATTCTATTCAGGGTGTGCTGATTTCCCTAGAAGAGGCGGTCCCTTCTTGAAACCGGTGGTGCGAACCAATTCATTCTCCACGGATGCGGCAGCTTCGGGAGCGCGCTTCTCGCCAGTCAGAACGGAGTGCACTGCCTGGATGTAAGCGTCGGTCACGTCCTCGTATTTTGTGCCAGCGACGTCCGAGGGACGCGAAACGATGCCGGTCAGGAACGCCTGACTTAAAAGCTCAAAACGGGGATTTGCTTCAAGTACCGCAGGCAGGTTGTAGAGCTCCGGTAGAGTGGGTGGCTGCGAAAGCACGCGGGATCGCTGCTCCTGCACGTCTCGACGGGTAAGATAGCGGATCAGCTCTAAGGCTTCACGCGGATGAGTCGAGAATCGGGAAATTGCCAAGCCCCATCCTCCCAAGGTACCCACTCGGCCTGCCTTACCACCGGGCAGCAAGGTGATGTCGAACTTATTTTGGATTGGCGATCCCGGGGCCCGGCTGTCGGCATAGGCCGACGGCCAATTGCGCATGAATGCAGCGTCGCCTGCGACCCAAACGTTTAGCGAATCCCACTCTCTATATCCGACTACAGCTGGGGGTGAAATGGAACCAACCCAGTGCGCCGCCCGTTGCCACGCCCTAATCGCCTGGGGATTATTCACGCTGATGGTCCGATCCTCCTCGATTATCCGCCCGCCGCCTTCGGCTGCCTGCCATTCCAACGCGTCGCAGGTCAACCCTTCGTCAGCCGCGCCTTGCCACACAAAGCCCCAAAACTGTTTTTTACCTTTGGCGCGTTCGCCAGCCTGAATGCGAGCCGCCATACTCTCGAGTTCATCCCAGGTCCTGGGCGGGTCACGATATCCATACTGTTTCAAAAGGTCGGTGCGATAAAACAGAAGTCCGATGTCGGAACGATATGGCATGGCCACCAGCTTGTTATCCACGATGTAGCTGGCGGCTATGGCCGGAAATTGGACGGAGAGCTCATTGGAGAAATAGGGCTTTAAATCGACGAAGTATTCGGAGAGCATGCCAGGCCAGATCACGTCTATGCCGTAAACGTCCGGGCCTGTGGCGCCTGTCGCGAGCAACTCTCGCCACAAAACCAGCTTTTGTCGCGCGGACTCCGGAGAGGGGAGTAGATTGACGCGGATTCCTGTTTCGCGAGTGAATTGCTGCAACTCCTGCTGGCGGGCCTCGCTGAACCGCTTGTTGGTCCACTCCTCGAGAAGTGTTAGCGTAACGGGTTCATGAACAGCAGGCCTCGCACAACCGTGCAGAAGGAGCGAGAGGAAGACAATGCAAATAAGGCGGACCAACTTGCCATCGAGCGCAAAAAGCACGAATCACCTGGGGCGCCACTCTCAGGGAAGACACAACGACAAATATTCTTTGCTTCCCGTTGGAGCAAAGCCTAGCACGGACTAGCGGTACTAGACGAGTGGTCGGCAAACCGAGCCCCACTCGCTCCGCCGAAGCAACCATGTGCTGATTGTGATGGCGTGACGCTTTTCTACAAAACAACTGGGCCGTAGGTTCAGTATCATAGAACACTGCGGCGGGACTCCGCGGGCTCGTGCAAATTTCCGGACGAGGGCTACTCGTTGATCTCCAATCGCTCTGTACCGACTGACATAGTGCTTCCGCACATAAGGTATCGGGATTTGCAGGAAGCCATCGTCTGGCTCAGCAAGGTCTTCGGGTTCGTTGAACATTATCGCTACGGGAGTCCACCGAGCGGAGCGCAGATGAGTGCCGGCAAAGCATGGATCATGCTGAGGCAAGCTGGGCGTGAAGATGCGACGCCGAAAGAGCTTGGTTTTGGGACGCAGAGCCTGACAGTTTTCATCGAAGACATCGAGGCACATTTTCAACGAGCCAAATCTGCCGGAGCCGCCATCGTGGAAGATCTGCACGAGACTGAATATGGCGAACTGCAGTATGGCGCCGAGGATCCCGACGGTCACCATTGGCTGTTCTCGCGTCACGCCAGGGACGTAAGCCCCGACCAGTGGGGCGCTGTGGTGGCGCTCGCGCAGTCCTGACGCCTCAAATTTCTATTGAATTCCGCGACGTGGGAGTTGGCAGGATTTTGAATTCAGGAGAAATAAAAAGCGCCGAGGCCGAGAAGCCGGACTCGCGATTTAAGAGTGTGCCAATTTGTTTGTATTCACGTTGCGGTCGGCCCAACGATGGCGGCTTGACGTTGAGGAGTAAGAGGATTCTAATCAGACTTCGCGTCTCTACTTGCGGTCGTCAGCGCCGGTGGCCCGGACGATTATAACGAGTCGAGAGGCAGTCAACATTGGAGGTGGCACATATGGCTAAAGCCGATAAACGCAGTGCGAGTTACGGTCAGATCGAGAGCGGCGCAGAGCGAGCAAGGCCGATTCTGCATCAGAACGCTCGGGAAATTCAGCCTTACGGAAAAATCGCGAAGTTGCCGATTGCGTTGGATGAAAAGGTGTGTGCGGCCAGCGCCGAGAACTTGAACCAGGTTCTGGCGGATACCATCACTCTTCGCGACCTCTACAAAAAGCACCATTGGCAGGTTGCGGGACATACTTTTTACCAGCTTCATCTGCTCTTTGATAAGCATCATGATGAACAGGACGAGTTGGTGGACATGATCGCTGAGCGAATTCAACTGCTGGGCGCCATCAGTCTGGCAATGGCTGCGGACATCGCCGAAACGACGGTCATTCCGCGTCCGCCGCGCGGCCGGGAAGAAGTGCCTGTTCAAATATCTCGGCTTCTTGAGGCTCACGAAATCATACTTAAAGAGGCGCGCACGATGGCCGGACAAGCCGATGAAGCTGGAGATGACGGGACAAACGACCTGCTAGTCAGCAATGTAATCCGCTCGAACGAGCTGCAAGTGTGGTTTCTCGCGGAACATCTTGTGGATGTGCCGGTGGTGCACGCCGACAACGCGAAAGCTGCTGCGTCGGGTCGATAATTCAGCCAAGCGGGAAATTAAAAGAAATAAAAAAGCGCCGAGTTCCGGGGGAACTGGACTCCGCGTTTTGCTTTAGCGGTGCCCCCGAATCACGTTCCGACTTGAGGCTGGTTGCCACCGGGAAAACAGCCGCCCCTTTGGACAGGTCGAAATGACAAAGGAAGCTGTCACAGTTGCTCGGTCCGGTCCGGAGGGATTTTCTGATGAAGGTTCGATATGGACGCTGTTGCGTCGCCTTGCTAATGGCGGTCAGCCCGCGCGGGCCGAACTCGCGGCACCGGCGTTCGCAGGCGTGACGTTGGAAAAAAGCGAATTGAGTCCTTCAGCCATGGTTGGGTGAGTGAGAATGGCATCGCGCAATGCCGAGTAGGGAAGTCCAGCAAGCATTGCCATCTGTACGACGGCCATCACTTCACCGGCCTCGGGCCCGACCATCGTAAAGCCCAGAATGCGATCACCGTCCGCTTCGATGAGCGCTTTCATGAATCCGCGGGTTTCGTCGATCGTTCGCGTTCTCAGGATTGCGGCCATGGGTAATTTGATGACCCGAACGGCGATGCCTTGCCGAGCCGCTTCGGTTTCACTGCGGCCAACATGCGCGACTTGGGGATCGGTGAACAAACGTGACGGGATCATGCGGTCCCGGGTGGTGCGATTAATGCCGGCAAGGTTGTCGCGTATAACTCGAAAATCGTCGAGAGAGATACGAGTGAATTGCGGACTGCCGGCGCATTCACCAATGGCCCAAATATTGGGAGCGGTTGTCTGGAGCCGGTCGTTCACCTTCACGTAGCCTCTTTGATCCAATTCGACGCCAGCGACTTCCAGTCCAATTCCGGCGGTGTTGGGGATGCGTCCGGTCGCAACCAGGATGTCGCTGCCTGCAATTGTGTTTTCGCCGGACCACGTTTGCACGGTGAGAGTGACATCGGTACCGGAACGACCATGCACACTGAGAATCTCGACAGGCGCGATGACGTCAATTCCCTCGCTCGCGAATATCTGGAGTAGGGCGGCTACAACGTCGGGCTCCTGATTAGCAAGAAGCCGCGGGCCCTGCTCAAGAATCGTCACCTGACTTCCAAAACGACGATAAGCCTGAGCGAATTCGAGGCCGACGTAACCACCTCCGAGCACAATCAGGTGTCCGGGTAACCGATCTAGTTCGAGAAGCTCGATATTCGTTAGCGGCTGTGACTCTGCCAAACCGGGCACCGATGGAATTGATGCGTGGGTTCCAAGGTTCAGGAATATTCGTTCGCCGGTTATTGTTCGGGTGCCATTGTCATTTAGTCGTACGTCTATCGTCTCAGGACCTATGAACTTCGCTTCGCCCATGACGAGTTCGGCGCCGCTTGCCTTATAGCGATCTAAGTGCGCGCCGATCAGACTCTCGACCATCTCGCGCTTTCGTTTTCGAACAGCCGCCATGTCAGATGAAGCGCTGCTGGGTGTAATTCCAAATCTGGTTGCGTGATGCATGAGATCGGCAACTTTAGCGCTCCAGATTTCGTTCTTGCTGGGCAGACAATTCACATTCGGACAGGAACCTCCGACCCAGCGCCGCTCGACGACTACCGTTGGTTGTCCGGACTGGGTCAAATGCCAGGCAAGGTATTTTCCGCCTTCGCCGCTTCCAATGACTACGTTCTTATAGTTCTGAGCGCTCATATTGAGACCGTTTCGTCAAAATAAGGAAGAGTGCATGTTAATTTCAAAGCCGCCTTCACGGTTAAAGTTCTCCGGTGAGGAACTGGGCTCGGCCGTATCCGAAAGACCAGTCTTCGTCAGCATTCTGCGTGATTGCAACAAAGACATCCGAGGGCTTGACCCCACAGCAGCGATTTAGTTCCTGGCAGAGCAACTCGTAGAAAGTTTGTTTTTCAAGGCGAGTTCGCGGACGGGTCGTCACTTGCACCATGACGACCCCATCTGTCCGCGGTATGCCCAGTCCGGTGTCCTCGACTTTCATTTCTGCCCCAGGGTGTTCATGCACAATCTGATAGCGGTCGCGTTCCGGCACTTTGAATGCGGCAAGCATTGCGGCGTGGATTGCATCCAGCAATTTTTTCAGCTCTTCTTCGCTGCGGCCCTCAATCAGATCGATTCTGAGTAATGGCATTGAAGTGTCTCACCCTTTCCACTGCGAACCGCTGATGACACTGCAGAAGTTCAGGCGCTTGAACCTTGGATCCTTATCCGCCAGCACATCCGCCTTCACATTGCCGAATGTTGTTTGCGGCTTGCGCTTGATGCCATCGTAAAAAGCCTGGATGATGTCTTCCTTAAAGCGCTCCGTGCGCGGATACGCGGCGACAATTGCTTCGCGATCAGCGTCGGAAAATTCCGAGTAGGCGATTCCGAGAACATCCATCTCGACACCGTTGGTCAATAGCGCAACTACCGGATGCATGTACTGCGGAATCCCCGGCGTGGTGTGCAGTGCGATCGCTGTCCAAACAGTATCCATTTCCTGCTCTGAGATACTGTGCTGGCGCAGGAATGCTCGCGCTGCGTTCGCACCATCGACTTCGAAGCGATCCGATGCACTGCTAAACATCAGAGTGAGTCCCATGTCGTGAAACATCGCGGCAATGTAAAGCAGCTCGGCGTTGAACTGCAGCCCACGCCTTTTGCCTGCAAGGGAAGCAAAGTAATACACACGAGTCGAGTGGTTGAACAACAACGGAGACTCGGTGTCACGCACCAGTTCCGTTGCTTCGCGCGCAAGTTTGCTGTCGGGAATGGCTATCCCTGAGATCGAGATTGCTTCTGTCGTGTTTCTTGTTGTAACGGGCATATTTATATCTCCATTCACAAGTAGGGCATGTTCTATTCCAAAGGCCGTGTAGCGCAGCAAGAGGTCTTAAGTCATGCTTTTTCTGCACAAAAGCAAAGGCCAAAGGAACAAAACCCGTCAATATGCCGACACTGCGTCAGCCCGTAGATCATGCGGGACCTATCGGTTCGATCAGCACCTCCTGGGATTGGCGTGACCAATGGAATACTGCGATGGCGTGAGTTGGCAGGATTAAGACCTAGCTGAAATAAAAAAGCGCCGAGACCGGGGGAACCGGGCTCGGCGCTTTTCTTTAACAGTGCTCACGCTAGGCGTGAGCGCAGGTTAGTCGTTGTCTTGGAAATTCTTGCTGAAGTCGAAGAGGTCCCACAAGTCTCCGATAGCGGGGCTGTTGGCCGGAACGTAGGCGTTACCTTTTGTCGGCTTGGGGTTGGGCAGGTTGTCGCGGCTGCGCTTTGAAATGGTGCCGAGGTCCCAGTTTCGCTCGATGAACTTCAGGATCGAAACGTGGTCCGCGTAGGTGTGCGAGATGTGGCCCGCTGAGGTGTATTGCGAGACCACGATCAAGGGGATGCGGGTTCCATCGCCGAAGTAATCCAGCGGTTGGACGTAACCGGAGTCGTAATAGCCTCCGCCTTCATCCACGGTCACGAAAATGGCGGTGCTTTCCCAGAGTTCTTCGTTGGCTTTCAGGTCGTTGACAATCTTTTTCACGAAGCCTTCCAATAGATCGACCTTCGATGAAGCAGGATGTCCGTCGACCCAGCCGCTGGGCTTCACGTAAGAAACCGCGGGAAGGTGGCCGCTCTTGAGGTCCTCGTACAAGTCTTCGGTGTCCTTCAAGTGGGCGGTGCGAACCGAAGCGTTGGCCATGATTTCGGTCTCATACTGGAACGGGTTGCAAATGTTACAGTATTGATCGCTCTTGGCGCCGACGGTGCCGTAGTTGATCTGGTACTTATCGGTCAGATAGGAATCCCATTGGTCGCCGTAATACTTCCAGGAAACACCGGCGGCCATCAGCACGTCCGCGATGGTGTGCTGTTTGGTAGGAGGAATGGTGAACGGGGTGTTGGCGACGTTGTGATCGGTGTAGGCGTTGGTACCATCGCCGAAATAGCCAGGATTGTAGTTGTTCAGCAGGTAGTAGCGGCCTGGATCGCACTTGGGGTTAACTTCATAAGGCAAGCTGGCCAAGTAATTCAGGATCGAGTAAGCGCCAGGAGCGTCTGAATCGGAGCAGTTGGTGTAGGACCCGCCGCCAGATACCGGTGATCCAAAACCGCCTGCGCCGTAACCGTCTTCGGTGTACCAGTTTTTGGTGCCGGGCTGAGGATTGGGATTCTCAATTTCCTGCACGACCCCGGCGTTTGGCGTTCCTCCGTAGACCGTGACGTTTTCTGGCGGCTTCGCCGGATTGCCGTTGGAGTCGCTGAAGAAAATGGCATCGCCAAAGCCCAACATGATGCTGTTAGCGCCGGTGCCGCCCATGACTGGCTGGTGATAGTTATCGCTCATGGAATAAGTGTCGGCTAGATACTTCAGGTACGGCGCATCGCCTTCCTGCACGTTGTAAAACGCCATGGAAGTGGAGCCTTCGCCAGTGGTCCGATCATTGAAATTGGCTGGCAAGGGCTTTCCGTTCGTGCCTGCTCCAACGGTTACTTCGACCCATGGGAACAAGTCAGCTTTGCAGCCGCTGGGATTTTGGGGGCTGGCATGTTTAATGTTGCAATCTTCTTGCTGCCACATTTGATAAAAACGGTGTACCGGGCTTGCTGCATATGAATCGTAGGGCATGGAACTGGAAGTCAGCTGGAACGGTCCTGAGGGTAGGTCGAGAACGTTCTTAATGCGGGTGTCGGGCACGTGCGATGCTTGTCCGGTGCCGCCAGTCAACAAGTATTGGTAATACGTGGGGTACAGACCGTTCTCCGAGGCCATCGCTTGGGCGAGGGTGCAAATACCATTGTCTTTGCAAACGTTCGAGGGACCACCAGTCAGCGGAGGAGGAAGAGTTGAGTAAACGACGTTGTCCGATTCCGGGCTGATTGAATACCTGGACGAGTCGTCCGAGTCGCGCTGGAAGGGGTCGGCGTCAATCTGGGCGGCCTGGGAAAAATTCGGACCGGGAGTGCCGTCGGCGTTGATAATTCTTCTGGAAAGAAGATTGTCGACGGTTTGGCCGTTGGTTGGTTTATAAGTAGCAAAAATGTGGTCGAAAGTACGATTCTCACCCACGATAATAATTACGTGCTTGATGGGGCTGGCGGTTTTTTCTTCTTGCGCTTGCAACGACGGAGCGAACATTCCTCCCAAAGCGAATTGGAAGATAGTCGCGCCGGCCACGGTAACGCGGCAGTATTGGACGCACTCGGATACCACTTCTTTTAATTTCATGCACTCTCCTTCTTGCGGACACGAATGAGAAATAAACTGCGGGAGAGCACATTGCACTGCGTTCTTTACGCGAATGTTGCGCTTATGTGAATTGCCAGTAACATAGGTTTCGCTACGAAAAAACTGTGCACAGTACTAGGAGTTGAAGGGAAAGGATTTTGCGGATTATTGCGGACTATCGTGGACCTACTGGGACTTCGTCGCTGACTACGCGGAAGCTGAGTAGTTTGGCGCGGCCGAAGGAAGTGGTCATCGCGCAATCGGTGGCGTCGCGGCCGGTGGCCATCAACACGCGGCCGATGCGCGGGATATTGTGGCGAGCGTCGAGGGTCCACCAGCGATTGCCGAGATACACTTCAAACCAGGCGCTGAAATCCATGGGACTGGGTGCGACGATGATGCCGATGTCGCCCAGGTAGCCGGTGGCGTAGCGCGCGGGAATATTTAAGGCGCGGCAAAAAGTAATGGCGAGATGTTGGAAATCGCGGCACACGCCAACGCGTTCAGTGTAGACATCTAAAGCAGTGCGATAGGGGTTGGCAAATTCGTAGCCGAAAGTGACCTTGTTGTGCACCCAGGTGCAGACTTCGCGCACGCGTTGCCAACCCTTGGGAATGCCGCCGAATAATTCGGAAGCGGTGTTGGACAGAAGATCGACCTCGCAATAGCGGCTGTTCATCAGGTAGGGCAGGACTTCATGAGGGAGATGCTCGACGGGATTTTCCGGGGCGTCGAAACCTTCGAGGTCGGGTTTTCCGGAGTCTTCGATGAGCGTGGAATTGTGAAAGCGAATTTTGCCGGGTGGAGCGACCAGGCGACAACAATCATTGCCGAAAGTGTCGTGGTAATTTTCGATGTTCACGACGGGGTCGGTGCGCAGATAGTCGGGCTCGCGTAAATCCTGTTTACGAGAAGGATGAACGTTGAGCAGGGTTACGATCGGCACTTCCGAAGGACTGTTGAATTGCATGTCGTAACCGAGACGAATGAGCATGGAATCAGGGTTTCCTATGGGAGTTGACGGGCTGAGACGCAGAATGCAGAAATTAACACGATTCGAGGACGATGGTTACATTCTTTTTCGATGCAACACATCATAAATTCACGGTAAACAATCGGTGTATGATGCAGTAGTTGGCACATCTTAATATTTCGAGGCCTTAGTGACATATTGTTTGGGCATTACGACGCAAGAAGGACTGGTGCTGGCATCGGATTCGCGGACCAATGCCGGGTTCGACCAGGTTAATGTATGCCGGAAGATGTACAGCTTTGTGCATCCCGGCGAACGCATGTTTGTGATCTTGACGAGCGGAAGCTTGTCGATCAGCCAGTCGGTGGTGACGCTGCTGCGTGCGGATTTTGATTCGGGGCGCGGGTTGGCGCAGGCCAGTTCGCTTTATGATGCGGCGCGAATCGTAGGGAACTGCGTGCGGCGTATCTCCGAGTTGGACCGGGCGTCGCTGGAACGCGATTCGTTCAGCTTTAACGTGCATTTGCTGCTAGGCGGGCAGGTGCGCGGGCAGGAACCCAATCTTTATTTGATTTATCCGCAGGGCAATCCGATAGCGGCGACGGAAGATTCTTTGTACCTGCAACTGGGCGAATGCAAGTATGGACGGCCGATACTGGACCGCGGGATTCAGGCGACCACGTCGCTCGAAGTGGCGGCGAAGTATGCGCTGCTGTCTCTGGATGCCACGATGCGGTCGAATGTGACGGTGGGGCCGCCATTCGACCTGCTGCTCTATAAGAAAGACAGCCTGGAAGTGACGCGCTACCGGCGGATATGCGCTGGGGACCGGGACCTGAACCTGATCCATTCTAGCTGGGAGCAGTCTTTACGGCGGGCGGTGGAGCAGTTACCGGATATTGAGTTCCCGGCGATCGACGGGGACACGGCCGGACCGGTGGCACAAACGGCGCATTTCGGGAAGTAGTGCTCGTGGTGGGGCCTGATTATGGCCGTATTCTGCTGTTTTTTTGATGTTTCTAATTGGTTTTACCGATAAGCAACGGCCCTCCGATGCGCTATCCTTGCGCGGGACGTAAAGCAAAACCATGATTATCGATACGGATGCGCCTGACCGTAGCGCCAGCGAAGCCTTCCGACGCTACGAATTCGACGGCTCGTACGACGAGATGTTTCGGTCGACGGACCTTCCACGCAAACAATACCGGCCGCTGTACACCCAACTTCTGAATCTCGGCGCGGACGAATTGCGGCGGAGCAAGCAAGAAGCGGACCAGTCGTTTTTCAACCAGGGCATTACGTTCACGGTTTACGGAAGCGAAAAGGGCACAGAGCGGATTTTCCCTCATGATCTGCTGCCACGCATTATCACCGCGGCGGAATGGGAAACCATTGAGCGGGGATTGACGCAGCGGATTACGGCGCTGAATCTTTTCCTGAAAGATGTGTATCACGACGCCAGAATTATTGAGGACGGCGTCATTCCCGGGAAGATTGTATATACCTGCAAACATTATCGGCGTGAGATGCGCGGGATTAAAGTGCCGCGAGACGTGTATGTGACGGTGGTGGGCACCGATTTGATTCGCACGCCGGAGGGAAACTTCGTAGTGCTGGAGGACAACCTGCGGGTGCCGAGCGGCGTGTCGTACATGCTGACTAGCCGCAGAGTGATGAAACATATTTTTCCGACGCTGTTCCGGAAATGCCGAGTACGGCCGATTGAGCAATACAGCCAAGTGCTTTTGTCGGCGCTGAAGTCGCTTGCGCCGGAGGGGCGCACGGAGCCGACGGTGGTGTTGCTCACGCCGGGTTCTTACAATTCGGCATACTTTGAGCATACCTATCTGGCGCGGCAGATGGGTATCGAGTTGGTGGAAGGGCGCGACCTGCTGGTGCACGACAACGTCGTCTACATGCGCACGACGTTTGGATTGCAGCGCGTGGATGTGATTTACCGGCGCATTGACGACGATTATCTCGATCCGCTGGTTTTTGAGGGGCATTCGGCGCTGGGCGCGGTGGGATTGTTCAACGCGTATCGCGCGGGAAACGTGGCGTTCGCAAATGCGCTGGGCACGGGAGTCGCGGATGACAAAGCGATTTACGCGTATGTGCCGAAGATTATCAAGTATTACTTGAGCGAAGATCCCATTCTGGAAAACGTGGAGACGTTGTTGATGTCGGATGCGGCGCAACGCGATCACGTTTGCCAAAAGCTGGATCAATACGTGGTGAAAGCGGTGGGCGAGTCGGGCGGTTACGGGATGCTCATCGGACCGCACAGCACCTCGGAGCAGCGGTCGGAATTTCGCGACAGGATTTTGGCGGAGCCGCGGAATTACATCGCGCAGCCGACGATTAATTTATCTACCGCGCCGTGTTTTGTGGACGGAACGATTGAGCCGCGTCACGTGGACCTGCGGCCGTATGTCGTTTATGGAGAAAACGTCACGATTGTGCCTGGGGGGCTGACGCGCGTGGCGCTGCGCAAGGGTTCTCTGGTGGTGAACTCGTCGCAAGGCGGTGGGTCGAAAGACACCTGGGTACTGCAAAATTGAGAAACCTCAACGTTGAGTCCGAGGTGCGATGCTTTCGCGCGTAGCCGACAGCCTGTACTGGATGAGCCGCTACTTTGAACGGGCGGATAACGCGTCGCGCGTGGTGGAAGCAACTTACGGACTTATTTTAAATCCTGCAAAATTTTCAACTGATGAGAGATGGTTTCATGCGGTGTCTTCGCTGGCGCGTGGAACGACTTCGGCGAATGTGGACCCGCAGCGCGCCTTGTTCCTGCTGGTGGCGGACCCGGAAGGCGCGTTTTCTATTATGAAGTGCATCAGTGGCGCGCGCGAGAATGCCAGGCAGGTGCGCGAAGAAATCAGTTCGGAGATGTGGGAGCACCTTAATAAATTATTCCACGAAGTGACGGGATCAGATTTGCATGCGGATGACGATGCGGGGGCCATGCGCATTGTGAATATTGTGCGGGAGGGGGCGTACCGCTTTCACGGGATCACGGACACGACCATCAATCACGGCGAAGGCTGGCACTTTATCCAGCTGGGGAAATATATCGAGCGAGCTTGCAATCTTTCTGTTTTGCTGGATTCGTATTTTTCAGTAGAGAAGAATGCCGACGACCTGGATTGGGTGGGATTATTGAGCAGCTGCGCGGCATTTGAAGCGTACTGCAAGGTTTGCACCGCGGAATTAAAACCGGAACGCATCGCGGATTTTATTTTGCTGCAGCCGGAGTTTCCTTACTCAGTGCGGTATGCCCTGGATCGGATGCATCACGCGTTGACTTCGATCAGTAACCGTTCGTTGAGCCGCAGGACCGGGAAGATTGAGAGATTAATTGGGCGATTGCGGTCGGCGGTGACTTACGTGCAGATCGGGGAAGTCATTCGCGGGGATTTACACATGTACCTGGCGGCGATTATCGAACAGTGCCGTGATTTGCACGCCGCGGTGCATGAAGTTTATATCGAATATCCGATTGAGGTCGCGTTCGAATCGTAATGTTCTACGCCATCCGACATTTTACGCGTTATCGCTACAGCCACTCGGTGTGGCAGAGCATGATGGAAGTGCGTATGCATCCGCGGAGCGAAGGCAGCCAGCGTTGCTTTATCTTTCAGCTGTCGGTGAACCCGCGGGCGCGGATTTTTGCACATACGGATTCGCGCGGAAACCTGGTGCATCATTTCGATTTGCCGCAACGGCACCGCCAGCTGACGATTATTTCCGACTCGCTTGTGAATATAGACGAACAGCAGCCCTTGCCGGAAACGATGGATTACAAGGCGTGGAATGACCTGGCGGAAATGAACGAGAAAAAAGATTATTGGGACGAGTTGATGCCCAGCCATTTTGCGCGGACGTCGCCGGAACTGGAAGAGTTGGCCAAGGAGATTGGCGTGGCGGAAAGGGACGGCCGCAGTCCGCTGGCATTTCTGATGGACGTGGCGTCCGGAGTGTATCGCAGCTTTACATATGTGAAGAAAAGCACGGCGGTAAATTCGCCGATCGAGCACGCGCTGCGGTCGCGACAGGGAGTATGCCAGGATTTCGCGCACATCATGATTACGCTGGTGCGCAAAGCGGAAATTCCGTGCCGTTATGTGAGTGGGTATCTTTATCACGGCAAGGAAAACATGGATCGCTCCGCGGACGGAGCGACGCATGCCTGGGTGGAAGCAGCGCAGCCGGGACTTGGCTGGGTGGGATTCGATCCCACGAATAATTTGATCGCGGCGGAGCGGCACATTCGTACTGCGGTGGGCAGAGATTATGCGGATGTGCCACCGACGATGGGAACCATGAAGGGCAAAGCGGAGACGGAGCTGCAGGTGCGCGTGCGCGTGACGCCGTCGCAGGCGGTGCTGCCGCCAGACGAAGAATTCGCGGCGGATGAAGAATGGTCGCAATTCCTCGAAGAGGATCACCAGACGCAGTTGATGCGTGCGCAGCAGCAACAGCAACAGCAATAGGCAGCGAATGTGTTGCGCGAGCACATGCGCGACACCAGCCACCGCTGGCGAGGAAATTAGAGCTTGCGTTAAGCTGTCGCGATGACATCCACCACGAAACGAATCCTGATGGCCATTGTTTGGTTTGTGCTAGGGCATCTGAGTTGCGCAGTGGTGCACCACCTACATGAGTTCAGACACTAACGGTTTCGGCTCATCGCGGCGCTCATCGGTAAGCTGCTGAGCGTCACGCCGTA
>Ga0073928_10004183_pt1 | contig 21725 bp, 19 predicted proteins | sample PaiPotPPA55metaG_FD_76969 | JGI IMG/M metagenome (GOLD analysis project Ga0073928, IMG submission 76969) | Iron sulfur acid spring bacterial and archeal communities from Banff, Canada, to study Microbial Dark Matter (Phase II) - Paint Pots PPA... ...
GAAATCGTGCACATCCCCTTTGAAGGATCCGAGATTATCGGGTACCTGCGGCTGCCAAAAAATGCAAACGGTCCGGTTCCGCTGGTGATCGCGGTGAATGGTTTGGATAGCCGCAAGGAAGATCTGTCCGAGAGTTTCTCCGCCATCCTTCCCCACGGCATCGGCTTTCTCGCCGTGGACGGACCCGGCACAGGTCAAGCTCCTATTAAAGTAAGTCCAACTGCCGACCGCATGTTATCGCGTGTGCTCGATTATATTCAGAGTCGCCCCGAAGTAGACAAAACTAGAGTTGCCATGCATGGCGTCAGTTGGGGAGCTTACTGGGGCACGAAACTATCTATTGTCGAACGCGCGCGGCTGAAAGCGGTCAGTGTACAGTCGCCTCCGGTTGACCGCTTCTTTCAAGTGGACTTTCTGACGAACTCGCTTTTGGGAAACAAGGAATATTTGTTTGATCAAGTGCCGGCGTTGATGTCCATTTTTGAGGGCGTCAGCACTCTGGACGACTTGAAAGCAATCTTCCCCAAAATGTCTCTAGTAGCCCAAGGTCTCTTAGGGCAACCCACCGCTCCAATGCTCATCATCGGCGGGGTTCTCGATACGCAGGTCCCCATCACTGATCTCTATCTGTTACTCGACAAGGGCGACGTCCCAAAGTACGCTTGGATTAATCCGCACGGCGGGCACCTTGGTCGACAGGTGAAGGTGTGGCCCGACCCCGTTATTTTCAGGGAAGTTATAGTTCCTTATTTAGTTCGTGCATTGGGGCCATCCAGTTAGTTTCCCGGCACACGGCTGCTCAAGGCATTACCGCGCTACACCCCGGATAATTTCCAGGGTTCAACCCCGTCTGCTTAATTGATATAACTCACTTGTGTATCATAATCTGCGCTAGTCGGAATTCCAGTTTTTAGCGGCAAAAAGGAGCTTCATGGCAGCGAGCAAGAATATTGGCATTTTAACCGGGGGCGGTGACGTACCGGGTCTGAATTCGGTGATCAAATCCGTGGTGTACGGCGCAAGCGAAATAGGGCGAGACGTGATCGGTATTCGTAAAGGATGGCAAGGCCTTACGCACATGAACCCGGCTGAAAAAGCCGATGCCGACACCATGCACCACCGTCACTTGACGCGTGAAAACACTCGAACAATCGACCGCACCGGCGGCACAATCCTCCATACTTCTCGCACCAATCCGAGCCGCGTTTCGAGTTCCAAAATTCCGCAGCATATTTCCAGCGAGCAACTGAAAAAGCTTCCTTTTGACGGTAAGAACTATAATTTCACTTCAATCGTCGTCGAGAATTTGGAGCGGCTGGGGATAGGCTGTTTGATCGTCATAGGCGGCGACGATACGCTCGGCTTCGCGACCGCCCTTTCAGCTACAGGATTTCCGGTGATTGGCGTGCCGAAAACGATGGATAACGACGTCCACGGCACCGAATATTGCATCGGATTTTCCACTGCGATTACCCGCGCCAAAGAAGCCATCACGAGACAACGCACGACCCTCGGTTCTCACGAGCGCATCGGAATTTTCCGGATCTTTGGACGCGACGCAGGCTTTACGGCTCTCTACACCGCGTACGTAACAGCAGCGCGCTGTCTGATCCCCGAATACCCATTCGATCTTGGACGCCTCACCGATCTATTGATGGAAGATAAGAGAAACAATCCCAGCAACTACTCGCTGGTTGTAGTGTCGGAAGGTGCCGTGTGGATGGAGGGCAAGATTGGCGAAGTGGGTGATGCTGATGCGTACGGCCATCGCAAAAAGGCCGATATTGGCCACGCACTGGCCGAAGAATTACAGCGGCGAACGGGTGAGGAAACCATGGCCAGCGACTTAACTTATGATTTGCGGAGCGGAGAACCTGACGCCATCGACAAGATCGTAGCAATCACATTTGCAAATATCGCTTTGGATTTGATTCGCGACGGCGTGACCGGACGAATGGTCGGAATCCAAAACGGGTGTTATGCAGCCACATCGCTACCGGACTCTGCGTCGGGTTCGCGCAAGGTCGATGTGGCTGCGCTCTATAACACCGATCGGTATAGACCTAAGTACACCCACAAGCTTGGTGCACCCCTGCTATTTAGCCATGTCTGAGGCCCACGATCTGTCGCGCGCGCGACGCATTTGCAGAAAACCTCCTGCAATTTCCGACCATGCTAGTGTCCGATGGCAAAAAGAATCGCGTCGTTGATCGCGTATCCAGTGCCGTCCGCTCCGATAATTGTGGGCGTGTAGGCCTCGCCAATTCCGCTGGTGAGCGGAATCCTTTGCGAGAACTTATTGCCGACCAGATCCCATCTGTACAGCGTGCCATCCTCGCTATTTGCCAATATTGATTTGGTAGTTGGATCAACAGCAGCTGTGTTGATGCACCACTCGCGCACGGCATGAGGAAAGGTCGGAAACCTAGGATCGGCCGTCACACCCTTAATGGTCAGCACATCCTTCATGACATTTACATTCTTAAACACCAGATCGTCCATTGGAGCGTTAGGATCCAATACCGCTAGCTTGTTCACACCATCGCCGGTGCCAATGCCGGCGTAATTGTTGTACTTGGTCATAAGCAAATAGGACGATGAGCCGTGATAGGAAGGCACCAGTGAAGCATCTACGACCGAAGCTGTGTCGTCCCATCCGAAACTGCCCGGAATTTTCACCTGCGTCAAATCACTGTTGAAGTGCAAAAGCCAGCCGCGATCGTTGTGGGATGGGAAGGGATTTTCTAATACGCCAAAGTAGACATCACCATCAGGACCCACGGTGGGAGTTGCGCTGCTTTCGTCTGTGATGGTGGAATCCAATCCAGACCATGGGTCAATCAGGCGCACAACGTTGATCGGTTGAAGCGTAACGCTATTCAGCGCGAGCAAGTAGCCGTATCCAAAATCAAAAGTGTCCATGCCGACATACACAGTGCGTCCGTCTTGAGAGAGTGCTGGAGCACAGTTCATATTTACTTTCTGAACATTGAAATCTCCAGTCGCAAAGGCCGCCGCAATCCACGAGCCGCTCCCTGTGGGAGTTATCTTCGCCAGTCCGCTCTGCAACTCGATCGGAGTCGGTCCGATTACGAGAAAACCGAAATAAATATTTCCGCTAGCATCGGCCGTGATGGGTGTATTGATTTGGACACTTGCATTGTATGCGCGAGGATCTTCATTGAAGTTCTGCGCTCCATAAAATACCAAGCGGGTGACCTTCCCGTCCGTTTGATCTGGATTTTCTCTTACCATGATGGTGCCACCAGCGGCCGGTATGAACAATTTGTTGCCGTGGAGAACAGGGCTAAAGCTTGGCTTGAATGTCGCGAAAGGCGCCTGATAGCTGGTACCTAGAGCCCAAATTAATGAACCATTCGAGCCGTTATGTGCTTCTACACGAAAACTATTTTGGCCCGTCTTGACTGGAACAATGACCGTGTTTGCGGGCGTGACTAACGGTGAACCATAGTGAATCAGGATCTCACCGGAACTTTTTTCCGGATGTAAATCTACGGGCGTACTCCAGTGAGTATTGCTTAGCGGTTGTGACGCGAGAGAATACACCGCGGTGTGCTGGGCATCGTGGGCATGCGAAGGCCAGCCTTTTATCTGCGCCGAGCTCGATTCGGTATCACTGCCAGTTTCCTGGGCAAAGGTGGCAGACGCAAGCACTGCAACACCCCCGATTAGCGCGAGAAAAATCGCTTGGCGTAAAGTTGATTTGGCGACCAAAGGCATACCTCCTCCTCAATCTATCGAACATTTTATCGAAGCGAACCACAGCAACAGAGGGCTCACTGTCGAGTGCAAAGAATAAGCAAGCGACCAGGGGCAAATTGTCAGGCTTGTGTCACCGATATGTAAAATTCTTGTCAAGGTCAACTCTGGGATTTGCGGAACCGGCAGAAACAACCAGCCGCGATTCGATCAGCCTATTGGTGAGGTGATTCACAAAAAGACAGAGTCTGTTATTTTGGAGCATCATCCTCGCATTCGAGACTCAATCCTGCGCTCACGTGCAAGTCCGTGATCCGAGCAAGATAGTAGATCAGAATGCCGATACAACGAAAAGCACGACACCATAACGGCTACACAGCTCATCCTAGGTGATGATGAATCAGCGCGGAAGGTTAATGGCTTTTTGCTTGAAGAAATTCTTATAAGACCATCGACAGCGGCTCGCCGGAACAGGCACGGCCCCTGGTTCTACAACACAAGCTTTGAATTCGTAGAAAAGTCCATCGATTGGATTTTGCGATAGACAGGAGCAGACCTCTCTCAGCTCGAACCTACCGAAACGTTAGCGGCTTACAGTTTTTTCAAAATCTGCGTCGCGGCCTTCAGCGATTGCCGATTCTTGAAAAAGTCCTTCCAGGGATCAGCACGTTTCAATCGTTCCCGGTAATTGCCAAGATTGAAATCCGCGGGATTGAGCGAAGGTGTTAGCTCGGACCAATCCAGCGGCGCCGAAAATGGCGCCTTCGCCCGCCGTCGAACGGAATACGGCGCGACAACCGTTTGACCGAAACCGTTTCGAAATGGGTCAAGATAAACGCGCTGGCCGCGGGCCGCGATCGAATGTTCCACTGTTAGGTCTTTTGGATGCGCAGCCGCGACTCTAGCCACAACAGATTGTGCGAATAACAATACCTCGTCCGCATCCGGCCCCAAACGGATTGGAATAAACAAGTGTACGCCGCGGCTGCCAGAAGTCTTAGCATAAGAAGTCAGTTTTAGCGCATGGAGGGCTTCTTTCATAACGATCGCCGCGTCAGCGGAGTCAGAGAATTTTCCAGACTGCGGATCGAGATCGAAGCAAACCCAATCCGGCTTGCGTCGGGAGTTCGCGCGCGTTCCCGCCATGTGCACGGCGATGCAACCGAGATTAACAAGGGCGAGCTGCGTGACAAGCGAGCCACCGACCACATAGTTCGTATATTCAGTGGAACGTCCGGCGTGCTTGATACGTTTTGATGGCGTACCGGAAGGCATCCCTTTCGGCATTTCCTTTTGGTAAAAACACGAACCAAGCATTCCGTCCGGGCAGCGTTCCATCGATAGGATGCGATCGTCTACGTAAGGCTTGAGCATGGGGAAAACCTCCTGGTAATACCTCGCGAGATCGACTTTCCTGTACCCTTCGTCCGGCCAGAAAACTTTATCCGAATGTGAAATATTCACCGGAAATTCCCTAGCGGCTGGTTTCTCGGACCTTGCGCGTTTCATTGAGATTTCCCCGGCAGAGTAACTTCCCGCGGACTTTTATCGTCACGAACCCCAAGAAAAACAGGTTGGCGCAGTTTGTTGTCCTCCGTCAGTTCCTGATACGCAATTTGGGCCACAAGTTTGGGCGCCAGAAAGGTGACATCCTTAGCCCGCGGCGGATCAACCAATTCCGGTTGTCTGCGAATGAGTGGACGAAACTTTCGATAAAGTGAACGCAGAGTCTCTTGGCTAAATCCAGTGCCCACTTTCCCGACGTAGTGAAGCTTCCCTTGGTCGTAGGCGCCTAGCAGGAGCGCTCCGAAATGCTCCCTGGAACCCGCAGGTCGTGTAAATCCCACGATTACAAACTCATCTTCCTGGTGCACCTTAACCTTCAGCCATTGGTTGGAACGTCCTTCTACATAGGGCGACGTCAAATCTTTCGCCACCAAGCCTTCAAATCCTTTTCGTTGAGCGATGCGATAGGCTTGAAAACCATTGGCCGCTAGGATGCGGGATGGCATTAGAACGCCGGTTGAATCGGACGCGATCGAAGCTTCCATGGCCGGACGTCGCGTTCGAAGAGGCTCGCGCATTAATGACTTTCCGTCTTTATAGATACAATCGAACACCGCGTAAACGAATTGTGATTTTCCTTGTTGCAATAGTTGAAACTGCGAAACGCCCTTGCGATCGAATACCACCACTTCGCCATCCAGCAATAGAGTGCGCGACGAGAGTTTTCGCATTGCCGCCGCAACGGGCGGAAACCTCTCAGTTCGATCTATCGAGTTTCTAGAAAGGAGTTGCACTCTATCTCCTTCTTTATAGGCCACGATACGGTAGCCGTCATATTTCTCTTCATACACCCAGCCTTCTCGATTGAATGGCTCGCGGACCAACCTGGCTAGCATTGGCCGGATTCGAAATGGAATCGTATCTTTCAACGCGAATCTCTGGATAACACGGCGACTTTTAAGTCGCGCGCTTCCGGCGTTTCGGGCTTGCCACGGCGCGTTTTGCTCTAGAGGCTCGCTTCAGCGCTGTGCTCTTGCCGGGCGGATCACCGGTGGCCGCTTTTGCGGTATCTCCGCCGCCATCGCGAGCGATGTCCGCCAACAGGCGGTTGCTGATCACCGAACGCGCCTCTACGGTGATATCTCGCGTAGAAGCGAATTGATCGCGATGTTTGATAAGTAGCCAGGATTTAACTGAGCTTCGTCCGTAGCCGCGGGTCCGCACCAGCACCCACGAACCCTTCAATTTTTTCCCGTGCAACCTGAACTTCAGTTCCCCCTTTTGCAACGCAGCGTCCACCTCTTCCACCTCCGGCTCCCAGGTTCCCTTGTCCCATACCATGACGGTACCGCCGCCATATTCGCCCTCGGGTATCACGCCCTCAAAGCCAGCGTAATCGATCGGATGATCTTCCACCTGCATCGCCAGACGCTTCACGGACGGGTTCGGCGAAGGGCCCTTAGGGATGGCCCACGAAAGAAGTGTTCCATGCCATTCAAGACGAAAATCATAGTGGAGGTTTGTCGCGCGATGTTTTTGAACTACGTAGATAAGATTGGAGTCTTTGTCTTTGCGGCTGGAAGGTTGCCCTGATGGTTCGGGAGTTACTGCAAAGTGACGCTTCTTCTGGTATTCGTTCAGTGTCATCGTAGTCCTTCCGAAAAAATAACTAAGGCTCTCAGAGTATAAAACCTGTGGTGGTCCCGACACCTCACCACTGCGACATATTTGATGTATCAAAGCAGATACCCAGCACATTCAGCATCGTAGTTGCAAGGTTCATCGTTCTAGGGTTCATCCAACGTTGCTTTACTAGATTCAGGGTTGCGGGGATACCGTCTGCCCAACCTATCCATGAACATGGGCTTTCCGGCGAACGCTGATCTCATACGTTGGGTTGCTCAGGCGCATCGTCATATCCAGATTGTAATTCGTTTGATTTGAAACTTTGCAGCGGACTCAAGCCCTACAATTAAGCGGGAAGCTTTTGGGAGTTCGGGTAGTGATGTTGCTGGCGGCCCACTTCTCCATCATATTTCTTCGTAGTTTTGAAAAGTTCATAACGCCCGTCAGCGGCGAAAACTCTCACGCGCTCGCGGAGCGCCTGCATTTCTTCAGGCTTCATCGGCTGAAAACCCTTCGCAATGGCCAGATTCTGTTCCAACACGCCCAGCGAATCCATGCCGCTGATGGTAGTTGCGACAGGAAGGCTCATGGCATAACGAAGCGCATCCGACGGCGTCGCTGCGCCGTGCGAAACAATCTCCCCAGTGCCGCCCATGCTCTTCATACCGAGCACCGCAATACCACGACGATTCGCTTCAGGCATCACCTGTGTTTCAAAGCTTCGGAATGTTGCATCCAAACAATTCAACGGTATTTGAACGGTATCGAACGGGAAATCTTGCGTGAGCATTCTTAGATGAATCGCAGGATCTTTGTGACCGGTAAATCCAACAAAGCGAACTTTCCCTTGTTGTTTCGCGGCTAACAGAGCTTCCGCCGCGCCGCCGGACGCAAAAATTAAATCAGGATCGTTGTAATAGATCACTTCATGAATCTGCCACAAATCCAAATGATCGGTCTGAAGCCGCCGCAAAGATTCTTCGAGTTGCTGCATGGCCAGGTCTTTGCCGCGTCCATGCGTGCAAACTTTAGTCATCACGAAGGCCTGATCGCGCTTGCCTTTCAGCGCAACGCCGAGTCGCTCCTCGCTAAGCCCGTCATGATAGTCCCAACAATTATCGAAGAAATTGATCCCGGCATCGAGCGAACGCGCGACAAGCTCAGTCGCTTCTTGTTGATCCTTCGTCGAACCCAAATGGTAACCGCCCACTCCAAGCGCGGACACTTGTACGCCGGTCTTGCCAAGCTGCCGCTGAGGAACCTGATCGGACGCGCCCATCTGCGGTGATTTTTCTGCCAGTCCCAAACTGGGGTTTACTAGGGAGGAAGCTGTCAACACGGCTGCCCCCTTTACAAAGGTTCGACGACTGACGCCTTTCTCATTGGACACGCAAACCCTCCAATTTCATCCTACTTCGGAATTACCGGGAACGGATGTCCCGTGTTCGCCGTCGCCTGCATCATTTCCTTTACTTCTTCTGACTGCATATCCAGAGGGTAGTCGTGTGCGAGACGCGCCTCGGGATTGTCGAATTTGATGGATACTTTATACAACTCGAAACGTCCATCGCCAGAGACCGTGCGGGTGCGGTCGCGAAGCTCTTGCATTTCCTCGGGCGTCATAGGCTGGAAACCCTGCGCAACTCTTAAGTTTTGGTGAAGTATATCCAATTTTTCCATTCCAGTAATTGTGGTAGTCACAGGTAGGCTCATTGCATAGCGCAACGCTTCTTCAGCGCTGATGACTCCTTGTTGGATCGCTTCTCCGTGCCCGTTTAAAGATTTCATTCCGAGTGGCGCGATCCCCCGGCGAATCAGCTCCGGCAATACTTGAATTTCGAAACTGTGAAAATTCGCGTCGAAAGAATTCAAAGGCATTTGTACCGCGTCGAAAGGAAAATCGGTTTGAAGCATTTTCAAATGAATCGTAGGGTCCTTATGGCCGGTGAATCCAACGAATCGAACTTTGCCTTGTTGTTTGGCCTTCTGTAACGCTTCAGCAGCGCCTCCCGGGCGCGTAAAAAGCTCTGGATCATTGTCAAACGTTACGCCGTGAATCTGCCAAAGGTCCAGGTGGTCGGTCTGCAATCTGTTCAGAGATTGTTCGAGCATTTGCGTAGCCAAAGAAGCGTCCCGGCCATGCGTGCAGACTTTCGTCATCAAAAAGATTTTGTCACGTCGGCCTTTCAGAGCCTTGCCCATCCAATCTTCACTTTTCACGCGGTGGTATTCCCAACAGTTGTCGAAAAATGTGATTCCGTTGTCGACTGCTTCGTGAACGATCTTGATAGCGATCTGCTCGTCCTCTGCGTCTCCAAGATGGTGTCCGCCGAGCCCCAGCGCGGAAACCTGCACATCGTGCTTGCCGAATTTCCGCAGCGGGACAGACCCGCTGGCAGCAGCTGGGGCCGAGGCCTCCTGAGCTTGCCGGCGTATTGTCTCTGGTTGCATGGTCACCATCTCATTGTTAACTTTGGAAATGTCAGTCTTCTAATCTGTTAACCTGCCTTATCCACTGCGTGTTCAGCCATACAGGAACTACCGGACTTTCAGGCACGCCGCACAGTAGCCGTCCTTAAAACTGATGACCTGTCCCTCCCGCAGGACGCAACAAACTTATCTCAGGCGCGCTTTCATCGCAGAAACTTGTCCAAATTATTATGTAAGGGCAACCCGTCTACAACATAAAATCTACAAATGGCGCGAGGTTGGGAAAGCAAGGCCGTAGAGAGCCAGGTTCAAGAATTTGAATCCAAAGAAAGCCGCACACAGAAACTTCAACTGAGCCGCGACCAACTGGACATACGACGCAAGATAGAGATACTCCTTCTCTCCCGCGCGCGTGTCGAAAAGGAATTGCAATCCGCTGAGAACCCGCGTTATCGCGAACAACTCACCCGCGCACTGACAGACCTCGACGCAGACCTCTCCAAACTGAAGAGTAGTGAATAACTTCGCAACTTTTAATCTTCAATATCCTTTCGTTTTTTAATTTGATGAATGGAGGCGTGATGTTAGCTGGGAGCGGGGATGTCCACTCGAGCATTGCAACGCAAGTTGCCTGACCCGTTGCAGCTGAGGGTTATTGTGCCGGCACCCGTCGCTCTGCCAGTCTCTCCTTTTTTCAAAGTCCCGTTGAATCCGGGAGCAGCGATGCGGCAGGACGGCTCAGGCCGCGCATTCGGTGTCTCAGAAAATGCAGCCAGGCAGGTCAATGTTACGGGCCCGGTTATATCAAATGTGTCCGGATGTGCGCCCGACGCGTCGCTGGTTGCCTGGAGCGAGTGAACTTTCGCTCGATTTCTTGGTCGTTGCCCCTTTACGGGATACGTTAACGCGAAGACAGCGACAGCCAGCACAGCAAATAACGAAATGCGATACCGCGTCTTCATCGCACGCCTCCAATTAGGTCGTGAAATGTACACCCATCAATGACGCATGGCAATAATTTAGGGCGCTGAATCGCGCGGGAATCGAGAATCGCTGCCTTCGTGGTTGGCTAGGATTAGTCGTGCGGGCGAGCGGGATCAGAATCATCGATAAACACGACTCCCACACCGTTCTGGGTTTTTTCCCGGCCCGCATCGAAATGAACTACGGTACCACGCAACGAAAGAACACTGGAAGCGGCGGGATCTCCCGCCGCTTCTATCACCACGCGCACTTCTGACTGCAATTTTGGCCGGTTATTCAAGCACAGATAAGCTCCTTGCAGGCTTATATCCCGTACCGTGGCTTTCTCCTCGAACGGTTTGCCGTCTTCCGATTGACCACTCACGATTGCGCTGAAGCGCAACCGGCGCCGCTGTCCCATGCGAGTCTCACGCATCTCTACGTTTACGCCCCGCTCGCTCATCGTAATCGACATACCTTCGGTAGCCGCCCAAGTAGCGGGAAATTCCTGCCGCGCGGCAGAGAGGAAACCGTCCACGACTTTGTCAACAGAGTCCGGATCGTGGTGGAACAGAACCAAGTTTCTCACCTTTGCGTCACGCGCAATTTTTACTCCTTCCAGCCAACTCGAATGGCCCCAGCCTTTGCGCTCCGATGCGAGCTGCTCGGGAGAATATTGCGAGTCATATATCAAAACATCCGCTCCCTGCGCGAGTTTCCGCAAATTCTGGTCGTTTTGAGGAACGCCAGGTTCATTATCTGTAGCATAAACTATCGACCCGCCCGCAGTTTCCATGCGATATCCCAGGCATCCCTGCGGGTGGTTCAACCAGGCGCAACTGATTTGCGTGCCGTTAACTACCCACGTCTGGCCGCCATCAACTTCGTGAAATTCGCGGCCGGCCGTCATCATGTTCACGTCGACCGGAAAGTACGGACTAGCCAGCTGCGCTTCGAGCACTTGACGGAGGCTGTCCGGACCGAGATATTTCGATTGGAAACTGTAAAAATGAAACCGGTTCTGGATTTGGAAAAACGGATTAAAAAATGGGATGCCTTGTATGTGGTCCCAGTGGTAATGCGTGACTAGAATGTGTGCTTCCATGCCGTTACCGCGATGCGCGCGCGCCCAACGATTGCCCAGCATGCGCATACCGGTGCCGCAATCCAGAATAAAATGCGTGCCATCCGGTGCGGTTAATTCCAGGCAGGGCGTGTTACCGCCGTAGCGCCAAGTATCGCGCTCTAGCGTCGGCGTTGAGCCGCGCACTCCCCAGAAGACCAGCTTGGCAACGTGGTGGGTCATCGCCGGCGCAAATTTGCAGCGTCCCGCATCCGCTACATTACGATTTCGTAAGCTTCGAAACTGTTGCCATGGTAGGCGGTGGCGGCGAGTGAAGTCAATCCAGTTTCAGCGTAGGCGTTCATTCCCCGAGAGTCTGCCGCCAATCGGTGCGATGGAGTCACAAAAGCAACTCCGGGGCTGTCCGCACAGAGGACTAGCTAGTAGAATTCAGGCGTGCACGTCCATTCACATAGTCACGATCACACCACCCACGAACATGGCCACAATCACGCCCTGGGCGGCCATTCCCATGTTCATCTGCCGCTGGAGGGCATGACGGGCATTTTAGGGGTCGCCGTTGTTGCAACGTTCGTACTTGTCGCAGTTGAGCTGATCGCCGGGTATGCAGGCCATTCAATCGCGCTCATGAGCGATGCCGTTCATAACCTCACTGACGTTCCGACGCTCGTCATTTCCTGGCTGGCCATGCGCTGGGCCAAACGTCCTCCCACCGCAGAAAAGACCTACGGCTATCACCGGGGTGGCATTTTGGCTGCGTTCGTGAACGCCATGCTGCTCGCAATCCTCTCACTATTTCTGATTTACGAGTCCATTGCCAGACTTCGGCATCCCGTCGAAGTTCAAACCGGCATCATGCTGTGGGTTTCGTTATTTGCAATGTTGATAAACGGTGGCATCACCCTCGCGGTCCACCGTGGCCGGGGGGATCTCAACATTCGCGGCGTTTGGATCCATAACCTCGGCGACGCTCTTTCAAACCTCGCCATCGTCGTCGGCGCCCTTTGCATTCGCTGGACCGGCGCGGTTTGGATCGACCCCGTAATCGGCATAGGCATCGGCGCGATGGTCCTTTGGTCCGGCATGGGCATCCTCCGCGAAAGCAGCCATATTCTCTTGGAAGGATTGCCCCGAGAAATGCGCCTGGACGCCGTCGCCACCGCCGTGCTGCGCGTCGAAGGTGTGCAAGAAATCCACGACATCCACATATGGACCCTGGGCACGGATTTGACCGCGCTTTCGTGCCACGTTCGCATACCCGACATGCACATGGAAGATAGCGAAAAAATTCTAGATGCAGTGCGCGAGGTCCTGGCGCACGACTTCAGAATCACGCACACCACCATCCAGTTTGAACGCGCTGGCCTGCCCGCCGAAGCAGGACCTTACATGCCTGCGCCTGTGAATCGTTCTCAAACGTAAAGTCAATTTGCTTTATTATAAAAAGGGGATGCGGTTAAAGAGGCGATTGCAGAGGCGTGCCGCGTTCTTGATTGACCCGCAATGTGGAATCCGAATCGAGTTCGTTTGCGGCGATGGTGTAACGGCTACCTGCTGTGGTGATATAAACAATCGTATTGTTCGAGTGCGTAAAGGCTACCGCTTCGATCGACCTTCCATCACTTAAGACCAGAGTGAACTGCCCTTCGTCGGGGAGAGAAGTCGAGGCTTCCTCAGGCGTTTCGGACTGCGACGCAGCAGAATCATTTCTGGCAGCTTGTGTCACGTCCGCAGAACCTTGTTGCATCGACGCGTTAGCGTACTCCGGTCCACTCTGGGCGGAATCGACGGATTGGCCACCGCTAATCTGATTCACGTTGGCTTGATCGATCGCCGACTGATCAACATCCGGTTCGCCCTCCGCGGGTATCCAGTATGCACCTCCGTCAAAAATCCAATAAAATCCCAGGGTCCGGACCGGCTTTCTAGGTCGGCGAGGATTGGTGCGCGAGAATCGGGAACCGCTTATCAGAACTGGAGAACTGTGGCTGGTGGAGGGCCGCAACGATTCTCGACCCCTGGTTGATAGACTACTTCCGGCGTGTGAACCGCTCGCAAGAGAGGAGGTCGGGCGAGTCTGTTGTGCGGAAGAGATACTGAAGGAGCGCGCGCCGCGCTGAGCTCGCACGGGACTGGCAATACCCAAGGCCATCGCGAGAATGGTGATAACAGGCGAGAATTGAAGGCTACGTTGCATTCGCTTCGCTCGCTGTACATAAGACGCGCTGACCCGATGCGCGGTTGCAATTAGATTCTTCACCTAGCGCGCCCTTCCAGTCTCAATTTCGATAAGGCTGAAGAAGGTATGTTGTATCAGAAATAAGGGAACAAAGCGGCTTCTTTTGGTGTCCAAACTGGTGTTCGCCCGGTTGGGCCTGGTACGCGGACCGTGGCTTAGGTTTCCTTTTCCCTTTTCGCCGGATGTGCTATAAACATTCGTCCAAGGGACACCCGGAGTATGGCACAGCCGACTGCGGTTAATTTGCAAACAAAGCAAGCTGAATCGCAGACTGACGTCAGCCGGTCAAGAGAACAGCCGGAAATTGCGTCCGCATTCTGTCCAAGCTGTTCGGCCCGGCTGGCACAGCGAAGTTGCAAGCTGATTTGCCCTGCTTGCGGTTATTATATGTCTTGTTCGGATTTTTACTAAAAGCGGCTTTGTTGCTCTAAAAGGATTTAAGACTTCCAGGAGGCGCGAACGTGGCATTGAGGATGACAGATCAAGAAGTAAACGGAGTTACCGTACTGGAGATTGAAGGACGCATTGTGTTGGGCGAAGAAAGCAACGCATTTCGCGAGAAGGTGAAGAGCCTTCTGGCTGCTGGCAAGAAAAAGATCGTGCTGAATCTAGCGAATGTCGGCTACATCGACAGCGCCGGCCTCGGCACTCTCGTGGCGACGTTTCACAGTGCCCGCTCGCAAGGCGCCACCCTAAAACTGGCGAACCTCGGCTCGAAGTTCAAGGAAGTGCTGCAGGTCACTAAGCTTATGACCGTATTCGACACCTACGATAGTGAGGCTCTCGCGGTTCAAAGCTTTGCCAAGTAATTGGCGCCGAAATTTTCAGACCGCGGCTCAGCCTAGATGGCGGGGCCGCGATTCTATTCAGATTTCCTCTCTGACTCGGCTGCAAATCTGTTTATTGTTGAATCTCGCCTTCGACGTTATAGATTGCTAGGCCGCTCAGAAGCTTGGGGTAAAAGTCTGTAGATTTTTGGGGTAGAACATCGCCGCCCAATGCGATTTCCACAATCTGCTGCACTCGCACCGGATTCAATAGACATGCTAACTGCGCTTCGCCTCGGTCCACCGCGGCGATTGCAGTATCTATGCCACGCTCGTACCCGACATTCTTCTCCGCGGTAACTGCTTCAGCCGTAATGCCCAAGCCTTTTTCCAGAATCAATCGATGTAGCAGCACTACATCCAGCCCGCGCTGACCTTCCGTTAGATCTGGCAATAGCATCTCCAGATTTGCGTCGCGCCGGAGCAAGAACAAGTAGAAGGCGCCGGCCTGTCCTTCTATCGCGCCAGGGTAAATCCCGATCGCTCTGCGGCCATGATTTTGGCGGCCCAAGTCCTTGCGAAAATCGGCGTAGCTTATCTCGCGCTCCTCTGGATTCAAGAACGGATAAGAATACCAATCAAAAAAAGGCGCCAGTGCCTTGCGGAATCGCTCGAAATCGAAATTAGGCACAATGCGAATCAAGCGGTGAGTGGGAAGAATGGTCAATCCCCGGGAGTGCGAATTTATAAACGTCATCATGGCGAATTCAAAGGCAGCCAGCGGATCTGTTTTCCCCCTCTTCGCGCGGCATTCACTGCGAAAATTCAGAGCTGTTTCATAGCGGTGGTGGCCATCTGCGATGATAATTTTTTTATCCGCCATCGCCCCCTGGATCCGGCGAATGAAAACAGCATCATCAACCGGCCACAACCGGTGCGTCACGCCGAATTCATCCCGTAATTCAAGCTGTGTCGGTGTCCGAGCAATTTCCTCCAGATACGCATCCACCGTTCTCGCGCGATCGTCGTAAAGCATAAAGAGCTGGCCCGTTTGGACGTGTGTACGCCGCAGCAATTCCATGCGGTCGGCTTTGGGAGCGGTCAGCGTGCGCTCGTGCGGGAAAACAATCTGTGCGCTGTAGTCTTCCAGGCGGCCCACAGCTATGCAGCCGATTCGTACTTTACGCGTGCTCATGCCCGGGACCATATACTCCTGCGAGTACACATAAATAGAGGGATTCTGGTCCTGTATCAGAATCTTTTGCGCTATCCATTCATTCACTTTCCTTTCGGCACGCGTGTAAACATTGTTTTCCGCCGAATCGTCAGGGAAGGTTTTGCCTTTTTCGATTGCAATCAGGTTGTAGGGGCTCGCAGTGTAATAGCGATCCTGCATCGCCGGAGTGATTTTGTCGTAAGGCTGAGTAAGCACCTCATCCAACTTGACCTTGTTTGTTTCGTAGCGTACTGCGCGAAAGGGATGGATTTCGGCCATGTGTGCTCTCGTAGCGGAACGAGCCCCGCAGAAACGAACCATTGTAGCAGCCACCGCCGTCGAGTTGTAGCCTCCCGCCGGAGCTCGATTAGATACAGAGCGGCTACAAAGTGACAATTCTCATAACACCACATAAAATCTGAGGCTTCTCGTAGAACTTTCAATGGAGGGAACTGAATGCCGCTCGGGGACAACCGGTTTTCCGGTGTGCGCGCCCTGATCTTTGATCTCGACGGCACTTTGATCGATTCGAAACTTGACTTGGCTCTCTCGATCAACGCGACGCTCGAGAATATGGGGCGCGAGCCCCTGCCACACGAAAAGATTTTCGGGATGGTCGGAAGTGGCGCGTCCGTCCTGGTCCAGCGCGCATTGGGGTTGAAAGACGTTACGGACGCAGAAGTCGATATGGGCCTAGCTTATTTTCTGAGCCATTACCGCAGCCACATGCTGGACAACACTGTCGCCTACCCAGGAGTTCGCGAATGTTTGGCGCTTCTGAAGAATTATCCCATGGCGGTTTTGACCAACAAGCCTGTCGACTTCAGCCGCGCAATCCTCGATGGCTTGGGCCTTGCGCAGTATTTCCGTTTTGTTTACGGAGGAAACAGCTTTGAAAAAAAGAAACCACATCCCATGGGCGTAGTGACTTTATTGCGTGAACTGGCCTCTCAGCCGAAGGAAACCATGATTATCGGGGATTCCGCAATCGACATTCAAACCGCGCGAAACTCAGGCGTCTGGGCTTGCGGAGTTACGTATGGTCTCGGAACGGAGAGCCTTCGCGCCTTTCCGCCAGATTTAATGCTCGACAGCCTTATCGAACTTCCCGCGTACCTCGATGGCCACGCTACTTTGAGTAAAGTCTGGTTGCAACCACCCTATTTTTTCCCGTAGGCGCCCTTGTACCACTCCCAGGTGCGCTGCAAGCCTTCTTCGAAGTGGACTAGCGGTTTGTAGCCCAACACCTTCTGCGCGAGAGAGATATCTGCTTGGGAATCGCGGATGTCTCCCGTCCGCGGCGGATCATATTGCGCCTGAATTTTCTTCCCGGTGATCTTCTCAAGCAATTTTAGAACTTGATTCAGAGTGATACGCGCTCCTGTGCCACCGTTGAAAACCATTCCAGACGCGCTGTCGGCTTCAGACGCGCGCAGCGTTTCATCCACGATATTTTCAATGAAAGTGAAATCACGCGACTGCTCTCCGTCTCCGTACACTACCGGCCGCTGCCCCTCGAGTACTGCCAGCATAAAGCGCGAGAGCACACCGGAGTATTGCGAGCTGGGATCTTGCCGCGGTCCGAACACATTAAAATAACGGATGCACGCATTCTCGAGTCCATAGACTCGGCCGAACACCTTTGCGTAAAGCTCGCCAACATATTTCGTAATGCCATAAGGAGAAATAGGATCAGCCGGCATCGATTCAATCTTCGGAAGCGTGGGCGTCTCTCCATAGGCGGATGAAGAGGCAGCGAAGACAACCCGGCGCACCTGGGCATCTCGAGCCGCTACCAGGACGTTCAGTGTTCCATCGATATTTACGAAATTCGATTCAATAGGATTCTGCACCGAGCGCGGGACGGAGGTTCGCGCAGCCAAATGAATTACATAGTCAACGCCGTTACAGGCCGACTGCACCGCCGCTAAGTCCGTGATGCTGCCAATACGAAAATCGATCTGGCCCCGAACATCCGCCAGATTCGCTTCTTTCCCCGCGGAAAGATCGTCCAGGACCACCACTGAGTGCCCGCGGCGGACAAGCTCGTCCACCAGGTTGGAACCGATAAAGCCCGCACCACCAGTAACCAGATAACGCATTCAGGAAATCTCCTTAGGTGTTCACAAACAGCTATGAAATGATGTTTACGCTAAGCTTTACTATAGCCCGGCACCTAGCCGCGGGGCATAATTATTCGTCTTATTTTTTGCTATTCGGCAACTTCCCAACTGGGTACGTGCGTCTCAAGTTTATGCAGACTAGGCGCAAACAATTCGCGCGGGATTTGTATCTGGTGGCAATCACGGCGGCCCTGGCGGCGGCTGCCCTATCGCCGGTAATCTACGCCCTTGCTTTCCAGCCTCCTCGCCCGGTATTGACCGTCAGTAGAATTGCACTCGACGAGCCCGCCGAGACGCCCATGCCCTTCCGCATCGGCGAAACGCTGAATTATGATGTCGCTTGGTCCGCTTTCTCAAGCGCCGCAACCATACAATTGTGCGTCCCAGAACACCGCCAAATTCTCGGCTCCAGGACTTGGCACTTCCGTGCATCCGCTCATACCTTGAGCCCGCTCAGGTCTTTTCTCACCGTCGATGATCAACTCGACTCCTACACCGATGCCGCCACGTTCGAGAGTCGCCAGTATGAAATGTATCTTCACGAAATGGGGAAGAAAGACGACCAGATATTGCATTTTTCCATAGCAGGCCAAGTGCAAATAAACGGTGCTCCCACCGTCGTGGTATCCCCGGGAACCTTAGATCCTCTCGGAGCCTTATATCGGCTGCGTCAAGTGAATTGGCAGCGCACGTCCGAATTTCGCGCGCCGGTGTTTGACGGAGATGACCTCGTCGAAATGCGTGCCCACCGGGAAGTTGCCAACGAAATCGTAGCGGTGAATGCCGGAAACTTTTCGGCCACGCGAATTGCCGTCCACGGCTATCAAAAAGGGGAAGAGATAAAACAGGAAGGCCTTTCGATATATTTCGCCAACGACGCAGCTCGCACGCCGATATTGCTGGAGGCTGAGATTCCCCTGGGTAGCGTGCGCATCGAGCTAAGTTCCGCATCCCACTAGAGGAGAATCTCGAGGCGCTGCGAAACGATCAGTTTTCCGGGACAATCCAGTCTTCCGGAGGGAAATCAATCTGCCAAAACGCAGGCGAGGGATTCAGGAACTCAACGCCCATTTGCGCTTTCCCGGCCTGCATGTTGCCAAAATACACCACCCGGCATTCCTGCGTTTGATGCGTCGCGTTATTAGAAACAAACACTTTCTGATTCACTACCACCTGCGCTGACAGCGAAATCAACGCGCCGTGCGCGTTCACCACCAGCGTCCGAGTCTCTTCGCTGAACTCCCGATCCCCTGCGTCCTTTCCTCGCACAAGGATCGGGACGCTCAATAGCACGCGCATACTGCGGCGACGACCAGGGTCCGTGGCCCAATTTTGGCGCTCTTTCTGAGAAGTCTGCGTAGAACCCATAGTGACTCACCATAGCCTGCTCAAGCGCTCTGAGCAATGGGACTAAGGGACAGGTGCGTTATTCAGTAAACAGGTGGGCAGTGGCGAAGAGATTCGGGGAAACCGAATTCTTGTTTAGTTAAACGTCGCCAAATACAGCAGTTGCGCTCAGCAGTTGACGATTTTCTCCCGATGCTGCTTCACGTGCCTGGTAGCATTCCGCGTATCAACTACCAGCTTCGCGTGTTTCACGATTTCGTCAACCTTATAACTCGAATGGTCCGTTGCAATCAGCACGCAATCATACTTCGCGACCTGCTCCGGCGTTAACTCCACAGACCGCATGTGCGAGAAATCGTAATGGCGCATCTTATGCAGCGCCGGGAAATAAGGGTCGTTGTAATCCAGTTTCGCCCCGCTAGCAGTCAACAATTCGAGCAGCTTTAGCGAAGGAGATTCGCGCAAGTCGTCCACATCCTTCTTATAAGCCACGCCAAGAAGCAAAACTTTCGAGCCTTTCAAGCTCTTTTCCCGCTCATTGAGCGCTCTCACCAGCGCGTCCACCACGTGATACGGCATCGCCGTATTGATTTCGCCCGCCAGTTCGATAAACCGCGTCGCGAAATCGTATTCCCGCGCTTTCCATGACAAATAGTAAGGGTCAACCGGGATGCAATGGCCTCCCAGCCCGGGGCCGGGATAAAACGGCATAAAACCAAATGGCTTCGTCGCCGCGCTGTCGATCACTTCCCATATATCCAGATCCATGCGCAAAGAAAGCTGTTTCAGTTCGTTCACCAGCGCGATATTCACGCACCGGAATATATTTTCCAGCAGCTTCACCATTTCAGCTGCGCGGGTGGAACTTACCGGAACCACTCGCGAAACAATTTGCGCGTAAAGCCCTGCAGCTGCTCTTCCGCTGGGAGGGTTAATACCGCCCACGATCTTGGGGATTTGCGCCAGTCCATACTGCTTATTTCCAGGATCCTCGCGCTCTGGCGAAAACGCCAAATAAAAATCTGTCGTAACGTTCTCCGGGCCTTCCGCCCTCGCAATAGGACAATGAAGGCCACCTTTTTCGAGAATCGGCAGCACGAGCTCTTCGGTGGTTCCAGGGTACGTGGTACTTTCTAGCACGATAAGCTGGTTGCGCTGCAAATTCGGCGCAATCGACTGCGCTGTTTTTTCCACGTAACTCAGATCCGGCTCGCGGCGCTCATCCAGCGGCGTGGGAACGCAAATCAGCACCGCATCCATTTCGCGCAGGCGCGTGAAATCCGTGGTTGCATCAAAACGCTTGCCTTGCACGTGATGGTTGATCTTGTCCGCTGGTATGTGCTGGATATAAGACTGCCCGGCATTAAGCTTCTTTATTTTTTCCTGGTCGGTATCGAATCCCGTTACTTTATGCCCCACGTCTGCGAACCGTAGCGCCAACGGAAGGCCAACATAGCCGCACCCGATGATCCCAATTTTCAAGTCCTTCCCCGCAAAAAAATCTGGTTTACGCTCTACGACCATTCTGTTTCCTCTCTTGGGAAGCGATTACGACGCGGTTTCAGCGTCAAAGAACCGCAATTTGGGTGCAAAACACTATAGCAAGAATCTGAATGAGCACAAACATTGCAGCGCCGGCGGGTTCAAGGTCTGCAACCGGCCCGAATCTAGTCGGCTTGAAGCCAGCACAGCCCTGCAACAGACCGCACATTCGCATCAAACTTCGCTTTTCAAGGATGGACGATGAGGTCCTCGGGCTAATACCCGGCGGCCAACCATTGCGGAAAGAATCGTTAACACGACGATGCGAAATTCGGAAACAAGGCTCCAATTTTTGCAAGTAGTTTCGTCTGTTTCGTGCGTTCTAGGCGTCTGATTGCGAGCGCTGGGCCCAGGTCGCTTTCCGTCGTTAAGTTATTCGCAGCGTTTCTGTTCTACTTCGTTGTTATCCTTTCCCGCCTGCGTTACTCTCGTTTTCAATGGTTGACATTCATACCCACCTACTTTTCGGCCTGGACGACGGTGCCGAATCACTCGATATGTCCATCGCCATGGCTGAAATGGCAATCGAAGACGGGATTACGCACATCATCGGCACACCTCACGCGCATCCGAACCATGACTTTATTCCCGAATTGGTAAAAAAACGCCGCGATGAAATTCAGGCGCGCTTCGAAGGCCGCCTCACCATCGCCACGGGGTGCGACTTCCATTTGAGCTTTGAAAATCTGCAGGATATACGGCTCTACCCGGAGCGTTACACTCTCAACCAGAAGAATTACCTGCTCGTGGAATTCGCGGACTTCTCCATTCCTCCTTCCATGGACCAGGCGCTGCACGATTTGCAGCTAGCGGGGTTGCAGCCGATCGTTACCCATCCCGAACGAAATCCTCTGATTCGGGTGAAGGCCGATCGGTTATTCCGGTGGATACGGCAAGGGTGTTACGTGCAGGTGACGGCGCAGTCGTTGAGAGGGAAATTCGGTAGAGCGGCGAAGGAATCGGCAGAAGAGTGGCTCGATGCGGGTGCGGTGCACTTTTTGGCGAGTGACGCGCACAACGTTACGTCACGCCCGCCGATTTTGAGCGAGGCTTTCGCGTATTTGAAGAAGACGCACGGCGAACTAGTGGCGCGGGCACTGCTGGTGGATAATCCGTTGGCGGCGTTCGAGGGGCGTCCGCTGCCGTTTGTGCCTGAGCTTGC
>Ga0073928_10004185_pt1 | contig 21717 bp, 18 predicted proteins | sample PaiPotPPA55metaG_FD_76969 | JGI IMG/M metagenome (GOLD analysis project Ga0073928, IMG submission 76969) | Iron sulfur acid spring bacterial and archeal communities from Banff, Canada, to study Microbial Dark Matter (Phase II) - Paint Pots PPA... ...
CATGTCGCCACGAGCTTTGCGCCCTGTTTAATCAGTGTGTTAGGCCCCCATGAGTTTTTGTTGGTAACGTTCCCGGGAACTGCAAACACATCGCGATTCTGCTCTAACGCACACCGAGCGGTTATTCGGGTACCGCTATATTCAGCCGCTTCGACGACCAGCACCCCAATCGAGATTCCGCTGATAATGCGATTGCGGATGGGGAAATTTTGCGGCGCCGCGAAAGTGCTAACGGGAAACTCGGAGATGATTGCCCCACCCATCGAAATAATCTGATCAACCAGCCGCGAATTTTCTTTGGGATAGATGACATCGACTCCGGTTCCTAACACGGCGACCGTCTTTCCCTTGCCGGCTATCGCCCCTCGGTGGCCAGCGGTGTCCACGCCGCGCGCGAGTCCGCTGAAGATTATCAGTCCGCGCGCAGCCAGGTCGCACGCCAAACGTTCAGCCATCCCTAGACCATACGGCGTTGGATGCCGCGTGCCCACCAGTGCGATCCCAGGCTGCGACAAGGCCGCCACATTCCCTCGAACGTACAGAACCAGTGGCGGATCATAGATTTGCTTTAACTGCGAAGGGTAGGCGGGATCATCCATCACGACGACTACGGCTCCAGCCGCCGTCGCGCGTCCGAGCTCCTCCTGCGCAAGTTCGGCAGATTGTCCAGTTGCGAGCGATTGCGCCGAGACAGCGCGAAGGCCGGCCGCCTCCAGTTCAGTAAGCGTCGCTCTAAAAACAGATTGGACGCAGCCGAAGAATTCAACCAGGCGTCGGCTCTTATTCGCCCCCAACCCCGGCGTCAGCGCCAGTGCCAGCCATTGTTGTACAAGCGTTTCATCGCCCTTCACAGCTACAGCAGCGCCTTCGGACATTGGCCCCCCGGGGTGCGAAATCTGTTGCGAACTCTATAGAGTGCGCAAAAACGCTGTCAAGGTTAGATGGCACAAGTTTGCTAATATAGTTTTGTCCGCATGAGACGTCTTCGTATTTCCGCTATTTCCTACCTGAATACTGCGCCTTTGATGTGGGATTTTCGCCACGGAAGCCCCGCTTTCGACATTTCCTATACCGTTCCTTCGGGCTGTGCCGCCGAACTGGCAGCGGGATCCGCCGATATTGGGATTATCCCCGCCGCCGCATTCGCCAATATTCCTGGTCTGGCTATTATTCCGGGAGTGGCAATCGCCTCCAAGCGCTCGGTCCGGTCCATTCTTCTTGTTAGCAAAGTTCCTTTGGAAAAAATTAAGACGGTTGCTCTGGATAATTCCTCTCTGACTTCAGTAGTGCTGGTTCAGATACTGTTCGCGAAACGGTGGGGAGGGAACAGACAGTTCGTTTCTACCAGTCCTGATCTGGAGAAGATGTTGGAGCAGCATGATGCGGCGCTCGTAATCGGAGATACTGCGTTGCAAGTCGACCGCTCTCGCTACATTACTTATGACCTAGCGGAAGAGTGGATTCAATTCACGGGAAAGCCCTTCGTGTTTGCGTTCTGGGCGGTTCGGCAAGCGGCGCTGAAAGAGTTTTCTTCGGACTATCTGACGTCCATTTTCCAGCACTCCCGTGATAATGGGCTAAAACCGGAAAGTCTGAATGAGATCGCCCGCGAATGGGCTCCCAAACTCAACCTTGCTGAAACCGACGTGAAAAGTTATCTGACAAAAAACATCCACTACGATCTCGATCGGGATTGTGTAGAGGGGTTAAGTCTTTTTTTCGAATACGCTCAGCAGTGTGGTGTTTTGCCGACCCCACCCCAGTTCCGCTTTCTTGAAGCCGAAAGGCTCGCGGTTATTTAGGTTTTCTCCGTACGGCAGCTATCCTTGTAAACTATCCTGACTCACTCGAAATGCCGATCCCCATTCAGTCCTTACTCGCAGTCTCCACATGGGTACGTCTGCGCCGCTTAGGCGGACTAGGTCTGGTCCTATTGGGGGTAGCAGACAACTCCGTCGTTCCACTGACCGGAAGCATGGACGTTCTTACCATCTGGCTCGCGGCACGCCATCGCGAGCCATGGCCTTACTATGCGCTGATGGCGACGATCGGAGCTGTTATTGGCGGCTACATCACTTACAGTTTAGCCCGGAAGGGCGGCAAGGAGGCAATGGAGCGCAAGCTCTCGAAAAGAACGGCGGCAAAAGTCTCCCAGCGATTCGAGCGCTGGGGATTCGGAGCGATTGCGATTCCAGCCCTTCTTCCCCCTCCTTTTCCTTTTGTGCCTTTTCTGCTGGCGGCGGGCGCCATGCAATATTCGCGAAATAAGTTTTTAGGCGCCCTGGTGCTCGGACGCGCAGTTCGCTACTCAATCGCTTCCTACCTCGGTTTTGTCTATGGACGCCACATTCTGCGATTCTTTGATCGATACAACAAACCGGCAATTGCCATACTGATCGGTTTGGCGGCCATAGGAGGAGTGGTGTCACTGATCCAATACCTTCGGTATAGGCAAGGACTCCAACAGAGATCGAACTTGGAGCAATCGCCGCGCCTCCGTTAGAATCATTTCAGAAGTAATCGCCCACATGACTCTGACCAAGCAGCAAGCTCTCGACTTATTTCGCTCCGATGACTTGATCGGCATTGGGATGGAAGCTGACGCATTGCGTCGAAAGCTCCATCCAGAGGGCGTGGTCACTTACATCATCGATCGCAACATTAATTACACCAACTATTGCACTGAATACTGCACGTTCTGCGCGTTCTATCGCCCGCTGAAAGGGCCGAAAGCCAAAGAAGGCTACATCCTCGATTTCGAAACAATCCACGAGAAGATCCGCGAAACGGTTGAGCTTGGAGGCACCGGAGTTCTGATGCAGGGCGGGCTGCATCCCGACCTCAAGATCGATTGGCACGAACAGATGTTACACGGCATCAAGCAGCGATTCCCGAAAATTCATCTCCATTGTTATTCGGCGTCGGAGATCATCGCCATCGCGGAATATAGCGGCATGACGATTCGGGACACAATCGCGCGCTTGCGGGACGCGGGCCTGGATTCCATCCCGGGGGGAGGGGCCGAGATTCTCGATGATGAAGTTCGTTACAAGATTGCGCGTCTAAAGTGCTTGACCGACGACTGGCTCAATGTCCATCGAACCGCGCATCAGCTGGGAATGCGAACAACCGGCACTATGATGTTCGGCGTTGGCGAGAATTACGAAAATCGAGTAAATCATTTCCAACGGCTTTATGAGTTGCAGGAGGAAACCGGCGGATTTACGGCTTTCATTCCCTGGAGTTTTCAGCCAGCGAATACAGCGCTAGGCGGACGGCATTGGGACGAAGCCACATCCGTCGAATATCTGAAAACGCTGGCGATCTCGCGGCTATATCTTTCGAATTTCCTGAACGTCCAATCAAGTTGGGTGACGCAGGGATTGAAAGTCTGCCAAATGGGCCTCCGTTTCGGCGGCAATGACGTGGGCTCGGTGATGCTCGAAGAGAATGTAGTGCGGGCGGCAGGGGTAAACAACTGCACAACTGAAGAAGAACTTCGGCATATTATCCGCGACGCCGGGTTCAGACCGGTGCAGAGGGATACGCTGTACCGGACGTGTTTCCTGAATTAAGACCCAAATTGGAAATGGCCTCAATTCTCGAGGCCATTTCCAAAATCGGGTACCCCATCAAGGTCAATTCAATTATCAGTCTGGGCTAAGTAGAAATCAAGTGATTTCAAGGAGAGCCGAGCACCCCATCAAGCTGGCTCTCCCGTTTTGGCACTTTAAGGCCAACCCTCAATGAATCGAGGGGAGTGGACCTGGCGGGATTCGAACCCGCACCTGTAACCTTGATGGGGTTCCGTGCTGCCGTTACACCACAGGACCACCGGATCGAAGGCTGTCCTGTGATGACAGCGAATGCACGGTCATCCGTCACATGACCCCTCGTGCCGCTCCCGATTTGGTAAGACCCTCACGTACAATAGTTTTCCAGTCTGAATCGCTTTGAGACTGAAGGAGCGACGCAACTGAACGTCATCCCAAATTCGCCGGTCGCTCTCGCTGCTTTCGCGGCCCCCAAGGGCATTGGGCACTACATTCGGCAGCACTTTCTCGATACCACGTTCAAAGGGCTTTATCAGGTCAATGGATTCGATCTTGCCCTTCTGGTTCCGTATTTCATAGTCCTGATTTTGCTGGCTTCTTATGGCGCTCATCGTTATCTGCTGGTCTATCTTTATTATAAGAACAAGAAAAACCGCACTACCGAACCTGCGAATCGGTTCGCTGAACTGCCGCGGATAACCGTCCAGCTCCCGATCTTTAACGAGCAGTTCGTCATCGAAAGACTGCTGGAAGCCATTTGCCAGCTTGACTATCCGCTGGACAAACTCGACATTCAAGTCCTCGACGATTCGACGGATGAGACGGTCGCGGTTGCGCGTGGATTGGTAGCGCACTATGCCGCGCAGGGTTATCCGATTTCTTATCTTCATCGGACCAATCGGGAAGGGTTTAAGGCCGGTGCCTTGGCCGAAGGCATGAAAACCGCCAAGGGGGAATTCATCGCCATCTTCGACGCGGATTTCGTTCCGCCGACTGATTTCCTGATGCGTACAGTCAACCATCTAACAGATCCAAGAGTTGGGATGGTGCAGACGCGGTGGGCACACATCAACCGACATTATTCATTCCTGACTGAAGTTGAGGCCATCCTGCTCGACGGACACTTCGTGCTGGAACATTCGGGCCGCGCCCGCAGCAATGTGTTTTTTAATTTCAATGGAACCGCCGGAGTATGGCGGCGCGCCGCTATTGAAGAAGCCGGCGGTTGGCAGCACGATACTCTTACCGAGGACACCGATCTTTCCTATCGAGCGCAGCTCAAGGGATGGAAATTTATTTATCTTCAAGACGTCGAATGTCCGGCTGAACTTCCAGTCGAAATGACCGCCTTCAAAACCCAACAGGCCCGCTGGGCAAAGGGACTAATGCAGACCGCCAAGAAAGTGCTTCCTCGCGTCCTCAAGAGCGATCAACCTTTTCACGTGAAGTTTGAAGCTTGGTATCATCTGACAGCAAACATTAGTTATCCCCTCATGATCATGCTGTCGGTGCTTTTGTTGCCGGCCATGATTATCCGTTTTTACCAGGGCTGGTTTCAGATGATGTACATCGACCTTCCGCTCTTTCTGGCCTCGACATTTTCCATATCCAGTTTCTATCTGGTTTCGCAGAGGGAACTATTTCCGCGAAGTTGGCCGCGCGCGCTGCTCTATCTTCCTTTCCTGATGGCTCTGGGAATCGGGCTGACCATTACCAACACGCGGGCGGTGCTGGAAGCGTTGGCGGGCAAGCAGACGCCGTTTGCACGCACTCCCAAGTACCACGTGGAATCAAGGAAGGATAGAGTTCGGGCGAACCCCTATCGGCGGAGGCTGGGTTGGGTTCCATGGGTAGAGTTGCTCATCGGCTGTTACTTCGCTGGAACTGTGTATTATGCAGTCGACAACGAAAACTACATCACTGTGCCATTCCTGATTTTGTTTGTCGTGGGTTATTGGTACACCGGGCTAATGTCGCTGTTGCAGGGTCGGTTCTCGGGATTGTCGCTCAGTAGCGAAAGACATACCAAGCCCTTCCCGGTTGGGGTGTAGATGGAATCGAAATCTTTACGGAATTACGCAGGGCATCGCACGAGCGTCGCTTTTATTCCGTTCATCTTGCTAATAGTTTTTGCCCATGTTGGAATCGCGCCGGCTCTCGAGCGTCAGCCGAGCTCCGATTACCGTGCACGACGCCAAGCTCTGGCCGCTCAGGCGCGCGATGGTTACCTACTTCTCTTCGCCCCGCCAGAAGCGGAAGGTCCGAACGATATTTACGGCTATCGTCCCGATGACAACTTTTATTACCTCACGGGATGGACGGAGCCGGGAGCCGCCCTGCTGATCGCCGCACCTGTTGAGGCGAAGGGCAGCTCACCCGCCCGCGCATATACCGAGATTCTTTTTCTGCCAGACCGAAATCCTTCGCAGGAAAAATGGACTGGACCGAAGCTCGGGCCTGATAACTCTAACGCGGCGCGCATCACCGGTTTTGATCGTGTCGAATCGCTGGATAATCTGCGCAGCGATTTCGCACGTCTACTTGCAGAAAGATCGACCGTTTACACCGACGTGCCAGCTTCTGGCCAAACTTCGAATTCAGTTGCACAGCTCGACTGGCTGAAGCAATCGAATGCCTTTCCAGTAGGAGTTTCGTTTCAGGATGTCCGCCCCATGCTTTCTTCGCTTCGCACATACAAGGACGCTGGGGAAATCGAACTGATCCGCAAGGCCACAAATGCATCAATCGCCGCGCAACTGGCCGCGATGCACGCGATGAAGCCGGGAGTGACCGAACGTGAGATCTCCGCCTTGCTGCAATACGAATGGGGCAAGCGCGGATGCGAGCGTCCAGCCTACGCCCCAATTGTGGGAGCGGGAGCCAACTCTACCGTATTGCATTACTCCGACGATTCCGCGCGGATCAACGCCGGTGATGTTGTTGTCATTGACGCCGCCGGAGAATATTCCATGTACGCTTCCGACATCACGCGGACCTTACCGGCTTCGGGCACGTTCACTCCGCGGCAACGCGAGATTTACAACGTCGTGCTGGGGGCGCAACGTGCTGCGATTGCCGCTTTCCAATCCGGCAAATCGACGCTGCTCCGAAACACTCCTGACTCGCTCTATAAAATAGCTTTCGATTACATCGACACGCACGGCAAAGACCTGCATGACGAGTCGCTCGGCAGGTATTTCATTCACGGCTTGAGTCACTATGTTGGACTCAATGTCCATGATCCTGGCGACTACGACTTAAAGTTGGGTCCGGGTTCTGTTTTCACGATTGAGCCGGGGATTTACATTCCAGAAGAAAAGCTTGGGGTCCGCATCGAGGATATTTTTTATGTCGATACAAATGGTAAGCTCATCAACTTAACCGAGTCTCTTCCCCACTCGGCGGAGGATGTTGAGCGAACCATGGCGGGAAAGTAATCTCACTGACAATTTCAGTTCGAAGGATTAACGAGGCATCCAGGCAGCTGGTGTTTGATATCCTAAGACATTGTGCGGATGATATGGTGGTTTTTTATTCTGGCCTTCAGCGTTGCTGCGATTATTTGGGCCGGCATATCTGTCTACATGCGGGTACAGCGGCACATGCAAGTCCCTGAAAGCGCTTCGCCAGTTGCCCCGAGGGACCCTAAAATCGACCGAGAAAGCCAAAGTTGAGCTGTGGAGTAAAAATGACAAAAGTTGCGGCACATTCCGGAAACAACAGTCGGGCCCTCGATCTGGCGCAGCAAGTAGCAATTGTTATAGGCGCGAGTTTGGTGGTGGCGGTATGTGCGCGAGTCTCGGTGCCACTTCCCTTCACTCCTGTTCCGCTTACGCTACAAAATTTCGGAGTGCTGCTTGTCGGACTAACGTTAGGAAGCCGTCGCGGTTTTGCTGCTTTGCTCCTCTATCTCGTCGAAGGCGCATCTGGAATGCCGGTATTTAGTCCAACTGGGCCTGGGGGTGTGGCGCAGTTGATAGGCCTCACTGGCGGATATCTACTTGCTTATCCTTTTGCGGCGGGAATCACGGGGCTGATCTGGGAGCGTGGGGCAAGAACTTTTGGGCGCGCTGCACTGGCCAGCATCACGGGGGATGTCGTGCTCTTCGCGGGGGGCATCGCGTGGCTGGCGGTGCAGACTCATTCTTTCGCACAAGCAGTACGATTTGGATTTTATTGGTTTATCTTCGCCGAAGTAATCAAAATCATGTCCGCGGCAGCGATCGCGACCGGCTGGCAGCGTTTCTACAAACAGCACTAGGCTCCACGGATCATAATTCCTACGTCCGCCTCGCCGGGGATCTTAAGGATTTTCGAATGTCCAGCAGTACCGCCGCCCAAACACGCGAAATTACCGTCGCCCACAGTCCGGATTCAGATGACGCCTTCATGTTTTACGGATTGGCCACCAACAAAGTACGGACCCCGGGCTTGCGTTTCACGCATACTCTCTGCGACATCGAGTCTCTAAATCGTAAGGCTCGGGACGGGAACGGCGTATACGACGTTACCGCTATCTCCTTCCACGCCTATCCATACATTCAGGAGAATTACGCATTGCTCCCTTCGGGAGGCAGCGTGGGTGATAAGTACGGCCCCATGATCGTGGCTAACAAGACCTATTCCCACACCGAGATTAAGCAAAAAAAAATTGCGATTCCGGGAACCCTGACGACCGCATATTTGGTGCTTAAACTGTTTGCTCCAGGCATTGAGACTGATGTGGTGCCCTTTGATCAGATTATTCCTGAGGTGCTGGAAGGAAAATACGAAGCGGGACTAATCATTCACGAGGGACAGCTGACATATGACAAGGTGGGCCTACACCGCGTTGTTGATCTTGGAAAATGGTGGCACAAAGTGACCGGCTTGCCGCTCCCGTTGGGGGGCAATGCCATTCGCCGCAGCCTTGGGCCCGAGATGATGGTGAGCGTGTCGACGGCGCTGCGCGAGAGCATCCAATATGGCCTTGATCATCGTGAAGAAGCCCTCGCATATGCCATGCAGTTCGCCCGAGACCTCGATACGCAACTGGCGGATAAGTTCGTAGGCATGTACGTGAACGAGCGCACGCTGGACTACGGCTCCGACGGTCGCGAAGCTGTGCGCCGCCTGTTGGACATGGGACACACTGCGGGCATCATTCCATATGCAGCAAAGGTCGATTTCGTAGGATAGGCGGGAGGACAATCGGACAAATCGGCGGTCTTTGAATCTGGAAGGAGGATGCGACTATGTCCGATTCAGACAACAAAGGAATCACACGCAGGGGCTTTCTGCTCAAGGCTGGGGCCGGGGTGGTTGCGGCCAACGTCTCCGAAGCACTGCTTGCACGCGGTTTTGCCTTGGATGCTCCCCTCCCTCCCGGCAAGAAAATGGGATGGGCCATTGTCGGACTCGGCCCTCTCTCCATAAACCAAATCTTGCCAGCATTCTCCAAATGCGAAAAATCCAAAGTAGTTGCCTTAGTTAGCGGACATCCCGACAAGGCAAACCGACTTGCCCTGCAATACGGCGTCAACCCGAAGAACATTTACAACTACCAGAATTACGACAATATCCGCGACAACCCCGAAGTCGACATCATCTACATCGTTCTCCCCAACGGCATGCACGCCGAATATACGATTCGGGGCCACCAGGCCGGCAAGCACGTACTCTCGGAAAAGCCCATGGCCAACACACCTGCCGATTGTCAGGCGATGATTGACGCCGCGCACAAAGCAAATCGCAAACTGATGGTGGCCTACCGTTGCCGCTATGAACCGAACAATCTGGAAATGATCCGTATGGCCCATGAAAAAGTACTCGGGCCGGTTCAAGTTTTCGTCTCCGATCACGGGTTCAACATCGGCGATCCCACGCAGTGGCGGCTGAATAAGGCCCTAGCTGGCGGAGGCTCGCTGATGGACATCGGCATCTACTCTCTCAATGCCGCCCGGTATATCACTGGCGAGGAACCCGTCGAACTCAATGCCATGACATACACTTCACCGGACGATGTTCGCTTTAGGGAAGTTGAAGAGACTACTATTTTTCAGCTCCGATTCCCCAGCGGCGCGCTTGCTAATTGTTCTTCAAGCTATGGTTATTCCGGACAAAACCGCTATCGGGCAATAGCGACCGAGGGGTGGTTTGAGCTGGAACCCGCCACTAGCTACTCCGGATTGCGAATGAAAATTAATCGCGGTAGTGCGCTCGAACAACCATCTCTTCCGGTGACTGACCAGTTCGCGGTTGAGATGGATCATATGTCCGCGTGCGTCATGCAAGACAAGCAACCGCTTACACCCGGCGAAGAAGGCTTGCGAGATTTGACAATCATGATGGCGATTTACGAATCAGCTCGCACCAATAAACCGGTGAAGCTGTAGCATTGCGCAGCCAGGAAACCAATCATGACTAGTTGAGGGGGGAACTTGACGGGTCGGTCAGAGCGATAAGCTTACCAACCGGGTACTCGGTTTGGTTGAGAATGGTGCCAGGCGCGGGGTTGACGATAGTAAGCAGTTCTCCACTCAGGATTCCCCGAACCATCAAGCGGTCGTTGTCAACCGCGACTACTCTATATTGCTCGTCGAAGATCGATTTTTTCGAATTCTTCATTAGCAGTTAGATGCGCGATTTCGGATAAAGAGACCGTTCCTTATTGCGGACGCCAAATGGTTTGCGGGCTGGTTGGGTAGTTGAGTCGCGTGCGATATGATTTTCTGGCATGCCGACCTCTGCGGCCGACTTCGCGCAATTCAAGCCTGCTAGCGATCAATCCCTTCTTATTTACTTCACTCACCAAGTTACCCTCGATTCCCATCAACACGTAACAAAACTACTTAGGTTACTTGGGTCGGAACCCATTACGGGCATCCGCAACCTTCATCCTGGATACGGCTCATTGCTGGTGGTCTTTGATGGGCGAAAATTGGGACACGACGAACTCGAAGCGATTCTGCGGGCATACCTCGACCGGCTCGAAGACGTGCCTCTTCCGCAGCCCCGCCAGATGGAAATCCCAGTTTGCTATGGCGAAGAGTATGGCCCGGACTTGCATGAAGTAGCGGAGATGCACGGACTAACCGACGCGCAGGCCGTCGAGCTACACGCTTCGGCCACCTACGTGGTCTATTTCCTCGGATTCGTCCCCGGTTTTGCTTATCTCGGTGAGTTGCCTCAGTCGCTCGCGACGCCACGTCTACCAAGGCCGCGCCCGAGAGTACCGCGGGGGAGCGTCGGAATCGCCGGTAGACAGACTGGAGTGTATCCGTTCCCCACGCCCGGGGGATGGAGGTTGCTCGGTCGCACCCCGATTGCTATGTTCAGGCCGGATCGAGGGGACATGAGCTTTTTGTCGATCGGAGACCGCGTGCGATTTATTCCGATTTCGCGCCAGCAATTCGCAGAGATGGAGAATGCGTGAGCGTGATTCACGTTCAAGCACCTGGGCTGTTCACCACAGTGCAGGATCTCGGGCGAGGGGGGTACGGCCCAATGGGTGTTTCAGCGTCTGGGGCGGCCGATCCTGTTTCATTGCGCATCGGAAATCGATTAGTTGGAAATGATGAGGGAGCGGCTGCGCTGGAAATGACGCTCCTGGGCGGCAGCTTCTTGTTTCCGCAAGGCGCCGTCGTGGCTCTGACAGGTTCCGATTTCGGTGCGATTCTGGATGGCTCAATAATCGAATGTTGGAAGTCGCTTGAGATTAGACCGGGACAAACACTAAGTTTGGGACCAACGCGTTCGGGAGCACGTTGCTATTTGTGTGTTCGCGGCGGGATCGAAGTGAGACTTTTTCTGGGCAGTGCATCGACGCACATCCTGAGCGGGCTAGGCGGTCTCGATGGCAGGTCCCTGCGAAAGGGGGACGTGCTGAATATCGGGCAGGCAGAAACATCGCTCCCAAACGCGGCGTTATCTGCGCAAGCATTATGGCGTCTGGCTCCTCGCAAAATCTTGCGCGTCACTCCGGGCCCACAGTGTGATTGGTTCCCAGAATCGTCGCAGCATTTGTTTTACAGCGGCACATATCATGTAACTGAAGAAGCAAACCGCATGGGTCTTCGACTGGAAGGCGATCCTATTCCAACACGTTCCGGAGCAGGAGAGATGACTACCGAGGGCGTCTCGCTCGGCGCTATTCAGATCCCCGAAGGAGGCCAGCTCATTGTGCTCTTCGTGGAGCAACAAACCACGGGCGGTTATCCAAAGATTGCAAATGTTATTTCCGCGGACATGGCCAGCGTGGGCCAACTTCGACCGCGTGATGAAATCCGATTTGAAAAAGTCAGCTGGGAAATGGCTCGATCATTGCTAAGAGAAATGGAAGACTTGATTTCTGGATGAACCGCATCGATCTGAATTGCGATATGGGCGAACTGGCGGAAGCCATCGCCGATGGCTGGCAGGAAGCCATAATGCCATCGCTAACTTCGGTCAACATCGCTTGCGGAGGCCATGCCGGCGACAAGCAAACCATGGAAGCAACCATCGAACAGGCGCTTCACTGGAAGCTCGCGGTCGGCGCACATCCAGGCTATCCCGACCGCGCAAATTTCGGACGGCTCGAGTTGGACCTTCCTGCCGAAACAATCTCCAATTCAGTATTCGAACAGGTCTGCGCACTCGCCAAAATTGCTACAGGCTGCGGTGTTCGGGTGGCCCATGTTAAGCCGCATGGAGCGCTTTACAATCAGGCGGCGCGGAATCGGGCGCTTGCCGAGGCGATTGCCAGGGGAGTCGCAAGATGGAACCGGGATGTCGTACTCATTGGCCTCGCAGGATCGCCAATGCTGGATGTCTTTCGAGAAGCCGGCTTTGCAGTCGCTGCTGAAGCCTTCGCCGACAGGCGGTACGAGGCGGATGGAAGTTTGCGCTCGCGCAAATTTGACGACGCGCTGATTCTCGATCCCGCAAAAGCGAGCCGACAGGCTTTAAGCATCGTCCAGCGTGGGACCGTAACAACATCCAGCGGTATTGAAGTCGCTGTAGACGCCCAGACCCTCTGCATCCACGGGGACACTCCGGGCGCTCCGCGGATCGCCGCGGCCGTGGCACAAAGCCTGCGCCAAGCGGGCGTCACGCTAAAGGCCCTCTTGCAGAATTAAGGTATCCCCACGACGAGTGCCCGCCTGTGAGGTAGTTCGTCATCGGAGACTACCGCGACGAATTCCAGATCGAGCCCGAGACGCATGCATTCCTGATGTGCCGCGTCGTTGAAGAAATAGACCACGTCCCCTCCAAAACGATCTTTCAAGCGTCGGCGTTCATCGAGATCGAAGGGACTGGCAGAGTACACTTTTAGGTCCTTCAATTCCCGGAGAGCGTCTCCCAACTCGCGCTGGAATGCCAGAGCGCCTTGTCTCACCTGCGCCAACGTTAGAGCCACGACATGGTATGACATAAGCTGCAAGCGGCATTTCACTCAGATGCCAGTTGTTTCGCAATATTCTTCAGCGCCGCATAATCTTCATATTTGAATAATCCATGGCCTCGCCATCGAATCTCACCTTTAGCATCAAGCAGCAGGAGATAGGCGTCGTCAGAAGTCGAATACCCAACGAAATGTTTCAAGTCTTGTTCGCCATGAACGAGGACCACAAAATGATCCTGCTCTGCAGGTGGAGTGCTGCTTCGAATGCCGCTCGTTACCATGCCTCGAATAAAACGTGGAACATCTTCAAGTACTGCGACCGGATACACCGCATATCTTTGATCAGCTCCGAAATCGTTCTTGAATTGCTTCTCCCAGGGGCCCGTTGCCTGACCACCCTTTTTTGTAAACCCCATGACCAATAGCGCAATCTTTCCGCGGGCGGCCTCGGGTAAGACAATCGGCTTTTTAGATAAAGTCTCGCCCTCCAACCGAGGCAGACTTTCCGCGCCGGCAAAGGCTGCAAACAGCGCCATGATTCCCAGGCATGTAAGCCTTACCATCTCTCGGTTCTTCCTAAGGGGGAAAAGCATGCAGACAGAGTAGCAAATGGCCATTGATGGTGACTTATTTCGACTTTTCGGAAGGCGCTATCTGAATTGCCTGGACCTTGTCGGAATTACTGGTGTCAACGGAAACGATTCCAAGGCTGCCGTTTGCCCCGAGTGTTTCAATAGTTTGCGTCGCCTTTGTGCTGGAAGAATCATGTCGCACGGTGTCTACCGTTAGCGTCGTCACCTGCAGAGCTGATCCCGGTTCGCCCGGGGTAGGCTGCTCAACTTGCTTCTTAGTGGTCTGCTGACCTGTTGGACTGCTGTGTTGAACAGTGGTAGCGCGCTCAACCAGATGCAAGCTGCCGTCCCGAGTTAATCCTGGGGCGTCGACGGAATAAGTCTCAATCGTGTCGCGCTTTTCGCCCGAAGCGCTCTCGGAACCCTTGCTCACGGTACGAGAGATTGCTCCCATATTGCCTTCAGAATCGGGACGGGAAATCTGCTCCTCGGTAGTGCGGCCCTTGCCTTCTTGCTTGCTGGTCGTGTGTTGCACTTCGCCGACTTGCCAATGTCCAGCGCCGTCGGGAAGCAGCGTCGTTTTTTGAGATTGGACCGTGTCATTCGCGCCTCGTTCGCGCCGTTCTTCGGTCTGCATGGCCGGAGCCAGACCACCATTGATACTCGGGAGCATCACCGTGGTTTTTGTCTCTTCAACATCCTTGCTGATTTTCTTGGTTTCCTCGATTTGGCGCTGAACTAGCAGAAGGTCACCATTAGCATCTGGATTCGAGGTCGATCGAACCACGCTTGATCCGCCTCCGGTGAGGTTATGCTTTTCTTCTTCTGTGACCTGCAGCAGCGTTTTGTTTCCTTCGGAGTCTCGACCGAAAGTGCGAGTAGTGGTCTTAACCGTGTTCGCATCCAGTTTCACTGTTTCTTTTTCGATGTCCTGGTAAGGTTCGAATTGCCCCCCAGAACCGCGGCGCTGGACTGATTGGTTATCTAACGTACGATTGCCGTTATGGGTGTGGCTTTCAACGGTACGTGTGGAATTTAGGTTGTCACTTTGCGAATCGGTCGTTTCCGTCCAGGACTTGTTGGCGTCAGCTGTTTGCGAGTCGGATGTTTGCGCCCAAAGCGCGAGGCTAGAACAAAAACATGCCCCAATCGCTACCAGCATCCGATATCTCAAACGCGCACGTCGCCAATCACACGGACGACCTACACATTCCATACTCAATATTCTCTTCCTGCGGAGATTCGGTGTCCAGTGAAACTCGATTACTCTTCCCATGGTAGGTCAGGTCGCCCCAATCCTCCAACGAGGACACTCTTCGGACTACTTCGGACTAAGCAATTTTCATGGCATACTCTTTGTCTTGTCCTAAATTCTAGGAGGTCCATGCGGCGCTCAATCCTTGCCCTGCTCGTAATAGGCTTGTTTTTCCTCTCAGCAAACGCGGATTCACCAGATGCAAGTGCAAACGCACCTCTCGACGGATTTTCGTCGGCGCACGCACGCACCGAGCGCGAGTGGGAAGGCAAATTCCGCGCTCTTCCCAACCCTCAGAGAGAGCGCGACTACATGCAATTGCTGAGCGCACGACCCCATCACGTAGGGTCCGCGTACGATAAGCAAAATGCGGAATGGATTCTCTCCAAATTCAAAGAGTGGGGGCTGGACGCCCACATTGAAACTTTCAAGGTGCTCTTCCCGACGCCCAAACGCCGTCTGGTAGAGCTATTAGCGCCCGCTCACTACCTGGCCAAATTGCAGGAGCCACCTTTGCCGGAGGACCCGACCTCCAAACAGCAAGACGAACAACTCCCGACGTACAACGCATACTCTCGCGACGGCGATGTAACCGCTCCACTGGTGTACGTGAATTACGGGTTGCCCGATGATTATGAGCGGCTCGATCGCCTCGGCGTTTCGGTGAAAGGAGCGATCGTGATTGCCCGCTACGGCCATTCATGGCGCGGCGTTAAGCCCAAGGTCGCTGCCGAACATGGTGCCGTGGGCTGCCTAATCTACTCCGATCCCAAAGACGACGGCTACTTTAGTGGCGACGTTTTCCCCAAAGGTCCAATGCGCCCTGATCAGGGCGTGCAGCGTGGCAGCTTATTGGACTTTGCGTCGTCGTATCCGGGAGACCCTCTCACTCCCGATCGCGGAGACCCAAATGCTCCCCGCATGACGGTGAGTGACGCGCCCAGCATCACCAAAATTCCGACGCTGCCCATCTCTTACGGCGACGCGCAGCCGTTACTTGCGGCCCTAAGCGGTCCGCTTGCACCCGAGGAATGGCGGGGCGCTCTGCCGATTCCCTATCACGTCGGCCCCGGCGCTGCCAAAGTGCATCTCGTAGTCCAATCAAATTGGGACATAAAAGAAGTAAATGACATCATCGCCCGCATACCCGGATCTACCGAGCCAGATGAATGGGTGGTGCGCGGGAACCATCACGATGGATGGGTGAACGGCGCCGAGGATCCCATCTCAGGTCAAATGACTCTGCTGGAGGAAGCGCGTTCGTTTGGCGAGCTGCTTAAACAGGGCTGGAAGCCCAAGCGCACGATCATCTACTGCGCGTGGGATGGCGAAGAACCGATGCTCCTGGGGTCGACGGCCTGGGCCGAGACTCACGGACGCGAACTCCAAGAACACGCTGCAATCTACATCAATACCGATGGCAATGACCGCGGCTATCTCGCGATGGAAGGTTCGCATTCGCTTGAACATCTAATGAACGAAGTCGCACGCAGCGTCGAGGACCCGGAAAGCAAACTGTCAGTCTTCGAGCGCGATCGCCTCGCCGCCATTACTAAGGCCAAGTCCGACGAAGAACGTAAGGAGCTACGCCAGAGGCCTGACCTGCGCATGGGCGCCCTCGGTTCTGGTTCCGACTACACAACCTTTATTGATCACCTCGGAATTGCGTCGCTCAATCTTGCTTACGAGGGCGAGGACGACGAAGGAATCTACCACTCCATTTATGACGACTTCTATTGGTATACGCACTTTTCCGACACAAATTTTGTCTACGGCGTCGCGCTCTCGCAGACCGTCGGCACGGCGGTCATGCGAATGGCCGACGCCGATATTCTGCCATACCAGTTCACCGGTCTCGCCGATACCATGCAGAAGTACACCAAAGATCTGAAAAAGCTTTTGCAGGATAAGCAGGACGAAGCCCACGAACGCGAACTCGAATTAAAGGAAGGCGCATATCACGCGGCTTTCGATCCGCGAAAGCCGACCGTCGCTCCTCCACCGGAAGACATTCCTCCGCATTTGAATTTCGCCCCGCTTGAGAATGCTCTAGAGGTGCTCAGTAAAAGTGCTGATCACTATCAGACCGCGCTGAATAAAGCCGGAGCCTCCGGATTTTCCGGTACCGACCAGCAAATGGCTTCGCTAAATCAAAAACTGCTTCAAAGCGAGCGCCGCCTCACGGACCCCGCCGGTCTTCCCCGACGGGCCTGGTACAAGCACATGATTTACGCTCCCGGCGTCTATACCGGATACGCGCCGAAGACCATGCCCGGTATTCGCGAGGCCATTGAACTACGCCACTGGCAGGAGGCTGACACAGAAATTCAACGCGTCGCCCAGGTACTCGAAAATGAGGCCGCACTCATCGATTCCGCAGCGGCAGATTTGGAGACTTTTCACTGAGAAGCAGTGGGCCGAAGCTAGTGTTGATCAGGCGTCGTCAAAGCTCTAATTAGCTTGACTTCCCGCACATCATACGGACTACCATCAGCCCGAAAGATGTCATGAAACCACACCCCAGGCTCAGCGGTGTAGGTCTTGTCCCATGAATCCCATGGATAGATTGTTTGAGATTTTCCGTTCACAAATCCCCAATTGTACGCACCGACGTGCTCGGCCTTGAGCATCGGCAGAATTGACATGAATGTGCTGCCCAGGGGACGCGCCATGTATTCAGTGCAAATGATGGGACGTCCAAACCGATTTAGGGATGCGATGCGTGCCTTCATTTGTTCTGGTGGCTCGTAACTGTGAAAGGTGATGACATCGGAATTATGCAATTGAAAGCGGGCAGTCTCGCTGAGTGTCGAGTCGTTTGACCAATCGCCCTTCCAGACGCCACTGGTAAGAGGCTGCGACGGCCGTGTGCTGCGAGCCCACACCCACTCCTCTTTTAATAATCTTAGAGCCACATCCGCCTTGTTCCTAAGCTCCTCACCTTTATAGGGCGGATTGTCGTTATCCGGTTCATTCATGAGGTCCCACATCAAAATTCGTTTGTCGTTGCGAAAGTGAGTCATCACCCCAAGAACATAGGGCTTTACGGTTGTGTTCCAGTGTGATGGAGCTTTTAATATCTCCGCCCCCGGAGCTTGCACCCAGCCTGAGTTATGGACGTGAGGCCGAGGCTCCCGCTGTTTCCCTACCTTCGGATAAGGATCCCACACCGAGTCCAGCAAAACGAATGTGATGCGCATGTGATGCTTGTCGGCAATGGTCAGGAACTGCTCCATCCTGTTGAGGAAACCTTTGGAATCCTCTTGCCACAGCAGGTTGTGTAGAAACACCCGCATTGTATTCATACCCAAGCCTTCGGCCCAACCCAATTCATGATCGATCGTCGGGACATCGAAGGTGTCAGATTGCCACATTTCCAATTGGTTGATGGCGGTGCTTGGTATGAAATTACTGCCCACAAGCCACGGCTGTTGGGAGTACCACTGGTTCGCTTGCACCGTAGACCAGGGATGCCTGAGCCCAGCGGCTAGCAGCAGTTCGTGCGAAGCTAGGCAGAAAATTAGGATTGCGAATCGTATTCCGCGCATGGTGTTCTTTGAAGCCAATACCATACCACTTCGGAGATGTTGATGAAGCCCAGTGCTCTGGCACTGTTGGTTTCCGCAATAGCCAACAGAAAGAACGCAAATAGGTATCGGCCACCGAATGGGATCGGAAACGCAGTCCTTCGACTTGTAACCGCTACTTGTCCTTGAGTTTTGGGTTCTTTATGAGAGTTGAATTGGAGATACCAGCAATGAAGAAGACTTTTCTCGCGGTTGCATTCGGACTACTGCTATCACTTGGAATGATGTAGGCCCAAACCATAGTGAGAATTGCTCCACCACCACCTCCGCGGGTGGTCGTTCCAGTTTCCCCGTGCCCACGCTACGTTTGGGTGGTCGGCTATTACGGATACAGGGATAACGCCTACGTCTGGATGCCGGGACATTATGTCATTCCTCCCCGCCCTTACGCCGTTTGGGTGCCGGGACGCTGGGTCCGCGGCCCCAATGGCTATTACTGGGTTGCTGGCCACTGGAGGTAGTCGCCGCCGGGCGGTTGGAACCGCATTTTGGGATTTCGCGGCTCCGGGAAGATGCGCGAAGTCACGCTCCGTTGCCGTGAGACTCCTCTACTCCAGCGTTAGCTCCAGTTTTGTGACGGAAGCCGGCGGAAATTCATAAATAAACAGTGAGCTTCCGATCGTCAAGTCCTTGGTCTGCGGAGCCACAACCTTGCGTTGCTCGAAAGAATTATGCGCGTGGATGTCGGAGTTTGTAAGCGTAGTCGCCCCACCTGATCTGATCCCGCCCCCTCGAATGCCTATCCGCGCCTCTCTAACTTCGTTCACATGCGGATTGACGACAGTAAGAACCAAGGTCTTGTCGTGAAGCGAGGTTGAACCGTTCAGCCCCCAAAAAGATGCTGGTTTGCCGTCGCGGTCGTAAGTAACATTTGGCGCGGAAACGGCCGTACGTAGCGCTCGCCCACCTTGATGTGCAGCGTACATGCCGAAAACATGGCCTACGGGAGTAACGCAAAACTTGTCCTCATGAGCCAGATACAAGCTGTTCAGACAATTGATCAGTTGAGCGCAATTGGCCATGGCAACTTTTTCCGGATGCCGGTTGAAGATGTCCAGAGTCATGCCGCTAAAAATGGCGTCGCGTAACGTTGGTGTCTGCTCAATTTGGTCTCCCGGCGTCATCTCACTACCGGGGCGATACCACGGACCCCACTCATCAACAACCAACTTGACATGATGCTCTCGATCGACTTCTCCCATTACCTTCCAATGCCCATCGATCAGAGATTCGAGGACATCGCCCTGCCGCAACACTTCGTACCAGTCGACGGAATCGAATTTGAGCGCGTCGCCCTTCCCGGCATCCCAATCTCGCGTGCGGCCACGGCTCAGATTCCAAGCGTAATAATGAAGCGCGAGTCCGTAGATGGACCGCAGTTGCCCCGTCCCCTTGCGAACGATTTCCTCGAAAAAACCGCGCGTCCAATCCCAGCCGTCATCGCTCGGTCCTGAAGCAACGAATGATAGTTCTTTTCCATAGCCCGGGACCCAGGCCGTGTATCTGCGAAACTCGACGGCATACTCTTGAGGAGTAAAATTCCCTCCGCAGCCCCATGATTCGTTTCCCACTCCCCAGAATCGAACGTCGAATGGCTCGGTGAATCCGGCTGCGGCCCGAGTATCGGCGAGAGTCGTGCTTCCAGGAGGAGAGTTGCAATATTCCACCCAGCGATCAAACTCCTCGGCCGGAAGGCTGCGCACATTGGCGGCCAGGTAGGGCTGGCTTCCTGCCAGTCTACAAAACTGAACGAATTCGTTGGTCCCAAACCGATTGGGATCATATTTGCGACTTGCTAGACCGTTTGCGGGCTCTCCCCCGGCCCAAAAATTTGTGCGTCGCGGCCGTTTGTCGCTTGGTCCAATGCCATCTCGCCAGTCGTAGCTGTCGGCAAAACAGCCGCCCGGGAAACGAATTACGGGCGCCCTGATCTTCCGCATTTCGTCCACCAACTCTTTGCGAATACCATTTACGTTCGGGATTTTTGAATTTTCGCCAACCCAGACGCCGTCATAGATCACACCGCTAAGGTTCTCGGCGAAATGGCCGTAAATATTGGGAGAAATCGTTCCGAGGGGTTCATCCAGCAACACTTCAATCCGCGAATCGCTGGAAGTATTCGTCGCGCCAGCAAATGGCGAATGCCTCGCAAATATGAGGCCTCCCGCTCCTGCGAGTGTATTGCGAATAAATTTACGGCGTCCGAGCATAGGTGATTGTGCCTCCTTGGAAGAGCGATGAACAGGCGCATAACAAAGATAAACTATCTCTGCGAAGCGCCCCAGAGCTGGTACAGCATGCTATTCAGTGGAATGTAACCGAAAAGACGGCGTGAGCTATCCAGGATTGTTCGAAAGCGCCTAATAGCCGCTCAGTGCGTATCCCACGATAAGACTTTTTATAAGCTCCGAACTAAATTCCTTTCCCAACATCCGTTTTGCGTCTGAGTCCGTACCCAATGCGGCAGGGATCACCCTACAGACAGAGTTCCCAGCGATTCAGGCACCCCCAGGAGGTTCTGATGAAGACTATGAAGTCCGTCATCGCCCTGACGGCCGCTTTTTTCTTGAGCGTACCGTCAGGGCTCTTTGCTTCCAGCCATCGCGAAGCACCGATCACCGCATTGGACCGAGCAGCGGATATAACGGACGTCTACGCATTTCGCAGTTACGGTCCCAGCGCAACGATCCCCAAAGTCACAATGATCTTGAACGTCGATCCGTTTCTGGAGCCAGCGAACGGGCCCACGTTTTTCCCGTTTGATCCCCGCATTCTGTACGAGATCAAGGTTGATAACGACCAGGACGGGAAAGAGGAAGTTACATTTCAATTTCAATTCAGCACCCCAAAGTACGACCTACCAACCGTGCCCACTGCGCTTGCCGGCTACGACGGGGGAGTTCCCGGTGTTATTCCACCCCAAATCAGTACCTTCGATAATCCAGGACTAAACTCGCGGCAAACCTATAAAGTCACGATGGTAAAGAACGGCGTCAGCAAGCTGTTAAAGAATTCCGATGGTTCGGATTTTTTCGTAGTGCCAGATAACATCGGCCCTCGCACCATTAACTATGAGGCGCTTTTCAATGCCGCCACCTATAAAAACCTGAATGTCGACGGCATATCGGTATTCGCGGGCACGGTCGATGATCCTTTTTTCATTGATCTCGGCGCCGCCTTCGACACGTTCAATTTCCGCAACCTCTCCGGTGTACCTGGCGTGCTTACGCCCGCACAGGACGCCGCTCAACAGAACTTCGCGTCTGACACGGTCTCCGGATACGCTGTCAACAGCATTGCGATTGAAGTGCCCGTCGCCATGCTGACCAGCACAGGCAATGTCGAGCCCGCAACGTCGCACGCTGCGACTATTGGTGTCTGGGGG
>Ga0073928_10004186_pt1 | contig 21716 bp, 18 predicted proteins | sample PaiPotPPA55metaG_FD_76969 | JGI IMG/M metagenome (GOLD analysis project Ga0073928, IMG submission 76969) | Iron sulfur acid spring bacterial and archeal communities from Banff, Canada, to study Microbial Dark Matter (Phase II) - Paint Pots PPA... ...
ATGCGCAGCAGCGCCGCAGCAATGCACATGAGCGCAATGCCTTCTTGATTCGACAGTCCAAATTCTTGCAGGAAGGCGTCGAGAAACGGCCGTTCGTCCCGACGAGCACGCGCGCCCTCGACCAGTGCCATGGCCGTTGCCACGGCGCGATGGCGCGCGCCGCCGGTGAGCTCCAACGCATGCAGCAGGCGCGTCACCGCCTGATCTTCCGGCCATTCGCCGTGATCGCGGATCGCCTGACGCAGCGCATCTAAGGCGGGAGCTTGCGACGGTTCGTTCAAGTTGGCAGCCATGGGCTCATCCTTACGGAGAATTCGCGGTCAAGTATCGACAAGAGCGCTCGGGAACGCCAGAGGCTTGCGCATCAAAGTACTCTTGCCGAACAGCGATTCGACCAGATCGACGGCGAGCACCGCCGTTTTGTTGCGCACGTCCAAGGCAGGATTCAACTCCATGATATCCAAGGAGCCGACACGGCCAGTATCGGCGATCATCTCCATGCACAGTTGCGCTTCGCGATAGGAGAGTCCGCCGGGAACCGTGGTGCCCACACCCGGCGCGATTTCCGGGTCCAAGCAGTCGACATCGAAGCTCACGTGGAGATGGATGTCGTCATCCATGTCCTGCAAGGCGAGTTCCATGACCTTCCTGACGCCCATCTCATCGATGCAACGCATGTCGAACACGTCCAGATCCTGTTCGTGCACGAAGCGTCTCTCACCCGAGTCCACGCTGCGAATGCCGATCTGCCGCACCCATCGCGGACTGATCGCCGGCGCCGCACCGCCGATCTGCAACAGCTCGCGAGGTCCGAACCCGCACAGACACGACACGGGCATGCCGTGCAGACTGCCGGTCGGGCTGAGTTCACGCGTATTGAAATCGGCATGCGCATCCAGCCACAGCACGCGCAACGGTCTATCCACGGCGCGGCAATGACGCGCGACCGCCGAGATCGAGCCGATGCTCAAAGAGTGGTCGCCGCCGAGCAGAATGGGCAGCCTATGTTCGGTCAGCTCTCGATATACCGCATCGTGGACCTCATGGTTCCACGCCGTGACCTGTGCAAGATTGCGATAGCCGTTCACCTTGATCAGTCCGGGATTCGGCGGTCCGCTGACGTTGCCGCAATCCACCACGTCGAGGCCACGCTGAGTCAGCGCCGCGTGAATGCCGGCGACGCGCAGCGCTTCCGGACCCATGGACGCACCGCGATCGCTCGCGCCGATATCCGTGGGCGCTCCAATGAGGCTGGCGGTAGGCGGTGCGGCGGTCATCACGCGAACCTGCGGCGGCGCGCCGGCGCGCGTTCGCTGCTCAGGCCAACGTAGAGATCCTTCGGATCGTCCAGTTCCGGAATGAGATCGATGCGCTGGCCGCCATCGGGCTGCTCGGCATTCAAGCGCTGCAAATAGCGCAGCGATGAAAAGTCATTGAGCGCGAAGCCGACGGAATCAAACAGAGTCACTTCGCGATCGCTCACCCGTCCCGGCACCCTGCCGCGCACCACGTCCGCGAGCTCGGTGACTCTCCCCAACGCGTCAATCTCACCCAAGGCCACGAGGTGTTGAATCTCACCCTCGATTCGCGCCTGCGGCTCGAACTCCACGACGATGCGCACGTCCTTGGCGCGTAGGATATCCGCGTGCAATTCGGTCTTGCCCGGACAGTCGCCGCCCACCGCGTTGAGGTGCATGCCCGGCGAGATCATTTCCGGCGTGAGGATGGTCGCGTTGCGCTTGTCCGCAGTCGCCGTGGTCACGATGTCGGCGCCGCGCACGGCATCGGCCGTGCCGGCGCAGCGCGTGACCTCGAGGTCTGGAAGCCGCAATGATGCTAGATTGCGCATCAGTTTCGACGTGGCCTGCGGATCGGTGTCGTAGAGCCGGAGCTTTCTGATACCCACCATGCGGTGGAAAGCGATGGCTTGAAATTCGCTTTGTGCGCCGTTGCCGATCAAGGCCATCACACGGCTCTCCGGGCGCGCCATCCGGCGCGCGGCGAGTGCGGATATCGCCGCGGTGCGCAGCGCCGTCACGAAGGTCATCTCCGACAGCAACAAGGGGTAGCCCGTCGCCACGTCCGCAAGCACGCCGAAGGCCGTCACCGTGAGCAGATTCTTCACCGTGTTCTTCGGATGCCCATTGACGTATTTGAACGAATACAGCCGACCGTCGCTGGTCGGCATGAGTTCGATGACGCCGCCGGAAGAGTGGATGGCGTGCCGCGGCGATTTCTCGAAATCGTCCCAACGCCGGTAATCGGCTTCGATCTCTCCGGCCAGTTCCTCGATGAAGCGGCCGGTCCCCGTCCGCGCCATCAGTTCGCGCAGGCGCGCGGTTCCGATGTAATCCACCATGATCTTCCCCAATTCAGCCAATGGGCGTAATGCAGCCAATTGTTAGTTTCGAGGGTCGCCCAGCCAAAGAAAAGCCAGAATACTGATCAAAACGCGCGACTTTCTGGCAATATCGCCAACATAGATTGACGTTTTGTACAATGAGGTCTCGATGGAGGGCCCATGGATTCCACCGATCGCCAACTGCTGTCCCTATTGCGCGATAACGCGCGATTGTCGGTGGCTTCCTTGGCCAAGACATTGCGCGTCGCCCGCGGCACGGTGCAGAACCGGCTCGCGCGAATGGAGAAGGACGGCACCATCGTGGGCTACACCGTCAAGCTCAAGCCGCAAGACGAGGATCAGCGCATTCGCGCTCTGATGACTGTCGCCGTCGAAGGCAATCGAACCGACGAAGTACTGAAGGCGCTGCGCGGCGATCCAGCCGTATGCGCCCTGCACACCACGAATGGGCGCTGGGATATCGTCGCCGAGCTGCGTACCGACAGCCTCGAAGCAGTAGATAAGGTGCTGAGCCGAATTCGCCTCATCGACGGGATTTCAAACACAGAGACGAGTCTGCTGCTCTCAACCCACAAGTTTTAATGTCGCCACGAACACCGACGTCGACGGGGACGAATGCGCCGACTCGAGCCTGCCGAGACGGCCATTGCAGTGTGACAGTACTGCAAGATCCCAGGGCTCGAGCGTCACGGTTTTCCCTGCGGTGATTTCCAGCTTGAATCGGCGGTCGATGGCGAAGACCAGCGTCGTCTCGTTGCGCGATGCGCTCACCACCAGGGACTCTATGAAGCGCTCCACCCGAACGGCGACGCCGTCCGACTTGGAAACCATGAGGTTCAGGTCCACACAGGGACCGTTCAGCAACTCGCAGTGAGCAGCGAGCGCGCCGTCGAATTCCACGAGGTCACCCACCTTCCGGAGGCTCTTATGGGTTCCGTCCGCAAAGCGCAATTCGATTCCCGCGCCCCGCAGCAACACCATCTTGCGGTTGTACTCGGCGAATTCCGAGAACGGACCCGGCGCATCGATGTCCGCCACGCTGACCCGCCAGCGGAACGGATCGCCGCTCGCCGGCACGCGAATCGCCTCATGGGTGATGCCGCCGCCATTCTTCCAGGGCGTCGCCTTGAACGAAGCTTTGCGGATGACCTGCAGCTTGGAATTTTCCACTCCAGTATTCTATAGGGATGCGCGCCGGCGAGACCAACGGTCCGATACCCCTCCTCGACCTAAGCCGGTTCGATGCCGGCGAAGCGAAACGCGCGGCTTTCCTCGCGGAGCTGCGCACGGCCGCCCATGACGTCGGTTTCTTCTATGCCACCGGCCACGGCGTCGATCCCGGGTTGCTGCACGATCTCATGGATTCCGCGCGAAGGTTTTTCTCGCTGCCCGAAGGCGACAAGCTGGCGATAGAGATGGTGAACTCGCCGCACTTTCGTGGCTACAATCGAGTCGCCTCGGAGCGGACTCGCGGCCGGCCGGATTGGCGCGAGCAGATCGACATCGGCGCCGAACGGCCGGCGCTTGCGCACGGCGGCAACTCGCCCGCATGGGCGAGGCTGCAGGGACCGAATCAGTGGCCGGCCGCGCTGCCGGAGCTCCGGCCGGCGGTCGAGCGCTGGCAGACCGCCGCCATCCAAGTGCTCATCCGGATACTGCGCGCCCTCGCACTGGCGCTCGGTCAAACCGAGAACGCGCTCGAGCCTCTGTACCGCGATGACCCGCATTACCTGGTGAAGCTCATCCGCTATCCCGGAGTCGCTGCGGCCGCTGACGCCCGAGGCGCCGATGCGCAGGGAGTCGGCGCCCACAAAGACTCCGAACTGATCACCCTGCTGCTGCAGGACGACCAAGGAGGTCTGCAAGTCGAAACCCCGCAAGGCTGGATCGACGTGCCGCCCCGGCCCGGCACCTTCGTGATCAATATCGGCGAGCTGCTCGAACTCGCCTCCGACGGCTACTTGCGAGCCACCATGCACCGCGTCCTCACCCCTCCCGCCGGTGTCGAGCGACTATCGGCAGCGTTTTTCCTCGGAGCGCGCCTAGACGCCACCGTGCAGGTGTTGCCGCTGCCGCCGGCTCTCGCCTCCCATGCTCGCGGCCCCGAACGCGACCCGCACAACCCCCTGTTCCGCGAGGTAGGGCTCAATTACCTGAAGGGGCGGCTGCGCTCACACCCCGACGTCGCCGGACGCCATCACGCCGATCTGTTGGACCCTCCTACGTGAGACGCGGAAAATCTCAATAAAATCAGAGCCAAAGCACCATCAATAGCCATGATTTTGGCCTGCGGCGGAGGTACAATACTGTATATATGATCAGCCATAGGAGCCACTCATGGACGGAGGAATTTCGGATGTGTCACCCAACCAGTCGGTCGACGAGCTTGCAGCGCAGATCACCGAACTCGCCGGTCACCTGAACGCCGCGAACTACCGATGGCTGCGTCTGATCGCCGAGTTCGACCGCCGTAACGGCTGGTCGGATGGCACTCTCAAGTCCTGTGCTCACTGGCTCAACTTCAAATGCGGAGTGGCATTGGGTGCCGCTCGCGAGAAGGTCCGCGTGGCGCACGCCCTGCCGACACTGCCCAAGATTGCCGCCGCCATGGCGCGGGGAGAATTGAGTTACTCCAAGGTCCGTGCGCTGACTCGGGTCGCGGAAGAAGCGACCGAGGACTATTTCCTGATGATGGCCTTGCACGGCACTGCGCATCATGTCGAGACCTTGGTGAGGCAATACCGCCGTGTGAGGGAAGTGGAAGAACTCGACCGCGAGGCAGCCCAGCAAGATAACCGCCGCTTGAACTACTGGTTTGAGAGCGACGGCAGCTTTGTGTTCAGTGGTCGCCTGCCCGCGTTGGCGGGCGCGGCGCTGATCAATGCACTCGAGGCGGCAATGGAAGCACTGCCCCCGTCGGACATCGACGCTGACTATTCGGACGCGCCCGTGAATCGGCCGATGCGCCGCGCCGACGGTTTAGCCCTGATGGCGGAGAGCTTCCTGCACGAGGGACCGAAGAATGTCAGCACCGCCGAACGCTACCAAGTCGTCGTGCATGTCGACGCCGAGACTCTGCGAGATAGCACGGCGGGGCGCTGCGAAATCGAACACGGTCCCTCGCTGCCGGCGGAGACTGCGCGGCGCCTGGCCTGCGACGCGGGCCTGATCACGGTGACCGAGAATGAACGGGGCGAGCCCCTCGATGTCGGCCGCAAGACCCGCAGCATCCCTCCCGCGATACGCCGCGCGCTGAAGAGCCGCGACAGCGGCTGCCGATTCCCCGGATGCACACATCAACGCTATGTCGACGCCCATCACGTGAGGCACTGGGTGCACGGCGGCGAAACCAAACTCGGCAATCTCGTGACCCTGTGCCGATTCCATCACCGCTATGTGCACGAAGAGAACATCACCGTTCAAACTCAGCCCGACGGCACCTGGCGCTTCCTGACGCCGGACGGCAGCGTGTTCGACGACGTCGGATCGACACAGGCCCCGAACTATGCGTGGACCGATCTATTGGAGACGCACGAAGAGCAAGGGATACACATCGACAGCGAAACAGCCGCCACCCGCTGGCGCGGCGAACGCATGGACTACGGCCTCGCCATCCAGGGACTGTTGCAGCAAGCCGACCCCTCGCAGTACGCCGGCTCCTCGCACTACGCCGATTCTCCGCAAAACGTTCCCGCGGAAACGTCCGACGTAGAACGGGAGATTGAGCATGACGCAGAGTGGCACCGGTGCGATGAGGACGGATCGTTCTTCATGACAGAAATCAAAAAAAGCATGCGAGCGCTAGGGTGGTCCCCGCGGTAGCCGGTCGCCGCTAATCTCATTCGGAAAGATTCCACGTTATCGGAATCGAAACGGTGCCCTCGATGGGCTTGCCGTCCTCGGTTGCAGGAAGCATGCGTTGCCCCTTCACGGCATTCAAGCAAGCCTGATCCAGGTGGTCGAAACCGGAGCGGGTTTGAATAGATGCCGCGATGATCCGGCCATCAGCGGCCACGGTCGCCTGCACCACACACCGTCCCATTTCGTTGGCCCGCACCGACGCATCCGGATAGTAGTCTTTGCCGATTCGCAGCGGGTGCCTGGGGTCCATTCGGACCGGCGCGAGTACGTGAGGCTGCGCCGGAGTTTGCTGAATAATGCTCGGCGGATCAGGCGGTAATTGGTCGACCGCGACATCCTGTTCAGACGGCTGCCTGAACGTGGGGAATTCGGGCGGCGTTGCGAAGATCCTTGGCTGATTCATCGGCGGCACCGCCGGCGGAGGCTCGACGGTGTGTGTGGGAGGCGCGATTGGCGTCAGCTCCAATGGCGGAGGTGCGAGTTTTATGCCGATCTTCGCGGCAAACGTGTAAAGCGCGTATCCAAATACAAGGTGCATGAGGATCACCGCCGTGAGTGCCGCACCCTTCTTGCCGGAAAACAGCGACGACTCTGCGTACATATTCATGATTCCGACCTCCTGTCAAAATTCAGATGAAGTACCAAGACCGCACGAAAGAATTACGCCGCCGCCGCGCGAAGTACAAGCGCGAAATAACACAATTTGCGGTGTAAGCGAAAATCAGGAATTTCTCCTAGGAATCTTTCCCGCCCTCATCGGAGGCTCGCAAAATCTCGGGATGCAGCGCAGTATTCCGGTGTCAGTGGAATGGTGACTAGAATTGACGATGTCTCGCAAGGCGATGATGTGCTTGGTGCCAACCCTGCTTTTCGCGGTGGGCTGCGCCCAGGCGGTCGAGTGCGCAAGCAATGCGTTGAATTCCGGGACTGTCACAGTTTGTCGAGTGGACCTCGTCCACGAGCAATTGCAGCTCTTCTGGCGCGACGACACCGGCCAGCCGTATGGGGGATTTTCCGCGTTGCGCGACGCCTTGGCCAAACGCGGCAAGACGCTTGAGTTCGCAACGAATGGCGGGATGTATCTACCGGACCTGTCGCCCGTGGGCCTCTTCGTTGCCGACGAGCGCGAACTGGTTCCGCTGAATCGCCATACCGGTGCCGGCAATTTTTCTCAGCAGCCCAATGGCGTGTTTCTGTTGGATGGGCACGGTGCCCGCGTGCTCACGACAGACGAATATTGGCAGGAGAAGCCGAAGCCGATCCTAGCGACGCAGTCAGGACCGATGCTGGTTCACCGGGGAGAACTGACCACATCGCCGGTCATGAGTCCTGAGTCACAGTCGCGGCGAATCAGGAACGGTGTCTGCGCGCCCTCCCCTGAGGCGGCGGTATTCGTCATCAGCGAGTCGCCGGTGACTTTCCATGAGTTTGCCGTCTACTTTCGCGAGTCGCTCCGCTGCAGCGAAGCCCTGTATCTCGACGGGTCGATATCGAGCCTCTATGCGCCGCGGCTTGGGCGAGCCGACCATTGGTCCAGTATGGGACCGATCATCGGGGTGACAAAATGAAAACTGCTGCGTGAAAGCCGTTAGTTCCGCTGATGGGGATATTGCCATCGCTCTTTAATCCACAAAGTGTGACTTGCGTCACACTCGGACCATTTGAAGTGGGATAGAAGCCGTTGTACATGCTCTAAAAATAATGTAGCGGGAGTTCAAGAAAACGCGCAAGCGTGCCTACAAGGATTGCGAGGATCCAAAATCACCTGCCTACACCACAAGAGGGATGAACTCATGGATAGTCTCCGTCCGACCGTATTTTCCAGAGCGGGCCGAGCATTTTGGACGCGCCCCGCAGCAGTGTTGCCGACTTTATTCTTGCTCGGCACTTTTGCGGCCGGGACTTGCCAGGCCCAAAAGTACACAGTCACCAAATTACAGATTCTTCCCGGCGGCACCTACACCTCCGCCGCCCGCATGAACAAGGCCGGCAAAGTCGTCGGTAGCGCCGATGACTCGACTGGCGACTCCATCGCGGTGGCGTGGAACGGCCCCACTCCCAGTGTCGTCTACGCCGTCAACCCCCTGTTTGCGGGATTCGCGGATGCGGTTGCCATCAACAACCAGGGCGTGATCGTGGGGAACTTCTTCTTTTTGGAATCGGGCGTATTCGAGATGGGGCCGAACGTCTCTGCGGAGCAGTCCTTCGATCACGGCATTGACGTTGGGGCGATCAACGATGCCAACGTGATGGTCGGTAGCGTGGAAGGGCATCCGGCGCTCTGGGATGGGGTGGACATATCCCAGTTCCCCGCATTCCTGCCAACCACCGCAAACAACTTCGGCGTCCCCTCGCAGCCCACCGGCATCAATGCGGCAGGAGTCATCGTCGGCATCGAATACGATTTTCTCCCCGACTTCAGCGACACCTATCCCGTAGCGGTGCGCTGGAAGCCGGACCCGACTACCCATGCTCCCGGGGCCACGGTCAAAGCACTTGTCGGTTTGGGCGGCATGCAAAGCGCCGCGAGCGCCGTCAATACCAGCGGTTGGGTCGTCGGTTGGGCGACGCTCGCCAACAAGCTGCAGCATGCGGTGCTGTGGGAGGGCAACAGCGGGCCCCTCGATCTGGGGACCTTGGGCGGCAAGCAGAGTTCGGCCAATGGCGTCAATGCCGAGGGCGACATCGCGGGCCAGGCGCAAATGGCCTCGGGTGCCTGGCACGCGGTGCTCTGGACCCACCTCCATTTCAAGGCCACCGACCTGAACCTGGAAATCAGCCCGACCCTGGCCAAGCAAGTCACCCTGACTTCGGCCTCGGACACCAACGATCGATGCATGGTGCTGGCCGACGGCGTTGACAACAAAACAGGCGCCCGAGTGTCGTTTGTCTTGTCGCTCACCGACCAGTCTCAATGCAATGAGCCGTGACTAGGTCAGGTACTCGTGCAACGCGCGGTGTAACACCCCAGGTTGCGGGCCGGTCTCGTTGTCACGCTAACTCGCCAGCTTCGCCGGAAGCAGGCGGTCGTACTCTTTTTTTACTACCGCATAACACTCACAACTGCGTTCTTCCAACGCTGCCCGGTCGAGCACCGTGATGTGCCCGCGCGCGTATTGAATCAATCCCGCGTGCTGTAACTTGAGCGCGCCCTCGGTCACGCCTTCACGGCGAACCCCCAGCATGTTGGCGATCAGTTCTTGCGTCATCACCAGTTGGTTGCCCTCCAAACGGTCCAGGCTCAGCAACAGCCAACGGCACAGTTGCTGGTCAAGCGAGTGGTGGCGGTTGCACACCGCCGTTTGCGACATCTGGGTTATCAACGCCTGGGTGTAGCGCAGCAACAAGTGCAGCACCGGACCTGATCGGTTGAACTCCTGTTTCATTAACTGCGCTTTCAGGCGAAATCCCTTACCCGCGCTTTGCACCACCGCACGGCTGGAGGTGGACTCCCCTCCCATGAACAGGGAAATCCCGACGATGCCCTCTTTGCCGACGACGGCAATTTCTGCTGAGGCGCCGTTTTCCATGACATACAGCAGCGAAATGATGGCGGTCGTTGGAAAATAGACGTGGCTCAGCGTAATGCCCGACTCGTACAGCACTTCGCCCAGCGATAAGTCGACGGGTTCCAGGAGCGGCAGCCAGCGCTGCGACTCTGCATGCGGCAGCGCGGCGAGCAAGCGGTTTTTTATAGGCTCCGACGAAAGAGTTTCCACAGAACTCCGAGGTATATCAAGTCCTTAAAGAGCACGCGTCGTTGACGGTCACCCTCGCCCAGTTCTATTCCAGGCGAATCGAGCCCTCCTGTATGTTCGCCACCGAACAAGTATAGCCCGTCCGGCAACGCTCGCCCATTCCGGCTTATTGGTCTGTTGAATTTAACAATAACGCCACCCCGTCGAGCCGGTTTTGTGCGGCAGCGGACAGAGGGCCTTGAGGCGTAAGACTTAAAGTTCCAAAGCCGATCACTGTATGCAGGGAGAACTCCAATGAGTGACGTCTACGTTTACCGCTTCGTGCGTCGCGGGCCGGCTGGCGAAGATATCCTATCCAAGCGACGGGCGACGCTTGAGACGATCAAGGGTAAGGGCGAACCCGTCATGGAATCGCAGATCGTGGTCGACCACACAGAGGTGGACGGCAACGGTTTCCTTATTGGCGGCATTGACTACGAGTCGCACCCAATGGATGAGCTATGGGCTGAAATAAGGTCGCTCGAACGAAGAGCTAGTTCAAGAGACAGCGAAGCGCTGACGTTGAACGAAAGTAGCGAAGGCGCCCGCATTTATTTGCTTCGCTTGGAAAGTAGGGAGTTGCGCAGTCAAGCTCAAAGGTTGCGGAAGCAGCGTGCCGATTCGATGGCCGACGAACTTGGGCATAGGATCGACGCGCAAGTCCTCGTACAGTTCGGAGGCGGTTCAACAACGGGATAGACGCGACCGCATCCGCCGACCGCAAGCTTGATGAAACGCACCAATAGCCGATCAGCGCAATGACCTGTGTTCGCTAGGGAACAAGGTTCTAGGCTGTGTTCGGTATCGAACATAATTGCTTGTTTTTATTATATTAAATTATACTTATCGCACCTTTGAATCGTTCGATTCGCCCACCATCCGTGATCGACCTTTCGAAATTAGAAGAGTGGCTCTCCGAAGGAGTTACCAACACGGCACACTGGGTGAGTTTTAATGCTTGGCGCAAAACAGGTCTCCGTTTCGAATCACTTACTTGGCGCATTGCCCCGCAAGGACTACCAGAAACTGCTGCCTGTCCTCGAACCGGTCAAGCTGGCCTTTGGGGAAACTCTGTATGAATCCCACGCCCAGATTCGGCACGTGTACTTTCCCATCGACTGCTTCGTCTCAATGCTGACTACTGTGGATGCCGGCCGGGCTGCGGAGGTCGGACTCATCGGCTCCGAAGGCATGATCGGGGTTCCCATGGCGCTGGGTGTCGCTGTCTCGCCTTTTCGTGCAGTGGTACAAGGCGGAGGCACGGCCATGCGGCTGAAGACGGTGGACTTTCGCCGTAATTTCAGCAATAGCGCTGCGTTGAAGAGAGAGGTGTTCCTCTTCACCCACTTGCTGATGATCCAGGTCGCGCAGACGGCGGCGTGCAACCGCTTCCATGTGGTGACACAGCGCATGGCCCGCTGGATGTTGATGACCCGCGACCGCGTCAACTCCAATGAGTTTCGCATTACGCAAGAATTTCTTGCGCTCATGCTGGGTGTGCGGCGGGTCGGCGTCAGCGCGGCAATGTGCCGACTGCGGGAACGCGAGCTCATCGTCTACCGCCGCGGCACCGTCACCATTCTCGACTATGAGGGCCTCATGGCAGCTGCCTGCGTGTGCTACAAAACTGTCAAAGACGTCTATACCCAAGCACAAGCTAAGGAGGGAAATTCCCAGCCAGCCCTGCACAAGTAACGTGGCCAAGCGGCCTTCCTCTAAGCTGCCGGATGATGGCTCACGCGCTCGGAGCACCGCGCAGTGCGGCGAGGCTCTGGCGCTGGACACCGGTGGAATCGAAATTCGAGGGCGCCAGCCAGCGCTCGAACGCTGCTTTCACAGCCGGCCAATCGTCGTCGAGCATCGAGTACCAGGCCGTGTCGCGATTGCGGCCCCGAACAATCATGTGCTTTCGGAAAATGCCTTCGAAAGTAAACCCGAGGCGTAGAGCTGTACGGCGCGACGGCTCGTTAAGTGCGTTGCACTTCCATTCGTATCGGCGGTATCCCAGATCCTCGAAAATGTACCGCATCAGCAGGTACTGGGCCTCGGTCGCGCCCGGCGTGCGTTGGAGACTCTTCCCGTAAAGAATGTTTCCGACCTCGATGCACCGGTGTGCCGAATCAATTCGCATCAAGGTCTCGAAGCCCACTGCGCGCCCGCTGGATTGATCGGTAATCGCGTAGAAGAGTGGATCTGTGGAAGCCCCCTTGCGAGCCAGAAAGTCGTGAAACGAATGCTCCTCCGCGAAGGGTTCGTCGAACAGGTATTGCCACCGTGCCGCGGCGCCAATCCCATGGGTCTCTTGCCACAGCGATGAACCGTGCCGGTCCGGATCGAGCGGCTCGAGGCGAATGAATCGACCGGCGATCACCCGGCGTTCGGGGCGGGGCGCCGTATGCGCCGGTACCTCCGGTCCGATAGGGAGGCTTGAGATGGGATCGAGAACGCTCATGAGACGACTCCAAGATAGCCGCGCGAGTGCGCACCGTGTCGACTATTCGATGCACTCTAAGACATTGCTGGCCTGCCCGACAACAGACGTACGCGACCGCTCAATGCGCAAGCCTCGATGCTATTTCTTGCGCTTGCGCAACGAGGGGATGCGTGGGATCAAGATTCGCGACGAGGTGGCTCAATGCCTCCTGGGCGGTGGCCGAGGCGGCCTTGTGGCCGGCTGCCGCCTCCGCGCGTGCGCGGAGCACCAGCGCCTCGCCGATCCAGGACGAAGATTTGGGATCGACCGCGCTGATCCGCGCCAACTCGACAGCCGCTTGCGCGTGCTGTTCGGCTTCGACGTAACGCTGCTTTACCAACAGTGCCGAGCTTCGCAGAGCTTCCAACTCGCGCGCATCAGGGTTGGTCCTTTGCCGGCGCGACGCGATCAACGCCCCGGCACGCTCGAGCGATTTCAAAGCCTCATCGGGCCGGTGCCGGGCCATGTCGAGCCGTGCGCTCACCAACAGCAGGCGGACCACCTCGATTCCTTTTTCGTTCGCTGCGAGCCGGCGCTCTTCATCCGGCAAAAGCTCCGTCCAGCGGATCTCTGCCGTGGCAAGGTCCGCACGCGCAAGAGCGGCGATCACGGCTGACGCGCGCAAGAGCGCGGCCTGATAGTTAATACCCCCCTGCTCGGCTTTGCTCGCCGCCTCGAGGATGGCGGGCTCCGCCTGTTGGGACTCCCCCCTGTCGAGGCGAGACAGGGCCCAGCAGCTCTCGCTGGCGGCACCCATATCCGCATAGCCTGCATCGTGTCGCACCTTGGCCGTGCCGGCGTCAATGTATGCAACCGCTCGGGTCGGCTGTCCGCCATTGCGCAAGGTTGAGCACACGCCGTTGACATAGGCAAGGTACGCATTGGTGTCCGCGCGCCCCATCTCGCTCACCAGCGCCACATTGCGGCTGCCGACTTCCCACGCCTCGCGGTACTGACCGGCTATCATAAGGGCGCGCATGAGATCATTCGACGCAGCGAGGTAGCGAGAAGCGCCATACATTCCCGCTCGATCGAGATCCGCAACGGTCGTACGCAGGCGGTCGATGGCGCGTGCGAAGTCGCCGTCCGCCTGCACGACGAAGGCTTCGGCGGTGGCGCATTCCGCCTCAATGCCCGGAGGCATCGGATTGAGCCGCCGCAATTGCGCAAGACCCTGCGCGAGCTGGGCGCGCGCCGCCGCGAAGTCGCGGGCGATGGCGAGATCTTCCGTACGAATGCAGGCGAGCTGCCCCAGAATATCCGCATCATCGAAGCGATGCCCGATGGTCTCCGCCTCGGCGGCGACGTCGGCCGCGGTCCGAAAATCGCCAATATCGATGTAACGCCCTGACACGTCGATCAAGAGGCGTGCCGCCAGGAGGGGTTCGTTGCGAAACCGAGCTGCCAGAAATTGGCGCGCCCGATCGAGGCGCTGGTTCTCTGCGCCGGGGGAGAGCCTGCTCAACTTGTCATCGAGGATGTATTGCGTGAGATCGGCTTGTGCATTGGCCCGCTTCGCCTCTTCGAGGGCGCGGTCGCGTTGGGTACGCGCCGCCTGCATCTGGGTGAGGGCAAAGGCGCTCGTGCCGATGAGGCCGATGGCGACGAGCAGGCCTGCAACGACGCTGCCTCGGTTACGGCGCACGAATTTCGCGACCCGATAGGGCACCGTGTCGGGCCGGGCCGTGATTGGCTCGTGCGAGAGGAAGCGCCGTAGGTCTTCCGCGAATGCCCCGACGGTGACGTAACGGTCCGCAGGGTCTTTTTTGAGCGCCTTGCCGAGAATAGTGTCTAGGTCGCCTTCGAGTGCGCGGCGTCTCGAGATCGACCCGCTGGCGACCGTCGAGGGACGGGGCGCCTCCTCTTTGATGACGGCATCGATCAGCTCGGGCGTCGAGCGCGCGCCGCTGCCCACCGGGTGCGTACCGGTCAAGAGCACGTAGAGCACGAGGCCGAGCGCGTACACGTCGGTGGCTGTGGTAACGGGCCGGCCGAGAAGCTGCTCCGGTGCCGCATACTGTGGAGTCAATGCCTGTGCGCTCGTTTGCGTGAGCAGTGCGGCGCCGTCCTCGGTGAGAAGCTTCGCGATGCCGAAATCAAGCAGCTTGACAGTGCCTTCGCGGGTGACGAAGACGTTCGCCGGCTTCAAGTCGCGATGAATGATGAGATGGCTGTGCGCGTGGCCAACCGCAGCAAGCACGCCCTGGAACAGCGCGACCCGTGCCTCGAGGCTGAGCTCAAGACGATCGCAGTACGCATCGATCGGCTCACCCTCGGCGTACTCGAGAACGAGGTAGGGTTCCGAATTGTCGATGACCCCGGCATCGATGAGGCGCGCGATATTGGGATGATCCAGCCGGCCGAGCACTCGACCCTCGCTCTGGAATCGCTCCTCGCCGGCTCGGCCGAGCCAGTAGGCATGGACGAACTTGATCGCAACCGTACCCTCGAATCGTCCGTCGGCCCGGCGGGCTCGCCAGACGCTGCCCATGCCGCCCCGACCGATCTCGGATTCGATGACGTAGGGGCCGACACGGCGTCCGATGAGCGTCGATTCGGCGATCGGTGCGCTCGAAAATGGAGAGTCGGACATGAATTCGGCATATCCCTTGCAATCGCGCACTGCGAGCGACCGCTCAATCTCGGCGGCAATGTCGGGATGCGTGGATGCGAGCGCGGCGAGCCACGGTGTACGTTCCGACTCCTGCAACTCGAGAGCGTGATCGAGGTAATCGCTGAACAAGCGCCATTGCTCTGCCGATAAATTCTGCATCGGGCGCCCCTCGTGGGTGGGTCTAATGGTTCAAATCGGAATTCCAACTCAAAATGCGTCACTCACCACGCGACGACGCTAGCCCTCGTTCAGTCCTTTGAAGAGTATCAGGCGAGCCTTTTCCCAGTCGCGCATGACGGTGCGCAGCGAGGTCCCCCGCTGGGCGGCGATGTCTTCGAACGTGAAGCCGCAGAAGTACTTGAGGTCCACTACCCCAGCAAGGCGCGGATCGCGGATCGCGAGTTCATCGAGCGCGTCCGACAACCGCGCGAGGTCGGTCGCATTCTCTCCCAATTCCTCGACCTCCGTGGGCAACCGGGTGATGTGGTAAGCCCCGCCGCGTTTGAGCGCTCGCCGCTCACGCACGAGGTCGATGATGAGGCCGCGCATCACTCGCGCCGCATATCCCAAGAATCTTTCCCGATCGGGGAAATACACCTCGCGATCGGACATTCCGATATACGCTTCATGGAGCAGCGTCGTCGGGCTGACAAACGCAGCTTCGCTGCGGCGTAGTTGACGCTCAGCCAGCCGCCTGAGATCGCTGTAGAGCAAGGCGAACAGCTGCCGGCTCTTGGTGACATCGGTCGCTGGTCGCTGGCCCGCGATTATTAGTGGCTCAATCCCCATGCACGGCTCCAGGAAGGCAACTCAGCATGCCGAATCGAGAACGCCGCTGCAAGCCGCCGCCCCAAAGGACGCATGGGGTGCGTCGCAGCAGCGCACCAATCCTCTCCCGGACGATTCCCATGTCACGTTTGGTCCGCCGATTCCGTTTCTTTGGACAGGGACCCCTGCATTCCATTCAAGAGGTAAATCCCATGGATAACCCTGCGCCTCTCATTCGGCACCTGAAAGCGCTGATCCGGCCGGCATCCCCGAACGCACGTGCGGCAATCTTCGCGCTCGCAATCGCGGGTACTGCACTCTGCGGCGGAGCTCGCGCGGATCTGCCCGACGCAGGGCCGCAGGGTCTGCAGCTCTTCTTCGATCGCACCGGCATCATCGGAACCCTGAACGTCAATGGGCCGGTCAACGAGCAGGGCGCGTTCTTCAAAAGCCTCGGAACGAACGGGCGCACGTGCGCGACCTGCCATGTCGCAAGCCAAGCCATGAGCCTGAGCGCGAAGGGAATCCAGCTTCGATTTGCCCAAACCAGGGGACAGGACCCGTTGTTTGCTGCGGTCGACGGTGCGAACTGTCCGAACGCTCGCACCGGCAATGCTGCGGACCGTAGCTTGCTCTTGAGCCATGGGCTCATCCGCGTCTTTCTCCCGCTGCCCGCGAATGCGCAGTTCAGCGTATCGGTGGTGCACGACCCGTATACATGCGCGATGGTGCCGGACCCGAATGGCGGCCAACCCGTCATCTCCGTGTACCGGCGGCCGCTGCCGACGACCAATCTCAATTTCTTGAGCACAATCATGTTCGACGGCCGCGAGACGCACGCGCCGCTCAACAACGGGCAGACCTTCCTCGCAAACCTGAACACGAATCTCACGCGGCAGGCACTCGATGCGATCATCATTCACGCGCAGGCGACCCAGCCTGTGACAGCGGACCAGCTCGCGGACATCGTAGGATTCGAGCTCGGCTTGTTCAGCGCACAAGTCTATGACGAGGACGCGGGGTTGCTCAGTGCGCGCGGCGCGTATGGAGGACCCGTCAATCTTGCCGGCCAGCTGTATCACCCGGGAATCAACGACTCCTTGGGCGCGGATCCCACCGGTGCGGCCTTCAACCCGGCATCCATGACGCTGTTTGCCGCGTGGTCGAATCTGAACGATGACGACGGCAACTTCATCAAGGCGCGGCGGGACGCGGAGCGACGCAAGATCGCAGCCGGCGCAGCGGTCTTCAACACCGCACCCGTGCAGATCTCCAACGTCCGAGGCCTGAACGACAATGCCGCGCTAGGCAAGCCCAGTTCGTTTACGGGCAGCTGCACCACGTGCCACAACACTCCGAACGTCGGAGACCACTCGTTTCCTCTACCGCTCGATATAGGTACCGCACACTCGGTGCTGCCGGGCGTCGAGCCGGATCCCAACATCGCTGCCGGGCTGGCCGAGCTTTCCATGCCCGACCTTCCGGTATATCTCATCAGCGGTTGTCCGAATCCCTTCAATCCGGGCCAGCCGGAATCGTTCTACACGACCGATCCGGGCAAGGCGCTCATCTCCGGTCTGTGCAGCGACTTCAACCGCGGCAAAGGCCCGATTCTGCGCGGACTTGCGGCCCGCGCTCCGTATTTCCATAACGGCGCCGCCGCCGACTTGCATGAGCTCGTGAATTTCTACAATCAGCGTTTTCAGATGAAATTGACGGAGGAGCAAGAAGAGGATCTGGTCGCGTTCCTCAATTCACTGTGATCGACCGTGTGCGGGATGCCGGCGAATGTGGCCGGGGACGAAATAAATGTCAGCTCGAGTCTGAGCCAATATAATTTATCGCGGTCGAGGCCTCTTGTGAAAAGCATCATCGATCAGCCGCAGCGCATCGGCTCCGTCCCATTGTCTCGCCCCGTAGACTTTCTCGAGTACCCGGCCGTCGGCGTCGACGAGTACGGTCAGGGGCAATCGCGATGCGCCCAACATGTTTTCCATCTGCAGTCCGGTATCGATGAAATGGCTGATGGTCGCATTCGCATTCTTCAGCATGCCTTTGGCCTGATCGGCATCATCATCCGTCGAGATGCCGATGATCGCAAAATATTGCTCTCCATCGCGCCACGCGAGCCGCTCCAACGACGCCATTTCCTCCCTGCAGGGACCGCACCAGCTCGCCCAAACATTGATGATCAGCGGCCGGCCGCGAAACGAGCTTAAGCTTCGGGGCTGACCGTTCAGTCCTTTGAGCGTCGCTTCCCGCAGCGTCCCTCCGACCGGCACCTCTGGGGGTGCATTCGCGAACACCGCCGGGCTCGCGACCGCGAGGCAGAGCAGGAGAGCGCCTAGTCCACTATTTGTCCGGCAGAGCCTGTAATTCCTGCATCGTCTCACGTTGAATTTCCCGCATTTTCACCTGCATGGGCTTCATCACGCTTTGCATCTCCCCCATCACATTCTGCATCACCAGTGGCATTTTCTTGATCATCGCAATACCTGCGGGCGTTCTATAGAACGCCATCATTCCATCGAGTTCGTCTTGTGTAAACGATGCGCGATAGGTCCGCAAATACATGCCTTGCAAAGCATCCCAGTTCAGCATCTCATCCAGGGCGGCCTCCATCTTGGTTTGCATTCGATCCAATACGGCCTGTCTCTCCGGGGTGACGGACTTTCCCTGCATCGCTTGCTTCGACGAGGTCCTTATCATCGCTTGAACCTGGACCTTCATCGTATCGATCAATTTGTGCGCGTCCGTGATGGCGAGCAGTTCCTGAATTGATTCGTCGCTCGCCGGCGCGTCGTTGGCAACGGCCGGCCCGGCAAGGAGCAAACAGGCAAGAAGCAGTGAGTGTCGATTCTTCACGGTGAATCCTCCTTATTCTGCCGTTTCAGCATTTCAGTTTGGCGGTTCCGCGTGCTACTTCTTCTGGCCATGCAGCGCGAATGCCGCACCTTGCGGGTCGGCGGCCTGGACGATCCAGCCTCCGCCCGGCACTTGCTGCGGGCCGTGCATGATCTTGCCGTCGCCGTCGGTGATGCGTTTGGCTGCCGCGTCGATATCGCCGACATTGAAGTAATACAGCCAGAATCGCGCCGCTTGCGCCGCCGGACTGTTGAACATCGCGCCCACCGCCGCCCCGCCGATCGTGAACAATTGGTACGTGCCCATGGGTCCCATGTCCATGGCGTCACCCTTGAGCCAGCCGAACATCGTGCTGTAAAAGTCGAACGCTTTCGGCGCATCGCTGGTGTGCAGCTCATGCCAACCGACCTGCCCCGGTTCGCTCGAAACGTTGCGCTGGCCGGATTGGGTCGGCTTGAACAGATTGAAGCTCGCACCCTGTGGATCGGCCACGACCGCGAAACGGCCGACGTTGGGAATGTCGGTGGGTGGGGCATAGATCTTGCCGCCCAGGCTTCGCACCTTGGCGGCGGCGCCATCAACATCATCGACTTCGATATAGCTCGTCCAGCATGGCCGCATCCCCGCGTTGGCCGCGTCCTTGGGCAGCGTCATCATTCCGCCGACCTGCGTGTCGCCGGCGCTGAGCAGTGTGTAGGTCATGCCGGGCATGGGCATATCCTGGGTTTTCCATCCGACCACCTTGGTATAGAACGCCTTTGCCGCCCCGACGTCGCTGCTCATCAACTCATACCAAACGAAGGAACTTTGCTTGCCGGCCATGATTGCCTCCCCCATGTGGATTGGACGCATAGGCTAGCACTTCGACGGAGTGGCGCAAATTCCGATGCTTACGGGGCGGCTACCCTACTGTTGCCATAGTGTGACAAGCACGTATATCAGTGCGATGACCGTCAACCCCGCATGTCCCAGGCGCGATTGCGCGACCAGGTCGTCGGACGGGGGTAGGACGGACGGAGCGAGTCGAACGATTGCGGTGAGAAACAACATGTAGGACCGATCTTGGCGATGTCAAACCTAAAGATAAACTCGTCGCACATCAAAAGCGTGATTTGACTCGCAACTTATGGAAGCCGTCTAATTTCTGCGGCCGCATCGCCGCCCGGCGGCCGGGGTAAACCGGACCCATAAAAAAGGCCCCGGACCCTTTCGAGCCCGAGGCCATATCTTTAGATACTTCTTATTGTTCTATTCGGCCGCATCTGTGTCCCCCGCCGGTACTGCATCATCCGAGTCGCCTACTCCACCGCTCACGTCCATGAAGCTGCGGCGGCGCGTGTCATCGAATGCACGTCGGCGTCGCGCATGATACGCGAAGCCGGTGCCCGCGGGAATGAGGCGGCCCACAATGACGTTTTCCTTCAAGCCGCGCAGGTCATCCTTGAGACCCCGAACCGCCGCCTCGGTAAGCACACGGGTGGTCTCCTGGAACGACGCTGCCGAGATGAAAGACTCGGTCGCCAGGGATGCCTTGGTGATGCCCAACAGCATGGGTTCCCAGGTCGACTGGTTCTTACCCTCGGCCTTCTGCTTCGCAATGACATCGAGCAGCCGACCGCGATCCATCTGTTCACCCTTGAGCAGCGCCGAATCGCCGGTATCCAATACCTCGATCTTGCGCAGCATCTGCCGCACGATGACTTCGATGTGCTTGTCGTTGATCTTCACGCCCTGCAAGCGATACACGTCCTGAATTTCACGGACCAGGTAATTCGCCAAGGCCTCGACGCCCTGTAGCCGCAATATGTCATGCGGGTTCGGCTCGCCGTCGGCGATCACTTCGCCCTTCTCCACCTGCTCGCCTTCGAACACATTTAAATGGCGCCACTTGGGGATCAACTCTTCGTACTTGTCGGACCCCTCGTTGGTGATGATCAGGCGACGCTTGCCCTTGGTCTCCTTGCCGAAGCTCACCGTGCCGCTGCGCTCCGCCAGAATCGCGGAATCCTTCGGCTTGCGCGCCTCGAACAGATCGGCCACACGCGGCAGACCGCCCGTGATGTCGCGAGTCTTCGAAGACTCCTGCGGGATGCGCGCGATGACATCGCCCACCGACACCTTGGAACCGTCTTCCAGGCTGACGATGGCGCCCGCAGGCAAGGCATAGACCGCCGGAATATCGGTGTTGGCGAACGTGACTTCCTTGCCCTTGGCATTGGTCAGGCGCACGACAGGACGCAGGTCCTTGCCCCCCGAACCGCGCTGCTTGGGATCGAGAACCACGGTGCTGGTAAGGCCGGTCACATCGTCCACCTGGGTCGTGACGGTGATGCCGTCGACGAAATCGGAGAACTTGATCATGCCCGCCACTTCCGTGACCACGGGGTGAGTATGCGGATCCCAGTTCGCGACCGATTGGCCGGCGGCGACGATGTCGGCATCGTTCACCGTGATGGTGGCGCCGTACGGAATCTTGTAGCGCTCGCGCTCACGGCCGAACTCGTCCACCACGCCCAGCTCGCCGGAACGCGACACCGCGACCAGATGCCCCTTCTCATGGCGCACCGTCTTGATGTTGTGCAGCCGAATGGTGCCCTTGCTCTTGACTTCGACCCCGTTGGCCGCCGCCGCCCGCGAAGCCGCGCCGCCGACGTGGAAGGTACGCATGGTGAGCTGTGTGCCCGGCTCGCCGATCGACTGCGCCGCGATGACGCCCACCGCTTCGCCGATGTTGATGCGATGACCACGGCCGAGGTCGCGGCCATAGCACTGCGCGCAGACCCCATAGCGGGTTTCGCAGGTGATGGGCGAACGCACCATGACTTGGTCGATGCCCATCTTTTCCAGCAGCTTGACCAGCTTCTCGTCGATCAACACGCCTGCCTGCACCAGCACCTCGCCGCTGGCCGCCACCACCACATCTTCGGAGACCACACGGCCCAATACGCGCTCGCCCAGGCCTTCGACCACATCGCCGCCTTCGACGATCGGAGTGATCGACAGACCGTTGGTCGTGCCGCAATCGATCTCCGTGAC